>Ga0197143_1000670_pt1 | contig 34250 bp, 25 predicted proteins | sample GBS70_MetaG_FD_148603 | JGI IMG/M metagenome (GOLD analysis project Ga0197143, IMG submission 148603) | Sediment microbial communities from Great Boiling Springs, Gerlach, Nevada, United States - GBS 70_MetaG | ecosystem: Environmental > Aquatic > Thermal springs > Hot (42-90C) > Sediment... | reverse complement strand
TGAAAAGGGAGTTTTTAAAATTTTCATAATCTGTATAAAAAACAATTTTTTTAATGATAAGATATTTTTCGCCTTTTAAAGATTTTATATTTAAAAAAAGGGAAGGTATTTTTAATTTTTTTCTTACCCTATAAAGTAGATTTTTAAAATTTTCATACGAGTTTAAGATATTATCCCAAAAATTTTCATAAATTTCAGTAAGCGGTATTTCTCCTTTTTTATAATTAATGGCAAGAAAAACAATAAACGATTCCTCTTGTGGGAAAAAATTTTCATCTATTATCTTACCCTCTTTTTTAACTTCAAATTTCCTTAAAATATTAATTTCAAAATTTATATTTTTGGTTTCAAAAATAGGAAATTTCAAAAAACAGTTTGGTATATAACTTTTTTTATTTACTCTTGATAAATTTTCAATGCTTTTTGGATAGAAAGGAATGAATTTATAGAAATCAAGTAAAATTCCCCTTTTTTTAGCAAAATTTAAAGCATTATAATAATTTTTAATAGAATTTTGAGATTTTTCAAGATAAAAAAGTAATTTTATTAATGAGAAATTAAGTATCTCATTAAATTTTTCTATATTTGTTTTTTTCTTTAGTAAAATTTCTCTTACTATCAAATCCCTTCTCATATTTGAATTTTTTAACAAAATCAACTCTCTTTTTAAAAATTTTAAACTTTCTTTTTCATTTCCCCAAAATCTATTTATACTTGCCATTATCAAAGAGATTACATGTACATAATTTCTAAGTTGCTCTTTTCTTGCTTCTTTTATTATTTCATTTAAAATATTTATACATTTTTCAAATTTTCCTTTACCAAAATTGCACATTGCCTCTATTATTTTGGAGTGTATATTAAAAATAAGAGGTTTTGATTCACTTTCTTTAAGAATTTTTAAACTTTCATGGAAATTTCCCATGTGTGCCAAACAAGATGCCATTCTTATTTTCCAGTAATTTTTATATTCTTCATTCTTTTCTGTAATTAGTGCTTTTTTATAAAAATAAAAAGCCTCTTTATATTCTCCTAAAAAAGTGGCAAAAGATCCCATTATGTTCCAGTATTGACTTTTATTTTTTAAATAAGCAATCTTTTTACAAATTCTATAAAATTTTTTTGCTTCTTTCCCTTTTAAAATATAAGAATAGAATATACCTTTATGAAAGGCAAATAAAAAATTAATACTCATCTTTTTTATTTTTTTAGTATATTTTTCTAAACTTTTTAATAACTTTGCTTCTTTTTTAATATCATGAATCCATGAAAGATACATTAGTTCCAGAAGGGCACACTTTATATAAGAATAAATATGTTTTTTTCTTAAAAATATTTTTCTTAAATTTTCTAACTTTTTTAAAGATTCTTCAAGGGGTATCTCTCCAAAAGAAAGATAAATTTTGTCTAATTTTCTTCTATCTGATAAAAATTTATCCGGTATATTTTTTATAAAGGGATCTAATGGATATCCCATCATAGAGTTTATCAAAATGTATGCTTTTTTAATTTCTTTTTTTTCTAATAAACTTTTGGCTTTTTCAATTAAACTTATATTTTCACTATTACTAATTGCAAGAGGCGAATAAAGAGAATCTTTTTTGTCATCTTTAGAAAATCCTGCTTTTTCCCATACTTTCCATATTGTTTTTTCTGAAACTTTTATGCCCTTTTTTTCTAAGAACATTTTGCATTCCTTTATAGTGCACCATGGATTTTTTTCTTTAAAAAGATAAATATCTTTTGAAAATTTTTCTGAAATTTTATTCTTTTGATTCTTATATTTCTTTTCTAAAATTTTTCCACCGTTTTCTTTATAATCCCTTAACCATTTCCATAAGGTTAAATAATGAATTTTAAATTTTTTAGCAACTTTTCTTAAAGAACCATTATTCAGATATTCTTCTATTATTTTTCTTTTAAATTCTACATCAAAAGCCATAACAAATTATATAGGGCTTTAAATTTTAAATTCAATTAATTGTTATATTTTTTGGAAAAAATTTAGTCAAATTTTTCCCACTTTTTTTAAGAATTATAAATTTCCTTGTATTTTTTACAAATTATTTGAAATTTTTTTTCACTAATTTTTGTTATTTTATAAAAACTTAAAAAGGAGGTTCAGTAATGAAGTATTGTGGGCTTAACAAATTATACCTTATATTTTCATTTTTTATTCTTCATTCTTTAAAAGCACAAAATTTAAGATGGACATATATTTATCCCTTTGGCCAAAGTGAATTAGCTTCAATTTGTAATGATGTTTGTGTTGGCAATGATGGGAATATATATGGTGTGGGTCGTGCAGCCTCCGGTTTTGGAGTTATAGTAAGTTTAACTTCTGATGGTATTGAAAGATGGAGATTTAATGGATTTGATACTATTTCTACAACTTGGGAACACTTAAATTCAGTTATATATGCTACTGATCAAAATTTATATGCAGTTGGAGCAAGAGAAATTACTGCTACAAGTTATCATTATCCTGTGATAATTAGTTTAACAAATTCAGGGAGTATAAGATGGATTATTACTATGCCTCAGCCTTGTTCAACCGGGATTGGCTTTACTTCAATTGTTGAAGGAATGTATGGTGATATTTATGCAATAGGAGAAATGAATGGTGATTTTGCAGTGGTTTCTTTTTCTAAGCAAGGTCAAATTCTTTGGACTTATAATTATGATGGAGGAGTATCCAATTACAATGAGGTAGCATATTCAATTACTCAGGATGAATTTGGAAATTTATATGTTTGTGGAACTTCTTATCATACTGGCACAGGTTGGGATTTTACAGTGATAAGTCTTACTCCATCAGGGCAAGAAAGGTGGATTTATAGGTATTCAACTTCAAATGGAGATAGGGCAAATTCTATTACTTATGACTTTAATGGAAATATTTATGTATGTGGATATTCTAACTTGACAGGTTCTGGTAATTCTTCTCAATTTATAGTAATTAGTTTAACCACAGAAGGAAGTGAAAGATGGGTTCGGACTTATCAAGGATTTCCAGGATATTCTGCAGATAGGGCTACCTCTATAATATGTGATAATGGAAATATTTATGTATGTGGAAGAATATACCATCCTTTTGGAAGTTACAATTCTTTAGCCGTTATAAATTTTGACTCAAATGGAAATGAAAATTGGTTTTTTAGATATAATGGTCCGGGAAATAGTGGAGGCTCTGCATCTGCTATTACCAATTATAATGGAAATATTTATGTTTCAAGTTCCGAAAATTATTTTTCTGTATTTAATTTGAATTCAAATGGAGAATTGTTATGGTCATATAGATTAGGAGGTTATAGAGGTGCTTTTAAAGGTTACACTACTTCAATAGAAAGTGACGAATACAATAATATTTATGTAGGAGGAAGATATAATGATAGTGGATTTGTTATTATAAGCTTAGGTACATCTGTTCATAAAAAAGAAGATAAATTTTTCAAAAAGACATGTGATATTCTCTTTTCTCCTTTGTTTTTTAATAACAAAATAGTTGTAAAATTCAAAGAAAAAAATTCAGTGCCTTTAAATCTTTCTATTTATAATATTTTAGGACAAAAAGTTTTTGAAGGTGATTATCCCTTTAAAGAAGAAATTGAACTTAAGGACAAAAAAATATCTTCGCTTTCAAAAGGCATTTACTTTCTAAAAATTTTACAAAACAAAAAAGAAATTGGGAAATTTAAAATAATTAAAAAATAGGGGGGATAATGAAAAAATCATTGATAATTTTGCTAATTTATTTAATTCCTTTGTTTTCTCAACAGTTAAAATGGGTATACACCTATAATGGTTCAAAGGATTCTGCTGATGCAGCAAGAAAAATCATCTTTGGAGATGGTAATCTCTATATAGGAGGTCATACTACAAATATTTTACAACAAACCGATATAACAGTTATATGTCTTGATACGCTTGGTAACCAAAAATGGGTATATGTTTATCCTTATCCTGGAAGAGATTATTTAAATGATATGGTTTATAAAAATGGTAAAATTTATATAACAGGTAGTCTTGAATCCGAAGGTGTATTAATTGTGATTTGTTTGGATTCTCTCGGGAACTCTAAATGGAATTATATTTATGATACGCAGAATAATGACGCCGGATATTCTATTATATATGGGATAGATAAAAATCTATATATAGCAGGAAGATGTTCTTCTCAATTCACTGTAATTAGTATAGATACTTTAGGAAATTTAAGATGGAAAAAATCTTATCCTGCTTCAACAGGCGGGAATAGTGCAAATTATTTAACCCAAGATGAAAATGCAAATATTTATGTATCTGGAATTTATGAGAGCGATCTATTTTTAGTTAAACTTGATAATTTAGGAAATGAAAAATGGACATATAAGTATTCAACTTCTCTTGCTGATGGAGGAGGTAAAATTATATATGGTTATGATAAAAATCTTTATTTAATAGGAACAGTTCTTTCAACAGAAGGTTTAGTTCTGAGTTTAGATACTTTGGGGAATGAAAAATGGTTATATTTCTTTATAGGTCCCAATTCTTATTCAAATTCTTCTGGTTTTTCTTCAATAATTTTGTCACCTGATGGAAATTTATATTTTTCTGGATGGGCTGGTTATGCTCCTTGGTATAGTGGTTGGTTTACAATGAGCATGAGTAATTCAGGTATCTGGAGATGGAGTTATTATAAAACCATAGTTGGGAAGTGTATAGAAACATTATGGAAAGAAGATGGGAGTCTGTATAGTCTTGGAATAGAATCTTTTAAGATTACATTAAGAAAAATATCTTCTATTAATGGCGAAGAAATTTGGACCTATCAATATACTCAATCCTCAAGAAGTGATGGGAATTCAATGGAATTAAAGGGTAACAAAATATACATTGCGGGCTCGCAAGGTATTTTTACAACACAAGATATTTTAGTTATATGTATTGAAGATATGAGTAAATTTTACAAAGGAGAAAAATGAATAAAAAATTAATTATATATTTTTATATAGTGACAGGTCTTTTTTCTCAACAAATAGATACGGTTTGGATAAGAGGATATGATTCACCGGAAATGACAGCAGATTATGGGAGTTCAATTACTATTGATAATACAGGAACAAATGTGTATGTAGCAGGAAGTTCTGGTAAAAAAAGATTATTAATTAAATATTCTTCTAATGGAGATTTAAAATGGGTAAAATATGAGCCTGCTGTATATTCAGATGAAGGAGATCCTATTGGACTTACTTACTGGAATGGCAAGATATATTTTACCGTTTCAATGACATATCAAAATATTTATTATGATAAACAAATTTGGACATTTTGTTATGATACTTCAGGTTCAAAATTATGGGGACAAAACTTTGGAGACATGTATGATTGCGATTTTCCTGTTAACCTCTTTATAGATAAACAAGGATATTTATATGTAGCAGGAACATCATGTTTTGATACTACTGCAGAAGATTTTATTCTTTTAAAATATGATAGTAATAATGGAAATATGATATGGTATAAAAGATATTGGAGCGTTTATGATTATGTTTTAGATATGGCATTAGATGCAACGATTTCTTATGATAGTAATTATATTTATATAGGAGGAATTTCTGAAAAACCAAATGAATATAGGGAATACAGAATAGTAAAGTATTCTACCGCTGGTTCATTAATTTTTAGTGTTTCTCGTCCTATTCAAGACCCTTATAATTCCACATTAAAAATTTTTCCTGATTATTCAGACAATCTTTATGCTTTATTTATTAATTATTCTATTGGACAATATGAATCATCATCTGTATCAAAATACAACCCAAATGGAAATTTAATTTATCAAATAGTTTTACCAGAAAGTTTAAAAGTAAATTCTATTTTTGTTGATTCTGAGAACAACTTTTATATAATTGGTTCTGTTTTTAATTATAACAATAATACGTGGGATGCTTTTTTAAGAAAATATTCTTCTCAAGGAACAATGCTTTTTGAAAAAACTTTTGATTTAGGAATGAATGAGGAGAATCTTATTATTAAAAGTTTTAATAATAGTTTACTTATACTTTGTAAATCTGACCCCGGAGTATTTTTCTTAAGATATTCTTATGATGGTATTCTCTTAAATACCAGTAATTTTTTCTTATCTCAATATAAAATTGAAGATTTTGTTAAATCTCAATTAAATAATAATGTATACAGTATAGGAACAGTTCCACCTAATGACTATGAATGGCCTTCTGATATTGTTTTAGTAAAGTATGAAGTTCCTTAAAAAAGGAGGTGAAATGAAAAAAAATTTAATTTTTATATGGATTTTATCTTTAAATACTTTTTTATTTACTTCCCCACCTGACACTATATGGACAAAAGTTTATGGAACTATGCAAAATGAATATGGTAGGTCAATCTTAGAGACAGATGATGGAGGATATATAATTGCTTCTTATTGGAGGGGATATATTTATTTATTAAAAACTGATGAAAATGGAGATAGTGTATGGTTAAGAGGGTATGATGGTGGTAAAGTGAGTATGGTAGGGGATATGATGCTTCAAAAAACTTTTGATGGAGGTTATGTAATAGGAGGGACTAAAAATGCTGATTTTTACCTTATAAAAGTTGATGCTATTGGAAACCCTTTATGGGGGAAAACAATAAATGTTGGAGGGGATGATAGTTGCTATTCAATTTTAAGGACACCAGATAGTGGATTTGTTTTGACAGGTTTTGGAAGTAAAATTGTGATGGTTAAGGTTAACAGTAACGGAGATGTGGTTTGGATAAAAACTTATAAAGGTGGTAATTGTTACTATTATTCTTATTCTATAATTCAAACAATAGATGGCTTTCTTATAGTGGGGAGAAAAGATTCACTGGGCGGCTATTATAAGGATTTATTTCTTCTAAAAATAAATTTTTCAGGAGATAGTGTATGGTTCAAAAATTTGAGACAATTTTCTGCAAGTTTATCTGCTCCTGATGCAGGTCATTCAATATATCCTACATCTGATGGAGGTTGCGTAATTACGGGATATCAATATTCCTATGGAAGAGGTAATGATGTTTGTTTAGTCAAAATTGATCAATTTGGGAATGTTTTATGGAATAAAAAATTTGGTGGTCCTGGTGATGATAGAGGATATGCTGTAAGAGAAACTTCAGATGGTGGATATATAATTGTGGGTAAAAAACAAGTATTTTTTGGAAAAGGAAATGATATATGGATTATAAAAACTAATTCTTTTGGAGATACTTTGTGGACAAAGACAGTTGGAGGAAGTGGTGAAGAAGCAGGATATTCTATTCAAGAAACATCTGATGGAAATTATATAATAAGTGGTTATACAACTTCCTATGGTGCAGGAGGTGCTGATTTATACTTAATAAAATTAAGTGGGAGTACGAAGGAAAAAGAAAAGAAGAGTAAAAGAATATTTAAAGGAATTGTTTTTAAAACAAATATTTTTAAAGATAAAGTTTATTTAAATTTTCCAAATTCTTTCAAAAATAGCAAATTTACTTTAAAAATTTATGATGTTTCAGGATTATGCAAATATAAAAAAGATATACTTTTAACTTCTACAAAAATTATTTTAGAAGATAAAGAATTAAAGAGAATTTTAAAAGGTTTATATTTTATGGAAATTTTTCAAGGGAATAAAAGGATTGCAAGGATAAAATTTATAAAAATATAAAGGAGGATTTTATGAAGAATATGTATATAATTTTATTTATGATTGGGTATTTATTCTCTCAACAAAATATATGGCCTATGTTTCATCATGATAAAGAAAATACAGGAGTTTCACGCTTGCAAGGCGAACTAAACCAATACAATTTAAAGTGGTCTGTTCAACCTTCTTTAAGAATAGATGCGGGTCCTGTTATAGATGATGTGAATAATGATGGTGAAATGGAGGTAATTGTAGGAACAACAAATGGTCGTCTGGTATGCATTTCTGGAGGAAATGGTTCCATTTTATGGAATATTAATTTATTTCCATATTGTATTTATACTGAATGTGGAATTGCTGATTTTGATTTAGACGGGAAAAAAGAAATTATGGTTCCTTCTCGTGGATATCTTGTTCACTGTATTAATGGAGAAGATGGCTCTATTTTATGGACTCTTCCTATAGAGGACCAAATTGTAAGTGCTATCAATTATGCTGATTTAGATAATGATGGCAAACTGGAAATAGTTTTTGGTGGATGGCAAAACGGGAATTGTATATATTGTTTAAATGGAGAAGATGGAAGCACTTTATGGAAAATTTCTGGTACATCCGGTGTAAGAGTTTCAACTGGAATTGCTGATATAGATGAAGATGGAAAATTAGAAGTAATTGCATGCTCACAAAATGGTTATGTTTATGCAATAAATGGGGAAGATGGTTCTATTTTGTGGACATATTATGTTACAAATCCGACTACTTATTGGTTAACCGCTCCTTCTATCTTTGATTTGGATAATGATGGAAAATTAGAAATTGTTTTCGGTGATTGGAATGGTAGAGTTTTTTGTTTATCACATACAGGTTCTTTAAAATGGAGTTATCAGATAGGAAATAGTGGAGATGTTAGAATTGTGTATGGAGCACCCGCTATTGGAGATATTGATCTTGATGGAATTCCAGAAGTTATTATAGGCACGGAAAGCTTTATAACAGGGGCATCTTCTGGACTTTATGCATTTAAAGGAAATAATGGTTCTTTATTATGGAGTTTTGGTTTAGGTTTAGATTTCAATTCTGCGCCTGCTTTATGTGATATAAATAGTGATGGATATTTAGAAATAATTGCGGGCACTGATCAATATGATTTATACTGTGTGGATAGATATGGTTCTCTTATCTGGACATTTCATGCCGATTCTTGTATTAAAGGTTCTCCTGCAATAAGTGATATTGATAATGACGGTAAAGCAGAGATAGTTTTTACCTCACAGGATAAAAAAGTTTATGCTCTTGATGAAGTTTTAAATATTAAAGAGAAGAAAATTGCTCCTGTATATACATTTAAACTTAACCCTTTAAAAGAAAATTATAAGATTTTTAATTTAAGTGGTCAAGAAATCTTTAATAAAAAATTGAATAGTGGAATTTACATTTTAAAAATTGATGATAAAAATTATAAATTTATAAAAATAAAATAAGGAAAAAAATGAAAAGTCAAATTTATTTCTTTTTTATTTTTTCTTTTCTTTTTGCAGGTTGGGAACCTGAAATAAAAATTTCAGATAGCCCATCAAATTATGTTCATATCTATAGAGGAAATGTGCTTGCGATAGATAAAAATAATGGGATTTTTATAGTATGGGAAAAAGAATCTTTACCTTATCATTTCATCTATTTTTCTCGTTCCTTAGATAATGGTCAAACCTTTGAAGTTCAAAGAAAAATTTTACCATTAAGTCAAATATCCACACCAAATATTGGAGCAGATTCAAATGGTGTTCTTTATTTTGGTTGTAGTTATTATGAATCTGGAAATACATATTCTTATCTTTATAAATCAATAGACAAGGGGGAAACCTGGATTTTTGTTTCAAATATTGGTTATGGAAGTTTTCATTACCTGATAGTGGATAAAGATGGAACTCTTCACTGTTTATATTCAGGAACTGATTTAGGTGCTCTTCTTGCTTATGCCAAATCAACCAATGGTGGGCTTACATGGAATAAAATCCCACTTATAACTCCTAGTCAATTAACTTCTTTTTCTGTGACGGGATTCGTGAAAGACAATTTCAATAGATTACATATATTAATGTTAAGAGACACTACTGGAACCCTTTCAGGTGATGTTTATTATAAAAGAGGTTTAAATAATGGAAATACATGGGGTCAATTAATAAAGTTGAATAAAATTACCCAAAGAGCAACTTGTCCAAAAATTGCAGTTGATAGTTCAAATAATGTTTATGTAGCATGGGGATTATGGTCAGCAGTGGCACCCCCTAATTATAAAGGAAAATATTTTATAGCAAAATCTACAACAGGGGGAGATAGTTTTCCTTCAGAAGTAATGGCAAATGGTTTAATAGATTCTTTAAGAAGTAGTTTTCATCATCATATTTCTTTTGACGGAGAAAAAATTATTTTATTTAATGTGTGGAAAAGTGATACTCAACTTCGTCTTTATTTTGCAAAATCTATTGATGGGATAAATTGGGGAGAAGATACTTTTTTAACAGAGATTTATCCTTATCCAAAAGGTCCTGCTACTCCTTTTGCTTTAACTTTAAGTGATTTTTATCATGTTTTATTTATAAATACTCCAATAGGAAGAGGATTTTTTGATGACGATGTTTATTACAAAAGATGGATTAAAGATGTCAAAATTAAGGAGAAAAACACATCTTTATTTTTGAATTTAAATCAAAAAGAAAATTTATTTTATTCTATAGATGGAAGAAAAATGATTTTTAAAAAGGATTTAAAAAAAGGAATTTATTTTTTAAAATTTAAAAATAAAAAATTTTATAAATTTTTGAAATTTTAGGAGGTTGTATGAAAAAAATGATTTTTTTGTTTTTTCCGGTGATTTTATGGAGTCAAATATTAGAAAGATGGGTTTATAAATATAATGGTTCTGCAAATAATGAGGACAGAGCATGGTCAATAGTGTATGGTCCAGATGGTAACATATATGGAGCAGGTGTTACTACGGGAAATACACAGGATTTATTGGTTGTAAGTTTAAATAACTCTGGGGAAGAAAGGTGGGTTTATACTTATGATAATGGATATGATGATCAAGCATATTCAATTGCATGTGATCAATATGGAAATTTGTATGTAGGAGGATACACTTCTGATGGTGAATTTGAATATTCATTAGTTTTAAGTTTAAGTTCTAATGGAGGAATAAGGTGGGTATACACGGATCAATATGGCTCCATACGATCAATTATAGTTGGTGGAGATGGGAATATTTATACAGCAGGTAATGGTAATATAAAAAGTATAACTTCTTCAGGTAATTTAATATGGACATATTCTTATCCAGAAGCTGTTTTTCATTCAATAACTTATGGATTAGATGGAAATATTTATGCAACGGGTGAAATAAATGGCAGGCGTATTTTGGTAGTAAGTTTAACTTCTTCTGGAAATGTAAGATGGAGTTATACATACAATCCTCCTCAAGAATGGGTTGCTGAAGGTGCTTCAATAATTTATGCTCCAGATGGAAATGTTTATGTTACAGGGCATAGTACGACTAATGCCACTACCATATACCCTGACTTGGTTGTTATCAGTTTAAAAAGTGATGGAAGCTTAAATTGGTTGTATACATATAATGGACCAGGTGATGGATGGGATTGGGGAAACGAAATCATTTATAATTTTTATGACGGAAATTTGTATGTTGCAGGATTTAGTGCTGATCCGAATGGAAGTTTTTTAGTAATTAGTTTAACAAATCAAGGGGTAGAAAGATGGGTTTATAGGGAACCAAATGGAGACATTGCCTTTTCTATTACAAATGATACTGAAGGTAATTTATATATTGCAGGAAGAACCGAGGGTGGAATTTCCGGAGATATAATGGTTGTAAAATTATCTCCTAATGGTGAAAAAAAATGGTCATATATATACAATGGAGGAGAAAACTATTATGACGATTGTAGAAAAATTATTTGTGGTGGAGATGGTTATTTATACGTTGCGGGTTTTAGTGGTTTATATTCCTATCCCAATTATTATGCTGATTTTACAATCATAAGTCTTTTTCCTCAACCTCTTGGTGAATACCATGATACCTTTTATAAAGAAAAAGATTTTTTAAGAGAGGTTAAAATTTTATATATCCCTACTTTTTTTATAAGAAAAATTCCTATAAAAATTTCTGGATTTTCCGAAAAAAATTTAAAACTTTTCTTTTATAATTCTTCTGGAAGAGAAATTTTTTCTAAAGTTTACCATTTTACATTTTCCATAGAAATAGAAAATTTGGAAAAATTATCAAAAGGTGTCTATTTTATGGAAATTTATTCAGGTAGAAAAAGAATGGGAAAATTTAAATTAATAAAGTATTAAGGAGGAATAATGGGAATTGTAATTTTTGTTTTAATATCAATTTCCTCATATCCTGAAAATATAAATTTTCATAAAAATTTTTTAGTTCCTTCTGAAATTCAAAATTCTCGTTTAATTCTTCCAAGAAAATATGAACATAAGCCACTAAAATATAACAATTTTTCTCTTTTAGAAGAAATATTAGTAGATACGACAAAAATTCTTGTTGGTGCTCCTTTTGAACAGAGAGAATGTAATCTTACATTTCTAAACAATAAATGGCTATGTGTTTGGACGGATTTTAGAGAATATTATGATCCTTTTGAAATGCAAGGAATATTTAAATGGAGTGAAATTTATGGTAATTTTATTGACGAGAGTGGAAATTTGTTATTGAATAGTTTTGCAATTTCTAATAATTATGGTGGTGTCGCTTATCCTTCTGCATCAGCAGGTAATTCTAACTTTTTAGTAGTATGGCAGGATTATAGGATAGGTTCTTGGGAAACTCCACAAATTTTTGGAACAATAATAGATACCTTTGGAAATAAAATTGATTCATTAGATTTTCATATCTCAAATGGACTTGAAGGGAAAGAAAATTATTTTCCTTCATGCGCTTTTGATGGAAATAATTATTTAGTTGTTTGGTATTCTTATGATAATTATGAACTTTTTCAAATATATGGAAAAAGAATTTCTCAAAATGGAAATTTTGTTGACCCATTTCCGGTTAAAATTTCCAATTTTATGCCCTTTCCTTTTATTTTACCTTTTACTTCTCCATCTATTAGTTTTGATGGAAATTATTATTTAATAACCTTTGAAGGCACAGTTTATGATGACCAAAATATTTATGGAATAAGAATTACTCCATCAATGCAAATAATTGATCAAAATCCATTAGTTATAAGCAATGCTAATAATTGGCAATGGCGGCCATCTTCAATTTATAAAAATGGTTATCACTTTATAGTATGGACTGACCAAAGAAATGGTATAAATAATGTATATGGAGCAAGATTTACTCCTTCAGGATATTTATTAGACCCTGATGGTATAACTATTTCATCTTCAAATTCCGGTTTTCCTTCTGTTTCTTCTGACGAAAACAATTATTTTGTTGCATGGCATGATTGGAGAGAGGGTAATTACCCATTAATATATGGAGCAAGAGTTTCTCCTTCCGGTAATGTTCTTGATCCTTATGGAATAAAATTTTCAAATTCAAATAAAAGGCAAATGTATGCAAAGATTAAATATGGTTTAAACAATTATCTTTCTATATGGGAAGATTACAGGAATTCATACTTAGATATTTATGGAACAAGAATTACAAAGGAAGGAAATGTGTTAGACCCAAATAGTTTAATTATTTCTTCTTCAGTAAATTTTCATTTTAATCCAAAGTGTGCATTTGATGGAAATAATTATACAATAGTTTGGGAAGATTGGAGGGAGAATAATGGGAATTATTCTGATATATATGGCATAAGATTAGATTCTTATGGAAATATACTTCATACAAATTCTTTCCCTGTTTCAGAGTTAGGTTCATGGACAAAAGTTTTTCCATCAATAGCATCAAGTGGAATGAATTACTTAGTTGTTTGGACAGATAAAAGAAACAATAATTGGGATATATATGGTGTTAGACTTGACCTTTTAGGAAATAGAATAGAACCACTTGATATACCAATTTCAAATAAATGGTCAACTGAATACTATCCTAAAGTTATTTATGGAAATAATTACTTTGTTGTTTGGGAAGATGCAAGAGAAGGTGCTTTAAATTCAATATATGGTGCGAGAATAAACAAATTTGGGCAATTAATTGATACCGCTGGAATAAAGGTTTCTATAAATACAAACACTTTTAAAATTTTTCCAGATATATCTTACGGAGAAAATGAATATTTTGTTGCTTGGACAGATGTAACTATAGATAGTTCTGGTCATTACTGGTATTCAATTTTAGGAACAAGATTGAATCAAAATGGAAAAATAATAGATTCAAATGGGATAATAATAGCAGATGCTGGTTCAGATACTTTTGGTTTTGAAGACCATTTTGCATTTCCATCCATTGCTTTTAGTGGAATAAATTATTTAATCGCTTATAATAGATTTGAATATATAGGTAATTATCTTTTAGGATTTGATATATTTTTCACTTTAATAGATAATTCCGGTAACATTATTTTAAAGGAAATTCCTGTTATTGCATGGGATAGTCATGATCAAATGTTTCCATCATGCATTTTTGATGGAGAAAATTATCTTATTGTTTGGCAGGATGAAAGAGATGGTTCTTTTGGCATATATGGAGTGCATATCACTCCTAATGGAGAAATATTAGAGCCGAATGGATTTCCCTTAATATCTTCAAGATTTTTAAGAGCAAATCCTTCTCTTGCAAAAGGTCCTTCTAATCAAGTTTTAATATCTTATCAAGGTTTTATAAGAGATGATTATTCTTCTTATAGAACGCTTGCCTCTATTTATAATTCCTTTTCTGTTGAGGAGTTCTCTGATAAAAAACAAAAATTTCTTTTTATTTCACCTAATCCTTTTATAAATACTACAACAATTTCATTTTATAAAGATTCTGATAGAGAAAACGATGCTGTCTTTTCTATATTTGATTTAAATGGAAGATTGATAAAGAATTATAATATAAAAACAAAGCAAAAAGGAATATACAAAATTTTTCTAGATGGAAAAAGTATGCCTCCCGGTATATATTTTGGGGTTTTAAATATTGGTAATAGAAAAATGATTTCAAAAATTTTAAAATTAAAATAATTTAAGGAGGTGAAAAATGGTAAGGAAGAATTTTATAAAAATAGGAGTAATTATTTTCTTCTCATGGAATTTTATTTATCCTCAAATGAGATGGGAACATCAAACTGGTGGATGGATAAAAAGAATCTACTTTCATAATTCAACAGGTTATATTGGTATTTCCAGAGAAAAAGGAGGAATTATAAAAAAATCAATTGATGGCGGTGACACATGGGATAATATCTTAATTTTTGGGGGTGGTAATTCCTATGGGCAAGGAGTTATGTTTTCATCTGATAGTTCCCATGTAGTTGTTTTTGGAACAATTCCACAAGGAAATGTAATTTTTATAACAAAAAATGGTGGAGAAACATGGGATACAATATTAATTTCAGGCATTTCATATCCTAATGATATGTTTTTTATTGATTCTTTAAATGGATGGATGGTTGGTGGACATAAAAGGGTATACAGGACTCAAGATGGGGGATATACTTGGCAATTATTATCATCAGGTGGAGACACTTCATTTACCCATGTTGAATTCTTAAATCAAAATATTGGTTTTGTGAGAGGAACAAGAGGTTTTAATTTTGATAGACTTTTTAAAACAACTGATGGTGGATACAACTGGTATGTTCTTTCATTTCCAAGCACAAATATTTATTTTTTTGATTTTGTGGATGAATTGAATGGATACGTTATAGCAAGTATATGGGAAAATTATGAAAAAATAAGAATTTATAAAACTTCTGATGGTGGAACAAATTGGTTAATATTTTATGAATTTCCATCAAATTTTAAACCGAAATGTATGTCAGTTAAAAATTTAAACGAAATCTGGATTGGTGGGCAATATATGGGATTTAGGGCACAAATTTATCATTACAAAAATGGAAACTGGTACATATGGACCGATAATTTTTCTTCTTCTGAACCAATAACCACAATATGTGAAATTAACTCTAACATGGCGGTAGCAGGGGGTTATTATGGAACAATTTTTAAAACTATAGACGGAGTAAATTTTGAAGAAATTACAGCTGGTATTCCTTTATCTCCCTCAGTTAAGGCAATTGATACATTAAATATATGGGCAGTGGGTGGTGGTTATATAATAAATTCAAAAAATAGTGGAAAAACTTGGCATCGCAAACAACCTTTTGATTATAATGGAATTTTTACAGATATAGAATTTATTGACACATTAAATGGTTGGGTAGCAGATACTTTTAACAAAAGGATTCTTTATACACATAATGGCGGAAATACATGGGGATTTACCGAAATCAGTTTACCATCTTCTAAATTGAGTTTTATCAATTCTCAAAAAGGATGGGCTTGTGGAGGAATATTTTATCCTTCTGGAATGGATGGTTGGGTTTATAGAACTCAGGATGGGGGACAAACTTGGCAACTTATCTATCAAACAAATCAACCTGCTATTACAGATATAATTTTTGTAGACAGTTTGAATGGATGGATAGTCGGGGGGCAGTATGATTATACGGGTCCTTGGTATGCTTTTATTTCAAAAACAACAAATGGAGGATACAGTTGGTCTGTTCAATATTTTGAATTTTATAAAGATGCTTTTAATTGTGTTGAGTTTGTTAATCAAAATTTTGGATGGGTGGGGGCGAGTGTTTTACCGCCTTCATTTAGAACAATTAATGGTGGTTCTACCTGGTTCCCTATAGATTCTATAGTGAATGTTTTTAGTTTTTTAAATGAAAATTACGGATGGGGCATAAAAAGACTAGAGAATTCTTTTTGTCCTGCTTACACATTAAATGGAGGAGAAACTTGGACAGAAATGAGAGAAGGAATTATTCCATCAAATATTTATTTTTCTTCAATAGATGTAATTGATTTTAAAAATGGATGTTGGGTAGGTGTATCTGACGAATATGGAGGAGCATATATTTATAGGTTTTATGGTGATTTTACAACAAATGCAAAAGAATCTTCAAGATTTAAAATTTCTTTAATATTTCCTATGTCTAATTTTATAAAAAATAAAAAGATTAAATTTTTCCTTTATGAAAAAGAAATGATAAAATTTACCTTGATGGATATAAATGGGAGAGTAGTTTTTGATATACCCGAAAAATATTTTAACAAGGGTCTAAATTTGCTTGATCTAAGTAAAATAAATTTATCTCCCAATCTTTATTTTTTAAAAATAAAAACTTCAAAAAGGGAAATTTATGAAAAAATTATATTTCTAAAAGATTAAATCAATTTATATTCTTTCCTAAAATCCCCTTTGCCCCCTTGTTAGGGGGGTATTTCAAATTTTTCTAAACTTTTTAAAATTTTATATCCGATTTTAAATTCTTTTCTTTTAAAGAATTCTTTTAAAAATTTTTTAGTTTCTTCTCTATATTTATTTATAATTATATTTCTTAAATTTTCTGACCATCTATCATAAATTCCTTTGAAGGGGTCTTTTTTAATAAATTTTAAAAATTTCAAAAATTCTCTTTTTGCTAATTCCCATTCTCCTGAATTTAAAAAAGCGTTCGCTTGCGCGATAGTATTCTCAAATTCTAAATAATCGGTAATAAAGTATATTCCTTTATTTTCAATATATTTTTCTTCTTTTTTTCTTTTTCTTTCTATTAAATAGGAAGGTATTTGAAGTTCTTTTTTTATTTTATATAGCATCTTTGTTAAATTTTTATTAGGTTTTTTACTATTTTTCCAGAAATTTTCAATTATTTCCTGTATTTCTATTTTTTTACCGGGTTCATTTAATTTTAAAGCAAGATGAATTAAAAAAGCTTTTTCTTTTGGTTTAAATTTTGTTCTTATTTTCTCTTTATTTTCTTTTTTGATTCTATAAATGTTAAAATTTTTTAAGAAATTCAACTGGTAAATAATTTTGTCTTTATTGAAAACAAGTAAATTTAAAAAACTTTTAGGCAAAATAATCTTTTTATAAATTTTGCTATTTAAGATTAAAATATATCTATAGAAATAACTCATAAGATAATTTTTTTTAGCATAGGAATATGCTTCTTTTATTTTTCTATTTTTTACTAAAATTAAAAGTTTAATAGTGGGTAGAAGCGCAATATTTTTTAAGTCATTTTTATTTTTAGAAGTCAAAAGTTTTAATATTAATGCTTGTTTTTTTAATTGTTTTTTTTCTAAAAATCTTATAATTGATTTTAGATGATTTATCCCTTTTCTTCTTTCTCCAATAATGGAATATATACTTGCCATTGTAAGATAAAGAGAGAAAATATGTGTTTTTAATCCTTCTTTTTTTAAAATATTTATTGATTCCCTGTAATACTTAATTGCTTCTTCTATTTTACCTTTTATTAAATTAAGAAGGGATAAATAAGATAATAAAAAAGCTCTTTCTTTCCACTCTCCCATTTCAATTTCTTTTTCATATTTTCTTAAATTTAAATTAATACCTTTTAAAAGATTTATTCTATAAAGCTCTCCTTTTATTTTTCTTTTAAAATCCATATCAACATTTTCAATGGAATTTAAATAATATTTTTCAGCTTTTTTATAATTTTCAAGATTTGAAAATAAAGTTCCCAAATCAAATTCAAAATAAGATGAAAGTCCTGTTTTTCTCCTTTTTAATATTTTTTCACAATATTTTGCTATTTTTTTTGCCTCATTTATATTTAAAAGATGAGCATGGGCTATCCCTTCTGAAATCATTGATGTCCATTTAAAAATAAATAAGGATTTGTTTGGACCTATAAATTTTTTCATTTCTCTTACTTCATTTATTATTTTTTTGAATTCACCTTTCCACTCAAGAGAGATTAAATAAAAATTATTTATTCTTAATAAAGAATAATTAAGATTTTTTCTTTTTAAAATTTTTTTTATTTTTTTTATCCTTTTAATATATTGGTCTATATTTTCTTCTCCAAAAAGACAAGCAATTTTTTCTACCCTTCTGTATATATTTAAATAATTATCAGGGATTTTTAAAAGCAAATCATTTTTTGGTAAAAGACTTATTTCATTTAATATTTTTGCACATTTTTCTAAATTATTTTCTTCAAAATATTTTTTTGCTATTCTATATTTAATTAATGCTTCCTTAGACCACTCACAGCACTCTGTAAAATCATTGGTTACATTATCTTTTTTCCATCCACAAAAACCATATCTTTTCCATATCCCCCATATCCCTTTTACAGAAATTCTAATTCCTTCTTTTTCTAAGATCGCTTTTGCCTTTCTTATACTTATTGAAGGATACTTTTCTTTTAAAAGAACAACTTTTTCTTCAATTTCCTTAGACACCTTATTCCATGGTTTTCTATAATTTAATAAAAGTTTTTCTTTTCCGTTTTCTTTATATAAATTTACCCATTTATATACACTTTTATAATTAACATTAAACAAATTTGCCACTTTCCTTAGGGATTTCCCATTTTTTAAATACTCTTCTACTGCTTTTATTTTAATCTCGGAAGTTTTGTTGTACATAAGAGGAAACATTATACATTATTTATTAAAAAAATTTCAAACAGGAAAGAAAAAAAAATATAAAGCATTGTAATTCAATAATTTTTATTGAAAATAATTTTTAGATTTGGGAACAATTCTAATTATTATTATAAAAAATAAAAGGAGGTGAGTATGAATAATGGAATAAATAAAAAAATGGGTATATGGGGGGTCACACTCTTAATTTCTTTCCTCTACGCTCAACATGAAAATTGGGTTTATAGATTTAATGGACCGGCTAATACTTCTGATATCTGTTATTCCGTAGTATATGGTTCAGATGGAAAAATTTATGGTGGAGGTGTAGCAACGAATCCGAGTCCTTATTATACTGATTGGTGCATATTGAGTTTAAACCCTGATGGAACTCAACCTTGGATGTATTTCCCCTCAGGATGGGAAAATGCTGAGTGTAATAATATAGTTTATGGTTCTGATAATAACATTTATGGTGTAGGATGGTTTTGGGACTATCCTGGCTTTGGAATTTTAAGCCTCACCAATTTAGGAAGTTATAGATGGGAATATTTGACTGGATTGGGTGAGGGTTATGGAATTATTTATGGGAGAGATAACAATATTTATGCCTGTGGATATGTATGGGGAGAGGATTGGTGGCCTGATTTTGCTGTTGTTAGTGTCACCACTTCAGGAGCAGAAAGATGGGTGTATATATATACATTAGCAGGCTCTGAATATGACCATGCTTATTCTCTTACTCAGGATGAAGATTATAATATATATGCAGCAGGTCAAATTCAAAATAAATTTACAGTTATAAGCCTTACAAATACAGGAGCAGTAAGATGGATTTATACTCATCAAACAAGTTCTTGTGCAAATTCAATTGTTTATGGAAATGATGGAAATATATATGTTGCAGGTAATGGAGTTATTTTATGCTTAAATAGAAATACAGGACAAAAAACATGGGAATACACATTTGGTAGTAACCTCTATTCTCTTATTTATGGAGGAGATGGAAATTTATATATGTGTTCTGGAAACACAATTTTAAGTTTAAAAAATACAGGAGAATATAGATGGGCATATTCTCTTTCAGGTGCAAGTTTTTCAAATATTTGTTATGGAATTGATGGCAATATATATGCATGTGGCGGTATTTCAAACAATATTCTTTTAATAAAAATAAATAGCAATAATGGGCAACTCATGTGGCAATATACTTATGAGGGACCTGGAAATGGTAATGATTATGCTTATTCTATCTGTTGCGATGCTTCCGGCAATATTTATATTGGTGGTTTTTCAACAGGTATAGGAACACAAGCAGATTTTACTATAATAAGCGTTAAAGATCTGTATTTAGGGGAATATGAAGTTTTACCTCGTCAAGATGATGCGAAAGATAAAAATAATTTTCATATTTCTACCTCTAATTTCTTTAATGATAAAATCCATTTAAAATTAAACGGATTTTATGATAAAGAACTCATAATTTCGCTTTATGATGTTACAGGTAAAAAATTATTTTCTCAGAAATTCATTCCTAATAAATCAATTACAATTTCTGATAAAAGAATTCTTAATCTTTCCAAGGGAGTATATTTATTGGTGATAAATTCAGAACAAAAGGAAATAGATAAAATAAAACTTATAAAAAGATAAATTATGAACCAAATAAAGATTTTGAAGGTCTAATTAACTTCTAATCCATTTTCTTTCATACACCCCCTTTGCCCCCTTGTTAGGGGGGTTAATTTATTTTACAAAAAATTTAAAATTATTTACTTAATTTTAATGATTTTTATTATTTTATTATAACTTTCTGTTCCAAATTTGATAAAATAAATTCCTTTTGGAAATTCTTTTCCTACTTTTATAGAAGAAATTTTCTTTTTTATAATAAATTTACTCAAATCTTTTATTTTTCTTCCTCTTGTATCATAAATGTAAAAATATTCTTTTAGTGTCTTTAGGAACAAAAAATTCTATCTGAATATCTTTTTCAAAAATATTTTTTTTGAAGTTTTTATAAAAGGTGATTTTAATAAGATTGTTTTTGATACATTTACATAATGTGAAAGATTGCCAACTTCTATCGCAAGTAAACAAGGATTTTATGGTGTTTTATTTTGGTTTCTAAAAAATAAAACTTTTATTCTAATTTCCCCGAAAGTGATTGTGTCAATATTAAAAAGTGAAATGGTATCTTTATATATTCCGATTGAATTATTTGGTAATAAATAATCAGGGATAAGGAGCCAGTTAGAACCGTTAAAATATTCCACTTGTCCCCCGAGTGAATCTAATGGATGGGACCTATAAACTATTATATCTCTCCAACTATTTTTCGTAAATGTTTTTGATAACTCAGAATAAAGGATTGGAACTGTTTTCATTGATCCAAAATTATGTTGATTTATATAAGAACATATGAGATAGATGTTATCAATTCCACACCCATAGCCCCAATGAAAATTTGAACTTGAATCACTATAAAAAAATCTTATTTGTATTGAATCACATGGTAATTGATTAGTAATATCAATTCCATCTAATTCACTTGAAGTAAAAGTATATGTTTTCAAAGTAATCCATTCACTCCAGGAATTGTTGATTTTCTTTAAAGTAGCAAAAAGAGAACTTGTAAATAAAATCAAATATACACCTCTTTGTATATTTTTATACAATTTCATATAAAGCACCTTTTATTTTTTTACATTATAAAAATTAAAGTTTTAAATGAAACTTTTAAATCATTTTCATTTTTAATTCCTAAAAAATATATTCCCTTTTCAACCACATTTCCTTTGTCATCTTTTTTATCCCAGAAAAAGTTATGAGTTCCAACATCTATTTTTCCTTTAAAAATTGTTTTAACCTTTATTCTTTCCAGATTATAAATACCTATTTCTAAATAGTTTAGAGGTTCCTCTAATTTTGTTTCTATCAAAAAACCATCTTTTTCATCGTATATATTTATTTTAAGAAATTTATCCATTTTTAAAATATTATGATTTTCTTTTTAAAATTTTCTTTTTCTGATTTTAATTTCAAAATATAAATTCCTGAATTAAATTCTTTGCTATTTTTAGATTTTATTTTAAGAAATTTTCCATTTTTCATTATAGAGATTCCATAAGTTCTTCCAATTTGGTCTATGAGTTTAATTTCAAAAATATCCCGGATTTCTTTTATAAATTCTAATTTTATTTCTTCATTTGAACTTTTAATTCTTTTGATTAGTTTGTTAAAAATCAATTTTGTTTCTTTTATAAGTGTTGAACCTTCTACTAAATAGATTATGGTGTCTGATGGGATATTATATAATTTATCTACGATTCCGCTGGGCCATTTCACTATTATTGAATCAATTAATGTATAGCTTCCGAGTCCAAAATGAACTCTTTTCATATGTTGAGAACCACCTTCACTTCCACATTCAACTTCTCTTATTTGTTTTATATTTCCAGTAAATAAGATTATTCTTGCCCCTATTCCATCTTTATTGCTTATAGTTCCCTCTGTTTCAATTTGAATCCAATGATTTGGGTTACCATTATTTTTATAAAGATGGGCTTTATAAGACCAGTTTTCACAATCTACAAGTAGAAGATCTAAGAAGCCATCGTTATCATAGTCCCCTACAATTCCTGAACTACAGTCATCTACACCTGTTATTCCGGAAGAAGAAGTTACATCAGTAAATGTTCCATTTCCATTATTTCTCATTAATAACACTGGATATCCAGCATACCATCTCATTAGGAGGAGGTCAAGATCAGTATCATTATCATAGTCAAACCAGGCAGCTGCTGACCATTCACTATAAATATAAAGTCCTGCTGAACTTGTTACCTCTGTAAATGTGCCATTGCCATTATTTCTGTAAAGTCTTGGATAATCATGAATATTTGGCATAATCAAATCAAGATCACCATCATTATCGTAATCACCCCATGCAGAGCCATAAGAATGATATGCACCTGCTACCCCTGCTGAACTTGCCACATTAGTAAAGGTCCCATCATTATTATTTCTGTATAAAAAGTTAGGTTGCAATCTATAGTTTGATACATATATATCTGAGTCACCATCATTGTCATAATCTCCCCATATAACCCCTCTTCCGCAGCTATAATCAATAGGGATAGCAGTTCCTGCTACATTTGTGAATGTTCCATCTCCATTATTTTTATATAATCTATCAGGTTTACCTCCGAATTGAGTACTGTCATAATTTGCAAGGTAGAAATCAAGAAAACCATCTTTATTATAATCTGCCCATGCAGAAGCATTTATTAAATCTCCAGGATTTTTTGGGAATTCTAAAAATAAAGTAAAACTATCACCATTTAAATTTTTGTATAAAAGAGCAGCCTTGCCAGGAAAAGTTGAGTGAAACCATCCAGGTAATATAAGTAAATCTGGATATCCATCATTATCAAAATCAGCGAAAGTAGAAGAACTTGTACCAAGAGTCGGAATGCCGGAGTTTTGAACTATTGTGAAAGTTCCATTTCCATTGTTTTTATAAAGATAATTTCTTGTTCCTAAAAAAAGGTCATAAAAACCATCTTTGTTAAAATCTACCCAACTATGACCATCTGGAGCTCCCGGTTTTGTTACATCTATTCCTGCTGAAGAGGTAGTTTCAGTAAAAATTTGAGCATGAGTTATTGATACCATACTTACCAGGATAGCCATAACTATTTTTTTCATTTTATCCTCCTTTTTTATTTTTTAATTATTTTAAAATTACCAATTTCTTTTTCCCCTGAATAAATTTTTAAGAAATATATTCCCTTTTTAAGTTTTTTAATTTTTTCTCCTTTTATGTCAATTGAATAAGTAAATGGATAGGATTTTGAAATTATTTCATTTCCTGAAATATCGCAAAGGATTATTTTTAATTTTTGTTCTGAATATCCTGAGAATTTCAAAGAAATTTTATCTTTAATAAAAGTTGGAACATTTAAAAGAATAGGTTTAATCGTTAGATTTTTATCCTTTGAGGGAGGAGTATCATCTTCTTCACCACCAACAAGACATTTATTAGAAGGCAAAATAGAAGGTGTAGTTATTGTGGGATTAGCAGAGGAATATAGTGAAACATTTGGAAAAGTTGGAGTTGTAGAAACTGCAGTGAAACTTAAATCATTTACTGTGATTGTTAATGGTTCTTCTAAACATGTTTTTTCATCCTGATCAAATTTAACAACTGCCAAGTCCTCACCTATCCTCCCTGTTACGATAAAACCACCATCAGAGGTAATGGTAATTCCTGCTGCGAATCCGGTTGCATTTTCCGGAGAAATTGTTTTGGCCCAGGCAAAAGTTCCATCAGAATTAAGTTTTAATACACCGAATTTATCATTTATCCGGCAAGTTAAAAGATATCCACCTAAAGGAGATTCAATAATTCTTGGTCTTAAGATCGTTATATTTACTAATTCTTTTGACCATAAATGGTTTCCATTTGCATCAAGTTTTGAAACAATATAACCTATTGGTCCGTTGATCAGTCTTATCCCACTTATACAAATATAACCACCATCTGATGTTTGTGAAACCCAATAAGCTTCATCTTTATCAGAAGTTCCGAATGTTTTTACCCATTGGGCATTTGCATTTTGGTCAAATTTTGCAACAATTATATCAGAGTACCCCCCACTTGAAGAACTCAATCCACAAAATACAAATCCTCCATCCTGTGTAGGAGTTAAACCCCAAGGAAGTTCCCAGGAAAGAACATCCATTTTCTTTTGCCATATTAAATTTCCATCAAAGTTAAGTTTTGCTAAAAAGAAAGACATTCCGCCAGAATATGTTTCTCCAATAACCAAATACCCATCAGACAATTCCATTATACCACCGAAACTTTCTAAAGAATTAGATGTAAAAATTCTTGTCCATAAATGGTTGCCATTTTCATCAAGTTTTGAAACAATTGCACATCCATAATCTGGAGAACCCCAACTATAAGTATGTCCACCCATTAAATATTTTCCATCGGATGTTTGTATTATTTCTATATTCCATGTAGGTGTTTCCGCATTACCTCCTCCAATTGTTTTTGCCCATTCAACTTCTCCATTATTTGTCAATTTTATTATTAAGAAATCATAATTACCTGCTCCGAAAGAATTTGTAGTTCCTGCAACTATATAACCCCCATCAGATGTTTGCTTAATTGAATAACCTGCTTCGTTTAAATAACCACTATAGGTATTTACAAATTGTAATGAGAAAAGGAGATTAGAAAAGGAAAGGAGGAAGACAGGTAGAAGGAGGACCTTTATTATACATACCCCTTTTTTATTTTTTTCTTTCATCTTTCACCTCCTCAAATTAGTGTTTAAAAAATAAATTAAAAATATAAAAATTTTTGAAAATTTATTTATTAAAAAGTTGTTGAAATTTAATGATTTTTGTTAAAATTTTTGCATATATTTGACAAATTTTATTAATTTATTATATAATTTTCCACAAAATATGACAAAAAATTTAAAAACTATTCCAATTGAAGTTGTGAAATACTATTTAACTAATGGCTCTTTAAGAAAAACAGCAAAGGAGTTTGGGATTCATTATAATACCCTTTATAAATGGGTAAAATTATACAAAAATGGTGGAAAAGAATATTTAAAATTTTGCTATAAAAGACCTTGGAACCGAACTTCTAAAGAAATTGAAGAGAAAATTTATCTTTTAAAAGAAGAAAAACCTTATTTAACTTTAAAAGAGGCTCAAAGGATACTTAAAGAAGATGGTATAAATATTTCTATAAAAGGGATATGGAATATATGGAAAAGATATGGTTTTGCAGGTTTTAAAAAAGAAAATATGACGAATGATTTTACTGAATATTGTGAATGGACAAAAGAGGCAAGTGTGAAATTTCAATTGGCAGAAAAATTTTTTGAGAAGGGGAATATAAATTTATGTATAGATATTTTGAATTCAATACCTTTTCTTCCAAAAAATTCTTTTTTACCAAAATTGCCTGATAGATTTTTAAATTTAAGGAGAAAAGTTGAAAAATATCACATCTTATTTGGTAAATTACCAATAAATTTTTATTTAAAAAGGACAGAAATTTTGTATAAATTATGTAGGTTAAGAAATTTAAATTATTCTGCTTTAAGAATAGGAACCCGTATAGTAATAGCGCTAGAGTGGAAAGGAGAAAGTTATAAACAAATTAAAAAAATAAAAGAATTAAAATCTTTAATGAAAAAAAATAGAAACTTATATGAAACAACTTTTACAGTTTTAATTTCAGAGGGGATTGCTAATGCTTCTCTTTTAAAGATAAAATCAGCAAAAGAAATTGCAAAAAGGTGTTATGAAATGTTAAAGAGGGTTAAAAATCCTTCACCTTATTTTCTATTTGACCTTGGTGTTCTTTATTATAATTTGGAGAATTATAAAAAAGCAAAATATTATTTTTTAAAATCTTTAAATAAGGTTGATGAAATTACTAAAAAATTTATTTTTAATTATTTAGCAAGAATTTCACTTTTTGAAGGGAATCAGAAGAGTTTAAATAAATTTTTAAAAAATTCAGCGATCTATGATTTTTTTTCGCCTCATGAAAGTTATCTTTTTTCCTCTTATTTATCACTTATGAGAGGAAAACCTATAGAAGCAATTTCATTTGTTCAAAAGGGATTATCTATATTAGAAAAGGAGAAAATAAGAAAAGATATTTTTTTACTTTCTTTATGTGGTGCAGCTGCTTATTCTTCTATTGGCGAAAGGCAAAAGGGGGTTGAACTCTTAAGGGAAATTTTATTATATCCTAGTAATTATATTAGTAAAAAAGTGAGAAAAATAGTTAAAAATTTAATAAGTGAAAAAAGTGAAAAGATTTTAAAAGAAGATGTTTTACCCTCTATTAAATTTTTAATAATTTTCAAAGAAAAAAATTTAAAAAATTCTTTTAAATATTCTATTAAACATGGAATAAAACTATTTTATTATATTTATAATCTTTTATTTCCTGAAAAAGTAATAAGGACTTTAAAAAATGGAAATAAAGTTTATTTGCCAAAAAAATTGTTAAATTTCCCCATCTTTGATTTAAAACCTTTGGTTTACAAAATAAAATTTTTAGGAGATTTCAGAATCTATAGAGATAAAAAATATCTTAAACTAAATTTATTTCCTAAAGAAAAGGCATTTATAATTCACTTAGCTATAAGAATACCGGAGCCTGATAAGAAAATAATAATTTCAGATATTTTGAGAAATTTTTGGCCTAATTCTCAAAAATCTTCTAATATTTTTTCAACTTATTTATATAAAGTAAAAAATATTCTTAAGATTCCCCCTCGCTTAATTTCCATTTCTAAAAAAGAAGATTTATTGATAAATAAGGGATTATATTTTATTACAGATTTTTCAGATTTTGAGATTAAATTGGCTGAATTTGAGACGCTTTTAAAGATAAATATGTGGGAGTTTTGTAAGAGAAAATTTAAAGAGATAATAAAATTATTTAAAGATAAGCCTCTTAAAAAATTATATGATAATTGGTCAGAGGATTTAAGACTTAAAATATTGTTCAAACTTAAAAAAGCCTTTGATGAATTTTTTAAAGAATGTATTAGGAAAAAAGATTTTAAAATAATGTATAAATTTTCTAAAATTAAGAAACAATTAATTTGACAAAAAGAAGTTTTTTTTAATATAATTTAAAACTAATTTTTAAGATTAGGAAATGAAAACCAGCATTACTACTTTTAAAAAAATTGAAGAAAAAGAAAGAAAATGGTATTTGATTGATGCAAAGGATAAAATTCTTGGAAGGATCGCTTCAAGGATTGCTTTAATCTTAATGGGAAAAAGAAAACCTTTTTATTCACCTTCTGTTGATGTTGGAGATTATGTGGTTGTTATAAATGCTGATAAAGTTAAAGTTACAGGTAAGAAATTTGAAAAAAAGATTTATTATCGTCCCTCTTTTTATCCTGGTGGTTTAAAGGAAATCACCTTTAAAAGAATGATGGAGAAAAAACCTGAAAATATCATATATCTTGCTGTTAAAAGGATGTTACCAAAAAATAAACTTGGAAGAAAAATGTTAAAAAGATTGAAAATTTATAGAGGGGATACACATCCTCATATTGCTCAAAATCCTGTTAAAATAAATCCTGAGGAGGTTTTATGAATGAAGTATATTTTGCAACAGGAAGCAGGAAATCTGCAAGAGTTAGAATAAGATTAAGGAAAGGGGATGGTAAAATAATAGTTAATGGTAAAGATGCTCTTAGTTATTTTAAAAGGGAAGATTTAGTGTTGTGCCTTAAAGAACCTTTTAGAGTTTTACAGAAGGAGAATGAATTTGATGTTATAGCAAAAGCAAATGGAGGAGGCCTTTCAGCACAAGCACAGGCTTTAAGACTTGCTATTTCTCGTGCTTTAACCATTTATAATGAAGGACTTAGAAGGATATTAAAAACACATGGTCTTTTAACAAGGGATCCAAGGGAAAAGGAAAGGGTGAAATATGGACTTACGAAAAGAAGAAGGGCTCACCAATACTCTAAACGTTAAAAGCATACAAAATTTGACAAAAGATGATATCCTTAAAGCAGGGGTTCATTTTGGACATAGAGCTTATAAATGGAACCCAAAGATGAAACCTTTTATATACACAAAGAAAAATGAATACCATATAATTGATGTTTCAAAGACATATGAATGCCTTGTAAACGCTGCCATAAAGATAAAAGAAGTTGCTTCAAAAAATGGAAAATTTCTTTTTGTTTGCACAAAAAAGCAGGGGAAAGATATTGTAGAAGAGGAAGCAAAAAGATGTGGTGCTTTCTTCATGGTTGAAAGATGGCTTGGAGGAACTCTTACAAATTTTTCAACGATTCTTGGAAGACTTGAAAAGATGAAAGAGATTGAGAGAATGAAGGAGGAAGGGAAAATTGAATTATTTGTTAAAAAGGAAAGGTTAAAAATTGAAAAGGAATACGAAAGACTTTATAAATTCTTTAGAGGGATTGTAAATATGGATAAATTACCTGATATGATTTATATTGTTGACCCTGTAAAAGAAGAAATAGCAGTAAAGGAAGCAAGAAAACTTTCAATTCCGATTGTTGCTCTTATTGATACAAATGGTGACCCAGATTTAATTGATTATCCTATACCAGGTAATGATGATGCAATAAAATCAATTTCCTTTATCACAAAAATTATTGCTGATACGATAATTGAAGGTAGGGAAGAATATAAGGAGGAATAATGAATATTGATGTGAAACTTGTTAAGGAGTTAAGGGATAGAACAGGTGCAGGCATAATGGATTGTAAAAAAGCACTTATAGAGGCCCAAGGAGATATTGAAAAGGCAATAGAAGTTTTAAGAAAACTTGGAATAGCAAAAGCGGAGAAAAAACTTGATAGAGAAGCAAAAGATGGAAGGGTTGATGCTTACATTCATCATGGTGCAAAACTTGGTGTCCTAATTGAAGTAAATTGTGAAACGGATTTTGTTGCTTCAACCGATGAATTTAAGGAACTGGTTCATAATCTTGCACTTCAAGTTGCTGCAACAAATCCGATTGCAGTTAAAAGGGAAGATATTCCTCCAGAGGTAATTGAAAGAGAAAAAAGGATATATGAAGAACAGGCAAGAAAGGAAGGTAAGCCAGAAAAGGTGATAGAAAAAATTGTTCAGGGAAGGCTTGAAAAATTTTATCAAGAAGCGTGTCTCCTAGAGCAAACATTTATAAAAGATCCAAATATTACTGTTGGAGACCTTATAAAACAGTATATAGCGAAACTTGGTGAAAATATTGTGGTAAAAAGATTTGCTCGTTTTAAAATTGGTGAAGCATAAATTTGGAGTTAAAAAGAGTTCTTCTTAAAATAAGTGGTCAAATTCTTGGTGAAAAAGAGAATATTTTTTCTAAGGATATTTTTTATTCAATATGTGAAGAAATTGCAAAAATTTATAAGGATTTTGGAACTCAAATAGGAATAGTTGTAGGAGGTGGAAATATTTTAAGGGGGAGCGAAAGTGAAAAAATAGGGATAGATAGGGTTACAGGAGATTATATGGGAATGCTTGCAACAGTTATAAATGCACTTGCAATGCAAAACATTCTTGAAAAAATGGGTGTTCCAGTAAGAGTTTTAACCAGTATTGAGATGAATCAAATTGCAGAACCATATATAAGAAGAAGGGCAATAAGACATTTGGAGAAAAAAAGAGTAGTTATTTTTGCAGGAGGAATAGGTAATCCTTATTTTTCAACAGATACAGCTTCTGCTTTAAGGGCAATAGAAATAGAAGCAGATTTATTTTTAAAAGGAACAAAAGTTGATGGTATATTTTCAGAGGATCCTGTAGAAAATCCTAATGCTTATTTTTATGATGAGATAGATTATGATGAAATTTTAAAAAAAGATTTAAAAATATTAGATGCTTCTGCAGTTGCTTTATGTAAAGAAAATAATTTACCGATAATTGTTTTTAATTTTAAGAAAAGGGGAAATCTTGAAAAAATAATTAAAGGTGAAAAAGTTGGAACATTTGTAAGAAGGAGGGAATAGATGGAAGAAATAATGAATGAGGCAAAAGAAAGAATGGAAAAAACTTTAAAAAATTTAAAAACAGAATTTTCAAGGATAAGGACAGGAAAGGCGTCTCCTGCTATTCTTGAAACTGTTAAAGTTGATTACTACGGAATTCCTACACCTTTGATTCAAATAGCAGGCATAAGTGCTCCTGAACCTCGCCTTCTTGTAATACAACCATGGGATAGAAATGTAATAGGAGAAATAGAAAAGGCAATTTTAAAATCTGGACTTGGTCTTACACCAAAACTTGAAGGAAATATTATTAAAATTCCTATTCCACCTTTATCTGAAGAAAGAAGAAAAGAACTTGTAAAACTTGTTAAAAAACTTGCAGAGGACTCAAAAGTTGCTATCAGAAATATAAGAAGGGATGCAAATGAAAAATTAAAGGCAAAAAAAGATAACAAAGAAATTTCAGAAGATGATTTTATGAGATATCAAAAAAAAGTTCAAGAAATAACTGATGATTATATAAAAAAGATAGAGGAGATACTTGATAAAAAAGAAAAGGAGATAGAGGAGGAGTGACAAATTTATCAAAAATACCAAATCATGTTGCAATAATAATGGATGGAAATGGTAGATGGGCAAAGGAAAGGGGGTTTAAAAGATATATAGGACATAAATTAGGAATAGAATCTGTTAGAGAAATTATAGGAATTTCAAAAAAAATTGGGATAAAATATCTTACCTTATATGTTTTTTCAAAGGAAAACTGGAAAAGACCAAAAGAAGAAATAAAATTTTTATTTAATCTTTTAAAAAAAACTCTTGAAGAGGAATTAGAGCGTTTAAAAAGAAATAATATAAGGGTTATGGTTATGGGTAATGTTCAGGAATTAAGAGATAATGTTAGAAATTTTTTAGAAAAATGCACTCATGAAACAAGAAATTGTAATGGAATGAATGTGATAATTGCTTTTAATTACAGTGGAAGAGAAGAAATAATAGATGCGGTTAATAAAATTTTAAAAGAAAAGAAAAATATAAATTCTGAAAAGGAATTTTCTAAATATCTTTATTTAAAAGATATTCCAGAACCAGATTTACTTATAAGAACAAGTGGGGAGATGAGAATTTCAAATTTTATGCTCTGGCAAATTGCTTATACAGAACTTTTTTTTACAAAAAAATTATGGCCAGATTTTAGAAAAAAAGATTTTCTTGAAGCAATTGAAGATTTTTCAAGAAGGGAAAGAAGGTTTGGTGGCATTGAAGGAATTTAAAAATCTCAATGAGCATATTACGAGGATAATTGTCGGAACCTTAATTTTTTTTATTGTATCATTTTTTATATATAAAGGTTCTTTATTTTTAATGTTTTTTTTAACTTTTATTTCCTTTCTTGGTTCCCTTGAATTTTCAAAAGTTCTAAAAAATAAAATAGGTAATGAAAATTTTTTACCTTTTATAATTATAATATCTCTTTATCTACCCTTTTATTATTTTTTACCCTTCACTTCTTATGAAACCATTCTAATCTTTCTACTTTTAATATTATTTTTTTCCTTAACCTTTTTCAAAATTGGAAACGGAATATACTGGACTTTTCTTTTTTCTTTCCTTTTACTTTATCTTCCCTTTTTACTTTCTTTTGCTATTGAAATAAGAGAAATTGGAAAAAAGCCCTTATTTTATCTTTTATTTACAGTTTTAATATATGATACCTTTGCCTTTTATATAGGAAAATTTTTTGGAAAAACAAAACTTTTTGAAAGAGTAAGTCCTAATAAAACCCTTGAAGGATTTATTGGAGGATTAATTGCTGTTTTGCTTTTCAATATATTTTCCTTTAAATTCTGGAAATTGCCTTATATTTCAATGCCTTTCATTTCCATAATTTTACCGATTTCTGCTCAAATTGGTGATTTTTTTGAATCCTATTTGAAAAGATGCTTAGGAATAAAAGATTTTTCAAATATTTTACTTTCCCATGGTGGAATACTTGATAGAATAGATAGTTATCTTTTTGCCCTACCAATCTTTTATTTAATTTTAAGAATTACATTATAATTTTATGATATTTTAATGCCTCTTTTATACTTAAAAATTTATATCCCTTTTCCTTCAATTCTTTAATAAGGGATTTTAAAAATTTATAAAACTTTTCATTTTTTGAAGGACAGCCAAGATGAAGTAAAAATATGTATCCATTAAGTTCCTTTTTTGAAATTATATCTTTTAAAATTTCATCAAAATTTAAATTTTCTTCTCCCATCCAATCCCTTGTATCATATGTCCATCTTATATGGGTATATCCTATCCTTTTTGCCCAATTTTTAATTTCATAATTTTCCTCACCATAAGGTGCTCTCCATATTCTTTCCATTTTCTTTTTTGTCAAATTTTCAAAAATTTCCTCACATTTTATAAGTTCTTCAATAATTTTAATTTGATTTATTCCATAAAGGGTATTATGTTTATAATTAATTTCATAAGTTGTTAAATGGGGATGAGAAAAAGTATGGTTTCCAACTTCAAAATTTTCTGCAATTTTCTTTGTTTTTTCAGGATACCTTTTAATAAATTCTCCTGTTAAAAAAAATGTTGCCTTTATATTTTCCCTTTTTAATATTTCTATAATACTATCAACCCTATTTGCATAAAGTCCACCATCAAATGTAAGGCAAACAATTTTCTCATCCGTTTGAATTTTTGAAATTCCCAAAAAATCCTTTTCTTCTTTAAAAATTTTTTTAAAATAAATTTTTTTAATTTCAAAAAAAGGGAATTTTAATGTTTGAAATGTTTGAAATAAAAAAATAAAAAAAAGAAATAAAAAAGAAGAATAAAAAATAAATCTTCCAGTAAATGTATTTAATGGCTCTTTGGCAAATTTTCTTAATTCTTTATTTTGCTCTATTTTCCATAAATAAGCGCATTTCCTTGAACAGAAAAAATGATGATATTTTTTAAATATATCTTTTTTACATAAAGGTTTTTTACATCTAAAACATTTTCTTTTCAAAGGTAATTTATGTTTTTTACAAATTTTTTCTTTCATTTTTAAAAATTATAAAGAAATTGTTATCTTGTTTAAAAATATAAATCATTAAGAAAAAAAATTAAAAGGAAATTGGAAAATTTAAATTGATTAAAAAATAAGATTAAAACATTTTTATCTTTATCACTTTCCCTTCCTTAAACTCTATTATTTTATCCTCGTATTCCCATTCCTTTTTATTTTTATCTTTATAAAAGGCGACTCTTTTTGGTTCTCCTTTTGATAAGAAAACCTCTTCTTCATTCATTCCTTCTTTTACTTCCCCTTTTAAGATAAGTTCATATATTTCATTTTTTCTATCAGGAAAGATTTTTTTAATCACATAAATTAAATTTTCTTTTTTATAAATTTCTTTTAAAATTTCAAATGCTCCCTTTTTTATTTTTAAATCCTTTTCCT
>Ga0197143_1000669_pt1 | contig 34348 bp, 30 predicted proteins | sample GBS70_MetaG_FD_148603 | JGI IMG/M metagenome (GOLD analysis project Ga0197143, IMG submission 148603) | Sediment microbial communities from Great Boiling Springs, Gerlach, Nevada, United States - GBS 70_MetaG | ecosystem: Environmental > Aquatic > Thermal springs > Hot (42-90C) > Sediment... | reverse complement strand
ACTCCGCCACCACATCTTCCAAACGGGCCATCCGCTCCTCCCCACGCCGCTGCGCTTCGGCCAGCTCCGCCACGGCTGCCTCCAACCGACTCAAACGCTCCTCCGATCGCCGCTGCGCCTCGGCCAACTCCGCCACAACCGTCTCCAAACGGTTCAGACGCTCCTCCGATCGCCGCTGCGCTTCGGCCAGCTCCGCCACGGCTGCCTCCAACCGACTCAAACGCTCCTCCGATCGCTGCTGCGCCTCGGCCAGCTCCGCCACGGCTGCCTCCAACCGACTCACCCGCTCCTCCAACTGCGCCACCGCACCCGCCAGCTTCCCCACCTGCTCCTCCGTCCGCCGCTGCGCCTCGGCCAGCTCCGCCACGGCCGCCTCCAACCGACTCACCCGCTCCTCCAACTGCGCCACCGCGCCCGCCAGCTTCCCCACCTGCTCCTCCGTCCGCCGCTGCGCCTCGGCCAGCTCCGCCACGGCTGCCTCCAACCGACTCACCCGCTCCTCCAACTGCGCCACCGCGCCCGCCAGCTTCCCCACCTGCTCCTCCGTCCGCCGCTGCGCCTCGGCCAGCTCCTGAACGATGGCCGGAAGTTTCAAAAGATCTTCCGTCAAGATCAAACGGCGCAATTCGGCCTGCCACTCCGGGTGCTCAGCCAGGAGGCGAACCAGATCCGAAAAATCACTCACTGTGAATGCCATGGCTTTTCCTTCCCTTGCATTCCCCTATAGTGTAGCACGCTGAACCCGCGAAAGCGAGGGCCGTCTCTGACGCGCGCTTCGCAGAGAGATGCCCTTCATGCCCGCGCGCGAGCAAACCGGTCCAGTCGCGCGATAGCCTCTTGGAGCACGTCGAGCGAGGTCGCATAAGAGATGCGCACATACCCTTCTGCCCCAAAGGCGGCTCCGGCTGTAAGCGCAATCCGACACTCTTCGAGAAGGCGCGCTTCCAGCTCCTCCGATGTTCGAAGACCGCGCGCGCGCATCATCTCACGCACGTCAGGAAAGACATAAAAAGCTCCCTCAGGCGCTACACACCGAACACCCGGAAGAGCATTGAGCGTCCCCAGCAGGAAATCACGCCGCTGCTGATACTCACGAAGCATGGTGATGACCGATTCTTGAGGACCGGTGAGCGCTTCTAAAGCTGCCTTCTGGGCGATGGAGGTCGGATTCGACGTGGAATGGCTCTGGACCTTGATCATCTCTCGGATCCAGGCGTGCGGGCCGACGGCATATCCCACACGCCACCCTGTCATGGCATAGGTTTTGGAGAACGATCCGACGATGAGCACGCGCTCGCGCATCGCCTCAGGGAGGGAGGCTGCCGAAAACGGAACGTGCGGGGGATAGACGAACTCGCGATAGCATTCGTCAGAGAGGACATAGACTCCGCGCTCGACAGCCAGTTCCACAATTCTCCGAAACTCCTCAGGGGGAATCACGCGCCCTGTGGGATTGCAGGGCGAATTGAGGATGAGGAGTTTCGTCCTCGGCGTCACGGCCTCGCCGATCATCTCCGCTGTGAGCCGAAACTCGTTCGCCTCCGTCGGAAGGAAACGGCTCCGTCCCCCAGCGAAGGTGACGATCTGCGGGAACGTCACCCAATACGGTGCAGGGATCAGAACCTCATCCCCAGGTTCGATGAGTGTCACAATGGCGTTGAAGATCGCCTGCTTCCCTCCGGCCGTCACGATGACATGCTCCGGCGCATAGGTCGAGCCGAAGCGCTCGTTCAAAAACCGGGCGATTGCCGTTCGCAGCTCCGTGATCCCCGCAGCCGGAGTGTATCGGGTGAAATTCTCCGCCAAGGCGCGGCGAGCAGCTTCCTTGATGTGTTCAGGAGTAGGGAAATCCGGCTCCCCCGCGCCGAGATCGAGCACACGCACTCCGGCCGCGCGCAACTGCTCCGCCGCTTGCAGAACGGCCATCGTGGACGACGCTTCCATGAGACGCACGCGCTCAGCAGCCGGGAAATCTCGTTCGCTCAGCGTTCGTTCGTTCGCCATCATCTCCTCCTTTCTGCGATCTCACCCCTCGCCCATTTTCTTCGAGAGTTTCTCCTTCATCTTTCGCTCAACGATCGGAGGAACGAGGCCCGTGATGTCTCCTCCGAGCCCGCAGACTTCCTTCACCAGGCGCGAGCTGAGATAGGTGTACGGCTCAGCGGGCATCATGAAGATCGTCTCGATCGTAGGATCGAGTCGCCGATTCATGAGGGCCATCTGGAATTCGTACTCGTAATCGGAAATCGCACGGATCCCTCGGATGATGACCTGGGCTCCGACTTTCCGCGCATATTCGACGAGCAGTCCATCGAATGTATCAACGCGAACATGAGGGGAGCGCACAACTTCGCGAATCATCTCCACCCTCTCCTGGACGGTGAAAAGCGGCGTCTTCGCCGGATTGATGAGTACAGCGACGATCACCTCGTCGAAGAGTCGGGCCGCTCTCTCGATGAGATCGAGATGGCCATGGGTGATGGGATCAAATGATCCCGGATAAATCGCTCGACGCATGTTCCTTCCTCCTCAGGGAGGACCCACCCGGGACCGGTCCCTTTCCCCCACATCGGTTGAGAGGGTTCTTCGCCCCGAGTCCCTCTCGCCCTCGACCACAGCGTCGCTCCGATAAATAAAGTCGTTGCGGAACGGTTAATTTTAGGCTACTCTATTGTTCGGATTCAAACCAAAGACGCGGTGCGATGAACCGATGATCGAAGAGTTTCGCCAACAGTACGAGGAGTTGAGATCGCGCGCGCTCGAACTCAGGAGGTTTCTTTGACATCGAGTCGAAGCGAGCGGAGCTGGCTCGACTCGAAGAGACGCTGGCCCGGCCGGAATTCTGGAACGATCCCACTCGCGCCGGGCAGACATTACGCGCTCGGCATCGCTTGGAGGCCGAGATTGAGGCGATCGAGCGTATCGAGCGCGAACTGGAAGAGATCGAGATTCTGCTGGATCTCGCCCGGGAGGATGAAACATTCATCCCGGAGCTCCGCGAGCGCGTGTCTCGGCTGGCGACCGAGCTCGAAGAGCGGGAGCTGAAGGCCCTCCTTTCCGGAGAGCATGACGCCGGCAACGCTATCGTTACGATCACGGCGGGTGCCGGAGGAACGGATGCACAGGACTGGGCGGAGATGCTCCTGCGCCTCTACCTCCGCTGGGCGGAGAAACACGGCTATAAGACCGAACTGCTCGATCTGCAACCGGGTCAAGAGGCGGGAATCAAATCGGCGACCTTCCGCGTCGAAGGCGACTACGCCTATGGGTATCTGAGCGCCGAGTCCGGTGTGCACCGACTTGTGCGCCTCTCCCCCTTCAACATCGCTCACAGCCGCGAGACGAGCTTCGCCTCGGTCTCCGTCTATCCGGACCTGGACGAAGACATTGTCGTCGAAATTGACGAGAAGGACCTGCGCATTGAGACGTTCCGCTCTTCGGGCGCAGGCGGGCAACATGTCAACAAGACGGAGTCGGCCGTGCGCATCACGCATCTGCCGACGGGAATCGTCGTCTCCTGCCAGAACCAGCGCTCGCAGCATCAGAATCGCGAGATGGCGATGCGCATTCTGCGCGCCAAGCTCTACGAGCACGAACGGCAGAAGCGCTTGGCCGAACGGCAGCAGCTCGAGCAGAACAAGCGCGAAATCAGCTTCGGCTCGCAAATTCGCAGCTATGTCCTGCATCCCTACAAGCTCGTGAAAGACCTGCGCACGCGATACGAGACGAGCGATGTGGATGCCGTCTTGGACGGCGAGATCGATGAGTTCATTCGCCACTACCTGATCGCGAAGCGACAGGGCGCGATCGAACCGGCTTCGACGAAAGCGGAGTGACGAGCGCAGATATGGTTGCTTCTCCTCCTCCCCCAAAGAGATCCTCGCGCTCGCGCGCGGATGAGGCCCTGGGTCTTCTTCTGCTGGCCGGGGGGATGATCCTGCTGCTCAGCCTGCTCTCCTATCACCCGGATGATCCCTCCTGGAACGTGCTCACTTCCCGTTCAGTCGTTCAGAACAAGATCGGGCGCGTAGGGGCCTACGTGGCCGACTTCTGCCTCCAAGTGTTTGGGCTCGCCTCGTTTGCCCTCCCCCTGATCCTCTTCGCAGGGGCGTGGTCGAAACTTCGTTCGCGTCCCCTTCGGGCGCCTCTGGCGAAGGGAATTGGCTGGAGTGGAACGTTGCTGTCAGGAGCGGGATTGCTGAGCGTGCTCTTCCCCGAGGAGTATATCCTATGGCCGACGGTTCGTCCCGGAGGACTGCTCGGAACGCTCGTGGCGGCACAGCTTACGATGGTTTTGAACACGGTCGGAGCGGCTCTGGTGCTCGGCGTCACCCTGCTGTTGGCTCTCATGGCCATAGGGAATTTCTCCGTGATCGCGTGTGGAGAAGCCCTCGGTCGAACGATACAGAGCGCGGTCGCCCGCTTTCGAAAGTCCGAGGAGCGAGAACCGGCGAGCGCTCCGGCACCCAAGGTCGGGGCCTGGGATATGCAGAAACTCACTCCGTCGGCTGCTCATGCGACGGCCTCTCACCCCGCGCGGACGTCGGAGAAGCCCATCTCCGGCGAGGAGACGGTGCGGACTCCGGAGCCTGCCCTCTCCCTCACGGAGAGTGAGATGGAGGCGACACCTCAAGCCCACACTCCAGTCCCTCCTGTGCCCGTGGATATCGAAGAGCTTATCGAACATCGCAGTCCATCCCCGGCTTCGATCTCAACAGGGCGGTATGCAATGGGCGAAGCGGCGCGTCACGCACCGGCGGATCCGATCGCCGAGATGCTCTCGACGGTTTCGTTTCGAAGCGTTAAACCGGTCGAGAAGGCGAGTCCCACTGAACGCTCCGGGCGCGCCGATTCAGGAGGACGATTCTCTCTCCCTTCGACGGAGATACTCGTGGAGCCTCCCCCCCCGCACGAGCATGCTCACGAAGAGCTGATGCAACGGGCTGTCCTTCTGGCTGAGAAATTCAAAGAGTTCGGCATCACAGGGCATGTGCACCAAATCAGCCCGGGACCGATCGTGACGACATTCGAATTCAAACCAGACCCGGGGATCAAGTACAGCCGTATCGTCAGCCTGGTCGAAGACCTCTGCCTCGCCCTTGAAGCCGAATCCATCCGGATCGATCGCATCCCCGGCAAGTCCACGATTGGGATCGAGGTCCCCAACAAGCACCGCGAACTGATCCGCCTGCGGGAGATCATCGAGTCGAAGAAGTTTCAGGAGTCGCGCTCGCGACTCACGATCGCCTTGGGCAAAACGATTGACGGTGGGGTGTATATCAGCGACCTGGGGAAGATGCCGCATCTGCTGATCGCGGGGGCGACGGGCTCAGGCAAGTCCATGACGGTCAATTGTATTCTCGCTTCGATCCTCTTCAAAGCGACGCCGGACGAAGTGCGCTTTATCCTCATCGATCCGAAGCGTCTGGAGCTGGGGCTCTACGATGGTATCCCTCACCTGCTGGCGCCGATTGTCACTGATCCCCAGCGCGCCGCATATGCTCTGAAATGGGCCGTTGCGGAGATGGAAAATCGCTACAAGCTACTGGCGAGCTTCGGCGTGCGCAATATCGAGCAGTTCAATCGCGAGATTCGAGATCTCTCCGATCGTCGTCCGACTCGGGGGGGAGAAGAGTCTCTTCGTCCGCTGCCCTATATTGTCATCATCATTGACGAGCTGGCCGACCTGATGATGGTCGCTTCGAACGAGGTCGAGACGGCGATTACACGCCTGGCGCAGATGGCGCGAGCCGTCGGCCTGCACCTTGTCCTGACGACGCAGCGCCCATCGGTGGATGTCATCACGGGACTCATCAAGGCGAACTTCCCCTGCCGCATCGCTTGCCGCGTCTCCTCCAAGGTGGATTCTCGCACGATCCTCGACACCAATGGGGCCGAAGCACTTCTGGGGCGGGGCGACATGCTCTTTCTCCCGCCCGGCTCCTCGCGCTTGGTGCGCATACATGGCGCTTTCATCGAAGAGGCGGAAGTGAAGCGCCTGGTGGAATTCCTCAAGACTCAGGGCGCGCCGCACTATGATGAGCACGTGCTCATGTCGGACAAAGAATATGCGGCCGCACTCGGGGGCGGAGAGAAGCGCGATGAGCTGTACGAAGAGGCGCTCAAGATCGTCGTGGAGATGGGGCGCGCGTCCACATCGGTCCTCCAACGCCGCTTGCGCATCGGCTACGGACGCGCGGCCTCAATCATCGACATGATGGAGCGTGAAGGATACGTCGAACCCGCCGATGGACCGCGCCCGCGCGCCATCACCCGCAAGGCCCTCGAATTCCGCGAACGCCTCCAGCAGACGGAGACGTAGAAGGTACTCCCCTCTACCTGGTATAATTTTTCAGTGCTGTGGACTGTCCGAGGACAACGGGGTGTAGGAAAGAGGGAAACTGGTCTCATCACTCTTTTCATCATAGGAAGCGGGAAGCGAGGACAAAGCTTCCCGACACTATGCTGGGGCCTTCCCCGAGGAGGTAGTTCTTATGAGCCATCATGCCCTTACCGAATGGATCGAAGAGGTTGCGCGCGTGACGCAGCCGGACCGCATCGTCTGGTGCGACGGTTCAGAGAGCGAATATGACGAGCTGATCGAGAAGATGCTACGGGATGGGACGCTCCTTCGCCTCAACGAGCAGAAGTATCCCAATTGCTATCTGCACCGCAGTCATCCAAACGATGTCGCTCGAACGGAGCATCTGACGTTCATCTGTACGCCGAAGCCGGAAGACGCTGGTCCGACGAACAACTGGATGTCCCCCGAAGAAGCGCGCGAGCGCGTGGGCGCGCTCTTTCAAGGATGCATGAAGGGACGGACAATGTACGTCGTCCCGTATCTGATGGGTCCGCCCAATTCCCCTTTCAGCGAGGTCGGCGTCGAAGTGACCGATAGCCCCTACGTTGTCGCGAACATGCGCATCATGACGCGCATGGGGACAATCGCGCTGGACCATCTGGGCGCATCTGGCCGCTTCGTCCGAGGTTTACACTCGCTCGGCGATCTGAGCCCGGAACGCCGCTACATCTGCCACTTCCCTGAGGAACGTATGATCTGGAGCATCGGCTCGGGATATGGCGGCAATGCGCTGCTCGGGAAGAAATGCCACTCCCTTCGCATCGCGAGCGTTGAAGCCCGGGACGAAGGATGGTTGGCCGAACACATGCTCATCATCGGAGTTGAAGACCCAGACGGGAACGTAACGTATGTGGCCGGTGCGTTCCCGAGTGCCTGTGGGAAGACGAACCTCGCCATGCTCGTCCCCCCTCCGGCGCTAGACCGCTACAAGGTTTGGACGGTCGGAGACGACATCGCCTGGCTGCGTTTCGGTCCGGATGGTCGTCTCTGGGCGGTGAATCCGGAAGCGGGATTCTTCGGCGTCGCTCCGGGTACGAGCATGAAAACAAACCCCAATGCGATGGTCGCGCTCTCACGAAATTCCATCTTCACGAACGTCGCGCTGACGCCAGAGGGGACTCCCTGGTGGGAGGGGATGAGCGATCCACCGGAATATGCCTATGACTGGCAGGGGCGGCCTTGGACGCCAGCGAGCGGCCGACCGGCGGCTCATCCCAATGCCCGATATACGACGCCGGCGCCCCAATGTCCGTCGATCTCTCCGCATTGGGAGGATCCGCAGGGCGTGCCGATCTCTGCGATCCTCTTCGGAGGACGGCGCGCGCGCGTGGCGCCGCTCGTTTATGAAGCCTTCGACTGGCAGCACGGAGTCTTCGTCGGCGCGAGCATGGCGTCAGAGACGACAGCGGCGGCTGTGGGAGACATCGGCGTCGTACGGCGCGATCCCATGGCGATGCTCCCTTTCTGCGGGTATAACATGGCCGATTACTTCCGCCATTGGCTTCACATGGGCGCTCGAAGGTCGAAGATGCCGAGGATCTTCCATGTCAATTGGTTTCGCACGGACACAAGCGGTCGCTTCCTCTGGCCGGGATTCGGCGAGAATCTTCGCGTCCTCAAGTGGATCATCGAACGCGTGAACGGACGCGGCGAGGCTGAGGAGACTCCCATCGGATACGTGCCCACACCCGAAGCGCTCAATCTGGAAGGACTCGCTCTCTCGAAAGAGACGGTGCGGGAGCTTTTGCGCGTAGATCCAAACGATTGGCGCCAGGAAGCTGGGGCTATTGCCAAGTTCTTCCGCCGGTTTGGCGATCGCCTCCCGGAAGAGCTCTGGCACGAGCACCGTCAGCTCGTGCGCCGCTTAGATTGAACCGGCTTTCTGGCACGACATCGTCGGACAGAACGAATCTCAAGCACGACGCGACGCTCTCCCCGCCCTCAGGGATCTTCCCTGCGGATGGGAGGAGGCTCGATCATTCTCTTCGCTCCGGGCTGATGGAGATCTCGCTCACCTCCTTCTCGAACGTCGGCCCTTCAACGAAGAGATAATAGGCCAGCCCCACCAATACGAGGACGACCAGGATCGCGATCACCACAATGTACCACGGCAAGCCATAGGGCATCAGCAGCAGGAACGGTCCGATGATCACTACCCCCAATCCCGTCACAATCGAGGCGCGCACAATCGGCGTCTCCTCGGCAGGCGTTCGCAACCGCTCCCCGATCAATGCCCCAGCGACCGTCACGATGACGCCACCAGCGATCGTGACCAGGAAGGACATCCACGCGCCACTGCGCGCAAAGGAGACGAGGAAGATGGTCTCTGGCGCTCCGGCCAGCACAGCCAACGAGGTCACCAGCATCGCCCCCAGCGCTGCGACGATCGGTTCCCCCAAGATGACGCGCTCTTGCATGAACCCGAGGATCAGGCCTCCGACGAAGAAGCTCCCAAGCGTGATGGCCAGAAACAGCGGATTCCCAAATCGAAGCGTGGCCATCAGCGGTTCCGATTCCAATTCGGCAATGCGCTGCGCGTAGAATGTCGTCAGGGCGCCGACGACCATGTGCATCCCGACGATGACGGCCAGACTGATAAGGACTCTCTTAGCCCCTCCTCTCATCATCGCCTCCCCCTCAGAGATCTCGCCATCGCGAATCCGGCGAGATCATAAATCTCCGACGCGTTTCTCGTCAACCATGTGAGGGACACCTCGCCCCCCTCATGCGAGCTGATGCATCGACGCGAGGAATTCCGCGTTGGAACGAGTCTTGCTCAACTTCTCCAGAAGGAGTTCCATCGCCTCGACGGGCGAGAGCTGACTGAGAACGCGCCTCAAGACGAAGATGCGGTGGAGATCCTCGGGGGGGATGAGCAACTCTTCCTTCCGCGTCCCCGAACGCACGATGTCGATGGCGGGGAAGATACGTTTATCCACGAGGCGCCGATCGAGGTGAATCTCCATGTTACCCGTTCCCTTGAACTCCTCGAAGATGACGTCGTCCATGCGCGAGCCCGTATCAATAAGTGCGGTGGCGATGATGGTGAGCGATCCCCCCTCCTCGACGTTGCGCGCAGCGCCGAAGAAGCGCTTGGGGCGTTGCAGGGCATTCGCGTCAATGCCACCGGAGAGGACCCGCCCCGACGAGGGAATCGTCGCGTTGTACGCGCGGGCGAGCCGCGTGATCGAATCCAGCAGAATGACGACATCACGTCCATGTTCGACTAACCGCTTCGCCTTCTCGATGACCATCTCGGCGACCTGGACGTGGCGCGCGGCCGGCTCGTCGAACGTCGAACTGATGACCTCTCCGCGAACCGATCGCATCATGTCGGTCACTTCCTCCGGCCGCTCGTCAATCAAGAGGACGATGAGGATGACCTCCGGATGATTGCGCGTGATCGAATTGGCGATGTTCTGCAAAAGCATCGTCTTACCCGCGCGCGGAGGGGAGACGATCAACCCGCGCTGCCCCTTCCCGATCGGCGCCAGCAGATCGAGGACGCGCGCCGAGAGGTTCCCCGGCCCCACCTCCATTCGAAGACGCTCGCATGGATAGAGCGGCGTGAGATGATCGAAAGGGACCTTCTCCCGATGCTGCTCCGGTGGCTCGTAGTTGATCGCCTCCACCTTGAGGAGTGCGAAATACCGCTCGCCATTCCTCGGTGGGCGCACCTGCCCGGAGACGACATCGCCCGTGCGGAGATGAAACCGCCGAATCTGCGACGGGGAGACATAGACGTCCTCAGGACTCGGCAGATAACTGTATTCGGGCGAGCGCAAGAATCCGAACCCCTCTGGGAGACATTCGAGTACGCCCTCGACGAAGAGGAAGCCATTGCGCTCAGCCTGAGCGCGCAGGATCTTGAAGATCAGGTCCGGCTTGCGCAGGGTCATCGCCTCAGCGACACCCAGGTGTTGAGCGATTCGGACGAGCCGCGATACGCTCAGCTCTCGCAATTGGCTCATCTCCAGCGCCATAGGCCTTCCTCCGTTTCGTCTTCCCGTGGACGCGTCCTGCTCCCTAGCGAGGAGACGAAGCCACCAGGGCCTGTTCGATCTCCCGCCAGAGCTGTTCGCGTCCGAGGCCTGTTCGAGCCGAATACGGGATGAGCGTCACTGTGGAGAAGATCCGGGCGGTCCTCTCGACCGATCGTCGGACTTCGCTCGCCGAGAGCTTATCCGTCTTGGTCAGCACGACAATGTACGGCCGATGATGGAACTCCAACCACTCGCGCATCTGAAGATCCAACGCAGTAGGTTCGTGGCGAGCATCTATAATCAGAAGCGACAGCCGAATCTGCGAACGATTCGCCAAATACCCCTCGATCAGCGTCCTCCATGCCCGACGCACGAACTGAGGGACTTCGGCATAGCCATATCCCGGCAGGTCCACGAAGTAGAACCGCTCGTTGATCGCATAGAAGTACACGCCGCGCGTCCGTCCCGGAGTGGAGCTGGTTCGCGCCAGGTTCCGCATCCGCAGCAGGCTGTTGATCACGCTCGACTTCCCTACATTCGAGCGTCCGAGGAAGACGATCTCCGGCTTCTCGTCTCGCGGCAGATCCTCGAGCCGATAGACGCTCGCATGCAATCGCGCGGACGTGATCTTCATAGCGCGTGCAAGGTCGCTCAGCACCAGGAGCCCCACGCGCTCCTCTAATCGCGTGGGGACCCTGTCGCCCGTATCCGGCGAGGGCGATGTTGAGTCTACTTCACAAATTGAGATCGGCTCCCGAAGGCGTCAATGAGAACCGAATGGGATGATCCACCGCCATGACCCAGGACGGCCATCCCGTGAGCGCCCGAACCAGAAGCTCACCCGGGAAGATGACCATATCACGAAGGAGAACGAGCGGATGACGAATCACCTCTGTCGACGTCTCAGAGAACTCAGACATAAGGGAGCTTGCGGAGTTCCGTTGATGCCGCGCACCGACCCCTCATCCCGCCTTCTTCTCCAGAAGGGGGAACATGACGCATCGCTTCTCGACCATCTCGCGCGTGACGACGAACTCCTTGATCTTCTTCTGCGCCGGCAAGATGTACATGGCATCCAGCATCAGCTCTTCCAGGATCATGCGCAGGCCGCGAGCGCCGACCTTGCGTCGAAAGGCCTCGCGCGCAATGGCATGTAACGCATCCTCGGTGAAGCGCAACTTCACATTATCGAACTCGAACTGCTTCTGATACTGCTTGATGATAGCGTTCTTGGGTTTGGTGAGGATCTCCACCAGTGCTGCTTCGTTCAACTCATGAAGCGTCGCGACTACAGGGAGCCGCCCGACGAACTCCGGGATGAGCCCGAACTTGATCAGGTCCTCCGGCTGCACATACGAGAGGATATTGTCCCGCCGTTCGGCCACCGTTCGGATCTCCGCCCGAAATCCTACGGAGCGATTCCCCAACCGCCGCTCGATGATCTTCTCCAATCCCACGAAGGTCCCCCCGCAGATGAAGAGGATATGCGTCGTATCCACGGGGATGAACTCCTGATGAGGGTGTTTACGCCCCCCATAGGGAGGGACGTTCGCGATCGTGCCCTCGAGGATCTTCAGGAGCGCCTGCTGCACCCCTTCCCCCGAGACATCACGGGTGATTGAGGGATTCTCGTCCTTCTTGGCGATTTTATCCACTTCGTCAATGTAGACGATGCCGCACTGCGCCCGCTCGACATCGCCATTGGCCGCCTGGATCAGGCGCAAGAGAATGTTCTCCACATCCTCTCCCACATAGCCCGCTTCGGTCAGTGTCGTGGCGTCTACGATGGCGAACGGGACGTCGAGCATCTTGGCGAGCGTCTGCGCGAGCAAGGTCTTCCCCGTCCCCGTCGGCCCAATGAGCAGAATGTTGCTCTTTTGAATCTCCACATCGCCCGAGGTGCGGTTCACCAAGACGCGCTTATAATGCTGATAGACCGCGACGGCGAGCTTCTTCTTCGCTTCCTCCTGGCCGATCACATATTGATCGAGGAACTCCTTGATCTCCGTCGGCTTGGGGAGCCGGGGCCGAGTGGGCGGCTCGACAACGGTCTCCTCGGACATGAGAGCCGTGCAGATTTCAACGCACTCATTGCAGATGAAGGCACTCGGTCCGGCAATCAGCTTCTTCACCTCGTTCTGGGGTCGTCCACAGAAGGAACATCGTGCCACTTCCTCCGTCTTTCGCACCATGAGCTCCTCCCCGAGATCAGGGATGGCTTCGGGCCCGCATCAGCTCTCTCCTCTCCGCCCACTGTGACTCGCCTTCCCCCCGGCTGCTGCGAAGCCCCGTCGTCAGGATTCTCCGCGATGGGTGATGACGTGATCAATGATGCCGTAGCTGACGGCCTGTTCCGCCGTCATGATGAGGTCTCGCTCCACATCTCGTTCGATGACCTCCAACGGCTGGCCCGTATGCCGCGCCAGGATCGAAGAGATCAAGCGCCGCATGCGCAGGATCTCTTCGGCCGCGATCTTAATATCGGTCGCTTGTCCGGAGATCCCCCCGGCATGCGGCTGATGGATGAGGATGCGAGAATTCGGTAGCGCGAACCGCTTCCCCTTCGCCCCTCCGGCCAGGAGCACCGCCGCCATCGATGCCGCTTGTCCGACGCAGATCGTCTGCACATCGGGACGGATGAACTGCATCGTATCGTAGATGGCCAATCCCGCTGTGATTGACCCTCCCGGACTGTTGATATACAGTGAGATATCACGATCCGGGTCCTCGGCCTCCAAAAAGAGCAATTGCGCAATCACCAGATTCGCGACTGTGTCGTCAATGGGCGTGCCAATGAAGATGATGTTGTCCTTGAGCAATCGCGAGAAGATGTCGTAGGCGCGCTCTCCCCGACTCGTCTGCTCGACGACCATGGGGATCAGCGCGTCATATGCCGCGTCTCTCATACTACCCATCTCAATAATGCTCTCCGTGTGGCGAAGTTTCTTCAGTCTCCACCTCCGCGCTCGCCACGACGATCTCCAATGCCTTTCGCCTCCGAATCTCGCTTCTGATGGTATCGAGGCCCCCCTCCTTTGTCAAGCGGCTCTTCAGTTCCGAGGGAGCCATCTGCCGCTGAGCCGCCCGTCGGGCGATCTCCGCGTCGAGCTCTGCCTCGCTCACCTCGACCCCCTCCTGCTCGGCGATCCGATCCAGGAGGACCATCGCGCGTACATCGCGAGCCGCCTCCTCGACCTGACGACGCGCGATCTGCTCCCAATCGATGGAGGATACCGACTCGTCTCCCCCGCGCGCCAAAGATCGCGTCAGCTGCCGCAGACGCTCACGCGCCACGCGTTCAACCACCGTCGGCGGGACTTCGAACCGATGTTCGCGCAGGAGCCGATCCAGGAGCTGTTCGCGCAACTCTGCTTCCGCCTCTTCCGCATGCCGCCGTTCTAACTCCTGCCGAATCAGCTCGCGCAGCTCACTCAAAGTCTCCGCCCGTTGGCTCACCGTTTGAGCGAACTCATCGTCGAGCTCAGGGATCTCCTTGCACCGCATCTCGGCGACGGTGACCATGTAGCGGATCGTTCTCCCGGAATCTTCCAGCCGGGAGAAGATCTTTTCCTCGCCCGGAGAGAGGCCGACGATCTCTCGCGCGAGCGGATCCTCCTGCACGGCCTCCGGCGTCAGCTCCACCGTCATCTCCTCTCGGTCGAGCAGGCGGCGCACGATCTTCCCCTGGGCATCTACCTCATCGGCGGTGATGCGCAGCGTGACGACATCGCCGACCTCGCTCGGCCGTCCCTCGACGGGAACCAAAACGGCATGCGCTTCTCGAAGTCGCTCCAGGACCTCTTGAATCTCTGGCTCGGTCACCGGGCGCACTCGCTTGACGGCGCGCAGTCCACGATATTCGCGCATTTCGATCTCAGGGAAGACCTCGATGATCGCCCGCATTCGAAGCGGTTCCGTCTCCGAGACGGTGACCTCTGAGACTTTCGGCCCGGCGGCCAATCGCCACCGATAGATTGAGACCACGCGCTCCAGCAGCAAGGGGATCAGCCGACGATTCAACTCCTCGCGAGCTTCCCGCTTGAAGCGCTGCTTCGCCACCGAGAGCGGCACGCGCCCGGGTCGGAATCCGGGGACCGTCATCCGGTGCGCCAGATCGCTGTAGATCTTCTCCAACTCCACGCGGACGTCCTCCGCGGGCAGCTCGATGAGCAGCTCCTTCCGGCACTCGGAGAGGTCTCGAACCTCGACCTTCGGCGTCATGGGGAAACTCTCCTATCCCGATCTCAACACATCATCATGGGATCGGTTCACCTCTCACCGAAGAGAGCAGCGCTTGTCTCACACACGAGCCGACCGCCCGGATGGCCACAAGGGAGATACGGAGTGGTGCGAAAGGGGGGATTCGAACCCCCACGGCACAAGGCCACCAGATCCTAAGTCTGGCGCGTCTCCCAGTTCCGCCACTTTCGCAAAAGTGGGATCATGGTGAGCCGTGGAGGACTTGAACCTCCAACCCGCGGATTAAGAGTCCGCTGCTCTACCTGTTGAGCTAACGGCCCACCGCTGTCAAAGATCCGAAGGTAAAATGTAGACCGGCGGCGACGCCGATGTCAAGATACACGCCTTAAGCCGCGCGCTCGATGCGCCGCACAACCAGATCTTCTCCGAGATGATAGACACAGCCGGCGCCCTGCCCGGGCAATTCGAACAACACTTCCTCGAAGAGGCGCTCCAAAATAGCGCGCAAGCCCCGCGCACCGATCTTCTTGTCCAAGGCTTCGCGCGCAATACGCCGCAACGCTTGCTCGGAGACTGTCAGGCGCGCTCCCTCCATCTCGAAGTACCGGCTGAATTGCTTGATGAGTGAATTGCGCGGCTTCACGAGAATGTCCATCAGCGCCTCCTCATCCAGCGGGTCCAAGGTCACGACAATTGGCAGCCGGCCGATCAATTCCGGGATGAGCCCATATTTCAGCAGGTCCTCAGTGAGCACCTCCAGACGCTGATCTTGCCCCGGAGGACGACCGGTGAAACCGATCCCTCCCTTCTTCGAGATCCGATCCTGGATGATCTTGTCCAAGCCCTCGAATGCGCCCCCGCAGATGAAGAGGATATGCGTCGTATCAATCTGCTCCTGATTCGCCTGCGGATGCTTGCGCCCTCCCAGTGGGGGCAGTGTCGCCATCGTCCCTTCGATGATCTTCAAGAGCGCCTGCTGCACACCTTCGCCCGAAACGTCGCGCGTGATCGAAGGGCTCTCGCTCTTGCGCGCGATCTTATCGATCTCATCGATGTAGACGATGCCACGCTCGGCCGCCTTGATGTCTCCATCGGCGGCCACGACCAACCGAGTGAGAACGTTCTCCACATCCTCGCCCACATATCCGGCTTCGGTCAGCGTCGTCGCATCGGCGATGGCAAATGGGACTTTGAGAAATTTCGCCAGCGTGCGCGCGATGAGCGTCTTCCCCGTCCCCGTTGGGCCGATCATGAGAATATTGCTCTTCTCCAACTCCACGTCGGTCTGTCCCTGATCGAGCAACTGGAGGCGGCGATAGTGCTGATAGACCGAGAGTGCGACGCGACGCTTCGCATGCTCCTGCCCGATGACGTATTGATCGAGGAACGCCTTGATCTCTGCCGGACGCGGCAAGGTCCAGGATTCCGACTCTGCTCGTGAACGCTGTCGCGCGATGACCGAATCGGCCGCCGCATTCAAGGCGCGAATGCAACGCACGCAAATGGCCGCATCCGGGCCGATGCTCACGAACGTCGTCTCCGCGCGACCGCACAAGAAGCAGTACTGAACACGTCGGGTCATGCCCTCACGACCTCGAAGGCTGCAATTTAGAGGAAATCCCCGCCATCGTCAAGCCTGCCGACTCGCGCTCGCGGCCCGGAGCGACACGCCGATCAACACCAGGGCCGTGATCGTGAAGACGAGCACGGCAAGTCCTCCTCGGATCGCCGACGCGACGTCGGGCTTGGGCAAAGCGATCCCCCCCATGAAGAGGAAGGCGAGCACGATAGATACGATGGATTCGCCCGCGATCAGACCGGACGCCAGCAGCGTCCCGACGTTTTCGACTCGCTCCCGTTCGCCTTCGGGAAGGTCCCGTCGGCGAAGCCATCCTTCCAAGATCGCTCGGAAGATGCCGCCGACGAAGATCGCAGCCGTCGAGGAGAACGGCAGATACATGCCGACGGCAATGAGCATCACCGACGGCACGCGAAGCAGGATCAAGGCCACCGCGAGAAAGGCCCCCGTGAGCACAAGAGGCCACGCCATCTGTCCGGCCATGATTCCCTGGGACATCATCGCCATTAATCCCGCCTGCGGCGCGGGCAGAGCTTCCGAACCGATGGTATACGTCCTGTGCAAGACGACCAACGGAACTGTGAGCACAAGCGCCGAGATCCCCACGCCGATCATCTCCCCAAGCTGCATGCGCCAGGGTGTCCCTCCAAGAAGGTGCCCCACCTTCAGGTCCTGCATCATGTCGCCCGCAATTCCCATCGCGCAGCAGATCACAGCAGCGACGCCCAGCACAGCGAGAACTCCTCGCTCTCCGCTGACCCCAATGCCGAGCAAGATCATCCCCGCCAAGATCAACGTCGAGAGCGTCAGCCCTGAGATCGGGTTGTTCGAGCTTCCGATCAATCCGACGAGATACCCGGCGACGGCGGCAAAGAGAAGTCCCGCCACAAGCATCACGAGTGTCGTAATGAGAGCAGCCCCCAGTCGCCCGGTGAAATAGTCGTAAAGGATTCCGATCGGGAGGGCGAGGAGGATGATCCCCAAAAGGACGGCCCCTAGCGGCATATCTCTCTCCGTGCGCGGCACCTCGCTCGACGACGTACGTCCTCCGCGCGCTATGCGGAGCATATCCTGTACGGCATGGGAGAATGCCGACCGGAGAGCGTGTCGCAATCGGGAGAGCGTGTAAAACGCGGCGACAATCATCGCACCGACGGCAAGGGGACGCACCTGCTGTCGCCACACCGTCGAAGCGATCTCTATCCAGCTCCGGTCCCCAACGGCCGATTCCAGATGCGGACCCGCGAAGAGGAAGAGCGGGACCAACACCCCCCACGCCATAAGCCCTCCGGTGAAGACCAAAGCGGCCAATCGCCACCCGATGATGAATCCCACCCCCATCAACATCGGCGATGCCGACGGCGTCACCCAGACGATCCCCCCACCATGCCGGACATCTGGGAGGATCGGCGAGGCAAACTGCCGGAAGGGGATAAATCCCCGCGCGTACTCCTGAATGACGGGTATGCCGATGCTGTTCTTGAAGACCTCGATGCCGGCGCTGAGTCCCATCGCGCCAAAGACATAGCCGGCACCGGTCTGCCCGGCCTGCCCCGCCTTGGTCAGCTCCGCACAAGCGACGCTCTCGGGAAAGGGTAATTCCGGATCATGAACGAGCACGCGACGAAGGAACGTAATGAACAACACGCCGAGCATCCCTCCGACGAGCATGATGAGCGTGCTCTCCCAGTAATTGAACTCCGACCATACGCCCGTCAGCAAAAAGGCGGGGATGGTAAAGATCGCACCGGCGACGAGTGCCTCGCCGACCGAGGCCGTCGTGCGCGCGACATTCTGCTCCAGGACGCCTCCGCCCAAAGGGCGCAGGAGCGCCAGCGCCATCACCGTCGCCGGAAACGTCGCCGCAACCGTCAGCCCTGCCTTCATCCCCACGTATGCATTGGCTGCCCCCAAGATGATCGCCAGCACGACGCCGATGAAGAGGGCACGGACCGTCAGCTCCGGCGCGCTCTGCTCCGACAGCACATCGGGTTTCTCGCTCCGATTCATCGTTTCTCCCCTCCGATGTCGAACCCCTGCGCGACCGCGACGCCGCTGGGATATGATCCCGCGCGCGCCCGACGTAGTGTACGGGATGGCCCTCCCTCTCTTCAAGAGGTCTCACCAAACGCCGGACGCCGCTTGTTGACTTCCTGCCCGACCGTCACCTATAATGCGGGCGGCCGATCGAAAGGAGGAGCAAAAGGACGATGACGATCACAGAGCGACGGCGCGATGACGTCGTAATCCTCGATATTGAGGGGAAGATTCTACTGGGCGAGGGCGATGTGCAACTGCGGGAAGCTATCCGCCGCCTCCTGCAATCGGGCGCTCGGAAGATTCTCCTCAACCTGGCGAACGTCCCCTATATGGATAGCGCGGGACTGGGCGAGTTGGTGCGCGCTTATACGACCGTGCGTCGAGAAGGAGGCGAGCTGAAGCTCGTGAACCTCACAGCGCGCATTCAGGATCTGTTGACGATCACCAAGCTCATCTCCGTCTTCGAATCCTTCGATTCCGAGGACGCCGCCCTCAAGAGCTTCGCGTCGTGAGCAGCGTGGCTCACGGCCTGCGCCCCCTGAGCATCTGCCAGCGCAGGCGATCCGCCGGCGTGGGCAGCGAAATGCGCGCCGCCCCAGCCAGCTTTGCTTCGTCGAAAGCCGCAATCATCGCCTCAAACGCAGCCTCCGGCTCCGTGTCAATGATCACCGGCGTGTTCTTATTCTGCTCGATCTTCCCCTTGATCGCGGGACCGAGATCCTCGATGCGAATCGGCTGATCGTTCAGCAGATACTGCCCGTTGGCGAGGACCCTGACATAGAGTGCTTGCTCCGGCCGGATGTGCACCATGAGCTTCGGATCCTCCGGCGGCAGGCCGAAACTCAACCCTTTGATAGCCGCGAAGGCTGCTGTCAACATGAAGAAGATGATGAGCAGGAAGGCAATATCGGCCATTGAGGCCGTCGGGATCTCCGACGGGATCTTTCGACGCGGAACGCGCATCGTCTCCCCTCCCTCAACTCGGACGCCGAGGCGGACGCCCCTCGGTCAAGAAGTAGACCGTTCGCGCCCGACTCATGCGCAGCCGCTCCAGAGCGAATTCGACGAGCTGATACGGCACGGCCCGATCGGCCTTCACAATGAAGGGCCGATCGGGATTGCGACGCAAGACGTCCGCGATGAACTGATCCAAGTGCTCGATCGTCTGCACCGTCTCGGAATGCTCACCGTCGGTGACCTTGATCACGCGCTCCACGGTGATTGTGATAATCGCGCTGTTACGATAGACGTCCTCGCGATTCACCGAAGTCGGGAGGTCTACGACCGTCTGATCCGTGCTGAAGACCGTCGTGACGAGGAAGAAGATGATGAGCAGGAAGGCAATGTCGGCCATCGAGGCCGTCGGGATCGTCGGAGCAATTCGATGAACGCGTCGGCGCATTCGCAGCATCCGTTCTCCCTCACCGTCCGGCTATTGGCGTCTCGATCTCCGGTTCCACCTCTTTGAGCATCTCCAAAAGCATGGCTCCCGCCGTCTCCATGCTCAGCGAGATCTTATTCACCCGCGTGGTCAGATAGTTGTATGCCGCTTGCGTCGGCAAGGCGATCATTAACCCCGTCGCCGTAGTGATCAAGGCTTCGGAAATGCCACCAGCCACGGCGCGCGGATTTCCCAACCCGACTTCCGCGACGCGATCAAAGGCATTGATCATCCCCGTCACGGTTCCCAGGAATCCGAAGAGTGGAGCGATGTTGGCGACCGTCGCCAGAACCCACAGGAATCGTTCCAAGCGCGCGATCTCCTGCGTCGCCACGATCTCCATGACCCGCTCGATCTCCTCAGCCGGTTTCCCAACCTGAAGCAGCCCCGCCTTCACCGTGTTCGCAATCGGCCCCTGAATCGTATCGCACACCCGCACGGCTGCTTCCAGATCCCGGGCGTGGAGGGCGCGGCGTACACGACCGATGATCTCCGCCGCATCATCCTTGACCTGATGCAACACCCAGCTGCGCTCAATGATCACCACAAGCCCGGCCAGCGAGCAGAGCAACAGTGGATACATAACGGGACCGCCCCTGTGGAAGTAATCCACGAGCGTCCCCCATCCGATCCAGAGCAGTGGTACGCCAATGATGAGATGCCCCGTCACAGTTCCCCTCTCCCCACGATGATCTCGTTCAAAAGCATGCCTGAGGCCCGGCCGAAAAGTCAACTCATTCCCCCACGATCTGAAAGATGAGGCGACGTTGGCGCGGATGCGTATCGAAGTCGATGAGGACGATCTGCTGCCAGGTCCCCAGCAGCAACTCCTTGTTCACAAAGGGAACGGTCAACGAGGGACCGACCAGAGCGGCTCGCACATGACTGTGCCCATTATCATCAATGGCGTTGTGTCGGTAGGAGAGGTTCTCCGGAACGAGGCGGCGAAGGGCCTCGGCGACATCGGCAACCAGGTTCGGCTCGTACTCCATCGTCGTCACGCCCGCCGTTGACCCCGGCACGAAGATCGTCACCGTCCCCGAGGAGATAGCGCTCGAGCGAACAGCGCGCGCGACCTCCGGCGTGATGTCTCGGATCTCATCGTGACCCCGTGTGGGGAGCATCACTTGCTTCGTCTCCACAGCCATAGCGAAAGAGGAATCTTACTGAAGTCGTCCGCACTTTTCAACGCCGCGCGGGAGATCATCGCCTGGGAAGATCGTCTCCCACGACCGCCGAACGAGACCGCTGGCCTTCAGTCGCACGGGCCCCGTATAATGGGAAAGTTTCGACGGAGGGTCGAAGGCGGATGCGCGAAGCGCGCGTGTACAATTTCTCGGCTGGACCGGCGATGCTCCCGCTCCCGGTCTTGGAAGAAGCGCAGCGTCATCTTCTGGCGCTGCCGGGCGTCGGGATGTCGGTATTGGAGATCAGTCATCGTTCGCACTGGTTCGAGGAGATTCGGGACGAAGCCGAGGCAAACCTTCGACGTCTGCTCGGAGTGCCCGATCACTATCACGTGCTCTTTCTGCAAGGCGGTGCGAGCTTGCAATTCTCCATGGTCCCGATGAATCTCTTGCGCGGTCACCGAGAAGCCGCTGCCTACATCGTGACGGGCTCCTGGAGTGAGCGGGCGGCCGAAGAGGCGCGCCGCGAGGGCGAAGTGCGCATCCTCTGGAGCGGGCAGAGGGAGCAGTACACGCGCGTGCCTCGCCCGGATGAGGTGCGCCTTACGTCGCGAGCCGCCTACGTCCACTTCACCTCGAACGAGACGATTCAGGGCGTGCAGTTCGCCACGGAGCCGGAGACGGGCGATGTGCCGCTCGTTTGTGATGCCTCCTCAGATTTTCTCTCGCGCCCGATTCCCATCGAGCGATATGCCCTGCTCTATGCGGGTGCGCAGAAGAACGCAGGGCCGGCCGGCTTGACCATCGTCATCGTGCGCGCGGACGTGCTCGAGCGCGCTCCCGATGGCCTCCCCACCATGCTCGATTATCGCACGCACGTGCGGCACCGCTCGACATACAATACCCCCCCGGTGTTTGCGATCTACATCTTCTTGCTCGTCACGCGCTGGCTCCTTCGAGAGATCGGTGGCTTGGAGCGAATGGCGGCACTCAATCGCCAGAAAGCACAAATGATCTACGATGTCCTTGACCGAAGCGAGGGGTTCTATCGCGGTCACGCGCATCCGGAGAGCCGATCCCTCATGAACGTGACCTGGCGCTTGTCCAATGAGGAATTGGAGCGCCTCTTCCTCCGAGAGGCCGAGGCGCGAGGGCTTCGCGAACTCAAGGGACATCGCTCAGTTGGCGGCCTGCGCGCTTCGCTCTATAACGCGATGCCGCTTGAAGGAGTCCGGGCCCTCTGCGACTTCATGCGAGAGTTCCAAGAGCGATACGACCGACGGTGAGCATCCTCGATGCGGACTCCCAATGGCCCTAGCCTTTGAAGATTGACACTCCGCCGAGACCGCGTTACGCTGAAGCCGACGATGATCCTCGGACGCATCATCGGCATGGTCGTCGCCACGCAGAAGAACGAGCGCTATAGCGGCGCGCGTATTCTTCTGGTGCAGCCGATTCAGCCCGATGGCAGCGAGAGAGGAACGCCGATCCTAGCTCTGGATGCCGTGGACGCGGGCGTGGGCGATACCGTGCTCGTCGTTCAAGAAGGATGGGCGGCCTCGACAGCGGCCACAGGAGAGCCGGGCGCGGCCATTGATGCCACAGTCGTCGGCGTCGTCGATGCGATCGAGCTGCTTGACGAAACCCGGTGAGTGGGGAGATTCGGCTCGGAGGACAGGCCACTGTCCCTCCCATATCTCTGTGGCTATTCGTCCACATCCGGTGTCGCAGACGCGCCACACTCGGAATCCGTCCGAATCACTCCCGAAGCGCCGAATCCTGAGATTCCTCATCGGATGACGCCGAGCTGGGAGTGCGCTTCGCCTTCGGCACGCGGCTTGCTCTCTTTTTTTCCCTATGTGCTCGCTTCAACATACGCTCGCGCGCCCGGTGGAAATCGAAGGGATCGGACTTCACACGGGCGTCCACGCTCGATTGAGATTATGCCCGGCTCCGGCCTATACGGGACTTCGCTTCCGCCGCCTGGATCTCGACGGCTTTGAGATCCCGGCCGCGCCTCACTATGTCGCACACGTCAGCTACGCGACGGCTCTTGTACGCGCCGGCGTCATGATCGTGACAGTTGAGCACGTGTTGGCCGCTCTCTACGCCTGCGGCGTGGATAACGCCATCATCGAGCTGGACGCCTTGGAGGTCCCCATCCTCGATGGGAGCGCGGCGCCCTTCGTGCACATGCTCGCGCACGCCGGACGCCGCACGCTGGATGCTCCGCGCCTCTATCTGCGCGTCCGAAATCCGATCCGCATCGGCGATGGACAGAAGTGGCTCATCTTCTCTCCCGATACGACCCTACGCGTGAGCTGTGCGATCGAATTCGCTCATCCACTGATCGGGCGGCAGCATCGGGAGCTGGTCATCACCGAAGAAACCTTCATGCGGGAGCTCGCACCGGCACGCACCTTCGGATTCCTGGAGGATGTCCAGACGTTGCGCCAGAGGGGACTGATTCGCGGCGGTTCGCTACAGAATGCCGTCGTCTTGGATCGCGATGGCATCCTCAATCCGGAAGGACTTCGATTCCCGGACGAATTCGTCCGCCATAAGCTCGTGGACGTGCTCGGAGACCTCGCGCTCATCGGATACCCCTTGCTCGCGCGCGTGGAGGCCTGGCGCCCCGGCCATGCCCTGAATACGATGGCCGTCGCGACCCTTTTGCGCACTCCTCATGCGTGGGAGCTTGTGGAACCGGAATCAGTTCGCGCGATCGAATGTGCGGAAAAGGAACATCAGCGGTTCGAGATCGAGGACGAATCCACTGAGGATTCGCTCAGGAGCGAGCGAACGGCCTCCAGTAGCTCCTCAACCCGATAGGGCTTTTGCAGGAACCGCACGCCAGGGCGAATCGGAATGCGCGAGCTCAAATCCTCCAGGTCGTAGCCGCTCGAGAGGATGACATTCACGTTGGGATTCATCTGAACCAACTGCTCATAGCACGCCAGGCCGCCCATGCGCGGCATCGTCACATCGAGGATGACCAGTGCGATCTCCTTCTGTCGCTCTCGATATACCTCCACCGCTTGAGCCCCATCTGAAGCCGCGAGCACCTCATATCCATGACGCGTCAGAATGAGCGTGGCGACGCGCTGCACAGCCCGCTCATCGTCCACGAGCAGAATCAGCGGACGAGCGCGGGAAGGCTCGCCTGAGGCTTCAGCAACAGAAGCCTCCACCGACGCAGCGGGCAGGTAGAGCGCAAACATCGTCCCTTGTCCCGGCCGGCTCTCGACGTCAATGAACCCTCCGGCATCGCGCACAATGCCATAGACGACCGCCAAGCCCAGCCCCGTTCCCTTCCCCACCTCTTTCGTCGTATAGAACGGATCGAAGACGCGGCCGATCTGCTCTGGAGCGATCCCCACGCCCGTGTCAGAGACCCGCACCACCACATACTCACCGGCAGAGACCTCGCCCGCTCGTACGCGCGGATGATCCGGCGAGAGTACGACGTTTTCCGTCTGGAGCACCAACTCTCCCCCTTCGGGCATGGCATCGCGCGCGTTCACGCAGAGGTTCATGAGCGCTTGCTCCAAGTGCGCCGCATGGAGGCGAACCGATCGCAGATCCGGAGCCAGCTCTGTCCGAATGCGAATGCTGGCATCGAAAGAACCCTGAAGGAATCGCGCGAGCTTTTCCACCAACTCGTTCACATTCACCAACGCGGGAGGCGCTGTCGAAGAACGGCTGAAGAGCAGAAGCTGAGAAGTCAACTCGGCCGCTCGCCGCGCCGCATGCTCGATCGCCTGCACCGGTTGACGTGCCGGGTCATCGGGACGGAGCTGCGCCAGGAGGAGCGACGCATAGCCGAGGATCACCGTGAGCAAGTTATTGAAATTGTGCGCGATCCCCCCAGCCAGCGTGCCGATACTCTCCAACCGCTGCACCTGCCACAACTGCTGCTGCAGCCGACGTCGCTCGGTGACGTCAATGAGCAAGCCCTCATAGTAGAGCACTCTTCCCTCGGCATCGGTCACCGCGCGCGCATACTCCTGGACGAAAATGCGCCCCCCATCCTTCCGACGCAATTCGAATTCGACTCCGTTGAGTCGCCCGGTGCGATGCAACACCTCAAGGTTCTTGTGCCTCTCGGAGACGTCCACATAGAGATCTCGCTCGATATCCGCCCGCAGCAACTCCTCCACCGACTCGTATCCGAGCATGCGCGCGAGCGCCGGATTCGCCGCGAGGATGCGCCCTTCGGGAGTGCTCTGATACATCCCCACACCAGCGTTCTCGAAAAAGCCCCGATAGAGCTCCTCTGCGTGCCGCGCCTGCCGATACAGCTCCGCATGCCGGAGTGCAAGCCCCACCTGGTGAGCAACAGCGCGAATCAACTCGATCTCCTCTTCGCTCCAGGTCCGCGGCCGGCTCGTCATCGTGAACCAGAGAACCGCCTGCAACCGCTCGCCGTGAAAGATCGGAGCGTAGAGGACCGAACGCACGCCCAAGGACCGATACTGCGCGAGCACAGGACGAGCCAGCGGATGCGTCTCCACATCGGAGATGGCCAGCACCCCCACACGTCGCACGACGTCCACAAGATGCGCATAGTCCGAGAGCCGGTACTGAGGTTGAGCTGGTGGAACGCCCAGCTTGTGGAAGATATGAACGGACTCGACGAGATCCTCTTCCTCTACAATGCGGGCGAAGACGGCGCGATCCACATCGAGGAATCGCGCCAGCTCCTCCAGAGAATGCCGAGCGATTTCTGACGCGTCGAGCGATCCGTACATTCGCGCGATGAGGCGGTGCAACAGCGCCTCCCGCGCTGCTACCTGACGCATGCGCTTGTAAATATCCTCCAGATGAGCGGCATTCACCAGAAGCGTCCGCTCCAGCGAGATCCTATTCATGCCCCCTCTCCATCCTGTTCAGCCCTCAAGCTGCCCATTTTCCGAGGCACAGTTATCTTCCCCCCACAAACAGCTCTTGTCAAGGCACGACCGATGCGCGGGTACAATCCCTTTGACTTTCCTTGCTCCGGTCAGATATGGTTGTGTGCTTCACCACAAGAGATGTCGAGAAGAAGCGCAAATGAGAGATCTTCCGCGGTGACGAGAACCCCCTGCGGAAAGATCCATCATAAGGAGGGGCCATGTTCGGCGAGCTCTTTCGACAAAAGAGCGTGGAGGCCATCCTCACCGAGAGCGAGAAGCCCGAGTACCGACTCAAACGCGCGCTCACGGTGTGGGACCTGATGGCACTCGGTATTGGCGCCATTATCGGCGCGGGCATTTTTGCTCTGACGGGCACGGCCGCTGCCGGAACAGTGGACCCGGTCACTGGAGCTGTCCTTCGTCCCGGCGCCGGACCTGGGCTCATCCTCTCTTTCGTACTGACGGCGATCGCCTGCGGGCTTTGCGCCCTCTGCTATGCTGAATTCGCTTCGCTCATCCCTATCTCCGGGAGCGCCTACACGTACGCCTATGCGACACTCGGTGAGCTGATCGCCTGGATTATCGGCTGGGACCTGATCCTCGAATATGCCGTTGGCAATGTCGCCGTCGCCGTGAGTTGGTCGGGATACTTCATCGAACTCCTTCGCGGGCTCGGCATGGATATCCCCGTTGAGTGGCGGTGGCTCACGGTGAGCTATAACGTCGGCCTCCACACGCCAGAGATCTTCTCCCATGCGCCTCGTCTGTTTGGCGTGCCCATCTTCTTCAACCTCCCGGCCTTTGCCATCGTAGCCCTGCTCACCGTTCTCCTCGTCATCGGTGTCAAAGAGAGCGCGCGCTTCAATGCCCTCATGGTCGTCGTGAAGCTGCTCGTCTTGCTCTTTTTCATTGTGATCGGATTCTTCTACGTCAAGCCGGAGAACTGGCAGCCGTTTGCACCTCATGGGTGGAAGGGGATTATGACGGGAGCAGCGCTCGTCTTCTTCGCCTACATCGGCTTTGATGCCATCTCCACGACAGCCGAAGAGACGCGGAATCCCCAGCGCGATCTCCCCTTGGGCATGATCGGCTCGCTCGCCATTTGCACCCTTCTCTATGTGGTCACAGCTGCCGTGCTCACGGGGCTCGTCCCTTACTCGGAGCTGAACGTCCCGGAACCGCTGGCGCTCGCTCTGCGCATTCTCGATCTGAATTGGGCGGCGGGGATTGTCGCCTTCGGCGCCGTCGTAGCGACGACCTCGGTACTCCTCGTCTTTCAGATGGGGCAACCGCGCATCTTCTTCTCCATGGCGCGCGATGGGCTGCTGCCGCCGCGATTTGCCCGCGTACACCCGCGCTTCAAGACGCCGCACGTGACGACGATCCTCACAGGTGTGGCCGTGGCCCTGGCCGCCGCCTTCGTAGACATCGGCGAGGCTGCCGAGCTGACCAATATCGGCACGCTCTTCGCCTTCATCTTGGTCTGCGCCGGCGTGATCGTGCTCCGCCGCAGGGATCCGAATCGGCCACGCCCGTTCCGCACGCCACTGGTTCCCATCGTCCCACTTTTGGGCATCGCTAGCTGTTTTTATCTGATGATCAGCCTGCCGCGCCTGACATGGATCCGCTTCGGCGTGTGGTTAGCAGCGGGACTGCTCATCTACGTCTTTTACGGCGTCACGCATAGCCGATGGATTCGTGAACATACTCCGCGACGCCCGTTGCAGATCGTCGGCCTTGGCGCCACCCTCCTGATTCTGGCTTTCGTCAGCCTCGCCGCAAGCCACCATTACGAGGAACTGATCGCCAGGATCTCAGCAGATGGCTCAGCAGAGTTGCTCGCCCATGCCAGACAGATGCTTCGCCTCGCGCGTCTGGGGACCTTCGCGGGCCTGAGCAGTGGTGGCCTGTTGCTGGCGATCGGACTCTGGCTCGGGCGACGACGCCGAACGTAGCGTGTCATCCGCCATCCCGCACCACCGCCGCACGCCCTTACATCACCTTCTGGGGATAGGGGCAGAGGGGCTCCAAGGAACACTGCCCGCAGAGCGGCCGGCGCGCCCGACATATCTCGCGACCATGTGCAATCAGCCGATGGCTGAAGGCGATCCACTCCTCCCGAGGGACGAGTGCCATGAGGTTCTTCTCGACCTTGTCCCGATCCCTTTGTCGTGTCAACCCCAGGCGCTGGGCGACGCGTAAGACATGTGTATCCACGACAACACCCGAAGGAATGCCGAAGGCATTCTGCAAGACGACGTTGGCTGTCTTCCGCGCTACACCGGGGAGCGTAAGCAACGCCTCCATCGTCGCCGGGACCTCTCCGCCGAAATCGGTGACGAGCTTCCGACACGCGGCCTTGATCGCCCGCGCCTTATTCCGATAATAGCCCGTCGGTCGAATGAGCCGCTCGAGCTCGCGCAGAGGAGCCGAAGCATAATCCTCCGCCGTGCGGTACTTCCGAAAGAGCTCCGCCGTGACCTGATTCACCCGCTCATCAGTGCACTGCGCCGAGAGGATCGTGGCCACCAGAAGCTCCAAAGGCGTATGGAAGTTCAAGGCTGTGCGCGCCACCGGATATTTCTCCCGAAGCCGCACTAAGATCTCCCTCACACGGGCCTGCTCCTCAGGAGCGAGCACCTCCGCCGGAGCCTTTTCTCTTTGTCGTTTTCTCTTCGCTTGATCCGCGCCCCTCATGATAGCCTGCCTCCCGATGCGCCGTCTCAAGGAAGAACGCCTTCCCCTCGCGATCCGGCGCCTGCAATACACTCAGGGCGAAATAGCCGTAGACGTAGGGTGTATACTGATATTCCTGTCTCGGCCAAAATCTTCAACCGCTCCCGCGGAAGCTGCCCGCTCGCGATCCCGTGCACCAAGGGGTGATGCACAATGCGTGCGCAGAGTGGCTCAACGGCCTGTCGCACATCGTTCAAGCCTCTTGGCATCGCGCCATTACAGTAGTTTCGCCGCCGTTTTGTGTCAAGATGCCCCTGTGGTATAATGAGTAGTGATTTTATGAAGGGGGAGACAGTCAATCAAGGCGAGTCGAGAACAAGGCCCGACGTCACTCCTCACCCTTCCCCTCTCCATGCGTCAGAGCGAGACTCTCATGGGAGGACGCGGTCGTGAATCCAGAGTTAGAGAAACTAATCGCCTTGCAAGAGTTGGACTTGAAGATTCGGGCCCTGGAGGAAGAGATCGCCAGCGTGCCAACGAAGCGAGCGGAGCTGGAGCGGCAGTTCGCGGAATTCGCCGCCGAGTATGTGGAGAAGAAGTCGCGTCTGGAGAGCTCGAAACGCCAGCATCGGCAATTGGAATTGGATCTGCAGGACGCCTACCTGCGCTTGGAGAAGTATAAGAACGACCTCATGCGCGTGCGGAACCAGACGGAATATGCGGCGGCGCTGCGCGAGATTGACATGGCCAAGAAGCTCGTCAGTGCGTTGGAAGGACAGATTCTGGAGCTCCTGGAGACGATCGAAGCCCTCGAGCGCGAAGTCCAGGAGCGCACGCCAGAAATCGACGCCAAGCGTCAGCACGTGGATGCACTTTTGGCTGAATACGCGACAGCCGTCGAACGCTTGACCGAGGAGCTGAATCGCGTTCGAGAGCAACGAGAGCATCTGGCGCGGACAATCCGTCCAGACCTGCTCCATCGGTATATGCGCCTGATCGAACTGCGCGATGGGATCGCGCTCGCGGAAGTGCGCAATGGTTCCTGCACAGCCTGCTATATGACCCTTCGCCCCCAGGTCTACGCGGACGTGCGCAAGGGCGAAGAGATCCTGGCCTGCGATCACTGTAGTCGCATTCTCTACTATCGGGTGACACCGGTCGAGAGTTCAGAATCGGCGGCGTAAAGGCGAGGAAGATCGTACGGGCTCGAATCCGCGGGACGCGTCCTGAGAGCGTGTCTCCCGCGATGCTTGTGCACTATGGAACCTTCTCCGAAGAGTTCGCGCCGAGATGGAGGAGTATCACAGATGACGCTTAATCTCATATTTCGCCGCATCATCCTCATTGTCCTCGACAGTGTTGGGATCGGCGAGATGCCAGATGCAGATCGCTACGGCGATCAGGGAAGCGATACGCTCGGACATATCTTTGCGTATCGTCACCTTCACATTCCCAACCTGCGCCGCTACGGGATCGCGAACATTAAGCCCGTGGCCCTGCCTCCTGTGGATGCTCCCGAAGGCGCGTTCGGGCGCGCGGCCATCGCCTCGGCGGGAAAGGATACGACGACCGGCCACTGGGAGATCACCGGGATCATTACGGAGACGCCCTTCCCGACGTATCCGAACGGATTTCCTCCGGAGATCATCGAAGCCTTCGAGCGAGAGATCGGACGGAAAGTGCTCGGTAACAAACCCGCCTCGGGGACGGAGATCATCCGAGAACTCGGCGAAGAGCACCTGCGGACAGGATACCCGATCGTCTACACGTCGGCAGATAGCGTCTTTCAAATTGCCGCTCACGAGGAGATCATTCCCCGCGAGGAGCTCTATCGGATGTGTGAGATCGCACGACGCCTTCTCGATGGCCCGCATCGCGTCGGCCGCGTCATCGCACGCCCCTTCATTGGCACCCCGGGGAACTTCCGACGCACGGAGGGACGACGGGACTACGCCATAGATCCCCCTTCGCCCACGCTTCTCGACAAACTCCAAGAAGCCGGATGGGAGACCGTCGCCGTCGGGAAGACGGGATCCATCTTCAACCATCGCGGCTTCACGCGCGAAATTCCAGCGGGGAACAACATGGCCTCGATCGAGGGGACACTGCGCGCCATGCGCGAGGTCGAGGCTGGTGTGATCTTCGTCAACTTAGTGGACTTCGATATGCTCTACGGCCATCGGAATGACGTCGAAGGCTACGCCCGAGCCCTTGAGGCGTTCGACGCACGGCTCCCGGACATCGAGGCGCACATGCGCGCAGACGATCTGCTGCTGCTCACCGCCGATCACGGATGCGATCCCACGACGCCCTCAACCGATCATTCGCGCGAGTATGTTCCCCTGCTCGCCTATGGGCGGCGCGTGCGTCCTGGGGTGAACCTGGGCCTTCGCCGTTCGCTCGCCGATATCGGGCAGACAATTGCGGAGAACTTCGGCCTGCGTCTCCCCGTCGGGGAGAGTTTCCTCGACACGATTACCGCCCTCGCTCGATGATACAGGGACGATCCTGCTCGGAAGAGCCGCGGAGATGATCGCCCTCCTGCTTGCGGAAGGACACTATCGAGAAGGGGGATCCACGACGACGTTCTTCAGCACAGCGATGAAGGGCAAGTTCCGATACCGCTGCGCGTAATCCAATCCGAAGCCGACGACGAAGGCATCCGGGATGTCGAATCCTTTATAGGAGATAGGAACTTCCACGATGCGGCGCGCGGGCTTATTGAGGAGTGTAACGATGCGCAACGATCTCACCCCACGCGAGAGGAAATTGTTCATGAGATAGTTGAGCGTCAACCCCGTATCGAGGATGTCCTCCACAAGCAGCACATCGCGTCCGGCGAGGCTCTCATCCAGGTCTTTGACGATGCGCACCTCTCCGGATGTCTTCGTCGCATTGCCGTAGCTAGAGACGGCGATGAAATCGAGGGTGAGCGGCAGATCAATGTGACGGATGAGCTCGGCGAGAAAGACGACGGCTCCCTTGAGGACGCACACCAAATGTGGCGTCGTCCCCGCATAATCGCGCGTGATCTCCACTCCAAGCTCAGCGATCCGGCGCTTCAGCGTCGCTTCGTCGATGAGGACCTCGATATCTGGATTGTGGAACTCGGAGACTCGCTCCGCCGATGACATGCATGATCTCCCAACGGTGATAGAGGCGAAATCTTAGAGGCCACTCCTACTGCGCGTCAATCCTTCGTGCGATGTCTTCTACGATCCGGAAGATCCGCACAGAGCGTTTGAGGCGATGCAACGCTCGTTCCCTCTCCAGCGCTGGAGGAGAACAGCGGCTTGAAACCTCAGGACGCGAAGTCGTATACTTCCCGCCGGAGGGTTGGCCGAATTGGTAAGGCACCGGTCTTGAAAACCGGCGGGCGTGACGGCCCATGTGGGTTCGAGTCCCACACCCTCCGCCATCTCCGTTTCTCCTCACGTCGGCGACGCAGTCTCCGCTTCTCTCCCTGCATCTAAGCGCACGAGGCTCACTCGATGAGGAGACGCGTCGTGAGCGGAATGGGATTTGTGAGACAATACACTCCAGGGCACCGCTCGCGTGCTAATCGTTCGATCTCCTCCAGCTTCTCGCGCGGAGCATCGGCCGAGACGGTGACCGTGATCTCTACCCCCTCGACGATCGGATTCGAGGAGAGGCCAAGCGTCCGACTGAGATCCACGCGGTTCTCAGCCGCGACGACGAGCTTCGTGAGCGTGATCCCTTCCATTGCCGCCAGTGTGGCGAACGTGCCGGCGAAACATGAAGCCAGCCCGTAGAGGCAATACTGAAGAGGATCGGGTTTTCTCCCCCCTCCTCCCATGAACGGCGCTCCGTCTGCCTCGATGACCTCTGCGCCCGCCGGGTAATCCAGGCGCGCGCGAAATTGCGGCTGCCCCTCCTCGAGGATCCATTCCCCTTCGACGCGCTTCCTCTTCTTCGCCACCTCAGGATCACGCTGCACGTCGGCGGCGAAGGCCATGACGGCTTCCGTATTGACATTGTTCACGCCCATAGCTTCTCTCCTCCCTGATGCCACTCTCACGCTGTGGATTCCGAAGATGGGGTCAGCGCCGAGAGCACCTCATCCACGAAGACCGGTTCCGGACGCGCTCCTTCAATGAACGTTGTTTCGTTAACCACAGTCAGAGGGACGCCCATGACCTGATACTTCGTGATGAGGTACGGGAACTCGGAAACCTCCACCATATCCGCGCGAATCCATTCGCTCTCAATAGCCATCCGATGCGCCAGCCGCACTGCGGCCGGACAGTACGGGCACGTCGGTGTGACGAGCACCTGAATGTGCAGCGGCGCATTCACGCGACGTAGCTTCTCTCGCGTCTCGGGCGAGAGTCCAGAATCCCCATGCGAGACGGCCAAAATCGCCTCCACCAGACTCGCGAACTCGTAGCCTGAGGGGATACCATAGAAGCGGATCCCGTAATCTCGCTCTCCCATGACGACCGTCGCCGGGATCTTGTCTACCCCGAACGCCTCAACCTGCTCGCGATCGAGCTGAAAGTTATAGACCTCGAGCCGGATCTTCTCCGAGAGCTCGGCCGTCTCGCGCAACAGCTGTCCCGTCTCCCGACAGGTCGCACACTCCAGTTCCTGTGTGAAAAAGATGAGCCGCACGGGATGGACCATATCGGCCAATCGCCGCTGCAGCTCGCGACGCGTACGTTCCTCCAAGAAGACCATACCCCCCTCCTTATCTACACGCCGAGCTCCAAACGAGTTCGGAGGACATGCATCAACTGTTCGCGCCCGAGAAGGCCGACGATGCGCCCGTTTCGCACGACGGGCACCTGGTTGACTTGGCGGTCATCCATCAAAGCGAGCACGTCAGCAAGCTCCATCTCCGGCGAGACCGCATATAACTCGGCTTCCGGAATGGCGACGGCTTCCAGAGGCGTCACGGTCCATTCCGAACGCGGCACCCGCCGAACTTGATGCAACGTGATCAAGCCCACCAGGCGTTCCCCTTCGACGACGAGCGCACATCGCCGCCCCGTTCGCAATAAGTGCTCTTCCACCAGCTCCGCCACGCTCATCCCTCGCGGCAAGATCAAGCAGTCCGTCGTCATCGCATCCTCAGCGCGAATCCCCCTGAGGAGGCGTCGCACGTCCAACTGAGCGACCGTCGCCTGAGCCGCACTCAGGAGGAACCATCCGATGAATCCCATCCAGAGGCCGCTCATGAAATTCCCCGAGAAGGCGATCCAGACCCCCGCGACGATGAAGAGATACGCGATTCCTTGCCCGGCCGCCGAAGCCAGGCGCGTCCCCCGATCGTAGCTTCCCGTCGCCCTCCACAAAACAGCGCGAAGGATGCGTCCCCCATCGAGCGGGAATCCCGGAATGAGATTGAAGGCGGCGAGGATGAAATTGATCCGCCCCAGCCATTGCCCTAGGACGTGAAGCGGCTCGCTCGTGGGCTCCATAAAGCGAGAGAAGCTGAAGAAGGCACCGGCCAGAAGGAAGCTCACCACTGGACCAGCCGCCGCGATCTGAAATTCATCCTTCGGGCGACTCGGCTCGCGCTCGATCTGTGCGACCCCTCCGAAGACAAAGAGCGTGATGGCTCGCACCTGTATCCCCTTGCGCCGCGCCACGACACTGTGCCCGAGCTCGTGAAGCACGACTGAGAGGAAGAGCAGCAGGCTCGTCAGCACGCCCACACCATATTGCACCCCTTTCGCCCACCCCGGATAGTCCGTCGCAAACTGCGTCACGAGCGAGAGCGTCACAAGTACAAAGACGATGAACCACGAGTAATGTATGCCGACCGGAATGCCGAGGATCCGTCCCAATCGAATAGTTTGCGTGAACACCGCGCGCTCCTCACCCAGAGGGAATGCCGGAAGATCGCCTTCCGCGCATTGCCTTCTTCACTGGCGCTCCGACCCCCCCTCGCGCTCCTCCATGGGGACGTAGTCGCGGCGGGGTGGGCCGATGTAGATTTGGCGGGGGCGGGCGATCTTCTGTTCGGGGTCGTGGAGCATCTCGAGCCAGTGGGCGATCCAGCCCGCCGTGCGAGGGATGG
>Ga0197143_1000667_pt1 | contig 34369 bp, 31 predicted proteins | sample GBS70_MetaG_FD_148603 | JGI IMG/M metagenome (GOLD analysis project Ga0197143, IMG submission 148603) | Sediment microbial communities from Great Boiling Springs, Gerlach, Nevada, United States - GBS 70_MetaG | ecosystem: Environmental > Aquatic > Thermal springs > Hot (42-90C) > Sediment... | reverse complement strand
CAGGTGCGCATTGTGTCGGGAGAAATTCGGTTCAAAACGGGCTTGGTTTGCGAGTGCCAAAATGTCCATAGGAGGTGTTGATGCGAATGGGCATTTGGGACGAAGAACTTGACAAAAATTGGCAAGACTTTGTTTGGCGCATAGAGCAGGAATGGCAGGAAGAACCTGTTTTCACCGTCTCCGAAATCAACGAGTATGTCCGCCAGATGCTTAACAGGGACGAGTTTTTGCAGCGGGTTTGGGTTAGAGGCGAAATTTCCCGTTGGCAAGTTTACCAAAGCGGTCACGCCTATTTCACCCTCAAAGACGAACATAGCCAAATCACAGGCGTGATGTGGCGGGAACGGCTCGCTTACCTTGGGGAAATGCCTAAGGAAGGCGAAAAAGTTCGGGTTTTGGGCAGCATAAAGGTCACAAGAAAAGGTGGCGAGTTCCAGATTGACGCAATCAAGATTGTCCGCGAGATTGACAAAGGGTTTTGGTGGCGCAAGTTTGAGGAGACGAAGCGAAAATTGGAGGCAGAAGGTCTCTTTGCGCCCGAACGGAAACGGCAAATCCCAACATTTCCACAACGGATCGGAGTCATCACATCGCCTGACGGTGCAGCAATCAGAGACATAATTCGCATCGTTCGGCAAAGACACTCTGGCGTTGAAATCGTTTTTTTCCCGTCGCTTGTCCAAGGCGAAGACGCTCCATCTTCTTTGGTTCAAGCCATCAAACTGGCAAATTCCCTTGAGGTTGAACAGAGAGTTGGCAAGATTGATGTCCTCATCGTTGGACGAGGAGGTGGCTCAGTTGAAGACCTCTGGGCATTCAACGAGGAAATAGTCGTTAGGGCTGTCGCTGAATCGCGAATCCCGACCATCAGCGCTGTTGGACATGAGACAGACTTCGTTTTGACCGATTTCGCTGCCGATGAAAGAGCACCAACACCGACGGCAGCAGCGCAAAGGGTCGTGCCTGACAGGCAAGATTGGCTTGACAGGTTGAGGCAACTTGAAATTCGGTTGAGACAGGCTGTCAGGAACAGGTTGAGACAGAGCCGTGAACAGTGGCGTCGGCTCAGCGAACGAAAATGTTTCACCGACCCACTCAGTTTGCTGGGCGATTTCAGGCAGGAATTGGACAGGGTCAGCATCCAAATTGACGCCTTGGCTCAACGCCAAATCTCTCTCAAACGATGGAAGTTGCTTGAACTTTCTAACCGATTGGCTCACTGCAGCCCGCAGGCACAATTAGTCAGGTGGCGCGAGAGGTTGCACCGATACAATGAGGCTTTGCAAACTGCCGTTGAGTTGGCACTGAGCAAATGCCGCCGCAAATTGGAACTGATGGTTGGAAAGTTGGAAGCGCTCAGCCCCTTTTCCGTCTTGCAGCGAGGATACGCTTTGGTGAGAGACCCAATAAGCGGGAAAGTTTTGACTCGTGTCAAGCACTTTGCAGTCGGGCAACGAGCAGAAGTTTTGCTCGCCGACGGGAAACTTGATGTCACTATCAACGAGGTGATGAGCGATGATGAGGCTTCCGATGGAGCAACCCAATGAAAAGGAAGAGACCTTGACTTTTGAGCAAGCGATGGCTCGGCTTGAGGAGATTGTTCGGCTTTTGGAGTCAGGTGAGTTGAGTCTTGACGAGACTATTAGGCTTTACGAGGAAGGGCAAAGGTTGCGGCAGTTTTGTGAGGAGAAACTCAACGCCGCCGAAAAACGAATAAAGATGGTGACCTTAGCCGAAAACGGCTCAATAAGGGTGAGCGAATTTGAGCCCGAACTGTGAGCCCAACGGGCGGTGACTTGACATGAGCGTCAAGGCTAAAACCGGTGAACTGCTTCAACGGTTGAAAGAATGTCAGCGAAAAGTTGATGCCCTTTTGGACGAGTGGCTGCCAAGGGAAGATGAACTCCCGTCGGTGCTCCATCAGGCGATGAGATACAGCGTTCTTGCCGGCGGGAAGCGATTGCGCCCCTTTTTGGTCGTTGAAAGTTGCAAGGTCGTGGGTGGCGATGAAGAAAAAGCACTGCCTGCAGCCTGCGCCGTTGAAGTCCTGCACACTTACACTCTCGTCCACGACGATTTGCCCAGCATGGACAACGATGATTTTCGGCGCGGTAAACCGACTTGCCATCGGGTCTTCGGTGAGGGCATGGCTGTGCTTTGCGGTGACGCCCTTCAAGCCCTCGCTTTTGAATGGTTGGCAACGAAGTTGCCGGAAAAAGGTGTGCCTTCGGATGTCGCCTTGAAATGCGTTGCCGCCTTGGCGCACGCCTCTGGCTCAAAATGGCTCGTTGGCGGACAGGCTATGGACATCACAGAGCAAGCAAAAGGTTACTCCGACAGGTCGCCGGAGAAAGTTTTGCTCATCCACGAGCGAAAAACTTCAGCGTTGATGCGGGCTTGCTGCGTCATCGGCGGTCTGATTGGGAACGCAACGGAAAAGCAAATTGAAGCACTCAGCGATTACGGCTACTGGCTCGGTCTCGCTTTCCAAATCACCGATGACATCTTGGACGAAATCGGCGACCCCGAAAAGTTGGGCAAAAGCGTCGGCAAAGATAAGCAGCAAAAGAAACTGACCTACCCGATGGTCTTCGGGATTGAAAGGTCGCGGGAATTAGCAGCGGAAGCCGTTGAGCGAGCCGTGAAGGCTCTGTCAACCTTCGGCGAAGAAGCCGACTTGCTCAGGGCACTCGCAAGATATGTGCTTGAGAGGCAGTTTTAACGCTTTTCACAAACATCGTTCACTCCAGAAACTGGCAAATGGTGAGGCTAAATGACATTGGCGGAAACGGTCAGCGACAAAACTTCCGTCCTGCTTTCCGTTCACGGCTTGACAGTAAGTTATGCCGCTCACACTGTTCTGCGCGATGTCAGTTTTGAGGTCGCTCGCGGCGACTTAGTGGTCGTGCTCGGTCCAAACGGCGCTGGCAAGACGACCTTACTGCGCACGATAGCGAAAGTCGTGTCCCCAAAGGTCGGCACGGTGCTCTTGGATGGTCACGACATCGCAAAATTGCCAGTCAGGCAACTGATGAAAACCCTGAGCGTTGTGCCTCAGTCGGAAGGGAGCGTTTTCAGTTTCACTGTCCAAGACATCGTCGCGATGGGCAGGACTCCCCACCTCTCACCACTCGCACCGCTTTCGCAAAAGGACTGGCGAATCATCCGAGAAGCGATGGAAGCAACTGATGTTTGGGAACTGAAGGACAGGCTATTCACCGAACTCTCTGGCGGCGAACAGCGGAGGGTCTTGATTGCAAAAGCGTTGGCTCAAGAGCCTCAACTGCTTCTGCTTGACGAACCGACGGCGAACTTGGATTTGCACTACCAACTTGAGGTCGTTGAACTCATCCAGAGGCTCAACCGCGAAAGGGGCATAACAGTTCTCGCTGTCCTTCACGATTTGAACTTGGCTGCCATGATGGGGCGGCGGTTCATTTTGATGCACCGAGGTCGCATTTACGCCGTCGGCAACGCCGATGAAGTTCTGACGCCGCAGAACATTCAGCAAGTTTACGGTGTGCCTGTCGTGGTTACGAGACATCCGCTTAACGGGAAGCCGATAATCCTTCTGGCTGAACGGCGAATCCCGTCTTTGCGAGGTGTAAAGGTCCATGTCGTTTGTGGCGGCGGGACCGGGGGCGAGGTGATGGCGATGCTGACGGCTGCAGGTTGTCAAGTCACCGCAGGCGCTTTGAACCGAGGCGACAGCGACTTTGAAGCGGCTCAGTTGCTCGGAGTTTCGGTCGTTGAAGAGCAACCCTTCATGCCAATTTCCCGAGAAGCATTTGAGCGGACAAAGGAGATGATAGCGAACGCCGAAGTGGTCGTCTTGACAGATGTTCCTTTCGGTTGGGGTAACATCGTGAACTTGAGAGCGATTTTGGAGGCAGCGAAAGGTCTGGTCGTCGTCTTCAACCCAGAGACAATCGCAGAACGCGACTTCGTTAACGGAGAAGCATCAACGCTGCTGCAGCAAATTTTCGCCACAAAACAAGTTGTTTCCGTCCACAGCCTCTCTGAACTTCAGCGTTTGCTGGTTAACCTGTGAGTTGTTGTGGCTCCGACTCCGAACCGTCCCATGTCAGGTCAACGACTTTGAACCGTTGGGTCTTCGTCTTCAAGGTGACGGTCACCTCGTCGCCGACCTTTTTGCCCCTCAAAGCCAAGCCCAAAGGTGAGTTAGGTGTTGCGGTTTTCACAGGCGAGGACAAATCTGCTTCTATCGCCTCAGCGATTCTGAGTCGGAGCAAGTCACCTGTGTCCAAGTCCTCTAAGGTCACAATCACGCCCACATCAACATGTTCCGGTTGCCCATTTTGCTCAATTATCTCAGCGTCCACCAGTTGCCGCTCAAGGTGTTTGATTCTGGCTTCAACCAAACCCAAAGAACGCTTTGCCGCGTCCAAGCCAGCGTTTTCGCTCAGGTCACCTTCAGCACCAGTTTCGCGAACTTCTTCAATGAGTTGGGCTCGGCGTTGATATAGTTGCTCAAGTTCCTTTCGTAGCCGTTCGTATCCGCTTTTGGTCAACCTCAGGGGCATGACCATCCCTCCTTGCTGAGTGTCGGCAATAAATTTTGTCACGCCGTCTTTACATTGTCGGCTTTGCTGCTAAACTTGATGCAGCCGAACTCAACAGGAGGCGATTGAAAATGTTGGTGGCGATGCGTCGGCAAGTATTTCTTTTGGCGTTAATTGCAGTTGGAAGTGTTGCGTTCATTGCAGCGGCGCAAAAGCAACGCCGTTTGGAAGTCCAGTTAGCAGGAATCCGATTGGGTTCCCCTGTCATTGACAAAGATGAGGCTGGAAACTTGAAGCCTACCTGTTTGCTTCGGGTTTGGGGGCTTCCAGATTTCATCATCGCTCCCTCAGGTTTAGTGGCGCAACCGATGGGTATGCCCGGCGCTCCCATGATGCCAGGCATGCCGGGAATGCCCGGCGGTCCGATGATGCCTGGTGGACCGATGATGCCCGGAGGTATTGGTGGGATGGGTAGCGGTTTCGGTGGACAACCTCCTTTCATGCGCCCAGGTCCAGGGGGAGTGCCGGGTGGTCCACCTGCTGGGATGCCTTATGGTGGACCTCCGATGATGCCGGGTGGTATGCCGCCAATGGGTTACGGGATGCCCGAAGCACCGACGATGCCAGGGGCACCAACAATGCCAGGGACTCCGACGATGCCTGGCATGGCTGGTGGAGCGACGGTTCCAATTCCCAGCGAACTTGTCTGGGCAATTCCTGTCTTCATCCAACCGCAGCAAAATCAGAGGCTTTGGCTCTATCGCCGCGAACAAGCGGCGTTAGGGTTCTTAGAGCAGGATGGCATTGTGATTGCAATTGCGGTTGCCGGCGATTATTTCCCTTATGCCCGAACTGCTTTGGGAGACCCGTTCAGGTCAATCCAATTGGGTGACGACCTGCAGAGAGTGCTGCTTCGCTACGGACCGCCCGATTCGGCACGCCTTATCGGTCAAATGCAACCCATTCAACCTACGCCCGTCGGTATCTTCTCCATGATTTCGCTACGCTACACCGACAGCAGCAACATTGAGTTCCTCGTCGTGAACAACAAGGTCAAGCGCATCTTCATTTTCCTGCCCGAACGGGTTGAATTGGTGAAGTGACAGAAATTTTTCTGGAGGTGAGCGAAGTGAGCAAGAGAAAAGTTGTCAAGAGTGCATGGTTGGTCGGCGTCGTTTTGTCTCTCGTCGGCGCCCTTGCTTTCGTTCAGGCTCAAAAGGGATTGGAAGAGCAATTAGCAGGTGTCCGTCTGGGGGCACAGTTCATTGACTACGACGATCAGGGTAGGCTTAAGCCCGACTGCTTACTCGCAATTTACGGGATGCCCGATTACATCATTGGCAGAGGTGCAGCACCTGCTCAGCCCGGAATGATGCCAGGGATGCCGGGAATGCCTGGCATGCCAGGAATGCCAGGTGGTCCTATGATGCCGGGAGGACCGATGATGCCCGGCGGTCCAATGATGCCTGGTGGAATTGGTGGGATGGGTAGCGGGTTTGGTGGACAACCGACTTTGCCTGGTGTGATGGCTGGAGTTTCAGGGATGGCAACATTGGCTGGTGCTCCAAGGGGCATGCCCAGTATACCAAGCATTCCCGGTGGTCCGATGATGCCAGGTGGTATGCCGATGGAGGAAATGGGTGCTCCAATGGGTGCTGGACCGATGATGCCCGGAATGGGTTTTGGAGGCACTGCAGGGGCGGCCGGAGTAACACCAACTTTCCCGCGACCGGAGGAGTTGCCTTGGGTCATCCCTCCATTCGTGCAACCCGAAATGAACGAGATTTACTTCGTCTATCGCCGCCAAGGTGCTCACTTGAACTTCTTGATGGAATTGAGGCGAGTCGGTGATCGCAATGAACTGCGGGTCATTGCCATAACAGTTGCGGGGCGAAGATACGATGGCGCTCGGACTGCAAAAGGTGACCCATTTAAGTCCGTCAAGTTGGGTGACGACTTGCAGCGGGTTTTGATGCGCTACGGACAGCCCGACGAAATCGTCTACTACAACCCACTGACATTGCAAGTTGTCAACACCCCCACTCGCAACTTAGTTTTGCGCTACCATCGCAGCAGCAACATTGAGTTCACCACCCTTGAGAACAAAGTCGTTCGCATTTTCATCTTCTTGCCGAGGGAAGTGACCTTCATTCGCTAAAGAGATTGGGAGGCGGCATTGTCCGATGCCGGACACAAACATTGTCCGCCTCATTCGTGAGCAAGCGAATATCGTTGAGGTTGTCAGCGCTTATGTCCGGCTTATCCCTGCGGGAAAAAGTTACAAAGCCCTTTGCCCCTTCCACCAAGAAACAGACCCGTCCTTTTATGTCAGCCCAGAGAAGGGGGTCTGGCACTGTTTCGGTTGCAACGCTGGAGGAGATGTCATTGACTTCGTCCAGCGCATTGAAGGGTTGACTTTCACCGAGGCTGTCGCAAGGTTAGCCCGTCAGTTGGGAATCCGTTGGTCTCCTTCCCCTGCGACCCGCAGGGAAGAATGGGCAAGGGAAAGGCTGTTGCAATTGAACCAATGGGCGGTGGAGTTTTTTGAGCGCGCCCTTTGGGCTTCTGAAGTCGGCGAAAAGGCTCGCCAATACCTTTTCCAACGCCAAATCGGCACAACCACTGCCCGCATCTTCCGGTTGGGCTACGCACCTGCCTCATGGGACGCCTTAGCGAAATCCGCTCAGGAAGCAGGATTTCAAGTCAACGAGTTGCTTCAAGCAGGGCTTGTCCAAAAAGTTCGCGACGGTTCAGGCGTTATTGACCGTTTCCGTGACAGACTGATTTTCCCCATCTTCAACCCGCAAGGCGAACCAATTGGTTTTGGTGGGCGGGTTCTCGGTGAGGGTGAGCCGAAATACCTCAACACTCCCGAAACACCTCTCTTTCAAAAGCGGAAAGTCCTTTACGCGCTAAACTTGGCTCGCAACTCCATTCGCGAAAAGGGCGAGGTTATCCTCGTTGAAGGTTACATGGACGCCATTAGCCTTCACCAAGCAGGCTTTACAAACACGGTGGCGACGATGGGGACTGCCCTGAACTCCGACACAATTCAGGTCCTCAAGCGATATACTAACCGGGTCATCATCGCCTACGACCGAGACTCCGCTGGTCTGAATGCGGTCTTGAGGAGCGCTGATTTGTTCCGAGTGAACGAAATGGAGGTCAGGTTTGTGGATTTGCCTGAAGGAAGCGACCCTGACAGTTTCGTCAGGGAACATGGTGCGGTTGGTTTCCGCGAGTTACTTGAAAAGGCGGAGTCATTGACCAAGTTTAGGGTGAGTTGGTTGGTGAGGCGTCACCCCAGTGCGACATCGGAAGGGCTTCAGGCTGCCGTGAAACTTCTCGCCTCCCTCAACGACCCAATTGAGCAAAGGAGTTGCCTTCAACTTTTGGCTGAGGAGTGGAGTGGGGGACAACCTGAGAGGATTGGTTCGTTGGAACAAGTCCTCACTCGGGCGCTCCTGCAATATTTGCGCCAACAGCGTCAAACCCCAACTCCAAAAATGTCAACCGCTTCCGACCCCATCGCAACTTCTTTGGTCTCAAGTTCCGTCATCCCACCAGGGATATTGCAGGCTGAACAGGACTTGATGGCAGCAATGGTTCAGGACAAGGAACTTGCCCGAAAAGTTCTCTCATTGATTTCGCCCGACGAGTTTTTGCTGTCCCGCCACCAAGAGTTAGCCCGATTGGTCAGTGCTTGCTTGGATGAAGACAGTTTCAACGACTTGACCACATTGGTGGCTGAACTTGGCGACGAAGAAATGCGACAAACTTTAAGTGGTTTGCTGCTTCGTGACCTTTCGTTTTTGAAGGCTAAAAACGCGGTGGAAGACAGAGTCCAGAGGCTGCGACGCTACAAGTTGGAGCAGTTAGTCCGCCAACAAAGGGCTGAACTTTTGCGCAAAATTTCAACGGGTCAAATCTCTCCCGATGACCCAACTTACAAAGTTTGGCAAGAAACTTTGAAGGCGTTGAAACTCGGGACAAGGTAGGTGTTTGAGATGCCGTTGCCGTCCAACGCTTTTGATGTCCCGGAAATTCAGGAACTTTGGGCAACGGCTCAGGAAACGAAGGCAGTTTTCCTATCCGATGTCAAAGCCACAGCGGAAGCGGTTGGTGCTCCCATTGAAGAGTTGGTTGAGTGGCTCACCGAAGAAGGCATAACAATCTTGTCCGACGAGGTTGACGAAAGTGAAAGCCAACTCTTGACTGAAGCGGAGGGGGTTGAAGAAGCCCTTGATGTTGACGAGGAGGGGGAAGAATGGGAACTTGAAAAAGCGGAGGAGACCGATACCGCGCTGGCTAATCCCCTTGAAGTCCTCTTTAGGTCGCTGAAGTGGACGAGACTTTTGACCCCTGAGGAGGAAATCGCTTTGTTCCAAAGGATGCATCAAGGTGACGACAAAGCGAGGGAACAACTCATTGAAGCCAACCTGAGGTTGGTTTTGAGCATAGCGTCTCAGTTTGCCAACAAATCGGTCGTGCCCCTTGAAGATTTGGTGCAGGAGGGTTGCTTGGGGCTTATCCGAGCCGTTGACAAGTTTGATTGGAAGCGAGGGACTCGGTTCAGCACCTACGCCGTTTGGTGGATTCGCCAATACATCGTGCGCGCAATTGCTGAGCACAGCCGCTTCATCCACTTGCCCTTCCACTTGGTTGAATCCCTCGCTCAACTCGTCGCCGTAACCCAAAGGCTCACTCAAGAGTTGGGGCGGCAGCCTTCCAACCAAGAGGTAGCGGATGCATTGGGCTTGCCCGTTGAGAGGGTTGAAGAGATGATGGCGCTCCTCTCACCACCCCTGTCTCTTGAAGCGCCAGTTGACGAGGAAGAGGAATTGGTGCTTGAAGACATCATCCCCGACCCCAACACAATTTCACCTGAAGACGCCTACTATCGTGCTTACGCCCGCGAGCAAATCAGGGCTATTTTGGCGGAGAGTTTGACGGAGAGGGAGTGGGAAGTCATCAAGTTGAGATATGGCTTGTTGGACGGGCGAACTTACACCCTTGACGAAATTGGGCAGATTTTCAAAATCACAGGTGAAGCAGTTCGCAAGATTGAGCAACGAGCCCTTGAGAAACTGCGCCGACCTCGTTACAGGAAGTTGCTTGAACGGCTTAGTGAACTTCTTGCCTGACTGTGCTAAAATTAAAATGCGACTTGGGGCAAGGTGGGCGCGTAGCTCAACGGCAGAGCAGCCGGCTCATAACCGGTTGGTTGGGGGTTCGAATCCCTCCGCGCCCACCAAAAATCTTTTTTGTGGCGTGAAATTCGCCCAAACTCGCACTCCCTTCCCCTTTCCCATTCCGCTTCGGCGCTGCTATCATCTTTGCGGGTTGGAGAACAATCTTGCAGGTTGGAGGGATTGGGTGGATGGCTTACGAGACACTTTATCGCAAGTATCGCCCCAGAAAATTCGCCGATGTCGTCGGTCAAAGGCATGTCGTGAGGGCAATCCAAAACGCCATAGCCTCCAAACGAATCGCCCACGCTTACCTTTTCTGTGGACAGCGTGGGACAGGGAAAACCACAATGGCTCGGCTGTTAGCGATGGCTTTGAACTGCGAACAGGGTGTTTCGCCTGAACCATGCGGGGTTTGCTCTGCGTGTCAAAGCATCATAAAGGGCTCAGCGATGGATGTCGTTGAGATTGACGCTGCTTCCCACACGGGTGTTGATGCTGTCAGAGAAGTCATCATTGAGCGAGTCTCTTTCCTGCCAGCAATCCTTCGCTACAAGGTCTACATCATTGACGAAGTTCACATGCTGTCAACGGCAGCCTTCAACGCCTTGCTCAAAACCCTTGAAGAACCCCCACCTCAAGTCGTTTTCGTCTTGGCAACGACCGACCCGCACAAAGTCCCAGCCACCATTCGTTCCCGATGCCTAAGGTTTGACTTTCATCCAATTTCGGCAAAAGACATCGCTCAAAGGCTCATCTTTGTCCTTGAGAACGAAGGTTGGTCTGGTCGCTACGACCCAGCAGCCGTTGCCCTCATCGCCCGAGCAGCGAGGGGCGCACTTAGAGACGCCCTGACAATGCTGGAACAAGCGATGAACTTCGCCGACGATTCAATAACCGTTGACTTGGTCCGCTCGCTCCTCGGCATCACCGACGACGAGTTTTTGTCAAGGTTGGTTGAGGCGCTGAGGGAAGGCGATGTTCCCACTTTGTGGCGATTGGTTTCCGAGGCGGTTGAGACGGGGCGCGACTTACATCAAATTGCTCACGACCTCGCCATCCACCTCAGAGAGTTGCTCAACTACAAAATCGGCATCCCTGCTGAGGAAACTGAGGAAAGGATAACCCTGCTTGACCGACAATCAGCCCTTTTCAGCGAGTCCGAACTGATGCGATTGATCAGGGCGTCTTGGGAACTGGAGAGAGATTTGCGCTCCGCTGCGGACGCTCAATTGATGCTTGAAATCGGGCTTCTCAACATGGCAATGATGCTGAAAGCGAAGGAAGAACTTCCACCAGAAAAGACGGCAGTGCCTGTAACAGTTTCCCAAACAGTTTCTGAGCCAACCCGCCAGGCAGCGGAAGCAGCGGTAGCAGATGTCGCCTCTCAAGCACCACAGGAGATTGCCTTGTCACCTCAAGGCGAACTCTCGGGCATAGATTACATCCGACAACACTGGCACATCTTCTTGGAGCAACTGAAGCGGACTTCCATGGTCGCTTACTCTTTCCTGCTCAACGCCGAACCCACCGACTTGCAGGACAACCAATTGGTCTTGACATTCCAACACACTTTCTCATGGGAATGCATCAACGACCGAACTTACAAGGAGACAGTTGAGAGATGCCTACAAGAGGTCTTCAACATGCCCGAACTGAAAGTCAAGCCTGTCCTTTCGCCGCAAGTGACTCAACCGACCGTTGGCATGCCAGTTGATGCTTCATCAACGGCAAAACCTTCTTCCCAGCGCGAAATTGACACCGAAGAGTTCCTCGCTTCGCTTTTTGACACTTGATGGGGTGAACGCCTGTGACTGACCGAACAGTTTTGATTGGCATGACAACGCAGGAGTTGGAAGCCTTCGCGGAAAAGTTGGGCGAGCCAAAATATCGCGGTCGGCAGTTGGCAATGTGGATTTACCGTAAAGGGGTCATCACTTTTGATGCCATGACGGATTTGCCCAAAGCCTTCAGGGAACAACTGAAAGAGACCGCTGTCATCAACCCGCTGCAGGTAATTGATGTCAAGGTCGCTTCCGATGGAACGACGAAATATTTGAGCCAGTTGCCTGACGGCGAAGCAGTTGAGTTCGTCTTCATTCCGCACAGCGATTGGGAAACCATCTGCGTCAGCACACAAGCGGGCTGTCCAATTGGGTGCAAGTTCTGCGCTTCAGGCTTGAGTTTCTCCCGCAACTTGACGGCTGGCGAAATAGTCGGGCAGGTGCTTATAGCGAGGCATCGCGAGAACCCTAACATCGTTTTCATGGGCATGGGTGAACCACTCCTCAACTTTGACAACCTCGTGAAAGCCCTCAGGTTGCTGAACCGAGAAGTCGGCATCGGTGCAAGACGGATGACCGTTTCAACCGTTGGGATAGTTCAAGGTATCCGCAAATTGGCTCAACTTGGGATGCAGGTGAACTTGGCAGTTTCCCTTCACGCTCCCAACGACGAACTTCGCAGAAAACTTATCCCCGCAAAATTGCCGCCAATTGCCGAAGTAATGAAGGCTTGTTGGGAATATTTCCAAGCGACGAAGCGGCGCATAACTTTTGAGTATGTGCTCTTGAAAGGCGTCAACGACAAGGTTGAGCACGCTGTTGAGTTAGCGAGGCTGCTTAAGGGTTTGCCCTGCCATGTCAACCTAATTCCCTACAACCCGACCGTTGATGAGTTTGAGCGACCGAGTGAGTCTGCAATTGAAAGGTTCCGACAAATTCTCGCCGATAAAGGCATCCCAGTCACTGTCAGGCAAGAACGCGGGACGGAGATACAAGGTGCTTGCGGTCAATTGCGTCGGCAGCACTTAGCGACCTTAGAGGTCAAGCCTCAAGATTCCGACTTAGCGCAACGGGCATAAGGATTTTGCAATTGGCGTAAAACCCGTCACGGAGGCGAAAGGTTTTGGGTCGCATCATCGTTTTGCCACCAGATGTTGCTTCTCAAATTGCTGCGGGAGAAGTGGTTGAGCGACCTGCATCGGTCGTCAAGGAGTTGATTGAGAACTCCATTGATGCGGGCGCAACCAGAATAACCATACGAGTTGAGGAGGGTGGCAAGAGGCTAATTCGCGTCAGCGACGACGGATGCGGCATGGACCCTGAAGACGCCGTTTTGGCTTTTCAAAGGCACGCAACCAGCAAAATCAGGGACGCAAACGATTTGTGGCGTATAACAACGATGGGCTTTAGGGGTGAAGCCTTGCCCTCCATCGCAGCAGTTTCCCATGTTGAACTCATCACACGACCGCCAAACGCGGAAAAGGGCACAAGGGTGGTGATTGAAGGCGGGATTTTGCAAAGCGTTGAATCAGTTGGTTGCCCACAAGGAACAACCGTAACTGTCAAGGGATTGTTCTTCAACACGCCGGCAAGGCTCAAATTCCTGAAAGCCGCTTCAACCGAATTTGCACACATCGCGGAAGTCGTCAGCCGCTACATCCTCGCTTTCCCCGAAATCTCCTTCACCCTCTTTCACGGCGATAGAGAAGTTTTGCGCCATGTCCCCACTGGAGATGAGCGTTCTGCCCTTGCGGAAGTTCTCGGTCGGGAAATTGCCCAGCAACTTGTCCCTGTCAATTATCACGAACCACCATACACCGTTCGCGGTTTCATTTCCCCGCCGACGATGAGCAAACCCACGAGGAGCCATCAGTGGTTTTTTGTAAACAACAGGTTCGTCCGTAACAAGACCCTTGCCTCAGCCGTAAGCCACGCTTATCACGGCTTTATCCCTGAAGGTCGCCAACCAATCGTCGTTCTCTTTTTGGACTTGCCTCCAGAACTCGTTGATGTCAATGTCCACCCGGCAAAAATTGAAGTTCGCTTCCGCAAAGAATCCGAGGTGCAAGCCATCGTCGTTAGGGCGTTGAGGGAATCATTAGTGGCGGGGCAGGTAGTTCCCATTGCCTCGCTCCCTAAAAAGCCGCAACCCGTTGGAATGCCTGAGGGCACTTTGACCTTGCGCCCGCCAACGGGAGAGCAATCAACTTTGCGCATAACTCAACGCGACCTCGCTGACTTTAGGACTTTGCTCAGGCTCCGTTTCGGTCGCATGGAACAGGCAATTGCTTCGCCCGACAAAGCAACTGCTCAACGACAAACTCAGCCTACTATCGCTTCCGCACCGACCGCTTTTCCCGAAGGGAAAACGCCGTTGGCTCGTCCCGTCACTCAGATCTCAGCCCCATCCCTCATCGTCCGTCCGTCAACCTTGACACCTATTAAGCAAATTGCGGCGACCTACATTTTGGCGGAAAATGAGCAAGGCGATTTGTTCATCGTCAGCCAACACCGAGCCCACGAACGAGTTTTGTTTGAGCAACTGATGAAGCGAACCGAAGGCGGCGAAGTTTTGAAGCAAGGTTTGGTGGTGCCTTTCACCATCAACTTGGGTCAGGCTCAAGCAGCGTTCGTGGAAGCCAACCTGAGTGTCCTCAAAAAGGCGGGTTTTGAGTTGGAACCCTTTGGACGAAACACCTTCCTCGTCCGAACTGTCCCTATCGTAATCGCCCAGAGCGACTACGAACGACTCCTTCACGACCTAATTGACGAGTTAACAGCGGGCGAATTTCCCTCATCTGGCGAACTCTTTCATGACCTTCTGGCTGTAGTCGCTTGCAAAGCAGCCATTAAGGCAGGCGATGTCTTGTCGCATGAGGAGATGGAGAAGTTGCTTGACGATTTACTCTCTCTTGAGAACCCCACCCTTTGCCCGCACGGGCAACCCATCCTCATCGCCTTGACCAAATCCGAACTTGACAAAAGATTTGAAAGGGGCTGAACATTTTCATCAAATTTAGTTGGCAAAACTTGGGAGGGCGAGGCTCTCACTGAGCCCCAACGGCTTAATCACAACACGATGCACTCAGCATCCTGCTGACCCGTCGGTGCTGCTAAAATTGTTGATAGCAAGCAATGAACTGCCGTCAATCAGGAGGTGCTTTTGTGATGTTCAACACCGCCGTTGAGATGGAGGTGCTTGAAGAGAAAATGCCAGAGAGCCCTTGGCACAATGAGAAGGTCAGAGAATGCGAGGACATGTTGCGTGAGGCAGTGAAGTCTTTACCGACCGCCGTTGTCTTTCGTGACCTTTTCTTTCACTTCAAAGGCAAGCGATATGCTCCCGACCTTGCCATCGTCCTTCAAGGAGCACCACCCATAGAAAGCATTGGATTGGTTTATCGCATCCCTGAAGATGGACCTGCGCCTGATGCCATCATTGAAGTTGCGGTCAGTTCAAAGTCGTTGGGAGAAGCGTTGGGAGACAAAGTTGAGTTTTATGCGGAAATGGGTGTCAAGGACTACTTGGTCATTCAAGCCTTTCCTGAGAAGCCCGTTAGGCTTTGGTTCTGCCATCCCAATCTTGGTGAACTGCCCAGACCTGTAAATGAGGCGGTTTTACAAACTTTGGGCTTGAGAGTTTTGGTTCAAGGACAAAAGGTTCGCATATTTGACCGTGAAGGCAACGAAATTTTGCCGCTAAGAGAAGCAGTGGAGCGGGAACGCCAACAATGGAAAGAAGTAGAACAACGATTGATTGAAGCGCTGGAACAGGAGCGGAAGAAGCGTGAGGAACTTAGTGAAGCGTTGGAGCGAGAACGAAGAAGGCGCGAAGAATTGGAAAAGCGGGTTGCTGAGTTGGAGCGAAAATTAAGGGGCGAAAACTTTTGAGAAAGCAACGAAGCAAGAGTAAATTTCTTGCCGACCGCTCACTTCGTTTCAACAATTTCCCGAACTTTTAGCAGCAGAATCGCCCCTACCAGCATTTCAAAGACACAAAGCAAAAGCACAGCCCGCCAACCCACACCACTGCCCAAAGCAGCGTTGACAAAATCGCCTAACTTGCCACTGATTGCTGGACCGAAAACTTGCGGGAGCGTGAAAGCGAACTGCCAGAGGGCGAAGAATTTACCTCCTTCGCCTTTCGGCATTAAGTTGACAGCCAAAGCCCAGTTGGCGACGGCAAAAACTCCCGAACCTACTCCAAACAAAATTGCGGGCAACTTTGTCATTGTGAAATTTGTGGCAGCAACGAACGATAAACCACCAACCCCAGCGACAATTGAAGCGACAATGCAAAGTTTCCGTTTGCTCATCTTGTCAGCCAACTTCCCACCGATGAGCACACTGGGCACGCTGACGACTGTTACCAGCAACCCCAACTCCATCGTCGCTTTCGCTGGGTCATCAACTTTGAGGGTGTCGGCGAGAAACCAGCGCATGAACGCAACGGCGGTGTAAAACCCCAAGTTGAGCAAAAAGCGAGATGCCAGAAGCCAAAGGAAATCAGCGTGTTCCCTGAACGGGAAGCGATAGGCTGAGACGAGATTTTGCCAAAGGGACGAAGAACTTTTCGGTGCAGGTCGGTCAGGCAAAGTCGCTGTCAATACAGAAGCGAGCAAAAGCAAAACCGCAACGGAAACAACGAACCAACGAAGCCCCAAAGTTTCGGCAGTTTCCTTTTGCATTTCGTAGCCCAACTTTTTCCAGAAAGTCGGGCTGAGCAAAATCCCGATACCAGCCATCCCGGCAACCTGACCGAAAAGCGACCACATGCCAATTTGGGCTGAAGCGGAACCGTGTTTCTCTGAAGGCACCAAATCGGGCAACAAAGCCCTTGTAGGTGCAGAGGCGAGGTTGAGAAACCACTGAAGCAAAGCGAAACTTATGACGACGAACCAAAAGTTTTCAAGCCAAGCGAAAGCGAAGAGGAAGGGCAACGAAGCAAATGTTCCCACGAGCAGGAACGGACGCCTTCGCCCCAAAGGGTGGGAACATCGGTCGCTAAGTGGACCTGCAAAAACTTGGCTGGCAAGGGACAAAGCAGCGCCTATCGCTGTCAAAGTCGCCAACGCCCCACCTTTCGCTTCAGGTGGTGCGAGGTGTTCAACCCGAACTTGCATCCCTTGTGTCAATAATGCTGTCCACAAACAGTTGAAAGGCAACCACCAAACGCTCAACCGCACGAATGTCCAAACACCTTCCATCTTTTTCGCCCCCGAACATTCTGCTCCGCGCAAATCTTTGCTCCGCATCATAAGTTGGCAACAGTTTCGCCTCAGGTGAAGGGAGATGAAGTGAGATAGGGTTTCCCCGTTGACGCTTATCGCACTTTTCTCTCGCCTATGCCAAAATGGATGGACGGATTTGAGCCCAAAGGAGGTCAAAGTGCGATGAAGGCAATTTTGTGTGCCATTTTGCTGGGCGCAATGGCTGCGGAACTCGCTGCCCAGAATGATTGGACAAGTGCTTTGAGGCGAGCGAAAAGGGAACGCAAATATGTCCTCGCCTACTTCGCTGACCCCGAATGCTTCACTTGTCAACGCTACATGGCTCAAACCGTTGACAACCCACAACTGTCACCGCTCCTGCGCCGCTTTGTTGTGGTTAAGGTTGATGCCGCAAAGGAGCAAAAAAGGCTGAAGGAGTTTTTGCCTCAATGGGACGAAATCCCGCTCCCTGTCGTCGTCATTACCGACAGCAACGGCAAACTCGTTGACCTAATTGTTGGGCATTTGAACTCCGACGCCTTTGCAGCCTTCCTGAAAGCCTTTTTGAGCGGCAAACGAACCGACACCGTTGAGAAGCAATTGAAGGCAAAACCCAACGACCTACCGACCCTTTACGAAGCGGCAGTTTGGTTCCTTGAGCGAGGCGACGGCAAACGGGGGTTGCCTCTGGCTGAAAAGGTCTTGCAGTTAGACCCTAACAACCGCAAAGGCTACTACGCCCCTATGAAACTGCATGTTGGGCTCTTCTATGCGACCCATCGCACCCGATTGGCTCACAAAGCCATTGACGAGTTCCGCGAACTGATCAAGCGGTTCCCGAACACGAGGGAGGCTGAAGAGGCTCGCTTTTACCTTGCTGTCACCCACCTCGCTTTAGGGCAAGATGCGGAGGCGAAGCGGATTTTGAACGAAGTTGTGCGAACCAGTAAATCTGCATTGCTCAGGGAACATGCCAGAAAACTTATTCGCTTCCTTGAGACTGAGCCGCCAGCAGATTTGAGGCGGGGAGACGGCAGTTAAAATCTTGCGGGTGAGCAGTTATGCGGGAACGAGTTTTTCTCCCCCGCCTTCTCACCCGCCGCGAAAGGTTGCGCCGGAGAATCTGGCATTTGATGGAAGATGCCGGCGTGCTCACTTTCCCCCTTGATGTTTTCGGGCGAGTTCCGAATTTCATTGGCGCGGAGAAAGCAGCAGAACTTCTGGCTGAGCAACCTGAGTTTGAGCAGGCAAAAGTCGTCTTTGTTTCGCCAGACCATGTGCTTCGCCGAGTCAGGGAACTGGTTTTGGAACGCGGGAAGGTGTTGGCGGTATCGCTCCCGCAGCGTTTGATAAGGCAAAACAAGCCCGCTTTGCTTCAGATAACGGAACGAAGGGCGATCAAGGCTGCAGCGGATATTGACAACTTCCTCCGCTATGGTCAACCATTGTCGTTGCCCGTTGACCTTGCAGTCCTTTCAAGCGTCGTCGTTGACCGCTTAGGGAACAGGCTCACGCCGAGGCGGGAATTTGGTGACCGAGAGTGGCAGATGCTCGTTGATAACGGTTTTGTCCATGAAGGGACGAAAATCGCCACCATCGTTCATCCACTTCAATTTGCCGACGACTTGATCAAGTGGGTCGTTGAAGAAGATGTGAAGGCTCACCTCATCGTCACGCCGGAAGAGGTCGTCAGACCGGGCGGTGAACGAGATGGAAATCGTGGAACGATTCCTTGACCTTTTGCTTTTTACCTTGTGCGTGTTGGCGATCTTAAGCGCAGGTTCAGCGTTAGTTGTGCGAATGTTGACTTTCGGGATTTCGCGAGTTGAGGCGTTGACGCTAAGCCTTGGGTTGGGAACAATCATCGTCGCATACGGTGTCTTAACACTTGGGCTTCTGGGATTGCTTCACCGAACTGCCCTTTATATCTGGCTCGGAGTTTGCTATGCTGTCGGCATCGCCGAATTGGTCAGGCTTCGCAAGCCGGAACGCTTCGTCGCTCCCTTTTCGGAAACTTGGTCGGATTTGACAGTGATTGAGAGGTTTTGGGTTTGGCTGCTCGTTTTGCTGAACTTTTTGGCGATGCTTTTGTGTTTCGTTCCGCCAACGCTCCAAACCGAGTGGGACAGCCTTTCTTATCACCTTGCAATCCCGAAACTCTACTGGATGGAAGGTCGCATCCACTACATCGCCTTTTCACACCACGCCCAATTTCCCATGACGGCTCAAATGCTCTACCTGCTCGGTATGGGCTTGACAAACCTGAAAAGCACTGCGGTGGCGAAGTTGTTTCATTGGCTCTTTTTCGTCCTGTGCCAACTGACTTTGCTTTGCTGGGGGACAGCGACGAGGCAACGGAGTTTGAGACATGGTCTTTTCGCTGCCGTCTTCTTCGCGTCCTTGCCCATCGCCTTCTTTGAAGCCACAACCGCATATGTTGACTTGGCTCTGACCGCTTACGGGTTGCTCTGCCTTTTTGCCATTTCCCGCTTTCACTCCCAACCTGAAGGCAAATGGCTGATTGTCGCAGGGATATTCGCCGGTGCAGCAGCGGGGACGAAATACACTGGCTTGCTGCTTGTCGGTTTGCTTTTCCCTTTCGGGGCTTGGGCGATTTGGCGGACGAGAGAACCGAGATGGTCACACTTAGCCCTTGGGATTTTCCTCGCCCTACTTTTCGCCTCGCCTTGGTATGTCAAAAACTGGCTTTGGACGGGCAACCCTGTGTTTCCTTTCGCTTACGGCGTCTTTGGTGGCAAGAACTGGTCAAAGGAGATGGCTCAGACCTACACGACTTCAAACCGAGAGTTCGGTGGTGGCAGGGACATCTTGACTTTTATCGCCATGCCCTTCAACTTGACGCTGAACGAAATTCGTTTCGGTCATTGCGCTCGTAAATGGCTTGGCGTCTGCAAACAACAGGGTGAATGTGGGATGCAATGGAAGTGCGGGAAGTTTGACAATCAGGATTTGCCGGTGCTCGGAGTAGGGCTAATGCCTCTGGCACTTACGCCAGCAGCAATTCTCGTTTGTGCCCTTGAAGGTCTTCCTTTTGCTGTCAGCGTCCCAATATTGGCGATGTTAGGTTGGTTTGCTTGGTGGTTCATGGAGGCTCAATACTTGCGCTATCTGCTGCCAGCCTTAGGTTGCCTTGCGGTCTTGTTGGGATGGGGAGCGAGTAGGTTGATCGGAATGGGGGTGTTGACAGGAATCTTCGCCCGTGTCACGATTTCTGTCGGATTAGTTTACGCCCTAATTGTCGCTCTTTGGCAATCAGTCACGCTAACGCCTTTACCCGTCGCTATCGGTTTGGTGTCCAACGAAGATTTTCTGCGAACCGTTGAGCCAACTTATCGGGTCGCCGAATTCGTCAACCGAGCGTTGCCGAGGCGTGCCGTCATAGCGACATACGGCTTTCCTTTGGGCTATTATTTTGACCGGCGATACTTCTGGGCGGACGGGGGGCACAACCGCCTGATCCGCTACGAAAAGTTACGAGGTGTTGATGACTTGGTTCGCGAATGGCATCGGCTTGGGGTCACGCATATCGTCATTGACTGGAAGTTCGTTCCGCGCAAAAGTGACTTTGGGCGATGGGTTTCGGAGGGCATTAGGCGGGGGCTGTTAGAGCAACTATGGCAGGAAGGGACAAAGGAAGTCCTTGAGGTGGCAAGGAGGAGACGACGATGACCGAACGCAATTGGGTCAAAGAGCGAATTTTGCATCAGTGCTGGGAGACGATGGAGCGACGCTTTTATGACCAATGGGTTCACGGAACTTTGTGGCTCATTGCAGGGCTCATCGGCTTATCCGCCGCAATAGTTGCCGCTCGCGGATGGGTCTTCGTTTCGGGGCGATTGGCACTGGCAGCGATAGTCCTCGGTGTCGGTCTCACCCTCCTCAAGTTCCTCAGCCTCCTTCAGATAGTCCACAATTCGCCTCAAGCCTTCGTCGGCATTTTCGCGGGCAAAAAATGCAACGCCCCCGTCATCCGTCGCTACACTGTCTATCTCGGCTTGATGGAGGGCGGGTTTGTGTTGCTGGAGTGCTTGGTGCTTTTCGGCTTGCTTGGACTTTCAACGACAGTAGCGACCATGCCCGCAGATAACGCCGAACATTGGTCATTGGCGATTGTGCTTTGGGTCTACGGGTTCTTCGCAGCGACTTTCGGAAGCAAAAACATGGCATCGGCACTCGTGTGGAGTTACTGGCTGAGACCGAGGCTTGAGCGAGCGCTCAATTGGCAAGGGGCGAATTGGATGTTGGCGAGCGGGAAGTGGACTTTCACCAAGTTCAACCTTTTGAGACCCGTCGTTCACTATCGCCCAGACAATAAGCACTCCACTTGGGTTTGGCGAGGTCTGTTAGTGAGTTTGCTCTTGATGGTGGCGATTTTCGCTTTGACCTTGGCAGCATTGACCTTGAAGCGATGAGAGCAAAGCCATGCGCCGAAAAATCATAGTTGCCTTGACAATCTTGTTGGTTTGTCACTTCGTTGCCGCTACTGCATATTTGCTTCGCTTACCTGCTTGGCGCGCTCCCGACGAAGTCGCTCATTTTGCTTACATCCAACACTTGCACCAAACGGGCAACTTGCCCATTTTTTACGGCAAGGAGAAAGGGACTTATGAGGCTCACCAGCCCCCGCTTTACTACTTGACCGCTCTTCCGTTCACCGCTCCGTTCCTGAAACCGAACGAACTGAACCTGACGGCTTTGCTGGCTGCAAGGTTCGTCTCAACTTTGTGGGGTGCGTTTGTCGTTGTTGTCGCTTTCATGTTGGCTATCAGGTTGAGGATTGACGAGTTCCCGCTTTTGCCCGTCGCACTTTTGTCGGGCGCTTTCGCGGCACTGCTTCCCGTTCACTCTCTCGTTTGCGCTTCTGCAGGCAACGATGCGACCGCTGGCGCTACATCTGCGCTGACATTGCTTTGGCTCTGCCACATTTGCACTTCAGCGAACCAAAACAGGCGACAATTGATGTATGCAGGCATTGCTGGGCTTTTAAGCGGGATGGCACTTTTGGCGAAAAGCAGCAACATCATCTTCCTGCCGCTATCTTTCCTTGCTGTGCTTGTCCTTTCGCTTCAAGCGAACGGTCAAACTTCAAAACCAAAAGTCCCATCCAAAAAGCAGAAGGCTGCAAAGCAATTGGCACGGGCTCAAACTTTAGCCTTCAAGCCAATTTCTTTGCTTGCCCCATTGGTTGTCCTTCTCGTTTTTGCCATCACGGCAGGTTGGTGGCTTTGGCGAAACAACCTTCTTTACGGTGACCCTTTGGCAGTTCAAGCCTTTTTGGAAGGCTTCAAAGACTCGCCCAAGCCCAGCGATTTCCTTGAACCCGGCGGTCGCTACGCTCGCTATGGGACGCTCTCATTGACAACTTACATCATGTGGGTCGCTCAAATCACGCTGTTCACTTGGCTTGGAATTTACGGCGAACCGAACGAGGCTGTGAAAGGTTTAGCGCGTTTGTTTGAGGGAACTGAACCTGACTGGGGTTGGGTTCTCGCAGCGACATTCATTGGCATCATCGTTGCTGCCGCCATCGGTGTCGGTTGCGTCGTTTCTTGCCGTTCGTGCATTAAAGCACTGAAAGAACGAAGGTTCAGCCTTGCTTTTGCCCATGCTTTGCCCTTTCTCGTCCTGTTGCTTGTCTTCCTTGAGTTCGTTCAATTCAACCGCCACTTCTTTCAGGCTCAAGCACGATACTTTTACCCTGCCCACTCAGCGATGGCTTATCTGTTTGCGGTCGGGTTCTTCCGCTTTGTCCCGCAACGATGGGCATGGCACGCCTCAATTGTTTGCATCGCTGTCTTGGCTTTCCTCACAGTCCTCGTTTGGGTGAAGTGGGCGGGGTTATGAGGAAGGGAATATCTCAAGTTTTCTCTACCGTCTCCAAGGCTGCTAACGCTTGTTCCATAAATTTGGTTGCTTCAATGGTTTCAGGCTCTTCCACAATTTCGTATAGCCGTTCCAACAACTGTTGATTTTCCTTATCCAGTTCGTCTGCTTGCAACCGCAATATTGGTTCTTCCCTCTTTGGGTCAAAGAGTAGAAGGGTTGGGCTAACAGATTCCACACGAAAGGAGACCATAAACGGAGCCGCACTTTCTGGCATAAAACGGACCCTGCCCGTTGGTAGCCGTGAAGGGAAGAGAGTAAGCACGAAGCGGATGTGCTCTTGCTGGGTTTGGACATCAACCTCGTAGTCCGTTGAGCCAATTTTCCTCCAAACCAATTTCCCCGTCTCTGTTAAGGTCAGTAAGCGCTTCAACAACTCTTGAACGCGGCTTCGTTGGGTGATCATGCTGAATCACTCACCTCCAAATAAAACTTTTTCCAACACCGTCCGTGTCAACCCAATTTGCTCCGTTAGAATTTTAGCAGCATGACGAAGTTGCAGCGAAGCCTCTTGATAAGCCCCTGTTTGAAAGGCTCTTTCGGCTTCGTCCAAATAAACCGAGAGATTGCTCAAGGCTCTTTGAGTTTCAAGCCCCAATCGTTTCCCATACTCATCCAAATGGCTACGGGCTATTAGCAATTCCTCCAAGCCTCGCCCTCTCAAGTCGTGCAAGCGTGGTTGTCTTGTCAAAGCGTAACCGTAGGCTAAAGCGATCATCACACTTTGCCTCATGATCCACAATGCAACCAGAGTTTCCGACAAGAACCGAACTTTTCTTGCTCGCTGCTCGGATTTAAAGGCACGCCACGAAAGCCAAACGCCCACCAAAGTGAGTAACACGCTGACAATGCTCAAAACCAAATTGACTAACTCCCATCTACCCATAGCCTTCACCTCGGTTTTCTCAAATCCCTCAACACTAACATTACTGCATTGTGACCTGCAGCGCCGATGATTCCGCCACCGGGATGTGAACCTGCACCACAGAGATATAGACCGCGCAAAGGCGTTCGGTATTGAGCCCAACCTGCCACGGGTCGGAAAAAGAAGATTTGGTCAGGGGTCATGTCACCGTGGAAGATGTTGCCACCGGTTAGAGCAAATTCAGCCTCAAAATCCTGCGGTGACATCGCTTGCAAATGCACCACACGAGAGGAAAATCCCGGTGCGAATTCGTCTACGACCGCCAAAATGCGCTTGACAAATTCGTCTTTCCATCGCTCCCAACCTCCGACAGGTTCATACGGTGCGTATTGGACGAAAAGCGAGACGATGTGTTTGCCGTTAGGAGATAAAGTTTCGTCCAAAACCGTCGGGATACACATCTCCACCATCGGTCGCTCCGAAGGCTCATTGCGAGCGTAATCGGCATAAGCGCGCTCCATAAACTCCAAAGACGGGCAGAGGTGGATGGTCCCTCGCAAGTGGGCTCGGTCATCCCTTGACTTTATGCACCGAAATTCGGGCAAACCGTCAGCGATGAGGTTGACCTTGAAGGAAGCGGCACTCATCCTGATGTGTTGGATTTTGCGAACGAATTCCTCAGGCAAAACATTGGCAGGCAGTAACTGCAGGAAAGTTCGCTTCGGGTCGGCGTTGGAAAGGACGATGCGACTTTCAATTTCCGTGCCATCAGCCAAAACGACACCTGCAACAGCATCATTGCGAACGAGAATTTGCTTCACTTCAGCATCCGTCAAAATCGTCGCTCCGTGCTGACGGGCGACATTGGCAATTGCTTCGCTCAACGCTCCCATTCCACCACGAACATATCCCCAAACTCCTCGTTTGCCGGTGATGCTTCCCATGACATGGTGAAAGAGCACGAGCGCTGTTGTCGGCGCAGTCGGTGGCAATGCGGTCCCAATGACCCCGTCCGTTGCTAAAGTGATTTTCAAGGGCTCGCTTTCAAACCACTCGCTGAGCACATCCCATGCGCTTGCAGTCAACAATTGTGAGAACAAAAGCCGTTCTGAGGTTGGCAATCGCATGAAACTTGTCAGCAAGCGCCAATAAGCAGGTAAGTCCGAGAGCGAGAATTCTGGGAAGCGGGGCGGAACTTGAACGAGCAAAGGTTCAAAGAAAGCCGCTAACTTGTCCATCGCCGCTTCATAGCGAGCAAAGGCTTCAGCGTCTTTTCGGGAGAACTTAGCGATTTGCTCGGCGTTGAATTTCTCGTCGCTGCCGAGAAGCAGGTAACCGCCGTCGGGCAAAGGGGTGAACGAAGACGGGTCTCGCCTCAAAATCTCAAAACCGTGACGGTGCAACTGCAAATCGTTGACAATTTTGGGGTGAAGCAAACCGCAAACATAAGCCGCTACCGAAACTTTGTATCCGCCCCAAAGGTTCTCAGTCACGCAACAACCGCCGATGACCGAGCGTCGCTCCAAAACGCAAACTTTCAAACCTGCTTTTGCCAGATATGCTGCTGCCACCAATCCATTGTGCCCTGCGCCAATCACAATGGCGTCAAACCTCCGCACCATTTTCGCCTCACCTTTCCTGACCTAAAGTTGCATCCCCAAAACACAGTGCAGCGATTTAAACCTGTGCAGTTGACATCGTTAAGGTTCAAAACGCTGAGCCCTAAACGCCCCCATCCCCCAAGCAATGGACCTCGTTTTCATCAATGACACCAGTCACGAGCGACCATTCAGTCAGGTCGTAAAGGGTTCGGTCTTGAGCGATTGGCAGACGGGAGATGGGCGGTGCATCTCCCTTCATTCGCTCGTCCCAGCCCAAAGGCAATCGCTTCTCCGAAGTCCCAACGCTCCAAACCGGCACGCCTGCTTGCTTTGCAACGACAGCCAAATGTTTTGTCCCGACCTTATGCACCAAACCGTCTTCGCACCAAGCGTCAGCGCCGACGAGAAAAACTTTGCAACGCATCAACCACGAAAAGGCTTGAAGATCAGGGACGAGCATGACCGGCACCTTGGATTTTGCCAGTGACTTCGCCAAAGCGATGCCTTCGCCGCCCGGAAGGGAAACGGTGCAAATGACTTCCAACTTTTTGCCTTTTCGGTTGGCTTGGACAAAAGCGCGGAAAACGAGGGAACTGAAGGAGTGGGTGAGAATTCTGCCTTCCGGAAGCCACTCGGCAGCGTGAGAGATCGCGGCTTCGGTGTGAGTTTCCAAATCGGCGAGGAACTGTTTGAGCGATGGCAACAGTTTTGGGGGTTGTTGGGCGAACTCGCTGGTCAGTTGAGATAGATGCCAAAGCGGTGCCATCGCAGGGTGAGCATCTGCAATCTTTTGAGCCGCTTCAACTAACTTGGTTGGTTTCACCCCTTGACGAACCATTTGAGCCAGCAACCTCACTGCCTTTCTGGTCAAAACCGCAGCACCGCTTTTTCGGTCGGAACAAATTTTTGTCAACCTTGCCTGCCAATCCATCGCTCTCACCCCCAGCAAAATTTTTAGTCGCAAAGGTTGCTCGGAAGTTGACACAACCTTCAGGGCGCGGTTGCACCAGAAGCGGGATGTAGAAAGTGACGGTGTGGCAAAGTTATAATTGGCGTTGTGAAAAGCGAGGGGAATTCGCAAGCGAGAACGACATCCCTTGAAACGCGCCTATCCCTTCCTACGGAGAGGTGAAGAGAGGTGTCGGACTTCATCGTTGATATTGGCTGTGAGATTCATGTGGAATTGTCCACTCTGCGTTCCAAACTTTTTTGCTCTTGCCCAATCACTTACGGCGCGCCGCCAAACACGGTAACTTGCCCTGTTTGTTTGGGTTTTCCCGGCGTTTTGCCCGTCGTGAACGAGAAAGCCGTTGAGGCAGTTTTGAAAGTCGCATTGGCTCTCAACTGCAAGGTAAACAGGGTCACCCAGTTTGACCGAAAAAACTACTACTACCCCGACTTGCCGAAGGGGTATCAAATCAGCCAAAAGTATTTGCCCATCGGCTACGACGGTTGGCTGGAGATTGATGTGAACGGAAGGACAAAAAAGGTTCGCATCGCTGATGTCCACCTTGAAGAGGACACGGCTAAGTCCATTCACGGAGAGGAAGCGGGAGACCCAACTGCGAGCCTCATTGACTTTAACAGAAGCGGAGTTCCTTTGTGCGAGATTGTCACCTACCCCGACATGAACTCCCTTGAGGAACTTGAAGCCTTCATGGTCTCACTGCGGCAATTGCTGCTTTACTTGGGCGTTTCCGAGTGCCGAATGGAGAAAGGGCAGTTGAGGTTTGAAGCGTCTGTCTCCTTGCGACCGAAAGGGAGTGAACGGTTGGGCACAAGGGTTGAAATCAAAAACCTGAACAGTTTTCGGGCAGTGCTGGGGGCAGTTGAAGCGGAGATCAGAAGGCAAATGGAAATTCTCAAAAGCGGGGGTAAAGTCCAACAACAAACGATGCTATGGAACGAAGTGCTGAAAATCACCGAGCCGATGAGGACGAAAGAAACCGCTCACGATTATCGCTACTTCCCTGAACCTGACTTAGTTCCCATCGTCGTCAGTGAGGAATGGCTCAACCGGTTGAAATCGGAGATGCCGGAGTTGCCGAGGCAAAGGTTTAACAGGTTCATGCGAGAATACGAACTGAGCGAGCACGAAGCACGGTTGCTGACAGCAACGCCGGTAACAGCAGACTACTTTGAAACTGCGACGAAAATTTGCGGTGACCCTAAAGCCGTTGCGAACTGGATGCTGAGCGACTTGCAAGGGCTACTCAACGATGCGGGAAAGAGTTGGGATGAGTGTCCTGTCCGACCGGAGCATTTGGGCGAAATGGTTGCGTTGATGAAAAACGGCACAATTAGCGTCCGCATCGCTAAGGAAGTCCTCAAAGAGATGTTCGCGACCGGCAAGTCCGCTCGTCAAATCGTGGAGGAACGAGGGTTGGTGCAAATTACTGACGAAGAAGCGTTGAGGCAGATCGTGGAAGAAATAATCGCTGCCAACCCGAAAGCGGTGCAGGAGTTCCTGTCGGGCAACGAAAAAGTTTTGGGATTTTTCGTCGGGCAAGTTATGAAGGCGACAAAGGGTAAAGCCAACCCGCAACTGGCAAACAAGTTGGTCAGGGAAGCCCTTGAGCGAGCAAAAGTGGCTTCCAGTTGAGGGAGGGAAGAAAGATGACTTGGCTTGACGGGCTTTGCATCGTTCTCATTTTGTTGATCGCATCAGTTTCAAGTTGGCAAGGGACGGTCAGAACCGCTGTGGCAATGGTCGGGTTTTACATTGGCGGAAAGTTAAGCCAGTTTTTCGCCGAAAGGTTAGCCTTGTCCGTGCAATGGTTTGCTTCCGTTGACGCAAACAAAGCGGTTCTGTTCGTCGTCGCTTTCATTGTATTGGGAGCAATAACCATCGCCGCCGCATACTTTCTTGACCAAGCCCTTCAGTTGTCGCTGGAGGAGGTTGACCATTTGATTGCTTTCCCCTTAGGGCTCATTGTGGGTGTCATACTTACGCATTGGCTCGTTCAAATGCTCGTTTGGGTTTACGGTGCGAAGTCAAGTTTCGCTGCTTTGATCGGTAACTCTCCTGTCGCAAAAGAGATGCTGACTTTTCAAGCGACGAAGGGAGCAATTGCCGCTTTGTTCCAGTGGAAGGAAAGCCCTTAACTTTGCTCTTTTGATTTCCTTCGGCGTCGCTTTTTCCTGCTCGGCGGTTCGGACGAAGAGACACCTAAAATTCTCCGCAGCCTCTCTATTGCTTGGCGGTAGAGGTAACTGACATAGGTCACCGAAACGCCCAGCAAACGGGCAATTTCCGTCATCGTCAAGTCTTCCCAGAACAGCCACTCTATGACCTTTCGGTGAAGTTCTGGGAGTTGCTCAACGGCGCGTCGGACGAAGTATCTTTGCTCAATGTCAACCTGTTCGCCTTCAACTACAAGCCGTTCCAAGTCAGTAACGCCCTCTTCTTCCTCTTCAGGGGTTTCGTCAAGGGGAGCGACTTTGAAAAGTTGCTCGGTTTCAAGGACGCGACGAACTACTTCGGGTTTCAAACCTGCCTCTTGAACGAGTTCTTCAAAATTTGGCTCTCGTTTGAGGGTTTGTCTCAGTTTGTTGCGAGCGCGCTCAATCTTTATGCGAGCCTCTTGAAGCCATGCAGGCTCGGAGATGAGTTTGCCTTGGTCGCGAAGGTAGTGGCTTACCTCGCCACGAATTTGATACCAAGCGTAAGTCGTGAACTCAACGCCTCGGTCAGGGTCGTAGCCCTCTATCGCTTTTATCAGACCGATGAGAGCATATTGCGTCAAGTCCTCTAAAGGCTCACCCGAATCGGCAAACTGGCGGGCGATATACTCCGCCAACGGGCGGTATTCGTTGATCAGTTCCTCCCTCAAACGCTCGTCCCTTGTTTTTCGGTAAAGCCGAAATTTTTCCCGTTCCTTTCCCCGGTCTCTCTCCTGAGCAGCCAATTTTGGACGCCTCCCATTGAAAGGCTCAAAGTCAACTTTGCCACTTTTCCCGCACCGCATCAATATTTCGGCGAAAGTGGCATGATACAAAAGGGCTAACAGCAATTGCCTCAAAATCCAGAAGCGGGTGACCGAGTATGCCGAGCGAAAATTGGCGGGATGAGTGGGAACACTACTTCGCCGAGAAGCCGAAAACCAAAAGCAAAATCAAACGCATCAAAGCCGTTCTCAGAGGGCGCGAGTTTACCTTTGAGACCGACCGAAGCGTCTTCGCAAAAGACTATGTGGACATGGGCACTAAGCGTCTGATTGAGAAGGTTCAACTGCCTGAAGAGGGGGAAGTCCTTGATTGGGGCTGCGGCTACGGCGCTATTGGCATCGCTATCGCCGCAACTCATCCCAAATTGAGAGTCTGGATGGTAGACATCAACGAGAGGGCTGTGGCTTTGGCGAAACGGAACGCAAAACTGAACAAGGTCAAAAATGTCGTCATTCTCAAAAGTGACGGTTTCTCCGCCCTCCCAACCGAACTTCGCTTTGACGCTGTCGTCTCCAATCCACCAATTCACGCTGGCAAGAAAGTGTTGATCCAACTCATCCGCGATGCTTTTAAGTGGCTGAAGGTTGGCGGAAGTTTTTGGTTCGTGGCGAGAACACAGCATGGCGCCAAAACTTTGCAACGCATCACTGAAGAAGTTTTCGGCGATGCCGAGTGCGTGGACATTCACGGCGGCTACAGGGTAATCGCTGCTGTTAAAGAGAGCGAACAAAGCCCCACCACTCCCGAAACTCAGTCCTCTTGCAGTGTGACAACCGTCACTTGATATTAAGCATGCTTAATGGCATAATATTGTCACCACATTGTCCTTTGGGTGAAGAAAGAAGGGCTTTTGAGAGGTGATCAAAGATGTTGCTTCGCCGGTTGCTCAAGGAAGAAGAAGGACAGACCCTCGTGGAGTATGGGCTTTTGGTGGCGTTGATCGCTTTGGTGGTCATCGCCGCCCTGACAATTCTCGGGAGGAAAATTGCTAACACTTTCAACGCGATCAACGAAGCCTTGCCGTGATGCGAGAGAGGCACTGCAGGTAAGTTTAAAGCCTGCAGGAAAGTTAGCCGAAAAATTTTAAGGAGGTGACCCAAGATGTTGCTTCGCCGGTTGATTAAGGAGGAAGAGGGGCAGACCCTCGTGGAGTATGGGCTTTTGGTGGCGCTGATCGCTTTGGTGGTCATCGCCGCCCTGACAATTCTCGGGCAAAAGGTTGCTAACACTTTCAACAGAATTAACGAGACCTTACCGTAACTTCATGTTTGGGAGGGGGGTGACTTGCGCAAGCCTCCCTCCCAAATTCCCTCAATCGCTACAGGTGTTGGATTGCAATTCGCTTGCTGCGTGCGTCCAACCTTTCAAAGTTCGGAATTTCGTAACGGTTTCCTTCCTCGTCCACGAGGAATATGCGAGGGTAGCGGGAGGTGTAGATGTGCTCGCTCCCGGGAACGACAAACTCTTTGAAACCCTCGTCAGTTTCAACTTGCCATCGGGTGTATCCCGTTTGGGGTAGCCTTTCCACTTTCAGAATGCGCAAGATTTTAGGGATGTGATAACGCCTCTCCAATTCCTCCCGAACGATTTCTTGAGAGGCTGGGTCCAACTCCTTGATGTCAACGATTATGCCCACTTCATTGCCCTCGGTGTCGTAGACGATGAGGTATCTCCACGGGTCACTTATCGGCAGCGTCCTAAGTATTTTGCCCACGGCGATGGCTTCCTCGTTCCAAACGAGAACGATTTGCCCATCCTGCATCCTCAGGAACTTCGCCTCCCTGCCCTTAATGACCCGCACCTCTATGTCTGGCTCTAACTCCCAAGCGTATGTCATGGCTTCTCCTGCCCTCCTGCAGGTTCACCGAACTACCTTGTCTTACTTTCAACAGGCGATTTATGCTTGTGCCCGTTTCCGCCGTTGAAGTCCACTGCTGACAAGGTTTCACTCATGCGCATTTGGATTTCCACCAAGCGCCTGTAAATTCCGTCCTCTTTTGCCATCAACTCTTCGTGAGTCCCTTCCTCCACGATTTCGCCGTTTTCCAAAACGATGAGTTTGTCTGCTTTGCGGAGGGTGGAAAGTCTGTGGGCGATAGCGATCGTTGTTCGCCCTTGCAACAACCGTTCCAACGCTTGCTGAATGGCATACTCGCTCTCGCTGTCAACAGCCGATGTCGCTTCGTCCAGAATGAGAATTTTGGGGTCACGCAACAAAGCCCTTGCAATTGAAATCCTTTGCCTTTGACCACCAGAGAGTTTCATTCCCCGTTCACCTACATAGGCATCGTAAGCGTCAGGGAACTCCATGATGAATTGATGGGCGTTGGCTGCTTTCGCTGCTCGGATTATGTCCAGCATGTCGGCATCGGGTTTACCGTAGGCGATGTTCTCTTTGATTGTCCCATGGAACAGGTAAGGTTCTTGGAGGACCATGCCGATGTTTGAACGAAGAGCAGCCAAGTCAATTTTCCGCAGGTCAATCCCGTCCAATTTGATGCTCCCTTCAGTTGGGTCATAGAACCGAGGGATCAAAGCCACCAATGTGCTTTTGCCGGCACCGCTCCGACCGACAATCCCGACCATTTCGCCTGGACGAATTTCAAGGTTGATGCCTTTGAGCACCAACTCGCCGTTGCCGGGGTATGCGAATTTGACATTCTCAAACACGATATGCCCTTTGATCTCTTTCGGGACGATAGCCTCTGGGTCATTTTTGATGTCAGGCTGGGTGTCCAAAATTTCAAAGACCCGTTCCGCTGATGCCTTTGTTCGCTGGATGACATCGTTGAGTTGGGCGAGGTTTTGGACTGGCATGTAGAAGCGTTGGAGGTAAAGAGTGAACATCGTCAACACGCCCAAACTCAATGTCCCTTCCATAACCTGCTTGCCGCCAACAAACCAGACGGCAACGAGGCTTATGGTGCTGATGAGTCCCATGGTCGGGAAAAAGGTTGACCAAATTAAGACGCCTTGAAGGCTTCCTTTCAATATGCGCTCGTTTTTGATCCGGAACCTGTGAACCTCGTGCTCCTCCTGATTGAAGACTTTCACGACCCTGATGCCGCCGAGAGTGTCAGAAAGGAAAGATGTCAAGTCGCCCCAAGCGTAGCGAAGGCGTCGGTAAACGGGCAGGATGAAGTCCTTGTATTTGACCGTCATGATGAAGAGCAAAGGTGTGGGCGCTAATGCGATCAAGGCAAGTTTAAAGTTCGTTTGGAACAAAACGAATCCAATGCCGAAAAGGGTGAGCAAGTCCACGAAAAACTGAGGGATGCTGTGGATGAGGAAACCTTCAAGCATCCCAACATCGCCGGTGATTCGGGACATAAGTTGCCCTGTCCTGTGGGTGTCGTAGAAACTCAACGAAAGTCGTTGCAGGTGTTCGTAAAGTTCGGAGCGCATGTCGTAAAGGACTTTTTGCCCGAGCCAAGACATCAAGTAAGTCCTCGCAAAGGAAATGACCGTATTGACGAGGTAAACTCCAAGCAGTAAAGCGCTGAGTTGCCAGAGCAGTTTCAAGTTTTTCTGGGGGATGGCTTTGTCCAGGAGCAACTGCATCAATTTCGGGGGAAGCAAACTCAGTCCCGTTACAAGGAGCGTCAGCACCAAACTTAAAATCGCCCAGTGCCAATACGGGCGCAGGTAACGGAAGAGGCGACGCCAAAGGCTTTGACTGTCGCCACTTCTGTCACCGCCGCTACTGTTACTGCTCATAACGGATTCGCCTCCTTTTAAACGCGCAGCAACGATTTCACCGTTGCCATATGACAACCTTCAACCTGAAAGGTTGCGCACAATGTCCCAAGAAAACGGAGGACTTTGGCAACATTTTCGCCCAATTTCCGCCAAAATACCGTTTCGCTGCACCCGATCGCTTTATCGGGGTTGACCGCAGACAACTCTGTTTTGAACGGTTCTTAAAGCGCCGTTTTGATTGACTTGCTGAGTGGCAGATTATAGCCGAAAATCTCAGTGTGTCTGAGGCGAGAAAGGACGATTTGGAAAATTGCCTGCCAGTGAAATCACTGACGCCGACCTGCTTGCGAGGGAATTATGGTGGCTGTAAACTTTGATGGTGAGCGCAAAAATTGTGGAGAGGAGAAAAGGAGATGAGCGAGCGAGTTTGCGTGTTATTGGACACGGACATTGGCGACGACATTGACGACGCTTGGGCTTTGGCGGTTTGCCTGACCCATCCGAAAATCAATCTACTGGGTGTTTCAACCGTTTATGGTGACACTGTCGCCCGTTCCGTAATTGCCCGTTGGCTGATAGAGGCGACGGGGAAAAAGGTTGATGTCGCTGCGGGGGAAAGCCATCCGATTGGCAAAACAATTCAACTTTTTCGCCCAAACCAAATGAAAGCCATCCCAGAAGAGGACGAACGGAGACTAAAAGTTGGGCGGACGGATGGTGTTGCGTTTTTGGCGGAAAAGGCAAAAGCCTTTGATGGCGGCGAACTGGTGCTATTGACAGTTGGTCCGCTCACCAATGCGGCGAAGTTGCTGACTGAGTATCCCGAGGCAGCGCGGAAAATCACCCGCATCGTTTCAATGGTCGGAACTTTGCTTCCCGACCACCCTAACCCCGAATACAATGCTGCGGTTGACCCAAAGGCGACCCGAATTTTGTTTGAATCAGGAAAACCGCTGACGATGATAGGATTGGATGTAACCTTGCGGTGCAGGTTCAATGAAGCCGATTTGGAGGAGTTGGGGAGAAGTGAAAAGTTGCTGACACGCCGTTTGCTTGCCTTGACAAAAGCATGGCAAGATGCTCATCGCCGTTCTGACGGTTCTGTGCCGCTGCCCATCCTCCATGACCCACTGGCAGCGTTGGTTGTAGTTGAGCCTGAATTAGTCACTCTGACGCCGATGAAAATCGTTGTGGACGAGAGGGGGCGAACTTTAAAGGCTGAAGGCGAAGCCAATTGCTTGGTGGCAACAGATGTCCACCCGTCCGCAGTTGTCGGCAGATTGAAGGGTTTGCTCATGTAGGGGGTTACGGTTTCTGGCAGGAAGCGTTAAAATAACAGCGGCACATTGGAAAAACAAGTTTTGTGCGGAGGGATGGCCGAGTGGCCCAAGGCGACGGCCTGCTAAGCCGTGGCGGGGTTAAAGCCCCGCCCCCGGGTTCGAATCCCGGTCCCTCCGCCATTTAGGGTGCGCCCGTAGCTCAGTCCGGATAGAGCGCTGGCCTGCGGAGCCAGAGGTCCTGGGTTCAAATCCCAGCGGGCGCGCCATAAATTCAACACAAGGACAAATGCGCCCGTAGCTCAGCCAGGATAGAGCACTGGCCTCCGGAGCCAGGGGTCGCAGGTTCAAATCCTGCCGGGCGCGTTT
>Ga0197143_1000666_pt1 | contig 34409 bp, 23 predicted proteins | sample GBS70_MetaG_FD_148603 | JGI IMG/M metagenome (GOLD analysis project Ga0197143, IMG submission 148603) | Sediment microbial communities from Great Boiling Springs, Gerlach, Nevada, United States - GBS 70_MetaG | ecosystem: Environmental > Aquatic > Thermal springs > Hot (42-90C) > Sediment... | reverse complement strand
CTGCCCAAGCAGACCGCAGGGCGGTTGGGGGCCTAACCGCGATGCTTCCGGTCAACTTTGCACAAATGCTTATTTCAACTACGCTTCATACTGCTTCAATTACCGCGGGCTTGGAGGGGTCCATAACGCGGCTGTCCCACAGCCTGCCCGATTTGTAGCGATGTGGTGCTCTGCAAACCGCTGGAATGACTGCTATCCGAATAGTGGCTGTGGAATTGAGACGAGAGACATACGATGGGTCAGAGATAACAAGGACTATACTAACACACATTGGCATAATGAGATGTCAAATTACTTGTTCGCTGATGGGCATGTCAAGGCACATCGCCTTAACCAAATCACTTGGGATCAACTTGAGAGGATGGCAACAACTTGTGTTAACTATGGTCGGTCAGTATTTACTCCGTGGCAGACTGGTCCTGGATGCCCATGATAAGGCATTGCAACCATTTAATATCAGGATGAGTTTGCGAAGGCTGTTTTTGAGGTGGCATCACTTAAGAAGTTAACCAGTGTGATGCTAAAGCTCTTCTCATTCTTTTGCCCTTAACTTGCGCTCGCAGTGGAGTGCATCAAGCAGTTCGGCTCTTCTACCCTTTGGCATCTCACAAAGCAGTTCTTCGCCAGTATAGAAGCCACAGCCGATTATGTCATTCTCAAAAGCTATAGCTACATATCCCCTTGCACAGTCAAAGCGCGCTTTGACTGGCTGACCAAGAAGCAACTGCGTCAGCTCTTGCAACTCAACTTTTACTATGCTTGAGGTTATGTATGGTTGAAGCCACATTAGGGCGTAGCTTGTTGGTTTGAACCTTCCGTCCATGATGTGTGCCAAGCGTATCCCAATAGATACAACATTGCCAACAGCGTTGGCTATATCTAAATCTGCGCTTGTTACCCAAATGCTTTCGGAACTCCATAAGAAGTTAAACCCGTGAAAGACTTCATGTGGTATGCCGAACCTCTCAAAGAGGTAAATGAGTAGAGCTTCAACATCTCCTTCTTGAGCAGGCTTCATCTTCACTTGAGCCTTCTTCTGGTTGCGAATGTAAGCTGTATCCTTCCTGTCATTTTTTCTTTCGCCAAGTTTCCTTAGGAGGGCAACGAAGCCACCACCTGAGTTGAAATGGTGTGGGTATATGCGCAAAGCATATTGCATGTCCTTGTGGAATGAGACATCTTCCCACTTTGTAAGCCCGTTAGATGATGGCACATCAATCTCGATTGGCTCAATACAAACATCCCTTGTTTGCAGTGCGTGCTGAACAACCATCTCGTTCTCCTCTGGTGCGAATGTGCAAGTTGAGTAAACGATGATGCCACCAACCTTCACAAGGTCAATAGCTCTGAGCAGGAGAGCCTTCTGCAATCCGCTTATGCGTAGCGAGTATTTAGTGCTAATGTTGTAGCGTCTGCTCGGTGTCTTTCTCAGGTTGCCTTCTGCGGAGCAAGGTGCATCAACGATAGCCTTATCAAACTTAACACCCTCAGCAAACATGCGCATCCCATCGTATTGTGTGACGATGCAGTTTGCTGCGCTAAGCCTGAATATGTTACTCATCAATGCCCTTAACCGTCTTGGGTTAGGATCATTGGCGACCACTGTGCCAGTGTTTTGCATTAGCATGGTTATGTGTGTTGTTTTACCGCCCGGTGCAGCACACATGTCAAGCACAACCTCATGCGGTTTTGGTGAAAGAACCATCGGAGCAATTAGCGATGTGGCTTCTTGGATGTAATAAAGCCCAAGCCAATGCTCAATTGTAGAGCCAGCAGATAGTTCGCCATCAAGCAAAAGCAAGTATGGACACCAACTTACCTTCTCAACCTTGAAGCCCTTTTGCGAAAGGCGTTCAATGAGGTGCTCAGGTGCTATACGGATGGTGTTGACACGCACGTTCGTCGGCATCGGCTCATCTATAACTCGCAAGAACTCATCATAATTTGGTATGATGTGCTTGTAGCGTTCCATAGCAGTTTCACATCGCTCAAGGTTTAATGCACCAGTTGTTCATGGACAATTGTTAGCATGTTAGCAACGCATGCCATATCAGGCGTAGCGTAATAGTTATGCCACCATTTAGTGTGATACACAACTAATAGCGAACGAGGGTGAAGCTCATGCTCATTTATCTTAGCGATGATGTGGCTATTGATAAAGGGTATGTGGAGAAGTTGCATAAAGCTGGGTTGGTCTCGTTTGACGACTTCATGAACTTCACTCGTGGCAAACTCGTTAAAAGGCGAGGCAGGAAGGAAGTCTGGCAGGTTGAGATTGATGGCAATCTATTTTTCCTCAAGAAGAGGCTCTCATCGCTTTGGGATTTTTTGAGCGCTCTAATGCGCGGTGGGATGCTCGGTTTTTACGGGTTAAAGGAATTACATAACATTGCGCTCCTCAACAGGCTTGGGTTTGAGACGGTGAAGCCAGTGGCAGCTGGCTCAAGATGGCATACTGGCTTCGTCAACGAAGCGTTCCTTATGACGGAGGCAGTTGATGCTGTAACGCTTGATGCTTTTTTACGGGATGAGTTTGCGCCACCGCTCACTAAAGAGCAGATTGAGCGCAAGCGAAACTTGCTGAGACAGCTCGCGAAATTTATCTCAAGGCTACATTCTCTCGGTCTCTACCACCAAGACCTTTTCCTTTACCATTTGGCTGTTCAGGAAAACGAGCATAACGAATATCGGTTCATCCTGCTTGACTTGGATAGGCTGACGAAAGCATTGTATCGGCGCAGGGCTATGATTAAGGACTTGGCTAAGCTACTGCTATCAAGTTACGATGTGCCTCTATCAGCAACCGACAGGTGGCGCTTCTATTTGGAGTATGCTAAACACAGCAAAATCAAACCGATGGATGTTGCACTCATTAGGCGAATCTGGGATAAGGCAGTCTGGGTTGGAAGGAAAAACCAACAGATGAGGAATGCTTTGAAGCGAATGCAAGAGGAGTTGATTAAATCGCAACGCTGTGCGAAATGACCATCGTGGCATGCAACAGCAAACGATGCCTTCACTTCAGGGGTGTTGAAAGTGGAAAGCTTTGAATACTACATGCGACGAAAACACCATTACAAAGATGATTCAGTCGTGAGGGAGTATGAGCGGAAGCGCTTTTTCGGTTTGTTTGGCAAGTTGCGCCATAAGCGTGATGTGAGCGCTTTGAGGAGAGCTATCAGATATGCATGCTCGCTCAGCTCACCGATAAAAAGCATTCTGGATATACCATGCGGGACGGGGAGAATGTTTGAGCTCTTTTCCAGCGAGGGCATAAGCTTTGTTGGCGCTGACATATCATTGGCGATGATAGTTGAGGCTATGCGTAAGCCAAACAAAGATTGCATGCTTGCGCTCGTAGTCTGTGACGCCGAGGCAATCCCGTTTAAGGATGATGTATTTGATGCTGTTGTTTGCATACGCTTCATGTTTCATGTCCCGAGAGATGTGCAACTGCGCATACTGAGGGAGATGAGGCGTGTAAGCAAGCGGTGGGTCATCGTTGAGTTTAGGCATCGCTATACAATTCGCTACATGCTCTTATGCTTGCGTTACAAGCTCGGCTTGCTAAAGCAACTCAAATACCGCTTCAGCAAAAGCGACCTCACGGAACTTGCCCACGAAGCTGGCTTAACCATCAGGGGCATTTTTTCAACTCGCCCATACGCTCCTTTCTTATCGGACAAGTGGGTTGTGCTCCTTGAGAAGGTTTGAGAGGGCTTTACGGTTTCGTCTGCTGTAGCTTCAACTCCTTCAATTTCCTCTCAATCTCCTTCTGCAACTCTGGTGCAGCCCAACTTAACCACTTAAGCCAGTTTGATAGCTCCTCTACATCGCCACGCCTCTCATAGTAATTGCATAGCCACTCAATAGCAGCCCTCCTTACGACCCGTCTTATGCCAGCACCAAGAGCCACCTGCCTGTATGTCTTCAACGCTTCTTCAGTTTCGCCCAACTTCTCATGAAGCCTCGCCTTCATCAATAGGAATGTGCCTAAATCTGTCATTGATACATCGCCGTTAACTTGAGCTGTAACGATTGCTCTTTCAATCCACTTAAGTGCACCATTCGTATCATCAGCGGAAGCCACCGCTTGAGCATAGGCGAATATGTCCATTGAAGCCCAATTGGAAAACGGGAGCATCCTTTTGGCTACACTGAGTGCATTTTTCTCGTCGCCAGCTTGCAACATGAGTGCAATCAACTTGCGATATATTGAAACCCTGTTCAATTGCAACCGCAATGCTTCCTCATAAGCAGATACAGCCCCTCTATGGTCGCCAATCGCTGCAAAGCCATCTCCAACAAGCTCAAGCAGGTCACAGCGTATAGCCGCCCACTTCACTTTCGGAGCGAGCTTTAAGCTCGCCTCAAAGTAAGGTATTGCCACTTTCGCATCGTTACGAACAGCAGCCACCCATCCTGCTATGGCAAGCGCTATTGGATCTGTGTTTCTCTCGTCAAGCCACCCTTGGAAAACTTTCAAGCGTTCGCTAACTTCAGATTCAACCAACTGCCGTTGTAGTGGTGGAACATCAACTGGTATTACCATCATGTCTGTGAGGGCGCTGAGCAGTGCCCTCTTTATTGTAATTGGCTCAAAACTGTTGAGCGAATTATAGGCGTGCTCTATTACATCAGCGAAGCGCTTCCTTGAGAGCTCACCCAAAAACCATTCCCTCGCTATCGCTACAAGCTCAAACTCATCATCCAACATGTGCATCAGCATCTTATACTGCGAGCGTGCGTTTGCCCACTTCCCTACCCTTCCATAGCAGGATGCCAATGCCCTCCTGAGGACAACAATGGCATCATGCACATCGCCCTCTGGAAGTTTCCCCTTGAGTGCCCTCTCAAGCACAGCCAACGCATCAAACGGTGGTGATTGAAAGGAAGCTATATCATTGGCTAATGCGAGACCATAAACGAGAGATGTTAGTGGCACATCTTTGAAGTTGCTTGCAAACTCTTCCCTTGCGCTCCTCTCGTTTCTAAGGACAAGCGCAAATTGCGTTCTTTCCTTCGGCAGGTTAAGTGAAGCCCTCCACCTGTAGTAAAGCCAAATCCTTTCAGCATGGAAATAAGGTTGGTTGCGGTTTTTGCCACATTCCCTTTTGAGCACTATATCAAGGTCTTGCCACCTGCGTTGTTCTTTGAGCGCTTCTATCTCCGCCCTTTTCAGCCATATGTTTTGCGGGTAGCGTGCTCCACCTCTCCTTGCCCAAGTGAGCGCTACATCGTTGTTGCCAGCCAAGCGATGTAGATCAGCAATGAGGGTGTAAATGATTTCCCTGTGGATGCCCTTATCAATGCTCGCCTCGGCAAAAGCCTGAAGCGCATCGGCAGCAAAGTAGCGCATGAATATGCTCTCAAACGAACTTATGGTGCTCATCATGTCGGCATAGCTGTAAAGCCATCTCTCAACAGCGAGCAACCACCCAAAGGCATCTGAATATCGCTTCTTGAGTATTGAGATGGCACTGAGTTGTTGTCTTGCAATTGATGCCTGTGGAGATAAAGGATGCATCGCAACAACAGCGCTATATTCGCTTTCAGCATCATCAAGCATACCAGCCTTCATGAACGCGTTCGCAGCGTTCAACCTCAATGAAAGGTCATAAGGACGCCTCTTTACCATATCCGCATGATGTTTCCTCGCCACATCAGCGATGTCTTTTTCAATCGCGATGCGCATCAGCAGGAGAGCAAGGAATGGTGACGGGCTTACACTGTATCGTTTTTGAGCTTCGTTATAGAGTGCATCCAAGTCAAAACAGCAGAGCGAAAGCAGTCTCTCAACTGATGCTATAGCAACATCGCTGTCCACTTCTGATGAAGATAGCACCTGCAGATAGAGTTTCCTCGCCTCATCAACTCTTCCCAGCGCCTCTTGAAGTGAGGCTTTGCGTTGTAGCACTAAGGAGTGCCACTTGCCAGAGGCTATTTTCTCGGTTTCCATTGCAACATTAAGAGCCTCGTCAAACCTGCCCATTGATGCGAGCGTATCCAAAAGCGCTATGTGGGCATCAATGCGGTTTGGTGAAAGCTTTATTGCCTCCCTGATGGCAGGTTCTGATTCATCAAATTTGAAAGCAGAGGCGCATGCTTGCGCATACGCAATCCAAAGTTGTGGTGCCCTTGGGTTTAGCTTTATGGCTGCTTGAATGTGCGATATCGCTTGCTCAACATCACCAAGCTTAAGCCAAAGCAAGCGTGCCAAGTTAAAGCGCACGCCAGCATCATCGGAGCGCTTAATTTCGTCTTCAAGTTCCTTTACGCTCCCCTGCTCCGCATCCACAACGAGGACATCGTCAGGCAGCTTAAGCTTGGGCAAATCGCCAGCCAGTTCCGCAAACCCTTTGTAAGTGAACTCGCCAACAAAAGTGTTTGCTGCATCTCTTAACTCATAGCGAGCGTATAGCGGTATGCCGTCTGCAACCTGCTGGCTTGTATCGGCAGTCATGACTTCAATGATCCTGCCATCCTCTTTTGAGTGTGCACGATGAAGCAACGAAAGCTTATCCACATCAAACGCAAGTTGAACAAAAGCTGGTTGCCTCATCGTAACCTGCATGTATGGCGAGCAATAAAAGCCAAGCCCATAAACACCGCAGTTGCAATACTGTAGCTCATATACTACCTTTGGCTTGACACACTTAAGCGTGAGGAGAAATGCTGGCTTACCTCTTATGGCTATGAGATCAACTGATACAGGTTTGTATTCCGAAAGGACGCTATCCCATGCTTGCCCAAAAAATGCTACATTGCCCGGACCACAAAGCATCATCTCCAAGGCGCAAAACTTGTTTTCGTTCCAACGCTCAGCCACCTGAAGCTTCGGCGTATAGTGGAGCGTCACCTTTCCATCCGTCAGCCATATTTCATCTCCATCGTCTGTGCTCTCTTTCACAAACGCCCCTTCAGGATGCGAAATTGATATTTCAAGCTTCCTCTCAACCCAGCTCCTGCAGTCCCATCGCCTATCAATCGCAACACAGCCAAAACGCTTCAGCTTGCTCCATGCTACCTGTATGCGCTTTATAAGCTCGTCTGGCTCTGGGAGTGGAACGACGAGATACTCATCGCCAATTACACAGTAGCCACATTGGAGCATCTTGCAGATTTTGCTGAGCGCTTCGCTCAAGCGAGCCTCGCGCAATGTTATCGTGACTGCCTTCACCTTTGGCTCACCTTTGAGCGTTACCTTCACACCGCATTGGCGAGAGATCTCAGATATAGCCTCCGCTGGACTAACTCCCTTTAGCTCAATTGAGAGCGTTGGCTCCTTTGCTCCTTCCTTAGCACCACCAAAAGAGCATTCACAAAATACAACGACACAAACAAAGACCGTTAGCGCATAGCGAAACAAGTGCTTCATTTCATTGCACCTCCTCATCATGTTAATATTGTGCCCTTCCAATTGACAGCTTCACACATCGCAACCGTTCAACAAAATGTGATGATAGGGAGCGTGGAGCATATGAGCACAGTTTACCTACCAACTGCGATTGTAGGTAACGGTAGAACGCTTTTCACTATAGGCGCAAGCGGTGAAATTATGAGCTTCTTCTTCCCGAACATTGATCATGCACAACACATACATGAGTGCATGCTCGGTGTTTATGCTTCTGGTTATGGTTATTCGTGGACTTTTGAGCCATCATGGCAAAGGTCGCAAGCATACATTAAAAGCACAAACATACTGCAAACGAAGCTCCTCAACAATCAAATCGGCATTGAGCTAACACTGACAGACCTTGTCCCACCTGAGCTTCCAGCCCTCGTAAGACGGATTGAAGTGAGGCGGGTGGGCTTAAACAGAGTTTATATCCTTCTCTGCCATTACTTCGAGCTTTGGGTTGAAGGGCATAGGTGGAAAAACTGTGTCCAAGCTTTCCCAAGCGATAAGTTGATAATGCAATGGCTGAGGGATACATGGATAGCGGTTGGCGCAACTCCTTTCCATCAATTCCAATGTGGCAAATCCGACCCCGGTTCATTATCAAACGCAAAGGATGACCTCTACGATGGCTCGCTCAAATGCCAGACACTTGAGATAGGTTCTGTAAACTTTGCTCTCGGCTGGGAACTGCCCGTAAGTGAGGATGCGATGAACATCGTGCTTATTGTCACTGCAGGCAAAAGCAAAAGCGAGGCACTGAACCTGACAGCACGCCTGCGACGATTGCCATTTGAGCAACTTATGTCCATCGTCGGAAGACACTGGGCTAAATGGCTTGACAGGGTTCAACCGTCTCATGAGGATGAACGGCTTTCCCAAGCGTATGAGCGTGCACAGCTCACATTGCCATTGCTCTTTGACGAGCACGAAGGAGCTCCACTGGCTGCACCTGAGTTTGACCCCGCATTTGTAGCGAGTGGCGGCTATGGCTTTTGTTGGCTTAGAGATGCAACTCAAATGATGGAAGTATGGCTCAAGCAGGGAAGGAATGAGCAACTCAAGAGGTTCATAATGTGGGCTTCAAAAGTTCAGTCAGAAGATGGCTCATGGCTACAACGCTATTGGTTGAATGGCTCGCTCGGTCCAGCTTGGAGCACCGATGAAGAAAACCTGCAATGGGACCAAGTCGCTTCCATGGTCATCTTTGCATGCAAATGCTATCGCAAGCTGGAAGAGCTATTTGAAGATGCAGATGAGCGTAGGTCGCTTGCGAAGCTCCTTTCAAAGATGGCTCTCAGTGGTGCTAAAAAGCTTCTGCAACGCATTAACGAAGATTACTCATCTGGTAGGGTGCCAGTTGTAGGGATGGACCTTTGGGAAACATTTCGTGGCTCTTTCGTTTACACCAATGCTGCTATATACAGGGCATTATGTGAGGCAGCGGAGTTAGCAAAGCTACGCCGACAAACAGCAAAAGCAAACGAGCTGTTGAACACCGCTGAAAAACTCAAAGAGAGCACATTACACAGGATGGTTGTAGATGGGCATCTTGTGCGTGGTGTTAGTTTTGACGGACATGTTGACACAACGATTGACTCTTCAGTCCTCGGTGCGATAACTCCATTTGAGATGCTTTCACTTGAACACGAAGACGAGCTTAAGCTCGCCATAAGAACCATTGACGCAGTTGTAGAGAGAGCTTCGGTTTCAGCCAACGGGAAGGTCGGCATCTTGAGGTTTGTCGGCGATTCATATGCTGGAGGGATGGCTTGCACTGTAAGCACGCTGTGGGTTGGGATGGCTATGCTGTGCATAGGACGCCAATTCATGGACAACGATAATCTGGCAGAAGCGAAAAGATGGATTAGTGAGGCGGAGAATTTCATAACCAGTGGTGCGTCATTTACAACACCAGCTGGCTTACATTGTGAACTGTTCAGAGTTGATGGCTACGGCTACTGGGCGCCTGCGCACGCATGGGCTTCCGCTTGGGTTATACAAGCTATTGAGCAACTGCTAATGCTCAAAAACGAGTTGGAGTGGAAACGCTCACGATGCTGATGGCACGACAGTTGGTGTTGCATGTCAAGTGTTGCTGTGTCATTATGACGAGATGAGGTTTTGTTTCCAAGGTTTTAAGGAGGTGTCCTTAAGGTGAGCAGGTGTATCGTTTGGTTCACGCTTGCTGTGGTGTGCTTTTCGCTAATAGCTATGCTTTGCTCCTTTGTCCTGAGCGGAGAGATAGTTGGTATAGAGGTGAAGCCTACACCTGTTGGGCTGATACTGACCATAACTTCGGTTACAGGTAGGGGCGAGGTAAGGGAAAGGACTGCTGCCACATGGCAGCCACTAAGAGAAAAGATGAGCATCATACCAGGTTACCAACTGCGCACGGAAAAGGAGAGCATGGTTGAGGCTCGCCTTGACCCAACACTTACGAGGGTGAAAGTGGCACACGACACACTAATTGAGGTGCGGAGTGATAGATTGGTTTTGCTTGCTGGACGCATCTGGGTATGCGCAACACAAAAGCCGGGCGAACGTATACCGATTGTGATACAGACGCCTAACGCATACATCGCCACCGAGAGGGGTTGGATAAGCGTTGCTCAACTGCCTTGGGGTTGGACACTCGTCTCTTGCGATAGAAATACTGCCTCTGTTGCAGCTGCAAGGAGCGTTGTGCCACTGCTTGCTGGAGAGATGACATTTGTTGCACCGGGCTCAAAACCGGATGTGCCCATGAAAGTAACATGCGCTGCCATAAGCTGGGATGTGAAGATATACCTTGAGGAGTTCGTAAAGCGTTGCCATGGAATACCTCCGCGCCCTCTGCCAAAGAACTTCCTCTCATGCGCTGAAAGGTTGCTTTGGGATGCAGGTGGGACGGTGCCAAGATGAAGCAAACATAAAAACACAACTGTAGCATAGAAGAGGTGCGACGGGATGTCAAAGGCTAAGCAAAAGAAGGATACACCACTACACGAGTTCGTTGGCTTAGTCGGCATCGGCATAAGCCTCATATTGTTTCTTGGAAGCATCGGTTACACTGGTGGCGTAATCGTTGAACACATTTGCAGGGTTGCAAGGCTCCTCTTTGGTATGGGTAGCACCATCGTTTTTCTCTTCTTGCTCTTCGCTTCTTTGGCATTCATGGTGGAGAAATGGAGAAAGAAACTATGCACCGCCACAGCATCGTTTGTCCTGCTCCTTGTGACATCGCTCGGGTTTGCTCACATGGGAACCGCTCTCGGTGAGGAGTTCACTAAAGAGTTCATCGTAAGAAGAGGTGGCTATGTTGGTGCGGTAGTTACAGCGCTGTTGCGTAGAGCATTCGGTGATGTCGGTAGTTATATAGCTTTATCGCTCATAGCGATCAGCGCCATCTTCATAGCGGTTGGCTTATCGCCGAGCGAATTCTTCATTAGGGTTTGGCAAAGGATAAAAGCGCTTCGTGAGCGCTTGAGGAAAGCTACACCAACACAACGGTTGCAGAAGGCTCGTAAAGAAAGCACGCACGCTGTGAAGCTTCCAAAGGAGTTGGCAGACTCAGCGGAGTTGATAGACTCAGCAGTGAGTGAGACTCAGGCACAAAAGCAAGAGGTGTCAGTTGATAAAGACTCCGCTGAGCGCAACGAGGAGAAGCATCCACTTGATAAGGAGTTTGCTATGCCACATGTGATAACCGAAGAGAAGCGTGCAAAGAAGAAACGCTTCAAGCTCCTGCCAGACCATTACGAAAAGGTAATAGCAGCGCTTGATAAGCCTTCATCATCCGACATCGTTGATTCAGAAACAGATACCGAGGAAGGCATTAGGCTTGTTGAGAAGACGCTTGCGAGCTTCAAGATAGATGCAAAAGTTGTAAACGTAAAGCGAGGACCTGTTGTGACAAGATATGAAGTTCAGCTTGCGCCCGGGATACGAGTCAGTAGGATAGCCAACTTAGCAGATGACTTAGCGCTTGCGCTCGCTGCTATTGATGTGCGTGTAGAAGCACCAGTTCCCGGTATGTCAGTCATAGGGATTGAAGTCCCGAATAAGCGTGTTGCACTTGTGCGCTTGAGGGAGCTACTTGAGCTTGAAGAGTTCAAGCGCTCGCCATCTAAGCTCACATTCGGGCTCGGTAAGGACATAGCTGGCAACCCAAAGTTCGCTGACATAGCCCGCATGCCACACCTGCTCATAGGTGGCGCTACAAACTCCGGCAAGAGCGTCTGCCTCAACTCAATAGCAGTGAGCTTGCTTTCAAGGGCTGACCCAGATGAAGTGAAGCTACTTTTGATTGACCCAAAGCGAGTTGAGCTGAGCCTGTTTGATGGCATACCGCATCTTGTTCATCCTGTTGTAGTTGATGTTAGACATGCTGTGCTTGCCCTCCAATGCGTCGTCAAAGAGATGGAAAGACGCTACGAGTTGTTTGCCGAGAAGGGCGTGCGCAACATTGAGAGCTATAACGCAAAATTGAGCGATGATGAAGAACCACTCTACCACATCGTCATTTTGATTGATGAGCTTGCTGATCTTATGATGCAAGCCCCTGCAGAGATTGAGAGGCTCATATGTAGGATAGCACAGCTCGCAAGGGCTACTGGCATACACCTCATCATCGCCACGCAACGCCCATCTGTCAATGTCATAACGGGTGTCATAAAGGCTAACATACCTTCACGGATCGCCTTCGCAGTTGCCTCGCAAGTTGACTCAAGGACGATATTGGATATGAACGGCGCCGAAAGGCTGATAGGCAGGGGTGATATGCTCTATTACCCGATTGACGCACCAAAACCGATAAGGCTTCAAGGGGCTTTCGTGAGCGAGGAGGAAGTTAATAGGGTTGTGGACACACTTATCAACGAATATGGCGAACCAGAAGAATACTTGTTTGACCTGCGCGAGATTGATGAGGAAATGAAAGCACAGGTTCAGAAGCCGGAGAAGAAAGACCCACTCTTTGATGCAGCAGTTGAGCTCGTCAGAAGAAAAGGGTATGCGTCAGCTTCAATGCTACAGCGCGAGTTTGAAATAGGTTACCCAAGGGCTGCCAAAATAATTGACCAAATGGAAAGGGCTGGGATCGTTGGACCACCAGAGGGAAGCAAACCAAGGAGGGTTTTAATACCACTTGTTGATGAACCTATGCAAGGGAGAATGGAGAGGCTATCAAGTGAAGATGTGGATGAAGAAGCTCGTGAAGACGATATTAGTGATAACTACAGGTTCGGTAACAACTGAAGTTACAGCAGTGTTAGCGTTATAATTTGGCGTTGAAAAAGTGCTCCCACAATGGAGGTGCAGCAAGGTGTCAAACTCCGAGGGTAGATGGCGCGAGGATTTGAAAGTCTTCTTCACTGACTACTTGATGCCCATACTTATAGCGTTTGTGTTGATGTTTTTCGGCATTGGGTTAGCTATCGTTTCATCGTTGCTCGTTTTGCTCGGCATCGTAATCGGGTTAGTGTTATGTGTAGTGGTCGGTGTTATCGGTGGCATAACCATCCTGTTTGCCACAGCATATGTTAGGATGGCTTTTTCAAACTTGCTTCTTGGTCTCGTCACGCTCGCCTTTGCAGCATATTGCTTGCTTAACGGAGATGTTTTTAGTGTTGTTCTTGGTTTCGCAATCGGTTTGATGATTGGTTGGGTTGCGCGTCCTTGGCGTGAAATATCGGAGCGTGCTAAAGTTGCTTTGCCACATGCAACTGAGCTGAAGGTCAATGATGGGAGGATATACCGCGTCGTTTATCTTAGACCAGATATGACACTTGGGTTTGAGCTACCAGTGTGGCAAAGTTCAATACTGTGGTGCGTAGTTGTGCTTTCGGTCATGATTGGAGGGTTTGTGTTGAAGTGGTGGGGCTTCGTTTGGGGCTTGCTATCGGCATCAAGCATATGGAGCGGTATATGGTGGTTATTTGTTGAGGCTGAAGCAAACGCTATGCTCTTTGGACAGCTACTGCAGAAGGAACAGATTAGCAAAAACCGTATCGGGCAAACTTTGCTGAACATAGGTAAGCGCGCCAAGGAGTTTCTACACATTCATTTCATGCGCTGGGCTTAATGCTCTCCATCGTGTGCTTTGGAGGAAACGACACAAGATGCGTGTTCTTGTTTTTGGACCACTGAAAGAAGCCTTTGGTTCAAGTCATGTTGAGGTTGATTTGAGTCTACCGATCAGCCCTCGTAAGCTAATTGAGAAACTTTGTTTGAGCTTCCCTGAATCTGCATGGCTGTTGGAGCGTTGTCGTGTGGCTGTTGATGGTGAATACGTTGAGCTTGACGAGCTAATAGAAAGTTATGAAGAGGTTGCGCTGATACCACCAGTGAGCGGTGGTGCTGATCCAACGGGAAACGAGGTTAACAAATGGCGTTGTGAGCTTACGGATAAACCAATAGATATCGCTGAAGTGCTTAAGTGCGCAATTGATGAGTTTGTGGGGGCGGTGACACTTTTCGTTGGTGTTGTGCGCAGACGCTCAAGTTGTGATATGGATAAAGAAGTGATCGCGCTTAAATATGATGTGTATGAACGGATGGCTGAGCAGAAGCTGAACGAGATAGCGAAAGACATATTTGAGTCGCACAACTTGAGGAGGCTTCTCATAATTCATAGGGTCGGTGAAGTAACAGTTGGCGAAGTCGCTGTCGTGATAGCTGCATCTTCTGAGCATCGCCAAAATTCTTTTGAAGCATGTAAGGAGGCAATAGAGCGCATCAAGCGTGATGTGCCCCTATGGAAGAAAGAAGTGTTTTGCGATAGCTCTGTTTGGGTTATTCCAGATGCAGTTCATAGCTCATAACACAAACGCAAATTTTGGTAACCAATGGAGGAGTGGTGGGAGTGGAAGTTAGCATAGGTCGTGGGAGAGTTGCACGGGTGGCATATGGTTTTGATGATGTTGCGCTTGTGCCATCTGCCCAGATGGTTGACCCAGATGATGTGGATATAAAGTTGCAGATAGGCGAGTTAGTCCTTGAGATACCTATACTGGCTTCGGCTATGGATGCCGTCGTTGATGTTCGTCTCGCTGTCTTGATGTCTCGTCTTGGTGGGTTAGCAGTCCTTAACCTTGAAGGTTTACAAACAAGGTATAAAGCACCGGAAGAAGTCATTGAGCGAATCGTGAAAGCGTCTGCAGAAGAAGTCGTAGGGGTGCTCCAAGAGGTATACCGTGAGCCGATAAAAGAAGAGCTCGTTTACGAGCGAGTTAAGGAAGTGAAAGAGTTAGGTGGAAAGCTTGGGGTAGCAAGCACTCCAGCACACGCTGAAAAGCTTTTACCGATAGCTATGGAAGCTGGTGCGGATGTCGCCGTCATTCAATCTACTGTCACAACTGTTAGATACATCTCAAGTCGGCGTGAACCGCTGAACTGGAAATTCATAAGGGAAGCCATAAGAGCACCACTGCTTGTTGGAAACTGCGTAACATATGAAGCAGCGATTGAGCTTATGGGAGCAGGTGCTGATGGGATACTCGTTGGAGTTGGACCTGGGGCAGCTTGCACTACAAGGCAAGTTATAGGCGTTGGTGTCCCACAGATAACAGCAATAGCTGATGTGGCTGCTGCAAGGGAAGATTTTTTGAAGTGTTCAAGCAGATATGTAGTTGTGATAGCTGACGGTGGTATGAGAACTGGCGGCGATATAGCGAAGGCAATCGCAGCAGGTGCTGATGGCGTAATGATAGGCTCTCCAATAGCTTGTGCGGAGGAAGCACCGGGGAAAGGATATCACTGGGGCATGGCTGCACCGCACCCGGGCTTACCGAGAGGCACAAGGGTAAAGGTGCCATACAGAGCACCGCTTGAAACAATTTTATTTGGTCCAGCAAAAAGGGAAGACGGAACACAGAACTTAGTTGGAGCGCTTAAACTCTCAATGGCTACATGTGGTGCAAGAAACATAAAAGAGATGCAAAATGTCCAAATGATAGTTGCACCAGCAATACAATCTGAGGGCAAGCTACTACAGAGGCGTGAAAGCAAATAGCAGTTTTTAACGCTACTCATAATTTCCTCGTCTGGGGGTCTGGTTGTAATGAGCAGTAATCGCCCCGAGGAGTTCATACTCGTTATAGACTTTGGGGCTCAATACTCGCAGCTCATAGCGAGACGGATAAGGGAGTGTAAAGTTTACTCCGAGATAATCCCATATGATGTGCCATTTGAAGAAGTGCTTGCGATGCGCCCCAAAGGGATAATCCTGTCTGGAGGGCAAGCAAGCGTATATGATGAGAACTCACCAAAGTGCGATAGAAGGCTTTTTGAAGCTGGCATACCAATACTCGGCATTTGCTATGGTGCACAACTTATAGCGCACATGCTCGGTGGTGAAGTGCGCCCAGCAAAGCATGCTGAATATGGTAGAACACAGCTTCAAGTGCTTGATGATTCTGACCTTTTTGAAGGCTTGAACCCAGAGCTTGTCTGTTGGATGAGTCATAGCGATGTTATAACGCGTCCGCCAAGCGGATTCAAAGTAACTGCCAAAACTGCAAACTCGCCTGTCGCTGCAATGTCAGCCCCACAGAAGAAAATCTACGGTGTGCTATTCCATCCCGAAGTTTCACACACACCTTGGGGCATTGAGATACTGCGCAACTTCGCATACAAAATCTGTGGTTGCAAAAAGACTTGGACACCAACTTCGTTCATCAGCTCAGCGATAGCTGAGATAAGGAGGAGGGTTGGGAAGGAGAAAGTTATATGTGCATTGAGTGGTGGTGTTGATTCAACAACGACGGCTGTCTTAGTCCACAAGGCTGTTGGCGACCAATTGACTTGCATATTCGTTGATCACGGCTTCATGAGGAAGGGTGAGCCTGAGAAAGTCGTTGAAACATTTACACGCCACTTCAAGGTTAACTTGATCCACATTGACGCTTCGGAGAGATTCCTTAAGCGCTTGAAAGGTGTCACCGATCCAGAAATGAAGAGGAAGATAATAGGGGAGGAATTTGTCAGGGTCTTTGAAGAGGAGGCGAGGAAGCTTGGCGAGGTAAAATTCTTAGCGCAAGGGACTCTATACCCAGATGTGATTGAAAGCGGTTCAAAGTATGCTGCCAAAATAAAAACGCACCATAATGTTGGTGGGCTTCCTGAGAAGATGCAGTTCGAGCTGATTGAGCCTTTGCGCTACCTGTTTAAAGACGAAGTGAGAGCTGTAGCTGAGGAACTGGGTATACCACCTGAGTTGGCATGGAGACATCCATTTCCGGGTCCCGGACTCGCCATACGCATACTTGGAGAAGTAACACCAGAGCGACTCAAAATCTTGCGTGAAGCTGATGCTATAGTGACTGAGGAGATAATGCGCGCAGGATTGTATAGACAGCTATGGCAGGCTTTCGCTGTCCTATTACCTGTGCGAACCACGGGCGTCCAAGGGGATAAAAGAACATACGCGTATGCTATCGCTCTTAGAAGTGTAGTCAGTGAGGATGGAATGACCGCCGATTGGGCAAGGATACCATATGAAGTGCTTGAAAGGATAGCTAACAGGATATGCAATGAAGTGAGAGGCGTAAATAGACTTGTCTACGATGTCACATCAAAGCCACCAGCTACAATTGAGTGGGAGTGATGTTAGATGGTTGTTACGCACAATCTGCACTCCGATATACAAGAGATTCTCATAACAGCCGAGGAAATACAAAAGCGTGTTGCTGAGCTTGGTGAGGCAATATCAAGGGACTACGAAGGTAAAGACCCACTGCTTGTAGGTGTGTTAAGAGGCGCAGCCATATTCCTTGCAGATTTGATCAGGCATATAACCATACCAGTTTCGTATGACTTCGTTGCTATAAGCAGTTATGGAGCAGATACGAAGACAACTGGCATCGTGCGCATCATAAAAGATTTGGATGAAAGCATTCAAAGCAGGCATGTCATTATTGTTGAAGACATTGTTGATACTGGTCTCACACTCAACTACATCCTGAAAATGGTTAAGGCGAGGAATCCAGCGAGCGTGCGTGTTTGCGCGTTGCTTGATAAACCTGCAAGGAGAAAAGTGGAAGTTGAGATTCATTACCTTGGGTTTACCATTCCCGATGTTTTCGTTGTTGGTTATGGGCTTGACTTTGCACAGCACTATCGTAACTTGCCGTATGTTGGAGTCCTTCGCCCCGAAATCTATGCTGGCGGGTAGCCTGTGGATAATGATCATGGATAGCCTACAAAAAAGCTGTGTATTAACTTTATGTAAGTGGGAAGCCGAAGACGCCCTCAAGAAACTACGGTCTTGTAGTGAAGCACTTCAGATTGGCTACCACAAATTAACTCACTGGTTAGAAGGTTCTTTTGAGAGAACAAAAGTTACACGCCTATAGGTTTGCGGGCGATGCCTCAAGAATTACTAATCCAACCACTAAGAGGGTGATAAGGAGATGAGCATAACAAGAGAGATGGAACCGCCAGATGTTGAATTTGCGGAACTCGAAGCGAAGACGCTCACCGAGCTCAAAGAGATAGCAAAGGAGATGAGCATATCTGGCTACACCACTCTAAGGAAGGACGAACTCATATTTCGGATACTGGAGGAATACGCACACCAACGCGGCTTGCTGTTTAAGAAGGGAGTGCTTGAGATAACGAACGATGGGCGTGGTTACCTACACGTTGATGGCTACCTTCCAAGCAACGAAGATGTTTATGTTGCACCTGCACAGATAAAGCGCTTCGGGCTCAGAACTGGTGACTTGGTATGGGGTGAAGTGCGTCCACCTAAAGAGACGGAGCGATACTATAGCTTACTGCGCATAAGAGCCATAAACAAGGAAGACCCAGAGAAAGTCCGTCAGCGCCCACACTTTGAGTCCTTGATACCGATCTTCCCTAACGAAAGATTCAAGCTTGAGATAGACCCAGAGAAACTTGAGAAGCTCAAAGTGGATGAGAAACTGAAGATAGATCCATTGTCGGCGAGAGTCATTGACCTAATCGCACCGATAGGTAAGGGGCAAAGAGGACTCATAGTCTCGCCACCAAAAGCTGGGAAGACAACATTGCTTAAAACCATTGCCGCTTCAATACTTGTTAACCATCCAGAATGCACTGTGATCGTCTTGCTTGTTGATGAGCGTCCTGAGGAAGTAACAGATTTTAGGAGGACGATGGAAGCGCTTATCAAAGCTTTGAAGGAACCAGTGGAAGTAGAAGTTGTAGCATCTACATTTGACAAACCACCAAGCGAGCACATGAAAGTAACGGAGCTTGTTTTGGAGAGAGCCAAAAGGCTCGTTGAGCACGAAAAAGATGTCGTCATACTGCTTGACGGTATCACAAGGTTCACCCGTGCCTCAAACATTGATGTTGAGCCAAGCGGTAAAACGCTCTCTGGAGGGCTTGACCCAGCTGCGCTTCGTCGCCCAAAGCGCTTCTTTGGTGCTGCGAGAAAAATTGATAAAGGTGGAAGCCTTACAATCATAGCGACAGCATTGATTGACACCGGTTCAAGGATGGACGAGGTCATATTTGAGGAATTCAAAGGCACCGGAAATATGGAGCTCGTTCTTGACAGGCGCCTCGCTGAAAGACGCATATTCCCAGCAATTGATGTCCTTCGTTCTGGCACAAGGCGTGAGGAGGAGCTTTTCACACCGAAGGAGTTGGCTGCGGTTTGGAAGCTAAGGAGAGCGCTCAACTCAATTGACCCGTCACAAGCTACGGAAAGGCTAATTGAGCTACTGAGGAAGACGAAAACGAACGCCGAGTTCTTGGCTATGATTGATCGTCAATTCGGATAATGTCCAGCGAGATAGCGAAATGCACCTTGCATCAACGCCAAATATGCTCAAACAGAGTAAGCGAAAGCAACACCATGATTGACATGTAAAGCGCAAACCAAAAGATGTGAGTAAAGGGTAACACTCCCCTTGAAAGACATAGAGCAGTGCATTCAACTGCTGGGATAAGCAAAGGGAGTAACAGAGGGAATGCCAAAATAACCATAAGCTGTGAGCGTGCTTTTGCCCTTGCTATCATAGCTGAGAGCAATGTCCCACACATAGTTAAGCCGAGCACAACGAACATCATCATGAACGCCAACCACAAGAGGAATTTCACGCTCAGCCCTTCACCCCAACCCCACATCACCATGGCGAGCGAAAAGAGAAGAAGGAGGATTGCGTATGTGAAAATGGTGTTGTGAAGCCACTTCGCGAGAAATACAGAAGATGGTGATGCCACCAGCCGAAGCATTGACGCCGTTTGCTTTTCTTCCTCCTTGGCAAAAGTTGCGGGCATGCTCAGTAACGCAGCGAATGTGAGGCTCAACCAGAAAAGCATAGCGTATCCCATTCTGTCAAAGTTGGAGCGCACCGAAATCATGCTTACGAGCATGAAAGAAATGACACCAAAGCCAGCTCCTGACATGATGTTATGTTTTGTGCGCCACTCAACTTTCAATTCCTTTATGAGCAAGATGCATGTCTGCCTCGCCCAAGTTGATGAGAAAAGTTGCATCTTCCACTTCACCTTCATCGCATGTTGTCCAAACAACTATCCCTCCGTTCCCTCTCACTTCCTTCACAGCACAAGCCAGCAATTTACGCCCTGACGAGTCCAAGTTAACCGTCGGCTCATCAAGCATTAAGAAGAGCGGATTTGCAACACATGCTATGGCAAGCTTTAACCTTTGTCTGATGCCTGAAGAGAGGGAGCTTACTGGTTGATCAGCATAATGCGCGAGTTGGAACTTCTCCATAAGCTCGTCTAACGACCCCTTGTTCAAAGAGCATCCTCGCTTCAATTTGGAAGCAATCGTGAAACCGTTTTCAGCTACATGCCGATGCTGTAAAAGCTTCAACGAAGCAAAGAGAGTCAAGTTTTCGTAAGCCGTCAGTTCTTCATACGGCTCGCATGCTTCAAGCACTGCACCAACAAATGGAAGAGCTTCCTCAGGTGTATAGCTTATGCCATTGACGATGAACTTGATCTCCCCTGCGCTTCTCTCCACCAACCCTAAAAGGCACATAACGAGCGTTGTCTTCCCTGAGCCGTTTGGACCAACAACGAGAACACAATCACCACTACGAGCATGGAACGAAATCCCGTTTAGAACGTTCTTCCTACCATACCACTTGGAAAGGTTTGAGACAATGAGTTGCACATCTACCATACAGGTTCACCATCTTTCGGTTTGATAGCGCCCATCAAACACCGTGTTCCAAACTTATGCCCAAGCACATCATGAGAGTGTTCTAAAACTCAAGTTCCTCTCCACGCTACGGGTTTTAGCCCGTCGTTGTTGATGAAGAAACTGGGTGCCGACCTTGGTCGGCGAAAATCTTAAAGGTTCACCCTCATAGACAACGCCGATGAATTCGGCGCTCAGGAAGTTCGTCACCAACCACCGGCTGAAGCCAGTGGCATGGGTAATTTTAGAACACTCTCTCATATCGTTTACACGCCTAATTGGACGTGGCATCATACGAAGAAGGGTGACCCCGCTATTGAAATCGCCAATCAGTATGCATCCTTTTGGTTATCACTTGAATAGCATGCTTTTGGCTTAGTCACCCGAACCATCCGAGCGAGGGATGGTTGAGATGGCAAGATATGCACAAGTGTGCATTGATACACAGCTTTCAGCCATTGATAAACCACTCATCTACTCCATACCGCCAGAGCTTTCGGGGAAAGTCTTTATAGGCATTCCTGTGCTTGTGCCATTGCATTCAATCTTCGTGATTGGGTATGTAGTCGGGATGAGCCATGAAGCTGATATTGAGCAAGAGCGCATAAAGCCGATAGTGAAAGTGCTTTGGGAACAACCACTGTTTGATGATGAGCTTCTTAGGTTGGCTAAATGGGTCAGCGATTACTACCACTGCCCGTTGTTTGATGCTCTTAGGCTCGTGATACCACCGGGGTGGCAACAAGGTATTGAAGAAAGGGTTTGGATTGAAGATCTGGATGCAGCCATAGCATGGGTGAAAAGCAAAGGAAGGCGTTCTCCAAAACAAGCGGAAGTGTTGAACAAGTTGATCAACGCCTCCGAACCAGTCACTCTTAAAGAACTGCGTGAGGAGTTCGGTTCATCCGTAAGGCAAGTCCTTAAGGGGCTTGTTGATGCCGGCATCGTCAAAATAGCGAGGAGCGAACGAGCTCGCATGCCATCAATGATAAAGCGTCAGGCAGCAAAGCTCACCGATGCAGGTGTTGAAGCACTTAAGCAAGACAAAATCACGCTCCCAGAGAAGCATCGGTTATTGCTTGAGAGACTTCTTCAAGCTGGTGGACCAGTCACATTAGCACGCCTTGAAGATGAAGGTTTTGCAAGGAGCACGGTTGAGGCACTCGCCATCAGAGGGCTTGCCGAAATCGTTGAAATCGTCGTTCCGAGGGTCGGAGAGCTTGGACCGGAGGGCTTTGAAGTCCCACCTGAAAGAATCGTTTTAACAGACGAACAGAAAGAGGCGATAGTCGGGATAGTGAAAAGCATTGATGAAGGCAAGTTCAACGTTATCGTCCTTCATGGTGTGACAGCAAGCGGGAAAACAGAAGTTTACCTCAGAGCAATTGAGCATGTGATCAACATCGGAGGACAAACTATATTTCTCGTCCCAGAGATAGCTTTGACAGCTCAAGCTGCAGCTATATTCCGATACAGGCTTGGTGAAAGGGTAGCCATACTGCATAGCGCTTTGAGCGTTGGTGCAAGGTTTGAGGAGTGGATGCGTATCGCAAACGATGAAGTTGATGTTGTCATAGGACCTCGTTCTGCGGTTTTTGCGCCAGTGAAGAGGCTGAGGCTTGTCGTCGTGGACGAAGAGCAGGATGAATCATACAAACAAGAAGCAGCCCCAAGATACAATGCACGCGATGTCTCGCTTGTCCGTGCCAAGTGGAATAACGCGACAGTTGTTCTTGGTAGCGCCACTCCATCTGTTGAAACTTACTACAAAGCACTCACAGGGAGGTATAAGCTGATAAAGCTTTGCAAGCGAATCGATGATAGACCTTTACCAACTGTGCACATCATTGATATGCGAAAGGCATCCATGAAACGCTCAAAGTGGCTTAGCGATATTTTGCTTGATGCGATGGAGAGGAAACTTGCAGAGGGCGAGCAAGTCATCTTGTTTTTAAACAGGCGTGGCTTTGCGCCTTTCGTCATGTGCACAGAATGTGGTGCAGTTGAGACTTGCCCAAACTGTGCCGTCTCTTTAACACTGCACAGGGATAAAGGCATACTGCTCTGTCATCATTGCAATTACAATGCCCAAGCAACAAATGTATGCAGGTCATGTGGGAGCACGACGGTGGCTATGAGGGGCGCTGGGACTGAAAGGATTGAGCAAGAGGTGAGCATGCTCTTGCCGATGGCTAAAGTGTTGCGTATGGACAGAGATACAACGCAAAGGCGTGGCTCGCATTCAGCCATACTTAGCGCTATAAGAAAGGGCGAGGCAAATGTGCTCGTTGGAACTCAGATGGTGACAAAAGGGCTTGACTTCCCAAATGTTACACTTGTGGGTGTGCTCAATGCTGACATCGGACTTAACTTCCCAGACTACAGAGCATCAGAGAGGGTCTTTCAACTTCTTTCGCAAGTCGCAGGGAGAGCAGGGAGAGGAAAACAACCAGGAGAGGTGTTCATTCAAACATACAACCCTCAGCATTACGCCATAATCGCAAGCGCAACACATAACTACGATAGTTTCTTCAAGCGCGAGTTGCTACAAAGGAGAGAACCACCATATCCACCATTCGCATACTTGATTGATGTTGTTGCAAGCGATGAAGATGAGAGGAAAGCATTTGAAGCGATAAATGCTGCCATCAATGTAGTGCGCATGACGATGCTAAAGAAGGGAGAGGTAGCGACATTGCTTGGACCAGCTCCATGTCTTGTGCCGAAGCTGCGTGGGCAATATCGCTTTCACTTCCTTTTGCGCAGCAGGAGCCGTAAGCTTTTGATGGAGATAATGAAAGAAGCGCTTGAGCTCATGGACAGAAACTTGAAAGCTAAGCTGAGTATAGATGTTGACCCGATGATAATCTACTGAGGAGGGGCGCACCTTCATGAGGAAGCAGAAGGAAAAAGCTAAACGGATAATCCTTCTTGGGAATCCGATATTGCGCCAAGTGGCAGAGCCCGTTAGAAGGCTTGATAAAAGGATTAAGGAGCTCGTTGAGAAAATGCTACATAGCATGGAAGCAGCAAACGGTGTCGGGTTAGCAGCAAACCAAATTGGTGTCCCGCTAAGAGTGTGTGTTGCAAAGCATGAAGGACAATATTATGTCTTCATCAACCCAGAAGTGATGTGGGCAAGCGATGAAAAATACGGTGACTTTGAAGGTTGCCTCAGCATACCGAATGTGCAGGCTTTCGTTGAGCGCTCCATTGAGATACGCGTTATGGCTTATGACCAGAACGGGGACAGATTTGAAGTTGATGCACACGGTATGTTCTCAAGAGTCCTGCAACATGAGATTGATCATCTTGATGGCAAACTTATCATTGACAGGGCTGTGGAAGGTGGCTTGTATTGGGTGAGGATGGAAGAGCATAGCGAAGAACCTGTATTGATACCAACAACACCGACAGAGGTTGAACAAGCCTTCTTGGTGATGATGAACGAAGATGAATATGCGAGCGTGAAAGGAAAAGAGGTGAACGGTGGTTGAAAATCGTTTTTATGGGGACACCTCATTTCTCGCTTCCAACGCTTAAAGCGATTCATGAAGCAGGACATGATATAGCTCTCGTTGTAACAGCTCCAGATAAGCCAGCTGGCAGAGGACAGAAGATCACGCCGCCACCTGTTAAAGAAGTTGCTCTTGAGCTTGGACTGGATGTGTTTCAACCAGAAGATGTGAACAGCGAAGAATCAATCAGGCGAATAAAAGAAACAGGCTGTGATGTCATCGTTGTTGTTGCCTATGGACAGATATTGAGCAGTGAGTGCCTCTCCATACCACCACTTGGGTGCATCAATTTGCATGCTTCTTTGCTACCAAAGTATCGTGGCGCAGCACCAATACAACATGCGTTGCTCAACGGAGAGAAAGTGACTGGAGTCACAACGATGTTCATGGTTGAAAAAATGGATGCTGGTGATATCATCCTTCAGGAGCAAGTTGAAATTGAAGAGGATGACACTGCTGGCACGCTCTCTGAGAAGCTCTCGCAAGTTGGTGCTAAACTTATGCTTAAAACACTTGAGCTGGTCTCAAGAGGTGAAGCACCAAGGATAAAGCAAGATGAATCAATGGCAACCTATGCACCGAGGATAACCAAGGAGATGGCAAAGATAGATTGGTCAAACACTTGTGAAAGGATTCGCAACCAAGTGAGAGCATTCAATCCACAACCAGGGGCATGGACGACTTGGCGCGGGAAGGTGGTTAAAATTTGGATGGTGAAGGTGGATGAGCAACGGCGCATGACAACTGGAGCAAGGTGTGGGCAAATCATTCATATTGATGACGGTGGCATAGTTGTGGTGGCAGGCGACGGTTGTGTCAGGTTGATTGAACTGCAACTTGAAGGACGCTCAAAGCTTCATGCACGCGAATGGGTTAAAGGGGCAAGAATTAGTGTTGGTGACGTGTTCGGGAGCTAAGTAATAACAAGAATTGCGTGCGAGGCAGATCCCTATGAACTCGCATGACAAAGAAACCTCAATTGAGGAGATGCTTGAAAGAGCAGATACTGCGCGCCTCAATGGAAATTACGATGAGGCAGTGCAGCTATACAAAATGGTGCTTGAGAGTGACCCGAACAACCTGAGGGCGCATGTTGGACTTGGATTGATTTACAGCTTCGGATATGAAGGCATGTTCGTTGAGGCGTGCCGCGAGCTTGAGAAAGCAACTCAACTATCACCAAATGACCCTCAACTTTGGGTGTGGCTCGGGAAGGCTTACCAACAGGTGGCGTGGCTTGAGGAGGATAGAGAGATGATGCTCAAAAGCAAGGAGGCTTTTAAAAAGGCACTTGAGGTAGACCCTAAAAACGAGGAAGCTGCAAAACAGCTGCGTTACTTGGAGGAGTTCGGATTGTGAAGGATGAGGGAGCAAACGATGCATGTGCACCTAAGAACATGAAAGAACATCAACCCGATGGGAAGCAAAAGATACATTGCTCTGACATAATCCGCTGTCCAGCATCATACTACCTCACCTGCCCCGCATATGCCACCCAAAAGGCTTGCTTCGAAGTTGTAGGTAAACCTTGTTGCAAGCGAAATGACATAAGAAGATGCGTAAAGTGCTGGGTGTTCATTGAATACCACCTATGCAACGATTTGCCATTACCAAATACGAAACAGCAAACATGAACTACTTGTGTTAGCTCACGAACTATCGCCCTCTCTTATTCTTGACAGCAAAATTTCTTTGCGCTATCATAGGTTAGCGAAGCAGGATTTGTAGTAAGTGCGTAACTCCTAAGAGATTTATAGGTAATTGCGTTGTTCCATCACCGTGAGGGAGCAACGATGAAGTTAATGGAAAAAGGATCTGCTCTATGGAACAGCAATTTATGTGTGGTGCCATGCATTTGCCAGATGATACTGTTACTCTCTTTGGCTGTCTATTTTTTTATTGTCCCTACTGGCTGTGCTCGTAAGCCTGCTCCAAAGCAACAACCTGTCACCTACCGCAAAGCCACCCAAGAAATTCAAATTGGCTCATGGGAAAGGGAACTGCCTGCTGACATCGTGCTTTTGCTTGATCAGTCAGGAAGTATGAGTAAGGGCAGGGAACCAACCGACCCTGATGGATTGCGGGCAACTGGTAGCCGTGCTTTTGTTGAGTTCATCACACAGCGTTCCTCCAAAGACCAACCTAACCGTTTCGCCGTTGTCAACTTCGGTAGCCATGCTCAGCGGGTTCATGCGTGCCCCCTAACTGCCATCCATTCTCACGATGACCCCGCGCTTCAGTTAATCTTTGCCAAACTGATTCAACTTGAATTAGGTGACACCAACATCATTGAAGCGATGCGCCTTGGGATGCAACTGCTCCGCGAAGGCGGTTCCTTTGATTATCCACGCAATCGGGCATTGGTGCTCTTCACCGATGGTGAGCCAGATGACGCTCGCAAGTTATCCCTTGCCCAATACTTTGCAGAGTTGTCTCAGTTCATTGAAGAGCAAGTTAAGCCTGCGAAGGTAGATGTTTTCGTCGTGGGTATTGATGCTGCTGGCAAGAGATGGAGCAGGACTGTTTCCTACTGGCAAAATTTGGTGGGCAGTGACCATGTGTTCACCACGCCTAACATGCCTGCTTTGAAATCCTATTTTAATCGCATCGTTCAGCGCATCTGGCACCTACCTGAAGTTGAGTCAGTTGTCGTATCAACAAAAAGTCCAGTGGAGTTCGACTTAGAGCCCTATTTGGACAGGGTGGAGTTCCACATCTTCCCAAGTCGTAGAGGTCTCACTTTGAATGTGATCCGTCCCGACGGTAAGATAGTAGAACCGGGCAAAGATCCTGACACGCCACCAGTCAAGCACTTGAGCACATTTGACTTACTTGTGGTCCACGACCCAGAACCGGGACGCTGGCGCTACGAAGTCGTCGGCGGAGAAGGGAGTGTGGAGGTGCTCCGCAACCCTATTCCATTGCGGATGCGGCTCATCAGTCCTGCGCCAGTGCATCCTCAAGGCAAGCCGATGCGCTTGATCGCCGAGTTCAAACGCAGTGATGGCAAGCCGGTGCCTTCCTATCGCGACTATCCATTGGCGCTGACAGCTGACATCATCACCCCATCAGGAAAGCGCACACAGGTAAAGTTCCCACTGGAACGCGGACGTAACGGTGTTTATGTCGGAGAACCGACTTTGGAAGCCCCGATGGAAGTGGGCGAATATCAGGTGGTGCTGAAGGTAAGCGGTGGAGAAAAGTATCATTCAGACTATGTGGCGCGTGTGGAGGTGAAACCGATTCCTTATTTGCTGGTGGATGAACCAGCTGAAGGCAAGCCTTTGCCTCCTACACAGTCACTATCAGTTCGCGTTCGGCTGCTGCAAGCAGGGAAGCCAATAAACCCTCAAGATGCCTTTACCAACCACCCTGACTATCTGGTTATCGCACAAGTGGTGGAAAGCCCACGGGGACAGCGTGGACAAGCAGTGTGGCTCAATCTGGCTAAAGAAGCAGAGACGCCAGGGCAGTTCGCTGGGAACGTTGCCGTGCCGGAGCTGCAGGAAGGGCGTTATGTCCTCGCCGTCAGATTGGCTCCAGAGGAGAAAGAGAAGCAGGCTATAGCGGACCAGTCAATAATTACTTTCACAATGCAATATCCACCACCACCCCTTTGGAAGCGTGCCCTCCTTTGGTGTGTAATTGTTTTAGTTTTAATTGTTCCTGTCATGCTCTTCTGGCGGAAGCACAATATTGCTAAGCTCCGACTGACGGTTTATTATTGGATACACGACCAGTCAAAACCAGATAGTGTGATGTTCAAACGCCAAGATGAGTCACGCGACCTTGTGAATCTTCCTATCAAAATAACACGGATAGGTAAATCCAACCGGGTAAAGCTCTCACCTGCACAAGGAGCAGTTCTTATGAGACATGATGGGCAGGAGGTCAATGAAGTAGAGGTTACAGAACCAGGGGTGCTGGTGTATGTGCGAAGAGGCGAATCCACCAAGGCTGTCTTTGTCACCCTTCGCACACCGCCTGCCCAACGTCCGCCGAGTCCTGATCAAATTCAAGCAATTCCCGAAGAGGGTCCAACCGAGGATACGTCAAAAGGCTTGTCCCTAACTGAGGACGAATTTGATTGGGGATACAGAAAGGAAGGGGGTTGATTTAAATGGCTGAGCAAACAGAGAGGGTCACTTCGGTGGATTTGCAACGTGCCCTCATCATAGGAGTAGGAGGCACAGGAGGAGAGGTGTTGGTGCGCACCAGGCGCCTCCTCGTCAATTTCTTTGGCAGTCTGGATAATGTGCCCATCGTCAGGTTCCTATATCTGGACACGGACATTGCATGGTGGAATGAACAGTTGACTCAAGTTGAAAAGCAAGTTCGCTTATCAGAGGTAGAGCACATTGACTTGGGGGTTTCAGACGCTTCTGAACTATATAGGGGCATTGAACAAGGGAATTACCCACACTACCGTTGGTTCTCCATTGAGAAGTTGAAAAGCAAAACTAACATCACTAATGGAGCCGGTGCGATCCGTCAGTATGGGCGTTTGTGCTTTTGGTATCACTATCATAAAATACGGGAACGAATATTGCATGTGCTTAATGACCTGGCTAAGGATGATCATGCGCAGTTTATGAAGGACAAATATGGGATTAATGTAAAGGCTGGCTTAAATGTTCACATTGTTGCTGGCTTAGCAGGTGGCACCGGTTCAGGCATCTTTCTGGATTTAGCATATCTTGTGCGAAAACTGCTCAGCGCACACGGTGGGGAACATCAAGTGAATGCTTACTTAGTTTTACCACAAGCCTTTCGCGACCTAATTAGCGACAAGGCGCTTGCTAATGGCTATGCCGCACTGAAGGAACTTAACTATTATCACTACATCCACAAACCAACAGGTAAACTCGCACCGCTTTACGGTGAACCTGTCTGGGATGTTCAATACACACATCAAGACAGTGACAGGGTCTTCTACAAATCCCAAGCCCCTTTTGATCACTGCTATCTGTTAGATGCTCGCAACACTTATGTGGATGTGCATCGCACCGACATCTTTGGGATGATTGCGCGTGCACTTTTCCACGAATTCACTCTCTCCTTCGCAACTTTTAAGCGGTCTCTCCGGGCAAACATTAACAAGCACCTAAACGAAAATGATGGGGCAGACTGTCCGATGACATTTATGAGTTTTGGACAATCATCGGCTCTGATCCCCCGTGATGAAATCAAGATATTATTTGCCCATCAACTTGCGCTGCAAGGTGTTCAGCAGTGGATTGATAGGAATGCTAAACCCATTCAGGTTTACACCCGGCAGGGAGAAACTACCGACAGCAAGCAACTGATTGGAGACACTCTTAGATCTATTCGCGAAGAGGCTGAGAAACAGGATGTTGTAAATGCAGTTCGCAACTTTCTAATCCGACAGTTGATCCCGAACATTGGCTTGGAGAAGGCATCCGTCTTTGCCGAGATTGTGCGAGAGCATCAGGAGCGACTGACTGACATCCCCTATTCATGGCGTGAGGCAGTTAAACAGCAGTGGGTGGCGGAGCAGTGGGAGTATGATGAATTCATCGGGCGCGTAACAGACGCATGGTCAAGGTGGAGAACTGACTTCAATGATGAAGGCGCAGACCGAATGAAGTGGGGTGAGCAAATCCGCAAGTTGGAAGCGAACAAAGGACGCGCCTTCAAAACCTACACAAAGAAATTGGAGGAGAAGGTCTATGAGATGTTTAAAGACACACAACAATATGGACCCGCATGGGCGTTATGTGTGGTGCAACAGTTACAGTCCGCTTTACAGCAATTAAAGGAAGTGTTTCTCCAAGAAGCGAATGACCCAGTAACAATAGCAACTGCTTTGGGAGATGTCGTTTTAATCAACGCCGCGGCAGGGGGGCAAGGACCTTCCCTTTCAACAATTATAGAGGCTCGCATTAACGATGAACTTGAAAAGCTGAGCGATGCGACAAAAAGTCTATGGCCGATAGGTAAGCGGGAACGAGTCGAGCGTGCAGCTTACAACTATCTGACTTATTGTGCGCACTGGTGTCGGGCGCGGGTGGAGGAAAGAGCACGACGGTTAGCTGCAGAGTTGGCAGAGCAATTAGTCAGCGCTTTACAGGATTTAGAGCGAGAGTTATTAGATCATGCTACCACCTTGGCAAGGTTACAAGGCGAGATGTTGGCAAAGGCGCGTGCATGGCATGAGAAAGCACTTCGCACAGAAAATATCGGCACTCTGCTCTATAATCCGACAATTCTAAGGGTGCTGGAGGATAAGATTAGGCAGAGGCAGAAAGACCAATATGACCCTGCCTCAGTGGCTGAACGAGCACTAAAAAGATTGGGCAAAAATTTGCAACAGGTGCGTCAAGATGAGGTGCCTCGTTTGCTTGAGTTGCTTGTGGAGGAAGCATTGAAAGCTGTGGGCGATTTAGACGAGAAGACACTGGCAGACACGCAGTTTGCTGCTCACGACTTACTTTCGGCGCAGTATTCGGACGACAATCAACTCCAGCAAGCCCTGAGGGACATATATCATAAGAGTGCCCCGTATGTCCGTTTGGTAAATCAAACGGAAGATGGTGGTTGGTTACAAGGCAGTTACCTACAAAGAGCAGATGTTGTAGGGCTACGGGGTGGAGGAGAGCAAGATAACGACCCTGACCCTGAGCACGCGCGAATTATAAATGCTCTCAGGACAATTGGGATTGATGTGAGAAATGACGTTAGGGACATAGAGGATAGCAGTCAGATCTTGTTTTTCCAAGAGTGTGGGGCTTTCCCGATACGGGCATTGCAAGGTGTTCTGGAAATGAAGAAAATCTACGAGCAAGAACGTAAGAAGGGCAGTGTTCCGTTGCACATTGAGCGAGATGAGATGGCAGAACGGTTCCCTGACTTGTTCCCTCCAGAGCCGAAAGTGTTAGAACGAGCGTTAATCATTCAGACAGTTGGTGTGCCCTTAGGCGTGCTTGTCCTTCACAACTTCCCTAGTCCCATCGGGATGGGACAAGCCGTTCAAAAATATGCCCTTACCATTCCAGACCCTGTTTTACGCAAAGTTCGCTATATTCCACTGAGCGAAACGCTGGACGGCATAGGGATTAAACTGGCATACAATCCTGACCTACTCGAACAAGCGGAGAAAGTCATTGAGGAAAAGATTAAATCTGCCAGCCATGATGAGAGAAATCAAATATATAATGCGCTCTTAAACCATTTGGAGGAGTATGCCAAGAGGCTAAAACCTGAGGCAGAAAAACAAGGTGTTGATCCTGAGGACTTACCTGCATATCAAGATGAAGCAAAACGAGTTCGTGATTTTATCTCTCATTACCGCCTTGCAGAGTAAAAAGCTTCCGAACTTATCGTCTGTCCCTGAAATAGCAACTGTGACAGAGAAGAGTTAAATTAATAGGACTTACGCAGTTGGGTGGAGGACATAAAGGGGATGAGAAAGATAACTCCTGATGGCATCCCGAAAGATAGATATCTTGGCTTCATACCAACTCACCCCCGTCCGCAACCGATAAACCTCCAGCCGCAAAAAGGCTCTCAAAGCCAGGAGCAAATGACGAAGGATGGAGACGGCTTTTCTCACCTGAGATTTCTCCACGCCACAGCATTGCTTAAGCGCCCGGTGGTAAACTTCTATCCCCCATCCTTTTCGCTCCAACTCCTTTCGCTTTCCCTCCGTCATCTCAAGGTCATTGGTCGCCCAGTATTCCGCGCCCCCTTCTTTTGAGACTGTCCGAAACACTCGGACGAACCCAAAGCCCCGAAGATGCACTACCCGCCCCTTTGCAGGAATGTCCACCTCACAAATCGGCTGATTCCCCTTCCCATCCTGTTTAACCAGCCTGTTGCTTTTCAGCCTCGTCAAGAAAAAACCAGCCGAAAGAGGCAATGAGCTTCAGATTCTCCAAGGACGAATACCAGCTATCCATCAGAACATACTTTGGCTCAAAGCCCCTTTCCTTGGCTGTCTTGAGCATATCTTGAAAGTGCTCGTTTTTGGTCTTTCCCTTTTGGCTTGTCATAGACCCGAAAGTCGCAGGGGATCAGAGCTTTTCCATCCGTCCAGAACAAGGTCAAAAGGGCAATCCCCTGGACTACCCGCTGATGCTTGCCGCTCCAATGATAAGTCACCAAGTCCATTTTTCGGGCATAGGGCTTATCCAAGGTGGTGTCATCTAAGATCAAAAGCCCCTTTTTGAGACCCACGAATTCCTTCGCTTCTTGCCACAACGCCTCCGTGTCGGGAGGCTGTCTTGAAAGCAGTCTGGTGAAGGCATCGTGGGCAGGGGCATTCTTCGCAGGAGTTCGCAGTCAACTGCGTAACTCCTAAGAGTTCCGCCATATCATGGAATCTGAAGCCATTGATTGGGGCGATTGGAAATTTCATCTCAATCACCGCATACACTTAAACCGCAGTTCGTCGGAAGCCGACTTCGACTTGCTCTTCAAACTTGTTCCTATAGCGAGGGAAACTAAGGCAACATTGCGGCGTATAATTCTTGAAGGCGTGGAGATAGAGGAGGATAAGAACGGAGTTGTGGAGCGCCGATTCTATGACCTAAGTATCTTGCCCTTGAACCTTTTTCTGGGGGAATCCGTGGTTTGTTATTTTATCCCGCCTGCTGACTACCTTGAACCGCACCCGACAAAGAAAGCAGACCCGTATGGGATTGTTCGTGGACGTTCACGAGTAAAGGTTGCCAGAGGTCAACCGACAGCAATTCTCGACAAGGAGACAAGGCTAATTCTTGGTGCCCACAAGTTCAGCCATACCTTCTTACTGAACATTGATTTCTATTGTCCTATCGGGTGTTCTGATTGCTACAAGACCCGCATGGGAACGCGAGAATACCTTGACCCACAACTCGTTAAGGCTGGTTTCACGCCCAAAGTTTACCGTCATCCAGAACTGGGAGAATTGAATCCGCCAAGCAAAGGTCAGGTCGCTGAGCAAGTGAAGCGCACGGTTCGTTGGATGAACGAAGACCCAAGAGGACAACAGGTTTACGATGTCATCGTCAGTGGAGGTGAGCCGTTATTGATGCCTAATGAGACAATCAAAGGCATCCTTAACGAGTTCCAGCACGCTAAAAACCTGCGTATCTTCCGTATTTGCACAGGAGCATTGTTTTTAGGGCTACCCTTCCGCATTGACGACGAGTTGCTGGATATGTTGAAGGATTTCTCAGAGGCAACCGGGGTGCGAGTGACTATTCAAGCACATTTAGGCAACCATCATATGATTTCGCCTGAGGCGCTCATTGCAGTGCAGAAAATCCGTCAGCGTGGCTTTCCTATCTACTCTCAAATCCCAATTAAAAACGGTGTGAACTTCTTCTTAGATGACCTTGATAAAACTATGGAATACTTAGTTGAACTGGGGCAGCGTCAGGTGATCGTTGGGGTGGAACCTTACATGTTCATTGTGGATATGCATCCCAGCACCAATGCCTACTATGTGCCAATTGAACCGTTGATGCAAGTATGGGGGATGTTGGTGGAAAGTCACGACTATCCTGGCTTGGAGAGACCAAGGACATTGAGCGTATTGTTTGAGGGTGGTAACATTATCCTGTCAGGGCACACACTGTTCTCAGCAAGGAAGGAAGTGGACAGGGAAAATGACCGTGTCATTTATCGTATACCTCGCGTTTGCGCTCAGACCGGTTGGGAGTCCCAGATTGCTGAAATTTTTGAGTATGATGAACCGTTAATTGAAGGCGTCAACGATGACCCCGAGAGTCTGGAAAGGCTTAAAACCCGGTGGGAACAAATATTGCTTTCCAGTTTGAATAGGCATGATTCCTGAGAAAAAAAGAACCAGCAAGTTAAACGGGATTGGAGAGTTAGGTAATTCCTTTTAACGGTCTCATAGCCGGTAGCACCTATGCCCTTAGTGCCCTCTCCTATGCTATCATCTCTGTCTCTACCAGTTCTTTTTTGTATGATGCGGTGGAGGCAGGGGTGAGGGATAAAAGTGGAAGCGGTTGCGGGGAGGGCAGTTTGAGGATAAAATGAGAGAAGTGGTGACAGTTATGGTTGAAGTGGTATCATCGTGGCTCCACCGACAGTTCGGTAAATTGGTGCAGATGCGACCAATATATGCGACTGAGGCAGTTTGCCATAAAGTTCAACGAAGGTGTTGCCTTTGGATATTTCAGGAGAGAAATACTGTCTTAGCCGAGACGATTCAGCATGGCTATTGCGCCACAGTATCCGACTTGTTAACTTTTGGGGGTGTAAGACCGTGCAATTCTTTCTCAACGGTCTCATTGCTGGCAGCACCTATGCCCTCGTTGCACTTTCCTTTGCCCTCATTTACACTCCTGCTCGCTTCTTCCACTTCGCTCACGGAGCAGTG
>Ga0197143_1000665_pt1 | contig 34476 bp, 41 predicted proteins | sample GBS70_MetaG_FD_148603 | JGI IMG/M metagenome (GOLD analysis project Ga0197143, IMG submission 148603) | Sediment microbial communities from Great Boiling Springs, Gerlach, Nevada, United States - GBS 70_MetaG | ecosystem: Environmental > Aquatic > Thermal springs > Hot (42-90C) > Sediment... | reverse complement strand
TAGCTATCTCTGCCTGAAATGCCTTAAAGTCTACAAGAGTAGTCTCAAATGCTTCTGTTAGCTCCTTTATATTCTTCTTTAGATTCTCAATATCTGCCTTTATATTATTTACTGTAGTTAATGCATCGTTGATCTTCTGCTTTGATTCATTGAACTCTAATGCTATACTATTTATCTTCTCATCTATCATATTGCTTAGCATTGATTCATCTATTACTGTACCATTGGTATTATAGTTCTGCTCCATATTCATATCGCTTCCTGTAGAGAGGTTAACCTCTTCAATCTGCATATTGCTAGTATCTATACCTTCCATTGTTACATTATTACTAGCACTCTTCTTACCTAATGCTGGTAGTACTATTAGTATTAGTACTATCAATATGGAGGGCAAGATAAAGTATAATGGATGAAGGAAGTACTCGTTAGCATTATAGTATATCATGAACCATAATAATGATACTAGCATGCCAGATAATAGTATTCTAGATGATGAACTTAACTTATTGTTTATTATAACAAAAAAATTAAGGGGGTTTATTTTGCCTTTTATGTTCATCTTATTATCACCTGCCTAGTTCATGTTCACTATGGTTGTAGTTATTGTTGGTACTACTCTCTCAACAGTTAATACTGAAGCACCTGATGGCACTAACTCTGCTACTATTCTGTCTAGTTCTGCTGGTCTATCGCCATCCTTGAATACTATGGTTAATACTGCAACCTCTCCACCATCAAGTATATCGTTGTCCTCAACGCTAGAGCTCCACCATATGAAGGCACATGTATGATTAGGTACACGGTACGTACCACTATCATATATCTTGTCACCAGTTCCTCCTACTTCACAGTTTGTATTTACATTAGATAACATTGATAGCTCGCTGTCGTACGTTGGTGATGTCCTTACTGGACCCTTGTATATATTATCATACTTTATTGAGTTACTGAAGTACCTTACTGCGGTCAACTCCTTCTGTAGGTTCACAGCATTTGCTCCACTAGCAAGCTTTATTGGTATGCTATAGAACTCTAGTTTCTCTGGTGTAGTTGCTGCTCTATCCTGCCCTGTAACAAGTCCTGCTACCTCTACTGCTCCAGTTGCTGCTTGTAGTCCTTCATTTATAGTAGTCTTGCTCTTCTGTGTTGTACCAAAGCCTGCATTCAGTACAACAAATGCTAGCGCTGCTGCTACTACTACGAATGCTATCATCACTATTGCAGACTCTATACCTAGTATTCCCCTTCTCTGCTTCCTTGTTAGTATAGGCATTCTTGCCATGCTATAGATTACTACTCAGTGTAGATAGGCTTTAGTGTGTAAGCATGATTACAGACTACAGATACAGATGAGTATTACAGATATTGTTGAAGATATATTCACATCACAGGTTATACGATGTAGTTATATGCGCATGGGTTGAATTCAATATTATGGGAGGAATATTATAGATAAAAAGTATAAATTATTAATATGCAAAAGAAATAATAAATATAAAAAAATAATTTCGTGTATTTATTTTGTTGATGTGGATTAACCCAGATTAACTACGTCTGTGGTCAATACTGGTACTGACCTCTCTACAGTAAGTACTGAGCCTACTGGTGGTACGAACTCTATGTGCAGCTTATCATTCTGCTTTGGTCTCTCATGTTCATTTATTTCACCATCTGGAGTGTCATCAGTATCTACTGCCTTAAATATAATAGTTAGTACTGCAACCTCTCCTCCATCAAGTATCCTATTTTGTGCTCCTACTATATTACTGAACCATATGAATGCACATGTACTGTTTGCTTTGCTAGGATCGCCTTCGGCAGGATCGGCTGGAGTGTAATCACATATATTATCAGCATCTGCTTTTGTTATAGCATCCTTGACATTTGAGAAGGCTCCATTACCTGTAGTATTAAATACTACGCCCTTGTATATGTTATCATAGCTTAGTGATTTGCTGAAGTACCTCACTGAACTCAGTGTTTCACTTAGGTTAACCGCATTAGCTCCACTAGCCAACTTTATTGGTATGCTGACGTGTTCAAGTGCTGTAACAGAAGAATCATCATCCATAGTAAACGTTACCTTCTGCCCTGTAACAAGTCCTGCTACCTCTACTGCTCCAGTTGCTGATTGTAATCCTTCGCTTATAGTAGTCTTACTCTTCTGTGTTGTACCAAACCCTGCATTCAGTACAACAAATGCTAGTGCTGCTGCTACTACTACGAATGCTATCATCACTATTGCAGACTCTATACCTAATATACCCCTTCTGCTCTTACGTCTTCCTGTCTTATTGTTACTTAGGCTTATTATTGTAGCCATACCATAAGTAATAATGCATATTAAGATATGCATTAGTGTGTAAGTTAGCATACATACTCTAGGCACATATATCAGAAGAAGCAATAGCAAAGTATAACACATTATTATATTATTACAAATGGGCCTCTTATCATAATAAAATAAACTTTAAATACTAACCATATGAATTAAAATTATGGTTAATGCTTATGATGTAAAGAATATTATAAATCTACTATTTGATAAGCAGTATTGGCATATATATGGTAAGGCAATAAAATCCATGCTAGGGAAGAGAACCCCATTCTATGGCTCAGCAGATATAACAAACTACTGTAACTTGCACTGCTCCCATTGCTACTGGTGGATGAGCAGGAACTCAAGCATGCAGGAGTTAAGCCTTGAGGGATGGAAGCATGTGATAGATGAGATATTCAAGAAGAGGTTCAATGTAACCCATGTATACGTGCTTGGAGGAGAGCCTTACCTTAGACCAGATGTTATAGAGCTCTTTAGCAATGAGATGTATGGTAAATGTACTGTAGTTACAAATGGTACCATGCCTATAAGGTTCTTCAAGGGAATAGTGCTATACATAGTATCGGTTGATGGTCCTAAGGAAGTGCATGATATGATTAGGGGTAAGACATACGATAAGATAAAGAGCAATGTAAGGGAGTTTACAAGCACATATGGCAAGAAAGGAAAAGGCTTCTATACTACAGTTAACATGACAATAAATACATTAAACTACAAGTATGTTAAAGATATGGTTGATGAGTGGATAGATCTGGTTGAGGGCTTGGTATTCCAGTTCTACACTCCATTCAGTGAGAACGATCCATTATGGCTACCATTTGGTAAAGAGAGGGATGAGGTTATAGATGAGCTTATAAGGCTTAAGAAGGAGTACTACACGTTCATATTAAATACAATACCACAGTTGAATACATTTAGAAGACCATGGGGCTTAAGATGCCCTAACTGGATGTGTGTTGCTGTTGATGCATTTGGTAGGATAAAGAGCCCATGCAGTATGGGCAGTGCTGATCCTAACATGCCACAACCAATATGTGAGCGTTGTGGATGCTTGGGTAACTGTATAGCATATACCTATGGGCTTAGAGGTGATCCTAGCAGGGAGTACGATGTCTATGCTAAGTTAGTTAATGTTAACCTTAGTAATGCCTTACTGCATAATAGTTATTAAAACTATATTTTATTATATAGTCTAAGATTAATATGGAAGATAGGATAAAGGAGATAATTCATGCAAAGATAAAGGAGAGTATAGCTGATACCCATAGGATTAATGAGATTATTAAAGTAGTTAACAATAGTGTGAAGAATTTATCAATAAATGATGCACTTATGCTAGGTATAATAATAGGGAGAGTATACAACTCATTTTATTATCAGCATAGAAGAATACTTGGTAGAGACCCAAACGATAGGGAGTTTTACGATTTCCTTGAACTACTAAAGGATAATTTAAAAGAGCTGGTTAATACTATGGCTCTGTTAACTTAACCACAATCCATAAGTTTTATTAATTATGAACTAAGATCAATCTTAACATTAAGGTATGTCATAAATATTCTAAACCAGTTCTTGAATGCTCTCTATTGCAATTATCTTACAGGAAGTTATCAACAAGATTCTTAAGTTCTATCCTTTATTTATGTATTGTATAGATCTAATTACATTCTTATCTTCTTGATTGTATACTAATGCTTGATCCTTAATTAACCATCTACATGCTTGATCATAGTAATCAGCTCCATTCTGTATATACTGTATACTTGCTACCATATAACCTCCTTAGCTTTATGAAATAATAACATCTTAATATATTCTATTCCTTAGAAATATTATTAATAGATACTTATTTATGTAAGGTTCATATGCTATCCATAACCAGTATATTTCACCGTTACTGTTACCACACTTTCATCTATCATTTATTCTATTTATCCTTTTCTTCTCTCTCCTTGACTCTGTTAACTTAATGTTATCTTTAGCATCTGTACACTAAGTTAACAGAACCTAGTAGATGCAGTAATAATATCCTAAAAGTATCTCACTATGTTATGGAACGTATCCCTTAATGCTGGTATCCTATTAACCTCCCTTATCATGTGTACAAGCTCATCTATACTAGTTGCATTCTTTACCCCAGCTGCTTTATATATTTCCTCAGAGAATGCTGTACCTACAAGGTCATTACCTCCATAGCATAGGCATACTTGAGCCATCTTCTTACCTAGGGCAAGCCAGTATACAGATATGCTATCTATTGCATTCGTGAGCATAAGCCTAGATACTGCTGTTATTCTAAGATCATACGTTGATGGATAATCCTTAAGCATGCCTTTAGCAAGTAGTTCAGTGTTATCCTTACTGAACCTTAGTGGTATGAATGTTAAGAAACCTCTAGTCCTCTTCTGCAACTCCCTAAGCCTTATAAGATGATCTATGATATGCTTATCTTCTTCTATGTGAGCATAAAGCATAGTACAATTACCCTTTATACCTAGTCTATGTGCCTCCTCTGCTGTACTTAACCACTCATCTGCAGAGCACTTACCTCTTACTATCTTGCTCCTAACCTCATCATGGAATATCTCTGCGCCTCCTCCTGCTAGAGCATCTAAACCAGCATCTTTTAACCTTAGGAGAACTTCCCTTACTGTGTTATGTGTAACCTTTGCTATGAAGAATATCTCTGCTGGTGTGAATGCCTTTATCTTAACATCCTTGAACCTAGACTTTATTGCCCTTATCATATCCTCATAGTACTCTAGCCTTAACCTTGGATGAAACCCTCCAACGATATGGAGTTCATTAGCACCCATGCTTACTGCTATGCCTGCCCTCTTAACCATATCATCAACACTTAAGGTATAAGCATCATGATCAGTCTCTTTCCTATAGAATGCACATAATGGGCATGATGCAGCACATACATTAGTATAATTTATGTAGTAGGAGCATGTGAATGTAACTGTATTACCTTTAACATTTCTCCTAAGCATATCTGCAACCAAGCCTAGAGTATGTATATCCTCATAAGCCATCAACTCAAGACCATCCTTAAACGATAACTCCTCTCCATACAATGCTCTCTCTAGTGCCCTTGAACCATTTGTAAGATCAAGCAGGTTCATTGCAATATAGAGTATGGTATATCCGCCTTTTATTTCTTCATTAATAATGATAATAGTTAGTCTAGCACTAGCATGAAGGAATAAATATCATACATGGAGAGTTAATACATGGCATTAACGTTAGAGTCTGATGTCAAAGATATACTTGAGAGAGTTTTAGATAGCAGGTATGAGAATGATTTAACATACGATGATTGCTTAAGATTAATGAGATCCAATGATGTACATGCAATAGGGATGGTAGCATATGCCCTTAAGAGAAGGTTGTTTGGTAACAGGGTTACCTTCATAAATAATCTAATACTTAATTATACTAACATATGCATAACATACTGTAAGTTCTGTGCATTCTATAGACCGCCTAAGCATAAGGAAGGGTATACTGTAAGTGTAGAGGATGGTGTTAAAAGGGTTGTAACAGCAAAAAGCCTTTACAATATAAGGCAGGTTATGATACAGGGAGGGCATAACCCAGAGCTTGGTATTGAGTACTATGAAGATCTCTTCAGGTTAATAAAGCAGAAGTGCCCAGATGTTGCTATACATTCACTAAGCCCATCAGAGATAGATATGATCTCTAAGGTTGAGCATTCAAGTACTAAAGAGGTATTATCCAGACTTAAGGATGCTGGTCTAGACTCCATAGCTGGTGGTGGTGCTGAGATACTTGTTGATGAGGTTAGGGATGTAATTAGTCCACTGAAGATAAAGAGTAATGATTGGCTAAGGATAATGGAGGAGGCACATATGCTAGGTATACCATCTAGTGCAACCATGATGTATGGACATGTTGAGAGTATAGAGCATAGAGCATTATCGTTAATGAAGATAATAGAACTGCAGAGGAAGACTAGAGGGTTCATAGCATTCATACCATGGAACTTTGAGCCTAACAATACCGAACTTTATAGCAAGGGAATAGTAAAGTATCCCTCTGGGGGTATGCAGTTACTTAAGATGATATCTATAGCAAGGATAATGCTATATGGACTTATAGATCATATACAATCGTCATGGCTTACCAATGGTATACCTATGGCACAACTAGCATTACTCTATGGTGCTGATGACTTTGGTGGTACCTTGCATGGGGAGGAGGTTGTAACTGCAACTGGTGCAAGATCAACAACACTTACCCAAGATATCATAGTTAATGCTATAAAGCAGTTAGGCATGGTTCCTGTTGAGAGGGATAATATGTATAACTATTTATGTATGATGTAAACAGATGAGTATATCTAAATTGTCAATTTCATCATTATATTTAATATAAATGCTATGTTATAGTTATTTTATATTGATGGCAGATTTATATCTAAGAAGTCTATAATTATAACCATGGAGAGGATAATAACTGGGATACCAGGCTTTGATGATATCTTACATGGAGGTATACCAAAGAGAAACGTTGTACTCCTAGCAGGTGGTCCAGGTACTGGTAAATCTATCCTTGCACAACAGTATCTCTACAATGGTTTACTAAAGGGGGAGAATGGGATATTGGTTGCTTTAGAGGAGCATCCTGTACAGATAAGGCTTAACTTTAAGCAGTTTGGTTGGGATATAAGCAGATACGAGAAGGAGAATAAGTTTGCCATAGTTGATGCATTTACAGCTGGTATAGGAGAGGCAGCAAAGAGGGAGAGGTATGTGGTTCAATCTGATGACTTCCATTCACTGCTAGATGTGATAAGGAATGCTATAAAAGATATAAATGCTGAGAGGGTAGTTGTAGACTCAGTAACAACCATATATATAACAAAACCTACTCTTGCTAGAAGTATGATACTTCAACTAAAGAAGGTATTATCAGGCTTAGGCTGTACATCATTGCTTATATCACAAGTAAGTGTAAGTGAGAGAGGCTTTGGAGGTCCTGGAGTAGAGCATGCTGTAGATGGTATAGTTAGGCTTGACCTTGATGAGGTTAAAGGTGAGTTAAGAAGAAGTATAATAGTATGGAAGATGAGAGGTACATCCCACTCTATGAAGAGGCATCCATTCGAGATAACTGGTAATGGGATAACCATACATGTAGATAAGGTTGTACAGGAGGTGTTTGAGAGAGAATGAGTGATGAGAGCAGTATACCTCTAAGACCAATAGGTAGGGAAGAGATACATAGACTAGAGGTAGCATTGCTATTGGGTACACTATTTAGAGAGGATGTATTAGATATGCTTAAGAGTATGGAAGGTAGGTTAACATGGGTTAATAGCCTAGCATTTGCTGCAGCAGCTGTTGCTAGAGAGGCAGCAAAGATGAGTGTAAGAGAGATAGCAGATGATATAGGTATTGCAGAGGCATCTATAAGGCAGCATCTACAGGGTAAGAGTAAGGCCGGTAAACTTGTTAGAGAGACATATGAGAGATTTGTTAAAGAAGGTGCTAGTATAAACTTGCCCTTTGCAAGTATTACTACTAAAGATGATTTAAAAGAGAAAGAGAAGGTTATCAAAGAAAAGATAGATCTTATAATAAATAAGTATGAAGATTCAATAAAGAGGCTTAATGATGATCTTGGGGCTCTAAGATCTCTAATGGATGAACTAAAGAGATTAGTAGAGTAATTAATCTATACCATATTCTTTCCACCTCATATCTACTAGCCTCTTTGTATTATCATCAACCTTTGCTAACTCAAATACCTCCCATGCACCCTCCTCCTTTAGCTTTGTTGTAGCATCTATGCCTATCTTAGAGCCTACATTGCTAGAGTATGCTGATGGGTCAAGTGTATCGGTTGGTGCATTATCTATTATTACTATATCTCTAGCAGGGTTACACCTTGCTGTAACAGCCCATATAACCTCGTTAATGTTATGCACATCTATATCATCATCAACTACTATGATCATCTTAGTTAATGATAACTGTCCTAACCCCCATAGACCTAGCATAACCTTCTTTGCTTGGAATGGGTACCTCTTCTTTATAGATACTATTGCTAAGCCTTGGAACCAACCATATGCTGGCATGGAGAAGTCAACGACCTCAGGATGGAATAACCTTATCAATGGAAGGAATGATCTCTCAATAACATAACCTATGTATGAGTCCTCTAGCACAGGCTTACCCACAACTGTAGTCAAGTATATTGGATCTTCCCTCCTCATTATACCTTTGAGTGTAAATACTGGATAGTACTCTTGCTGAGAATAATAGCCTACATGGTCACCAAAGGGTCCCTCAAGCATAGTATTGTTAGGATCAACATAACCCTCAAGGACTATCTCAGCCTCTGCTGGTACCTCAAGGTCTATGCTATTGCATCTTACTAACCTTAAGCCTTTACCCCTTACTATCCCAGAGAATAGATACTTATCAATGCCTTCAGGGACTGGTGCTACTGCAGAGAATACTGTAGCAGGATCGCATCCTATTATAACAGCAACCTCTATTCCCTTACCCTTCTCCTTGCTAATAAGATAGTGCTGTGCACCTCTCTTATGTATCTGCCAGTGCATTATGGCATGCTTATCATCAACTATCTGCATCCTATAAACCCCTAGGTTCCTTACACCATTCTCTGGGTTCTTAGTTAATACCAAGCCAAATGTTATAAACCTCCCAGCATCCTTTGGCCATGACTTTAATGCAGGTAAGGTTAGGAGTGATGCCTCATTACTCTCATAAACCTCTTGCACATGACCTTTGCTTACAATCTTTGGCGCAGTATCACTTATCTCTGCTAACCTTGGTAACATCTTTAGCTTAGATAATATGCTAGAGGGTATCTCCATCCTTGTTAAAGCAACTATCCTCTCCCCTATATCCTCAAAGTTATCAACCCCTAATGCTAACCTTAGCCTATCTATGCTACCAAAGGCATTACCTAATACCCTCATATTGTAATTCTCAACGTTCTCAAATAGTATAGCCTTACCATTGCTATACATAACCCTCCTTAGGATCTCTGCCATCTCAAGATCAACGCTAACCTTTGCCTTTACCCTACTTAGCATATTATTCTCCTCTAATGCATTAATATACTCTCTAAGGTTCTCAAATGGCATGATTACTCTACATTAACCTACTATTTATTTATCTTTAAAATTAGAGCATGACTCTAGTGCCTTAACTATCCTTACTACTTTATCGTAAGAGTTACCTATATACTCTATAACCTTATCTATGCTATATGTATAGTAATGCAGTGAGATAAGGTACTCACCATCATCTGTAGCATCTATCTCCATCTTACTCCACTCTGAATCAAGCTCAGATCCTTTAGATACAAACTCAAGCTTCCCAAAAGGGTTCCTATGAACTATATAATCTAAGAACTCATCTACACCATTTAGGCTCTTTACATTTGCTATGACAAGGTTAGCATCATTACCATCATTAATCCATGAGTTTATAAGCAATGAACATGCATCAAGTTCCTCACTGATATTAACATCAAGTGCATCTTTAAGTAACATTCTAACAACACTTACATGATTAATGAATGCCCTTAACTCATCCTTCCCTATACCTATGGCTGCTGTATTTATAGCCTTGCCCTTTATCCTTGTGAATCTAGATAGCCTTATGGTAAACCTTCCTTTATATAGGATACCCTGCTCCTCATTCATTACAGAGAATCCATTGCTCATGAATGCTTTAATGAACCTATCATTATCTTGCAGTAATGCATGCTTAAAGAAGAGCTCCAATGTTATAGTGAACCTAACATTACTCACTATTAATCAACCCTTAGCACTATCTTACCAAAGTTATGGTTCATCTCCATCATTGCATGCGCAAGCATAGCATCCTCTAATGCAAATACAGTATCTATTACAGGCTTTATGTTATGTTTATGCATAAGATTAAGCATATCTAGCATATCTGCTTTAGTGCCTAGATATGCCCCAATTATGCTTGCAAGCTTATTGTATAGTATCCTAACCTCAACCTTAGTATACTCATCTGCTGTAGCACCACATACCATTACAACCCCACCCTTCTTTACACACCTTATACTTGTATCCCATATACCAATCTGATCTATTACAATGCTAACACCTTCATTACCCGTTATACTCATAACCTCACCTACTACATCCTTCTCACTCCTATCTATAACATGATCAGCATAAATGCTTGCTTTGCTTAACTTACTCTTATCTCCAACAGTTGTTATAACATTAAAGCCTAATGCTTTAGCGAACTGTATACTTGCTATACCTACACCACTACCAGCAGAATAGACAAGTATAGTATTGCCATCTACACCATTTATGCTAGAGATCTCAGTAGCCTTCTTGATCATGCTGTATGCTGTTAAATATGCTACACCTAGAGTACTTGCTTCTTCATGGCTTAGCCATTTAGGCATCCTTATAAGATTCCTGTATGGTACCTTTGCGTATTGTGCATAACCTCCATGCCAATCACTGAAGCCTCCTATTATACTGAATTCTTTGCACATATTCTCTCTCCCATTTAAACAGTACTTGCACTTATTGCAACCTATACCAGGGTATACAAGAACATCCTCGTTAGCCTTAAACTCTCCTATGCTATTAACAAGATAGCCAGAGAAGTCGCACCCAAGTATATGGGGGAAGTTAACCCTTCTATTAGGCAAACCCCTTCTAACCCATATATCTAGTCTATTAACTGAGCATGCTTTAACCCTAACCAAGGCTTCATCATCATTGCATACTGGTTCAGGGAAGTCCTGGTACTTTAACTTATCTACTCCACCATGCATATGAAGCACTACAGCCTTCATACCGTTAATTAATTTAACATACCTTAAATTATAATTTATTGTATATTATGCATAGCAATCAGATCCTTCTTAAATGGTTCAAGTACTTCAGGTATACTAACATCTATTGGGTCCTTCAATGATTTACCCTCACTCTTCTTCCTATTCCATATTGAGGAGTTAAACTCTACTATCATCCCTGTATACTTCCTCATATCTCCTCTATTATACTTAATAACATCAACAGGGAATGTATTAGTATGTATGCTCTTATCTGAGTACAGTATCCTCCATATATGATCTGTTATGAATGGTGTTATTGGTGCAAGCAATAGCAGTATAGTTGATAAGCATTTATGTAATGTATAGCATGCAGATCTCTGCTCATGTTCATTGAACCCTTGGGCATATGCTCTAGCCTTTACCATCTCTATGTAATGGGGTGCAAAGAGGTTCCATAGGAACTCTCTAACAGCATTTGATGGTATGAAGAAGTTAAACTCATTGTAGCCTTTCATGCATCTCTCAACTAGTATTGATAACTCTGCAAGTATCCATCTATCTGTAGCCTCTAAAGTGCTCAAATCTATGCTTGAATCATCTATAATTGGGAACAATGATATGAATCTAGCAGTATTCCATAGCTTTGTTAGGAACTTCTGTGTACCTGCTATCCTCTGCTCTGAGCATCTAAAGTCATAGCCTAGGTTAACCTCGCTAGCACTCCAGAACCTGAATGTATCTGCTCCATAACGCTTTATTATAGGCAAGGGATCTATAACATTACCCTTGCTCTTACTCATCCTTTCTCCTTTTTCATCTAAACCATAGCCCATTATCCATGCACTAGCAAATGGTGCCTTCCCTGTAAGTTGGTAGCATCTTAGTATTGTGTAATGTAACCATGTTCTTACTATATCCTTTGCTTGGGGTCTTAATGCTATAGGATAAGTATATTTAAAGAACTCCTCATCCTTGCCATACCTTGATATGAAGAGTGGTGTTATACTAGAGTCCATCCATGTATCAAATGTTCTATCCTCGCCTATGAAGTCTCTGCCATTGCAGTATGAGCATCTATCAAAGGGAGGCTTATCTATCCATGGTCTATAGTATCTGCCCTTCTCTGGTAGATTTGCTTTACCACATGACTTGCAGTACCAAATAGGTATCTCAGTAGCATAGAACCTCCTCCTTGATATAGGCCAGTCTATTGTTATAGAATTTAGCCAGTTCAAGAGTATATGCCTATGCATCTCTGGATAGAATTTCATGTTGTATGCTATACCCTTAAGTGTATCTATGAACTCTAACTGCTTTAGATAGTACTCCTTCATAGGTATTATCTCTATTGGGGTATTGCTCCTCTCACATACAGGGGTTCTATGCATTATATCCTCCACCTTTATAAGCAGACCTTGTGATCTAAGATCCTCTATAATTGCATCCCTAGCATCACTTATCTTCATACCAGAATACTTGCCAGCATTAATACTCATCAACCCGTTTGTATCTATAGCAATAACCTCTTGTAATGCTAACTCTCTAAAGAGTTGAACATCGTTATGATCACCATAACTACATACCATGACTGCACCAGAACCAAAGTTCATATCAGCAGATGGATGGGGTATTATCTTAACCTTGTTATTGTATATAGGTACTATAGCATGCTTGTAGTGTAAATGCTTGTATCTAGCATCATCTGGATTTACTATAACTGCTCTACAAGAGCATAGCAATTCTGGTCTTGTGGTTGCTATTGTTATATTACCTCTATCCTCCTCTTCACCTTCACCCTCACTTAACTTAAAGTTTATGTACACTAGCCTAGTTGGCATATCCTTATATACTATCTCAGCATCTGCAATTGTAGTACCACACTCATAGCAGTAGTTGTTTGGTCTAGTATCCTCATAGATCAAACCTCTATTCCATAGCTCAATGAAGGTTGCTTGTGTTAATGCTCTAAACTCCTCAGAGTCTGTTCTATAATAATTATCTAGTGTACCACTAAGCCCTAACCTTCTCATGATCTCTACCATCTCCTGCTCTAGCTCATCTAATGCATTCTTACATAGCTCTAGGAACCTCTCCCTACCTATGCTTCTCATACTTATCTTGTACTTCTTCTCAGTGTATATCTCAACAGGTAAACCATTCCTATCTATACCTATAGGGAAGTATACGTTATAGCCTAACATCCTTGCTGTCCTTGCTATCATATCTATCTGGGCATAGTGTGCAGCAGCACCTATATGCCATGGTCTACCAGATGGGTAAGGAGGAGGTGTATCTATAACGAACGGTCTCCTTGAGTAATCAACCTTAAACTCATATATATCCTTCTCTTCACTCCATCTCTTCAGTAGTTCCTCCTCTATTCTAACATCCCATACCTTCTCCTTTATCTTAGGTTCCATTGAAATCATTACTTATACTATCTTATTGCTATAACTAACCTTATCTTATATACTATACTCATCTAACCTTTATACCCATTATATTAAATACCTCTTGCCTTGCAATGCAACCATTGCACTTACCACAAGGCTCATCCACTCTTAGATGACAACTCCATGTATACTCTAATGGTACATTAAGTTCTAAGGCTAACCTTACTACACCAAGCTTATCAAGATCAGCTAATGGAAGGATTATCTCTGCAGGTTCACTTAACATGAATCCTTGCTTAAATAGCCAATTTATTGTATCTATATACTCCTTACTAGCATCCTTAAAGAAGAGCATATCCTCCTTTATATGCCCGCCTATTATCCATCTAGCATTAATATACTCTGCTATATGTGCTGCTATAGAATAGAATAGAATGTTCTTAGATGGTATATAGAATGGCCATCTAGCATCACTGCTCTTATACTTTGGGTTTGAGTAACCGTATATGTTAAATGCCTCCATTATGAATGGTGCATCTATCTCTTTAAGTTGTACTCCTGCCTCTCTTGCTATTGCTCTACTAGCCTCTATCTCCTTTATCCATCTATTATAGTAGTTTATTGTAAGGGCATATGTATCATAACCCTTGCTCTTTGCCCAGTATAAGCATGTTGCAGAGTCTATGCCACCAGATAATAGTACTATTGCTTTGTTGTTATCATTATTGCTCATATAGCATCTCTTGGATTCATTTATTATCTTATCCTAGATACTATATGTGCACTCTTACTTACCCCTTCATATATGTATACGCCTATTGCATTTATGTTGTTAGGCATCCTTTCTGCTATTAATTCAATTATTATCTTTGCTAGATTCTCTGCTGTTGCCTCCCCATCTACCATGAATGTGGTATGCTTAGGTACTTTAAGATCAAAGGTACCATTTGGTCCATCAAATGAAACTCTATAATGTTTATCATCCTCCTCTATCAGATACCTCTTATTTATAAAGAACTTATGGTCAAGCATAGATAATGCTTGCTTTATAAGCCTCTTTGCTTCACCAAAGTCTATAACCATACCATCCTTCTTACTCCCCATCAACTCAACCACAACACTTGCTGTATGCCCATGTAATACTGAGCATTTGTTAACTAATGGCAGTATATGAGCATAATCGAATGAGAGTGAAGGGTCTTCAAAGACAAGGCTTGCATAATCATCATCCTTATATGCAAATATGGAGTTTAGTTCATCTATGCTACCAGTTACTATACCCTTACCTATACCTATTATCCTTAGATTTAGATTTAAATCTCTAATCTTCTTTAACTTCTCTAGATCATCTTTACTATCTATAACCTCAATATATCCATGCTCTGTCTTAAAGTCTATGTTAATACTTGGGTCCTCTGAGAGCCTTACGTTATACTCATAATCTATATTTAAGAATTTAAGTAACTCTGCTATAGAATGCTCACCTCTACTACTTAACATGTTGCCTTTGCTATCGATATACCTTACATACTTACCCTCAAGCATAGAGATGCTATAGTAATATGCTATTTATTATTTGCTATTATATGAATCCTTGATCCTCTTAACAACCTTGTATACACCACTGCTGAACTGAACAGCCTTCTTCTCCTTATATGCTAAACTTTTATCTATGCCTATCTTCTCAGCAACCTTTCTAAGTAGTAGCTTCCTTATACCTTGGGCTATCTTGAACTCTACAGGTATATTTACAATATATTGTGCAAGAGAGTATACTGCATATGGTAATGCTAACATTATGTAACTACATGAAGCATTATCATCTCTAAGTAGATCCTTCTCAGCATTTATCACATCATTAAAGAGCATCTTACTAATATCATGATTACAGTATCTAAGGTATCTTGCATAACCAGCAAAGAGCTCATCTGCCAACTGACCAAGCATAAGTATTCTTAACCCTTTGCTTCTAGCATACCTTGCTAGTATATGAACTATGCTAGCAATACTTGCATCCATAGCATTAGTTAAATCTATATCTAGCATTGATAATGAGTTAAGCGCATCAACTACATCCTTCTCATCAATCACAAGCATCTCATGGTTAAGGCTATTGATCTTAGTATGCTTGTAATCATATGAGTCCTTCATGCATACAGTTACTGCTGTAACATCTGCATACCTTGATGCAATACTTGCAATTACCATGCTATCTATTCCAGATAAGCCTACAGCAACTTTACCATTTAGCCTACATATACTATATACTATAGAGTCTAGTAATGCTGTAAGATCCTCTACAACCTTATCAATACTTACACTAGTTGTTGGGTTAAATGATAACTTGCATAACTCATGCTTCCTTAATGAGTTAGAGGTTAATGAGTATGTATACATCATGCCTGGTTCTACAGTCTTAGGATCTCTTAAGACTCTCTTATCACTTGTAATACTTATACCTTTCTTGCTATAATCATAGTAGAGTGGTTTACATCCTAGAGGATCTCTAGCAAATATTATACTCTGTTGCATACTGTTTATTTTAACATAAGCATAGTTACCATTGATACATTTAGGATCAAGTATGAAACCATTAATTAATAGCGATGGGTCATTGCTATTACTATTATAATCTACAGGGTAATATAATATAGTTAATCTATCATACTCTCTAACTATGCATCTACCATCCCATGCTCTATAGTTCATAATATATTTGCATCTAGTTATTATACTATCATCATGGTTAGTTGTTATTAGGAAACCATTGGTTAACATTCCTTTCTACTAATGTTAAGATTTAATTTATTTTCTTTCTTTTATTAATTTAATTTAAAGGTAACCTTCGCTTAATTAACCCACTCTTACTCCATAGCAGTGATGATGTTAATCCTAACATTAGCCATAGCACTAGAACAGTTAATGCACTAGATACTCTAAATCCTAAGAGTATACTGCTATCTATATTTATATGATCAGGATTATTTGGCATAAGCATATATGCTGTAAACATTATTAAAGAGTAAGATGTTATAATTGCTAAATCTCTTCTTATCTTATTACTATTAGTTAATCTAACCCTAATTAATGCTAATGCTAATGCACTTATACTAGAGATAAGAATGTATGTTACAAATATAATCTGTCTATAGTATATTGTATCTGGATCACCTACAGCAGGTGGATTAGCAGGATACTTTATTGCTGGCATAAGGTATATTACTATCCATATGATAGATGCAAGTATAACTGCCCTTTTAACACCTTTATCTATAGATTTGCTTAAGATATATACTAATGTATATAATGCTGAGTATGCTATTCCTACTAGAAGTGCTGCTAGTAGACCACCTTGCAACTGAAATCCTCTATATGCAAAGTACCCTTGGTCTAGATTAAAACCACTCCTTATAGCCTCTAACTCAACAGCCTTATCTATGTAAGGTGTAACAAATAAAATGTTAAGTAAGCCATATAACAGCCCGCTAGCAGATCCTGCAAGCAGTGTTACTGCTACTATATTTAGTATCATGCTCCAAACCAACCACTAATGGCAAGGAACGCCTAGTGAGTGCCTTGTATCATGGAATAACTCATGCAAGTAATTGTCATTGTATGCATCATCTCCAAATACAATGCTTAATATCTGCCCTTGATCATAGCCTACAGCAAACATAGTAAAGACAAACAATACTGCAAGTACTGCCAATGTAGGTAATGGTATCCTGAACTCATTAATGGTTATTGCTTTATTCATAGATAGGGGTAGATTGTAATACTGCTATTTAAAGCTTTGGATAGTTTATCCAACAGTATTATTCCTTGCTTTCATAACTCTCCTTACGCTTCCACATCTTTGGATATGTGTTAGCCTTCATTATAACACGCTTAAGGGAGAATGCAATACCTTTATCACTCTCAACTATCTCCTTGGATGACATAACAGCCTCAGCAAGTGCAATGAGTTCACCTTTTAATGTATATACACCAACAAGATCCCCTTTAGCTATATCCTTTGATAACCTAACTATCCCTGGTACCGCTAACTGTGCACCATGGCATAAGGCATCTACAGCGCTATCCCTAACTACTACAGCCTTGATATGCTTTAATGCATACTCTATTGGTTTGATAAGAGATCTTATCTTATCCTCTCTATTCTCTTCCTTCCATTGCATATAAGCATCATAAAGATCATGTAACCTTACCATATCGCTTTCACTTAAAGTGCTTACTCTTGTTCTTCTTAACTCCACCATGCTTGCCCCAGTACCTAAAACCTCACCAATATCATATATCAACTTTCTAACATATGTGCCTGCTTGGCATAAAACTCTAAGCAGTAGCAATCTCCCATGGGATTCTAACAGCTCTAACTCGTATATCCTTCTAACCCTAGTCTCCCTCTTCACAGATGATCTCTGTGGAGGCTTTTGATATATATCGCCTATGAACTCTTTTATAACGCTCTCTATCTTACTAATGCTTGTATCTGTATGTAACCTTGCAATAGCATAGTACTCCTTTGGTCCCATCAGTAGTGTAATCAAAGCCTTGGTAGCCTCTCCTAAACCTATGGGTAGTAGCCCAGTTACAAGAGGATCTAGGGTACCACTATGCCCTGCTCTACTAATGTTTAGTATCCTCTTAACCCATGCTACTATCTCATGGCTTGTTGGTCCTGCTGGTTTATCTATACATACTATACCATAATCAAGCAGTACATCTATAGGTCTAGAGAAAGGATGATACCCATAACGCTCATCTGTTACATCATCATCTATGCTTATTAAACCACTTAACTGAGGTATCTTATCGTCTAACTCTTGACCAGAGTAAGTAGTAGTATTATTCATTGCTATTACCCTCTTAAAATACGCTCTACTATAACACATGCTATATCTATAACGCTAGATGCGTTAAGATAATCTGTATTTATAACAAAGTCAAATACTGTAAGATCATTACATATATCTATATTGTACAGATTCTTGTACAACCTCTTATTCCTCTCATCCCTTATAGCAATAACCTGCATGGCTTCATCATAGGTTAGATTATCCCTCATTGCCATCCTTGCTGCTCTCTTCTCTCTTGAGCCTTTCAGGTATATCTTTACAACACTATCATAAGATACAAGCCAAGGTAAAGTATAACTTGTTACTACCACATTACCCTTCCTAACTAAGTCTAAAAGGTACTTATCAACCTGCTTATCAAACTCTGGATTACTCTCCCTCTCAGCAAGAAAGCTCATCCCTTGCTCCCTATCCCACCAATCATTACCTGCTACTCTATAACCTCTGCTTATTGCTAACTCCTTAAGTATATCTCCCCCAGAGTAATAGCGCATATTGAACCTTGTTGCTATAGCCTCTGCAACAGTAGTCTTTCCTACTGCAGGAAGGCCAGAGACTACTATAGATTTATTACTACTACTGGTATTAGTTCTCATCTCTTTAAGCTCAAGTTCATTCATGCTCTTATAAAACTTTATAAAGTCATCCTACTTTTATTTATTATTAATTCAGTTAATGCTTATATCAGTTCTAGTTATCTTCATAACTATACCACTGAATGCTATAGATGCTATAGCATACCATGCCCAGAGCAGTACCTCGTTCTCTGCTGTACATGAAGGGACCTTCTCATTGATTGGCTTCTCTATACTTGAGTTAAGGGTTCTATAAGCTTCAAGTATGCTCTTCTTAGCATCAATATACTTGCCTTCATTAGCCTGCTCCTTAGCCTGCTTTGCTAAATATACTACACTATCCTTTATTCCTTGATCTTTAACCTCATCTGCCTTGCTTATTAGTTCATCAGATATGCTATTAACATCCTTAACTATAAGACTCTTTGTACATGTTATAGGCATTAGATCACCCAATATATTGAGTGATATTGGAGATACAGCAACCGTATGACCAAATACTTGAGGAAGTATAGCCCACCATACTATAAGCATAGGTACCATGAATACCATCATAGGCCTAAAGTTCATCTGCATAACCTCCATGTTAAGCCTGTTCATATACTCTTGCTTCTCCCTTAACTTCTCTATCCTATTCTTATCCTGCTTCCTTATTGCGTCCATATACTCCTTCCTCCACTCATTAACCTCTTTCATTGCACGCTTTAACTTCTGTAGATCAGTTAACTTTAATCTTAGGAAGGCATAGAGGAATTGTAATGCTACAGCAATTATGCTTACAAGTATAGCAGAGGTTAACATGTCAGTAACATATGGATGTGCTGATCCAGTTGGTGCAATCTGTAGTTGCATATACAAAGGTATTATTGAGAGCTGAGCAGATACTAGCAGTATAAATTGGACTAACGTATCTGTATTCATATCTACTTTACACCTTTTTATCGCTTAATAAGTTAATAAGATCCTTAACTGCATTCTCAGCCATACCATCTCTATTCATTATTATTGAGAATGGGGCACCAGTAAGTATTGAGCATGCAGCAACCATTATCCTTGCTATCTCTAACTCATGTGCAATATCCTTCTCATCAACCAGATCTCTCTGTCTACTCTTATCATTTATCCTTCTATTTAGTATCTCTTTAGGCTCTGCTGCAACAAGCACAAGGTTAGTAGGCTTTAATAGGTTAAGCAGGTACAATGGTAAACCTGGATAGTAACCTTCTCTAGTATTTATGAACAGATGTGTATCTATAAGCACTATATCATCCTGCATGCTAGCTATCTTCATAGCTGCATACTCTTGTAACCTCTTCTGCTCCTCAATAGGCATCTTACGCATCTCATCTCTATGCTTAACACCAAGTTTAGCAGCCTCCTCAAACATAACAGTCCCAAATACAACTAACCTAGCATTGTATCCTAGATTATTCAATTCCTCTACAGCCCTAGTTATCACTGTGGTCTTACCTACTCCTGGTATACCTACAACTATTGCACGTTTAGTCTTTCCTTCCAAGGAGAGCACTCAACCTTGGCATGAACACATCTATCTTCTCTCTCAGCAATAGGTTGTAGTAGTTTATAAGTATATCAACCATCAATAGCAATCCTGTACCAGTACCAAATGCACCAAGTACATCACTACCAGATGCAAGTAAGCCTAGGAATATTGAACTCATTAATGTAACAGCTGGTATATACTTCTTAAGTAAAGCCTCTATTGATGCCTCTGTCCTTCTGAACCCTGGTATCTGTACATCTGCTCCTATAAGACTACTTGCAGCAGATTTAGGGGATAACCCTCCTAACTCTACCCATAATCTACCAAAGAGCACTACCATACCAGTAAGTATACCAATGTATATAAGTGCATGATGGGGCTCGAGTAAGGTAGCATCTATACCCCGTGGAGGGAGGAGATACTTTACTATACCTCCTATTGGGGTCTGTGGATCACTAGGATCGAACATGGCTATCCAATTCAACTCCTCTCTAGTATTCAAAGGATTGTAGTTAGCCCAGAATAACTGAGCCATGAATACAAGGTTTGCTATTAGTGCAGATGCAAGTATTACAGGTACATTGGACACATACATGAACTTTATAGGATAGCTTGCTGTAAATCCTCTAAACCTACTTGAGACCAGAGGTATCTCTATCTTCATACCTTGTGTAAACAATAGTAATGCTATTATAGCAATAGTTACAAATAAGCTTATTAGGTTTGGTAGCATACCTACCCTAAATAACGCATAATAAATATCAAAGTTACCATTTATAGCCATCTGTATAAGCATGGGTATTATACCAAATGGTAGATTATCTTGTGCATTTATTGGGCTAAACATGTGCCAGAGTACAGATTGAGCAACACCAGCCATTATAAACAGACTTATACCACTCCCAAGACCCCAGCCCTTCTGTACAAGCTCATCAAGGAACATGACTATTATACTTGCACCTATCAACTGTAGTATTATAATGGTAGATATGCTAGGCTCTGTCTTGTATACCATAGATCCATAAACAGTACCCTCTACTATTATAACTATTATTGTAACTAGTTTAACTGCTGATGTGAATAATGCCCTATCCTCAGGTCTACTGAAGTCTAACTTGAATATATCTGCACCCTTTAATAACTGCATAAGCAATCCAGCAGTTACTATAGGTCCTATACCAAGTTCTATAAGAGTACCTTGTTGGGATGCAAATATTATCCTTGCAAATGCAAATGGATCGAATGGGCTTGTTGGGGCACCATACAAAGGAACTTGGCCCATTATAAGGTAAACAAGTAAGGCTAAACCACTCCAAGCAAACCTTTGAGTTAGAGTAAGTTTCTTCTTTGGTTTAGGTATCTGGGGCAAGTAGGTTGATGTCTTGTTTACTATCTCCCTAAAGCTTAGATTACTTGGGATGCTGGGTTTTAGCATGATACTATCACACCACCAGCCTCTTCTATCTTACTCTTAGCAGAGTTGGTATATAAAGGTATTACAACCTTGTAAGCATTACTAACATTACCAGCACCTAAGAGCTTCTCATAGCCTAAAGCCTTAAGGTCTATGAGCCTCTTACCATCCTCATCTACCTTGCCATACTTCATGAAGAGATCATCTAATGCACTAAGGTTAACCCAACGCTCTATAACCTTGCTAGTAGGGTTATGGAATCCATGCTTACCAAAGTACTTCCCTTCAATAAGTACTGCTTGTGTCCATTTATGCTTGTGTAAACCAACCTTCCTGTTACCCTTCTTTCCAGTATCTCTATGCTGTCCTATCTGCCCCCAACCATGGGTCCTAGACCCCCTTAACCTCCTAACCTTTCTTAGCCTAGTTGCCATACAATAACAGATGAAGAAGCGTTAATTAAGTATTGCGAAAGGTGCGTAACAAGCTATTAAATTAAACTATAATTTATATTGCATAACATAGACTATGAAAGAGTGAACGTGTTTTAATTTTACAAGGGGAGGTTCACTAGGAGCATATGAGTGTGATGTATACAAATCTCTTGCTAAGCATACATAAAGTTTGATATAATAGCTGGTACAAGGGCTGTTAATGCATGTAAATAGAAGCCTCAAAAAGGGATGTAGATACACTTCAAAGGTTCTGGAATAATATTTTGTCAAGAGTAGAGATAACTATAATAATTATTTATAGTCTAACACCAATTATACCATTACTAGACTAGAATTAAATACTGATACATTAAGGCTAGTTTAATTCCCTTTATAGGAACAGATTATTCATACCAAGGGTTACGATAATGGATTATTTAAGGATGCGGACTTTGAATAAGGTGAAAGAGATACCGATAATGTATTAAAAAGATTGAATAACATAAAATAAGTGCATTAATAATTACTAAATAATTACTAATCATACCATCCTTGCAACCATCTCAGATAACTCCTCGTTTCTACCAAGAATGCCTCCATCAGAGTACATACGCTTACTACTCTTCTTGAAACCTTTCCTTGGTGGTGCTAATCTAAAGTATGGTTTAATCAACTTTAAATCATTGAACTTGATACTATCATTTGCTAATGCAGTTGCAATATCATCAATGCTAGAGAAGCCTAAGGATCTTAGCACTTCATCATTTATACTCTTATCACCAATAACCTTACCTCTCTTCTCAAGAAGTAACTTTATGGTTTGAGCATCTGCCTTGCACCATGCTACATGATCCTTTACCTTCTTAAGCATTCCTTCATACACTTCATTCTCTGGAACTATAGTAGCACTAAATCTACTCTTTAGTCTAAGGAGCCTTAATGTATGCTCAGCCCAGTATGGTGTATTAACTGTTCCTCTAAGCCTTACAACAAGGTAAGCCATATTACACTACACCTTCCTTCTCTCTTTATCTTACCATTAATTAATCTATCTACATAACTCTAGCCTAGGCTATATGTATTTCTTAATGCATTGTATACTGCATATGCTGTTGATGACATAGTACTAGTTGACCCAAATGTTCTTGTCCATGCATCCTTCAGACCAGCAAGTCTTAGCATGGTAGTTATAGTGCTGCCTGCAACAAGCCCTAACCCTCTTGGTCCTGGTATTATCTCTATCCTAACACTACCTCCCTTCCCTTTAACCTTGAATGGTACAGAGTGCTTCATTGTACATCTACACTCCCAACTACCACACCCAAGTTTAACAGGTATTATGTTAAGCATGGCATCCCTTGTTGCCTTATCTATAGCAGATCTCATCTGTGCTGCCTTACCTTTACCTATACCAAACCATCCTTGCTCATCTCCACATGCTACTATTGCACTGAACCTTGTTAACTCACCAGCATCTGTCTGCTTCTGTACAACCCCAACATGTATCACCTCGCTCTTAAGATCTGGTAATAGATACTTAACTATCTCTGGCTCTCTAATCCTATAACCCTGCTCAAATATCTGCTCTAGAGATGTTATATGCTTACTTACAACAAGCATACCTAGCTTTGTCCTAGGCTTCCACTCCTCTACCTTCTCTTTACTACTCTCCATAACCTCACTCATCTAACTATCACCATCACCAAACGAGTGTAATATATTATCCTTAACATCTTTAAAGTGTTCTATATAATCCTCTGGTTTAAGTCCCCTTGCTATTAGTGCTGAGAACCTTTTATTGTATACATTAGTATCATGACTTTTAAGTAGATTTGCATAATCAACTATATGTCTGCCCATTATCATATCCTCGTTTGGAAGTGAATCATCATCTACAGGAATCTTTAAACCAGCATCTATTAGCCCCTTAGTACATGCTGCTATTCTTGAAGTAAAGCCCCTAAGTCCAGTGTATATTATGCATGAGTCTATACCTTTAGTCTTAGCCTTCTTACCTGCAAGTAAACCAACAAGGTAACATGCTGGCATACTCTTCCTTGAACCCCTCCATCCGTACTTTAACAACTCTCTACTGTGTGCTGATACTAATACCCTGTCACCTTTAACCTCAGCCTTTGTTATCTGTACTATAACATTCTCATTGCTTATCCTTATACTAGCAAATACATGCCTACCTACAAGTATAGCCTTCCTCTTTCTATAATCTGTCTTCCCCTCCCTTATTCTCTTAAGTGTTGATATGTATCCCAACTTCTATTCTTACCTCTTGTTATTGTACCATTTATAAACCTTTGAGATCAATGCTTTAACAATCTATTATTTCATAAATATTGCTAATAGTAGCATAGGTATTGATATGATTATAGTTATTATCACTATACCAATCATAGCATTCTCATTTATGTTAACCCCCCATAATGGTAGAACGGGTATTGGGAAGAGTGCGAGAACCAATAAAGCAGCAAATGCGATTATCCTCTTCCATCTCCTTCTTATAACTTGCATGAATAGTAAGATATTGAGGAGATCATTTTAACCTTACTTTATTTAGCAGATATAGCACCACCGCTATAATTAATAATCTATTAAATTTATTATGAAAATCAGATGAAATGTTGTTACATTTATAAGAAGTTAATTTGTATATTATAGTTATGTACAGTGGTGAGCTTGAAGTACAGGCAAAGAGGAAGGCATTAGCAGTACTACAAGATGAGAGTAGCAAGTTGGTTAATGCTGGAAGATCACTTGTTATGGCATACAACACTATCCTTAACAATGATACCAATGGAATACATGCAAGTATAGAGAGGATAAAGAGCATAGAGGAGGAGATAGAGAATCTAAGGAGGAAGATAACCATGGATATATATGAGATAGGTTCTCTCATGGTTAATAGAGAAGAACTTCTTAAGACAATCTACCTCATGGATGAGATAGCAGGTCATATGAGTGGCATAGCGTTCAGATTATCCGTTCTAAGGGCTGATATATTCAAGGGGATAGATAAAGAGGTACAGTCACTCCTTGACCTTGTTCTTGATGAGGTATTCAAGCTTAATGAGATGGCTAGAGCATTAAGCATGAACCCAATGGCAGTACTAGAGATAAGCCCATCTGTAGAGAGGTTAGAGAAGCAGATAGATGATAAGTATAGGGCACTTGTAGTAAAGGTCTTAAGTAATTTGAGTGATCCAAAGGACCTTATACTCTTGAAGGATGTGCTTGATGGTGTTGAAGGCATGGCAGATAAGTGCTTAGAGGCATCTGATCGTATGACTATATTAGCATTAAATATGTAATCGTATTGATGTTGTATATATGATATGAGTAGCAGTAAGATAAGGGGAGAGTTAATAGAGAATAGAATAGTAATATGGAATATAGAGCATGCTAGGCAACTCTTTAGGAACGGCTTCTATGGTAAACCTTTGGGGATACCTAAACCCAAGGGTGATGATTTCAATGCTCCATTGATACTTGATCTCATAGAAGGGTACTATCTTGCAAAAAAGGGTATACTTGAGATATATAAAGACAATAGGATCAGTACCAGCTCTAAACATGGTGTAGTAGAGGAGGAGAAGAGCAGTAATAGCAATATTAACACTAATGCACATAATACTGCTAGTGATAATAGCTTAAAGGTAGTATCGCTTAAGGAGATGACATCCATATGCAGAAAGGAGTATGCGCACTTTGATAGTAAATATATGGTATTTGCTACTCTTAGGGATAAAGGCTATGTTGTTACTCCAGGCATAAAGTTTGGTTGTGATTTTGCTGTATACGAGCATGGTCCAGGTATAGATCATGCCCCATACCTTGTACAGGTAGTAAATCCTAGCGATATGCTTACAGCAACAATGGTAGTGCTTTATGGAAGGCTTGCTACAACGGTTAGGAAGCAGTTCATCCTAGCAATAGCAAGGGTAAAGGAGAAGAGTGTAGTATTCCTTGCATTTGATTGGTGGAGAGCATAGAGTGTAAAGCCAACTAATAAATAACTATAACTATACTATTATTTTATTCAAACTCTTTAATCACTTGCTTCACATGTCCTGCTATTATATTAAAAGCCTCTATAGCCTCTTTACTTAGATTTAACTCATGCTCTACTTTAAATCTAGAGTATATTCTAATTGCATTATCTGTAGGATCTATAAATATATCACCTTCATCCTTTAATACATGCATAAGCAGCTCTTTAAGCCTTGTATCATTATTTAGCCTATCAGCAATCTTACCCCCTTCCCACCACACATCTTCAATCCTCTTATTTACTACCCCTGTAACCTTCTTCCTTGTCCTTGCTAGTAGTAACTCTCCATAAGTCTTGCCATTACTCTTGATTATAAAGTGTATCTGATAGAAAGGTAGAACACCATATGCATGAATATTACTACTCTTCCCTTGTTCCATAGTATTCATACTGTATTCATATTAATTTATAAACCTTTTATATTATATTATAGTTAACCCCTTGCTAGTATCTGAATGTAATCAAAGTTCATACCCTCTACTTTTATGTAACCTATGCTAGTGACTACCCTTGGCATTGATGTAAAGTAGTAACTATAATACTGGCGATCATTAACATCCATGGCATCTGATATGCTTGCATCTATACCAAGAGCCTTTAACTGCTTTATTACCTTGCTTATTATATCTGTATCAAAATACTCCTCCCCTTCTCCCCCCTCTTCAGCTTCATGGCTTCCATGTGTCTTTACATGTTCAATATCGCTACCCTTCTGCTTCATACATAAGGATACATAAGATCATAAAATAAAGATTTTGGCTCTTCATACATTTATCTAACTAATTCTTATTATCAATATAATTAAAGTTCTTAATTTATATGAACCGTCTAGTTAAGTAAAAGATTTAAAGGTGATTACATCATACTAGATTAATGATAAGAAACTATTATGCTCGTATGCTGCTATGGATGGCTATAAGCGCTGCTGTAAGTTTTATACTAATAAGGATATTTGGTCTTATTATAGGCTTAGCATTATCATTTGCTATATTTGTGCTGTTGAATATAATTGCAAATAGGCGTATGCTAAATTACGGTAGAGGCTCATTCAGTGTAGGTATAACCTATAGATGTATAAACTGTGGACATAGGTTCAAAGGTGGTTCATGTCCAAGATGTGGCTCAAAGATGAAACAAGCAGAGTTCTAACACGATAATTTTTATGAACGCTATGCTTAGATTTAGATTTAAATACCATAATATCTGTTATTATTACATGAGCAGTATACAACAGATGCGTGTTAAGATATTTGAGGAGTTAAGCAAGATAGTTGATCCAGAGATAAATGTATCCATAATGGAGTTACAGCTTATAGACAATGTTGAGATAAGGGATGGTAATGTTAAGGTTGAGCTGCATCTAACAAGCCCATTCTGTCCTGCTGTATTTGGCTTCAAGATTGCTCAGGATATAAGGGATAACCTGAAGAAGATAGAGGGTGTTAAGGATGTTAAAGTCTATGTAAGTAACCATTTCATGGCCGAGGTTATAAATAAACAAGTTAATGAAGGTTCAAGTACTAGCATATATGGCAAGTAATATATTAGTATATAAATTTATATACTTTATTTGAATATCTTTAAATAAAACCATAACGTACTTAATCTAGTGCAGAGAATAATAGTTCTAATACTATTACTGCCATTCATGCTCTTAACCCAAGTACTTAGCAATGCTCATGCTACTACTGAAGATATAGATGTGATATTTGTTTCAAGCATAATTGAGATAAGGGGGCATCTATTGCAAGCGATTGAGAATAAGAGGGTTAACGACTTGGAGCATGCTATACCTCATACAGTTCATCCTACGGCTGAGCTTTATCCAAACATAAAGGATAGGATAGCAGAGAAAGATCCTCAACTGGCTAATAGTATAGAGAATAAGCTTCTATCCTTGCAGAAGGATGCACGAGTATTAACTGTAGAGGAGTTTAATGAGAGAGTAGATGAGATAAATTCATTGCTTCATAAAGCATTATTCAACTATGATATAATAGCATCTGATAAATTACAAGGGGTAGGATTCTGGGCTAGTGTTCTTCTGCAAGTTATAGATGATGCCATTGATGAGTATGAAGAAAGTGATATAGAAGATGGCAAGGTAAAGAATGTAATAGAGTGGCAAGATGCTATAGGATTTGTTACAGTTCTAAACAACGATATATTCCCTACTATGCTTAAGGGCAGATTAGAGCAAGGGTTAAGCAACTCATTAGAGCAGTTACTTGCTAGTTTACTTGAGGATATGAAGTCCATGAAGAGTATAGAGAGTATCTTAAGTACAGTAAGAGCAATAAATGATAACCTAAGACCATTAATAGTAGTAGAAGAGGAGCCTAGTATACCAAAGATAAAAGATTTACTTACATTGGCATTGAATTCATACCAAGCAGGTAAGTTTGAGGAAGAAAAGGGTGAGTTTGGTGAGGCACAGAGTAATTATGAGGAGGCCAAAGAGTATATAACTCTTGCATATGAAAAGCACTTCCTACCATTGAAACAGTATATAGAGAGTAAAGATCATGAACTTATGAGTAGTACTGAGAATATGCTTAAGGATGAGTTGTTGATGCTTATAGATAAACGTGTAAGTGTAGAAGATATTAAAAGTAAGATAGATGAACTTAATACTAATATAGATAAGATAATTGCAATAGGTGTAATACCAGAGTTTCCATTAGTTACAGGAGCTGTTCTTGTATCTGCAATGCTAGTAGTGCTTATGCTAACATATAGAGGTAATATAAGATTCAACTTATTCAATTCTAACAATTAGGCAGTAATAAAAGCAAAGACCTATCTTAATATATTCTTTATACTTATCCTAATGTACTCAAATTAAATTAACATATAGCACAAACAATAATAACACATTCGGATAAATAATTAACGATAAATTCATACTCATGTTGATAAGTAGTGAGGTGTATAATAGGATAGAATCCTCTGGCATATACGGTATTAGAAGGGTTGACCTTAGGAAGGAGTTCGGTAAGGACGTAGATAATCATGTTAATGAACTAATATCTCAAGGTTTAGTCTTTGTAGATAAGAAGAATGGCGCAGTAACATACTGGAGCAAGGATAGTTATTTAAGGTATATACTAGAGAAGGATCCAAAGCTAAAGTTGCTTCAAGAATTGATCAAAGATAGCAAAGATAAGGAAGAGGTTACAGGTAACATGGAATTAGAAGAGAAGATAAGAGATATAGTAGAAAATATTGTAAATGAGAAGATTAATATATTTAATAGCATATTAAATAGTGAGATACTTAAAATAAAAGATCTAATAAGCAATATGAATTCAAATTACTCATCATTTAATGATTATGTTTCTTCAATGAAAAATGAACTAGAGACTAGATTCTCTTCAATGCATGATAAATTAATTAGTTATATAGATGAGAATATCAGTATAATAAATTCTAGACTATCAGATACTAATAAAGAACTAAATGAAAGAATTAACATACTAGATACTCAAGTAAGATCTATCATTAATTTGAATAATATGATTAAAGAGAGCAGAGAAGAATTGGATATTAAAATAAAAGAAGAGATAAACTCATTAAAGGCATATGTAGATGCAAAATCTGATTCTATTAATCTGATGTTAGATGAACAACGATCATTTAACAATGATATAGTTAAGAGGTTAACTATACTAGAGGAGGGTATAAGGGATCTTGAAGCAAGAATGCATAAAGTAAATCAGCATTTAGATAATGTAATAAATAACAACAATGAGTTAAAAGAGAAGATCTCTTCCATAAGCAAGAGTATAGACTATAACATAGATACAAAAGTATCACTAGAAATTGATAAGATATATGCTAAAATAAATAATCTCTCTGAGGATTTAACAAATATAAAGCAAGAATTAGATACAAGGTTAATATATATTGATGAAGTTGCCAGAAGGATAGATGATATACTTGCAACACTTAACACACTAAAAGCAAGTACAAATGGTAAGAATGGAAATGGTACATACAATGGTGAGAATACAATAACTCTAGAACAGTTCAGGATTGATTTTGATAGAATGTTAGCAGAGTCATCATCATCAATAGGTTGGGTTGAGTTGGCTAGTATAAGGGAAAGAATGTGCAGAAAATATAATATATCTGCACATGAATTCTATACTCTAGTATCCCAACTAATAGAGCACTTTAACAGTAGATATGAACTCTCATCTGGAGGACAAGAAGGCATAGTGATAAGAGGATTAATACATGGATTTGTAAGGAGGGTATGAATACTAATATGAAGAGTATACAAGAGAATAAAGTGCATGATGGAGACAGATATAATTACAATAACATAAACGATAGCATTAATAATAGTAATAGCAATAGTAATAATAATAGCCTATATCCTTATGGGTTACTTAATAATCCTTTTCCTAGTAGCCCTACACCAACACTCCATAACTCTAAAGTTCTAGGGGGTAAGAGGCATAAGGAGGCTAGGGATGCCATAATAAACTGTATAAATGATCTATACTCAAAGATAAGCAAAGATCATAACAATAGCATAGATGGTTTCAGGGTTATAACAGTGGTTCAAGATATAGGTACTGGCAAGACTCATCTTGCATTGCATATAAAGAGTATGGTTAACAACGCTGTATGCTCATATCTAGATCTTAGCACTATATCTCCAAAGACACTACAAGGGCTCTTTGCTGGATTGCTTAAAGGATTTACTCAAGATTACCTAGTTGAGTTAAGATCTAAGATAATAAATTATATAAAGCATAGTGCACTTCAAGGTAACAAATATGCAAGGAAGTTCTTTAGGGCATCTTTCTTTAATAACAATATTGAGAAGCTTGCAAGAGAGGTAAGTAATGGTTCAAGATATCCAGACATAAGGTACTTGAGTGATATATTTAGTGATTACAACAATTATGAGGTATCTTTGATAAGGAAGATTATAAATGATGAGTTTTACAATGTGAACGATATAACAAGTTTAGAAGAGATGTTAGCAGTGCTTGATGCCATAGCAAGTATAAACATGAAGTTCTTGAACAAGCTAACATTACTTGAGATAGATGAGTTTGATTCTAATACTGACTCTATGGACTTTGTTAAGGCTTTAATAAATGCACATACAAGATCAACAATACTACTTCTAATAACTACACCTTCAATATACGATACAATAAGGAGCAGTAACCCTTCATTATTCGATAGACTAGAGAAGGCTAACTACAAGATAGATCTTGTAGGCTCAAGTACATTTGATGAGGTAGTTGATATAGCATTAGAGTACATAAGGGCTAATGTTAAAGATATAACATTCAACATATATGAGCATGATCTAGCAGGTAAGATAAAGGTTATTTATGATGAGTTCGTTGAGTTCAGAAACATAAGATCGCTGCTTAACATACTATACCATGCAATGGAGAGTGCAAAGTCTAGAAATGAGCAAGTACTAACAGAAGATGCTATAGAGGATGCTATAAGGCATGCTTATCCAGGATTAAGGGTTAAAGGGAGTATAATGAATATTCCTATAGCTGAGTTCATGAGGATAAGGAGAGAGTATAATGCAAATGATGTAGAGGGTGTAGTAAAGCAAGCAGTCAAGAACCTCTTAACTCTTCTCCAAGAACATGGCAAAGTATCCAGGGTAGAGTATGATGTTCCTATTAATGGTGTTAGTGCAGATGCATTATACTTTGATAACAACATGAAGAGGAGTATGGTTATAGTTATGCTAAATAAGGATTACGTTAGCATGAAGGATCTTTACCATGAAGGTATGAGTGTAGATAGATTACTTGTACTAAACAACTCAGGGATAAATTCTAGTAATGGCTTAAGTATAGTAAACCTTGATAAGCGTAAGATAGTAGATCTTATATACTTCAACCAAAAGTATAGTAAGAAAGAAATAAGTGATCTTGATATAGAGAAGGCATTGCTACTAGCAAGATCGATACTACTGTATTAAAGGTATTATCATTTGATCTAGATGGTACACTATTTAGAAAAGGTTTGGATGATGAGTTCTGGCTTAAACTAATCCCAGAGGCTCTTGCTAAAGAGAAGGGTATAAGCATAGATGATGCTAGGGATTATGTGATAAAGGAGTATGAGTCTATAGGAGAGAATGATATAAGATGGTATATCCCAGAGTATTGGTTTACAAGGTTTAATCTAAAGTCAAGTATAGACTCAATGCTAGATAGATTGGATTATAAATCTGCCTTGTATGATGATGTTTACCTGCTTAATGAGCTTGCAAGAAGGTATAAACTGATAATAGCAACATGTAACCCAGATGTTATTGCAAGAAGGAAGATTAAGGCATTGGGTATAAAGCATATAAGCTATGTATTCTCATCCGTATCTTATGGTGTATTAAAGAGTAAGGATTTTTACATGCATATATGTAATATATTAAATGTTCATGCTAACAATATACTACATGTTGGTGATAACATAGTGCAGGATTTCATAATACCTAGAAGCATAGGTATGCAAGCCTTGATAATTGATAGGGATTATAAGATAAGCGATGAGTACAATGATTATATAATACACTCTTTAAATGATATAGTAGATATTGTAATGTAAAGGGTAACTAATAGTAATGATTAATAACTCAAAATTATATTAAAAATATATGAATCCTTTACTTAACATGTATGGTTATGTAAGTATACTTATAGTAGGTATAGCAGTACTATTGATAGGTTTCATTGTTGAAGAGAGTAACTTTACGTTACGATTAATAATAGGTTTTATAGGCTCAGCACTTATAGCTATAGCAATCCTTGCTGTAACAGTGGTTAAATGATAACTAGCAAGAGGTTAAGATTAAATGAACCAAGTAAGCAAATAATAGCAAATGTGGTACAGAAGAGCGTTAGAGTTACATTCAAGGTTAAGAGGTAAGATAGAGATAAGAAATAAGGTTAGGATAAGGTCAATGGATGATCTAAGTTTAATATACACCCCAGGTGTTGCATCTGTTGCTCAAGAGATAGCAAGGGATAAGATCAAAGCATATGAGTATACATTAAAGCATAATTCAATAGCAATAGTTACAGATGGCTCAAGGGTACTTGGTCTAGGTAATATAGGTGCAGAGGCAGCATTACCTGTTATGGAAGGCAAAGCTGTTATATTCAAGGAGTTTGCTGGGATAGATGCTTTTCCCTTATGCTTAGCAACAGATAACAAGGATGAGATAATAAGTGTAGTCAAGGCCATAAGCCCATCGTTTGCTGCTATAAGCATAGAGGATATAGAGTCACCAAAGTGTCTAGAGATAGTTGATTCATTACAGGAGCAATTACCTATACCAGTATTCCATGATGATCAGCATGGCACTGCAGTTGTAGTCTTAGCAGCACTTATAAATGCATTGAGGCTAGTGGGCAAGAGCGTTGAGAGTGCAAGGATAACAATAGTTGGTGCTGGTGCAGCAGGTTATGGTATAGTTAATATAATAAGTAAGTACAATAAGGATGGAAGGTTTAATCCAAGGAATATAATAGTACTTGACTCAAAGGGTATAATAAGTAGATCAAGGTTAAAGCATGAGAGTAATGCTAATATGTACAAGTTAAAGATAGCAGAATTAACAAATACAGATGATCTAAATGGCTCGTTGATAGATGCAGTAAGAGGCTCAGATGTTCTCATAGGTGTATCTGGTAGATCTAATCTTATAAGCAGGGATATGATAAGACTAATGGCAAAGGATGCAATAGTATTTGCATTAACCAATCCAGAGCCAGAGATCATACCAAATATAGCAAAGAGCTCTGGTGCAAGGATAGTTGCTACAGGTAGATCGGATTATTACAATCAGATAAACAATGCATTAGTATTCCCTCACCTTATAAGAGCGGTTATAGACTCAGGCATTAAGAGGATAGAGTGGGATATGTTAGTTGATGTAGCATATGCTATAGCAGAGTACACAAGGTCTAACAGATGGTTCAATGAGAGGCATATAATACCTAGCATTATGGATAAGGGTTTATCAAGGGTTATAATATCTTCTATTAAAGCAAGATAATTACTATA
>Ga0197143_1000663_pt1 | contig 34564 bp, 30 predicted proteins | sample GBS70_MetaG_FD_148603 | JGI IMG/M metagenome (GOLD analysis project Ga0197143, IMG submission 148603) | Sediment microbial communities from Great Boiling Springs, Gerlach, Nevada, United States - GBS 70_MetaG | ecosystem: Environmental > Aquatic > Thermal springs > Hot (42-90C) > Sediment... | reverse complement strand
AATTAAAAGATATATTAATTGTTGATTGCGGGATTGGTTTTCCTGCCGAAAAAGAGTTGGGAGTTGATTTTGTTATTCCTGATATTTCCTATCTTGAAGATAAAAAAGATAAAATCAAAGCGATTATTCTTTCCCATGGTCACGAAGATCACACCTCCGCTTTACCTTTTCACTACGCTGCTTTAGGTCAACCGCCAATTTTTGCTAGTAAATTAACGGCGATTTTCTCAGAAAACAAGCTTAAAGAACACGGAATTATGGTAAAAATAAATCAAATTAATCCTGAAAAAACTTATCGCTTTGGACATTTTGAAATCACATTCATAAAAATAACTCACTCCATTCCCGATAGCCTTCATCTTTTTATCAAAACACCAGTGGGCAACTTCTACCATGGTCAAGATTTTAAACTTGATCTTACCCCTCCCTATGGTTCACCTCCAGAATTTGAGAAAATAACCCAAGCAGGAAAACAAGGGGTTTTGTGTCTTTTATCTGATTGTTTAGGGGCAGAAAGAGAAGGGTTAACCTTATCAGAAAAAGTTGTTGGAAAAACTTTTGAAAATGAGATGCGAAAAACAAAAGGAAAGTTTATCATGACTACCTTTTCCTCCAATATCTCAAGAATCCGCCAATGCATTGAGGCAGCAGTAAAATTTAACCGGAAAATTGTTTTTTTGGGTCGATCAATGAAAGAAAATAGCAAACTGGCAATAGAAAATGGCTATTTGCCAATTCCCAATGGTTTTTTAATCAAAGAAGAAGAAGCAAGAAGAATCCCTCCCAACAAGCTTTGTCTTATTGTTGCCGGTTCCCAAGGCCAATACGACTCAGCTTTGGCTAAACTTTCAATGGATCAAAATCAAAATATAAGAATAACTACCGGCGATAAAGTAGTTTTTTCCTCTGATCCTATCCCTGGCAATGAAAACGATGTTTATTCTTTAATTGAAGATCTAATTGAAAAAGGAGCTGAAGTTATCTACTCAGAAATTGGTGAACAACTTCATTCCTCCGGTCATGGAAATCAAGAAGATCTAAAATTTTTAATTCGCTTTACCAATCCAAAATATTTTATACCAATCGGTGGTAGTATTCGCCATCAAAAACAGTATCAAAAAATAGTTGTGGAATTAGGCTTTGATAAAAAATCAGTTTTTCTTTTAAAAGAAGGAGAAACTGTTTGGTTTTTTGAAAATAAAGCTTTTATAGGTGAAAAAATTGAAACAAAAAATATCTATGTTGATGCCTATGGCGTTGGCGATATTGGAAACATTGTCCTTCGTGATCGAAAAACTCTATCTACTGAAGGAATGGTGATTGTTTTTTTAGTTTTTGACAATCAAGGAAAGCTTATCACCGCGCCAAAAATTATCTCTCGCGGATTTGTCTTTGAAAAAGAAGAAAAAAAACTCTATCAAAAAGCGACTCGTCTTGTTGAAAAAATAACCAAAACTACTTTTCGCTTTAATCCTAATGAAATAAAAAGAGTGGTCATTAACAGCCTAGAAGATCTTTTCTATCAAGAAAAAGGAAGAAAACCTTTGATTGTCGTGGAAACAATTGTGATATAAGAGTTAATAAGAAGTTGATGTTAAACATTAAACATTAAAAAAATAATAAAAGTGTAAACGTTTAGGTAAAAATAGTGTAAATATTGTGTAAAAAGTGGGGTAAAAAAGTAGTGTAAAGCTTGTTAAAATGTTTTTTTAATTATTACACGTTACACGTTACACGTTTAATGTTTAATGTTTGATGTTAGATGTTAGATGTTAGATGTTTGGTGTTTGGTGATTGGTGTTGGTGATTTATGTTTCCTCCAATTTTGCGAAAAATCAGTCTTTTTTTACAACGGCTTCCAGGAATTGGAGAAAAAACAGCCAACCGGCTTTCTTTTTTTCTTTTAAAAATTCCAGAGGAGGATTTGAAAACTTTTGGTCAAAACATTATCGATTTAAAACAAAAAATCAAACTTTGTCAAAAATGTTTTAATCTTTCCGAAGAAAATATTTGTTCAATCTGCGCCGATAAAAATCGGAATCAAAAAATAATCATTGTTATTGAGAATGTATTGGATCTTTTAGCTTTTGAGCAAGGAAGAATTTATCAAGGTATTTATCATGTCCTTCATGGTAAAATAGATCCATTAAATAGGGTTACAGCCGATGATTTAAAAATTAAAGAGCTAATTGATCGGTTAAAAAATGAAAAGATCGAGGAAGTAATTATTGCCACAAGCCCTGATATGGAAGGTGAAGCAACTGCAGTTTATATCAAAGAAAAAATAGAAAAAGAAATCTTTCCGCAAAAAAAAATAAAAATTAGTCGATTGGCTTATGGGTTGCCCATTGGCGCCAATTTAGAGTATGCTGACTATATAACTTTAAAAAAAGCATTAGAAGGAAGAAAATTACTTTAAAAATTATTAACACCTAACACCTCCGAGGTGTTATAGATATAACGCCTTGGGATTTTTTGATATACTTCGGGGTGTAGTTCACCGGAAGAACGTTCGGTTCGGGACCGAAAGGCAGTGGGTTCAATTCCCACCACCCCGACTTATGAGACTTTATAACACTTTAACCAAAAAAATTGAGAAATTTACCCCACAAAAAGGAAAAATCGTCACTTTTTACACCTGCGGCCCAACTGTCTATGACTATACTCATATTGGCCATATGCGCACCTATACTAACAACGATCTTTTAAAAAGAACCCTTTTGTATCTTGGTTTTAAAGTAAAACACGTAATGAATATCACCGACGTTGGTCACTTAACTGGCGACGATGATACCGGTGAAGATAAACTAGAAAAAGGTGCTAAAAAAGCAAAAAAAACTGTTTGGGAAGTGGCCTCTTTTTTTACTGATTATTTTTTTAAAACAACTGATGCTTTAAATATTTTACAACCTGATATTGTCTGCAAAGCCACCGATCACATTCAAGAAATGATTGAGATGATAAAAAAACTAGAAAAAAAGGGTTTTGTCTATCAAACTAAAGAAGCCATTTATTTTGATGTTTCAAAATTTAAAGATTATGGCAAGCTTTCTCACCAAAAACTTGAAGAAAAAATCCAAAAAGCAAGGGAAGAAGTTTATATTGATCCTGAAAAAAAACATCCCGCTGATTTTGCTTTGTGGTTTTTTACAGTTGGTCGTTTTGCCAATCATACAATGCGCTGGCCATCTCCTTGGGGTGATGGTTTTCCGGGGTGGCATATTGAGTGTTCAGCAATGAGCACCAAATATTTAGGTCAACCAATTGATATTCATGCGGGGGGGGTTGATCATATTCCTGTTCACCACGAAAACGAAATTGCTCAATCTGAAGCGGCCAATGATAAAAAATTTGTCCGCTTTTGGTTTCATAATAATTTTTTAATGGTTGATGGAAAAAAAATGAGTAAATCTTTGGGTAATTTTTATACAATTGACGATCTAAAAAAACACCAAATTGAACCGCTGGCAATCCGTTACTTTTTTTTACAAACTCACTATCAAAAAGTGGCTAACTTTACTTGGGAAGCAGCCAAATCGGCTCAAAACTCTTATAATAATCTTAAAAAAATTATCCAGGAGCTTCAATCTGATCACTCTTCTAAATCCTATAAGTCTTATAAGACTTATAAGAGCTATCAAACTCACTTTATTAAAATCATAAGCGACAACTTACAAATCCCAAAAGCACTGGCTCTTCTTTGGCAAGTAATTCACGATCAATCATTAACGCCAAAAGAAAAACTTTCTTTAATTTACGACTTTGATCAAGTTTTTGGTCTTAAGCTAAAAGACATCAAGGCAAAAGAAGTCCCAAAAGAAATCATCAATTTAGCTGAACAAAGAAAAAAATACCGAATAGAAAAAAACTTTCAAAAAGCCGATGAGATAAGAAAAAAAATTGAGACTCTAGGCTATCAAATCGAAGACCTACCTCAAAACCAATACAAAATTAAAATCAAATAATTTTTAAACCTCTCTTGACTTTATTTTAACTTTTTCTTATCATCATTTTATGAGACAAATTTTTAAAAAAGCAATTCTTTATTTTTTTCTTTTTCTAATGTTTTTGGGAATAAATTTATTTCTGATTACCCAGATAATCGCTAAGGAAAAAAAAGAGAAAAAGATAGAAAATTTACTTTTGGAAATTGGTGAAGCAAAAACTAACCCTTTTTCTTACTCCCATTTACCTTATCAACCATATTCATACCAAAGTAGTGTCAAACTTGCCGATGGAAGAGTAGCCAACCTAAAACATTTTTTTCGAAAATATAACTCGCCCTTATATGACTATGCTGAGCTTATCGTTTCTGTCTCTGATAAATATGGTTTTGACTACCGTCTTTTGCCGGCAATTGCGATGCAAGAGTCTAACCTTTGTCGTTATATTCCAGAAAACTCTCATAACTGTTGGGGATGGGGAATTTATGGCAATCAAGTGATTCGTTTTTCTTCATATGAAGAAGCGATTGAAAAAGTGGCCGCTGGTATAAAAAAAGAATATATCGACAAAGGGTTGGTTACTGCTTCAATGATTATGAAAAAATACACTCCCTCATCGCCGGGTACCTGGGCGCGGGGTGTTAATACTTTTCTTAGAATGCTAGAATAAACCTTTTTTCTGATATAATTTTCTAATATGCTTATCCAACCACCAAAAGGTTTTCGTGATTTTTTACCAAAAGAAGCCATCCAAAGAAATTTTTTAATTGAAAAACTAAAAACCCTTTTTGAAAAGTTTGGTTTTGATCCTTTAGAAACACCCACCTTAGAGTACGCTGAAGTTCTTTTAGGGAAATATGGTGAAGAAGCCGACAAACTTATCTATATTTTTGAAGATAGGGGAGGAAGAAAACTTGGTCTTCGTTACGATCAAACAGTTCCCTTAGCCAGAATAATCGCTCAATATCAAAATCTTCCAAAACCATTCAAAAGATATCAAATTCAACCAGTTTTTCGGGCTGAAAACCCCCAAAAAGGTCGTTTTCGTGAGTTTATTCAAGCTGATATTGATATTGTTGGGGAAGAAAGTCTTTTAGCCGAAGCTGAAATTATTACTTGTGCTTTAACAACCTTTCACTATTTAGGTTTCAAAAAAACAAAGATAATCATCAATGATCGAAAAAATTTTCTTAACTTTGATAAAAAAATTATTATTGCAATCGACAAAATAGAAAAAGTAGGCGAGGAAAAAGTAATTGAAGAAATAGCCAACAAACAAAAAGTCAAAGAAAAAAAAGCAAAAGAAATCTTAAACAAAATAAAAAGCAAAAAACCAACCGAAGATCTTTTAAAACTTTTTTCTCTTTTAAAAGCTTATGGATTAAAAGAAGGTGAAGATTTTAGGTATCAACCTACTCTTGCTCGCGGTTTAGATTATTATACTGGGATAATTTTTGAAGCAGTTGATGAAAACTATAAAGCGGGTTCTTTAGGTGGTGGAGGAAGATATGATAACTTAATTGGGACATTTTCTCCTCAAACGATTCCTGCTTGTGGCTTTGCTTTTGGTTTTGATCGAGTTTTAGAAGCAACAAAACAATTAAATCTTCTTTTACCAAAACAAACTACTACCCAAGTTTTAGTCACCGTTTTTTCGCCAAACTTTCTTCAAAAATCAATTGAAATAGCCACCTTTCTTCGCAAAAACAACATCAATGCTGAACTCTATCTTAATCCAGAAAAAAAACTTGATAAACAATTAAAATATGCCGATAAAAGAGGAATTCCTTTTGTTTTGATTTTAGGAGAAGAAGAGACCAAAAAAAATGTGGTAAAATTAAAAGATTTAAGAACAGGTAGCCAAAAAGAGGTATCTCTTGAAGAGACTTTAAAAATTTTATCTAATTTATAAGGTCATATAAAACCTATAAGGCCTATTTTATTTCCCTATGCTCGTAAACCCCAACGTTGCCATCATCGAAGCCTTACCGGGAGTTGGAGGTGATGAGGCAAAAATCTGGATGCGAGAGCTTCTTCTATCTTATATTAAATTTGCCCAAAAAAAGGGATTTAAATTTTCTTACCTTGATAAGGATATTGTTGAAATAAAAGGAGAAAATGTTTTTTCCTTATTTAAACATGAAACCGGTGTTCATCGAGTTCAACGAATCCCCACAACCGAAAGACGAGGAAGAATTCACACCTCAACCGCCATTATTGTCGTTTACCCCCAAATTATCCAATCAGATATCAAAATCAATCCGCAAGATCTTGAATGGCAATTTTTTCGATCAGGTGGTCATGGCGGTCAAAATGTTAATAAAGTAGAAACCGCGGTTCGCTTGATCCATAAACCAACAGGGATTGTTGTCACCGCCTCTTGTGAGCGATATCAAGAAGCCAATCGAAGAATTGCCTTAAACCTTTTGGCCTCTAAGCTTTATCAACTAGAACAAGAAAAAAAACAAGGGCTTTTACACTCCTATGTAAAAAACATTGGCAGTGGCGAAAGAGCGGAAAAAATTCGCACTTATAACTTTCCCCAAAACAGACTAACTGATCACCGAATTGGTAAAAGTTTTTATAATTTAGAAAGAATCATAGAAGATGGGGAATGGGAAAAAGTTTTCGCCTCTTATTAGTTTTATTTCTTTGTTATAATTATTTACGACTAATAAGACTAATAAGAACCTATTTTCCTTGCTTTTATTATTTTTTTATTGTATAATTACCAAATAATGGTCATCAATGGTAAAAAAATCGCTTCGTTAATAGAAAAAGAAATAAAAAAAACTCTCAAAAAAATAAAAAATAAACCAAAATTGATTGTTTTTCTTATTGGCGAATCATCAGAACAGCTTTCATTTGTGAAGATAAAAAATAAGTTTGCCAAAAAATTAGGGATTAAATTTGAGTTTATTCACTACAAAAAAACACCTCTTTTTGAAGAATTTGCTCGTTATCTTAAACAAAAAGCTAATGAAAAAGAAACAACAGGAGTGATCATTCAACAACCATTACCCGCTGCTTTGGCTACCGAAACCATTTATCAATATGTCCCACCAGAAAAAGAAATCGAAAGCCATCATCCCAAAAGCCCATTCTTGCCTCCCATTGGTCTTGCGGTTTTAACTGCCTTAAAATCAGCTCTTTTAGGCGGAATTATAAACGAAAAAATCCTTATAAATCCAAAAAAAGATGTGAATTTTTTTCAAAAAAAAATTAAAAACAAAAAAATAGTCTTAGTCGGACAAGGAATAACTGGAGGCTTACCAATTGGTAAAACTTTAAACTATTTTAAAATTAATTACATTGCGATAAATTCAAAAACTGAAAACAAAGAAAGCTATTATCAACAAGCCGATGTTTTAATCACCGCTGTTGGCAAAAAAGTGATTTCTCCCAACGATTTAAAAAAAGGAGTTATTTTACTAAACGTAGGTCTTAGAAAAGAAAATGGTAAATTAAAAGGCGATTATGAGGAAAAAGAAATAAAAAATATCGCTTCTTTTTATACTAAAACTCCTGGGGGTATTGGTCCTATTGATGTTTTGTATCTTTACAAAAATTTAGTTGATGCCGCCTTAATTCAAAAAAATAAACAAAAAAATTAATAAACTATTTGCCAATCAATATTTTTATCTTTCTTCATAAAGGTATACTGTCTTTTAGCATAAGAGATTTCAGCAGTAATCCAAAAAGCAATTGCTTCATTTAAATCTTTTTTTTCCAAAACTACCGGTATTAGCTGTTTATAACCTATAGTTTTTAAACCGAAATCGTCCTTATTATATCCTTCTTCTAAAACATTTTTTACTTCGTTGACTGCTCCTTCTTCCAATCTTTTTTTTACTCTTTCCTCAATTTTTCTTCGCAAAAGATTTTTATCAGAAAAACGAAGACCGATAAACTTTTTCACTTTATAGATTAATGAAAGCTTTTGTTTTCTTTCAATTTTTCTATGAGCCTTTTTTAAATATCTTGCTATCTCAATCTTTCTAATCAATCGCCTTTTGTTTTTTCGATCGCTTTCGTTTAAAACCTCAAAAAACTCTTTTTTTTCTTCTTTTAAAATATTTTGAAGCTCTTCAACGGAAAGTTTTTTCAACTTTTCTCTTAAAGAAAAATCTGGGGGAACTTGATAATCAAAACCATAAAGAAGATGTTTTAAATAAAAATAAGACCCGCCCACTAAAATTGGTGTTTTTCCTTCTTTTTTGATTTTCTCAATTACTTTACTTGCTAAAACAACAAAATTATAAGAAGAAAAATACTGATTAGGATAAACAATATCATATAACCAAATTTTTATTCCATCTTTAAGATAATAACCAAGATCAAATTGTCTAATTCTTTTCCATAAAAAAAAATAAGAGTTTTTTTTATCAATATCTTTTCCGGTTATAATATCAAGCTTCTTGTAAATTTGACGGGAATCAAAATTAATAACCTCACCCTGATATTTTTTGGCAAAATCTAATGCCAATTTTGTTTTACCGGTGGCCGTTTGACCAGTGATAATAATCATACTTTAACATACTTAACACCTCCGAGGTATTATAGATTCGTCACCTCGGGATTTTTTATATTTGGGATTTTTTATATTTTTATTTTTTATTTTCTAAACAACTTTAAAAACGCCTCTTTGGGAATCTCAACTGCGCCTACCATTTTCATTCTCTTTTTTCCTTCTTTTTGTTTTTCTAAAAGTTTCCTTTTTCGAGAAATATCACCAGTGCCTAAAACCTTTCCTGATTTGACTAAAACATCTTTACGAAAAGGGGCGATACGGGCTGAAGCAATAATTTTTCCACCAAATTTGGCTTGAATTCTTACTTCAAACTGTTGCCGTGGAATCAGTTCTTTTAATCGATTAACCAAAAAACTTGCTTTTTCATAGGCTTTTTGGGCTGGTACAACTTCGGAAAATTCCTCAATTTCTTTCCCATTTAAAAGAAGAGTTAAAGGCGACGCCAAAACTGGCCGATAATCTAAAAACTCCCAATCTAAAGAAGCATAACCCGAAGAAACACTTTTAAGTTTATCAAAAAAATCAGAAATCATCTCAATCATTGGCATCTCATAAATAAGTTGAATTGAATCACTTGTGCCGATGTTGTTCATCGTTGAGAAATTTGCTCGATGATTTTTACATAAAGCTAAAATATCGCCTAAATATTTAGAGGGAGTAATGATTGTTAATTTAACATAAGGTTCAAGATAAGAATTTTTCTCTTTTTTAAACTCAACTTGAGGGGGTGTTAAAACCAAACTTAAACCAAACTCTCGCTCCAATCTTTCACAAACAACCTCCGCATGCAAAAGCCCTAAAAAACCAACCCGAAAACCACTCCCCAAAGCTTTACTATAAACTGGTGAAAAAAAGATGGCCGAGTCATTTAAATAAAGTTTTTCCAAAGCTTTTTTAAGATTTAAATAATCTGAAGGATCGGTGGGGAAAATACCAGCAAAAACCATTGGTTTGATTTTTTTATAACCGGGTAGGGGAGGGGAATTTTTGTTTTCTAAATCAACAATCGTCTCCCCAACATTAACCTGATGAATATCTTTTAAATTTGTTACCACATACCCAATCTCACCAGAAAATAACCCATCAGTAGGACTCAAATCCGGTGTAAAATAACCCACTTCTTCAACCGTAACTTCCTTTTTAGCATTGACTAAAAAAACTTTTTGCCCCTTTTTAATTTTTCCCAAAAACACTCGGACAAAGACAATCACTCCCCGATGCTGATCAAAATAGGAATCAAAAACCAAAGCTGATAAACTCTCTTCCTCTTTTTCAATTTTGTCTGATGTTAAAATCTTTGAGGGTGGTGGGATTTTTTCAACAACTGCCTCAAGTAATTCTTCCACTCCCTGTCCAGTTTTGGCCGAAACCAAAAAAATCTCTTCTTCTTTGACTCCTAAAAAATCAATCAATTCTTTTTTTGTTTTTTCAATTTGAGCTTGAGGAAGATCGATTTTATTAATTGCCGGAATAATGACTAAATTTTTTTCTATTGCTTTATAGGCGTTGGCCACCGTTTGAGCTTGAATCCCTTGGGTAGCATCAACTAAAAGAATTACTCCCTCAACACATGCCAAAGTCCGATCTACCTCATAAGAAAAATCAATATGGCCTGGTGTGTCAATTAAGTTAAGTATAAAGTTGAAGTGATTAAGTATCGTGTTTTCTAAATGTTTATTGTCAAAATTCTTATTCCTTGCTGATTTATACTTCATCCTTACTGGTGCTAATTTTATAGTAATACCACGCTCTCGCGAGATTGGATTTCTATCCAAAAACTGCTCTTCATGTTTTCCTTTTTCAATAACTCCGGTTATCTCCAAAAACCGATCAGCCAAAGTACTTTTTCCATGGTCAACATGGGCAATAATGGCAAAATTTCTTATGTTTTTCATATGCTTTCCACACCTCCGAGGTGTTAAGTTTTAGTTTGGTTTTTTATCGTTTCAATCACCATCTCAACCTCTTCATTTGATGCTAAATAATATCTATTAACTTTCTTTCCATTTTCATACTCATAAATTAAAGGAATACAATAGGGGACATTTAAAGAAACAATTTCAACATCATCAATATTATCTAAATATTTAATCATCGCCCGTAAAGCATTATGATGCGATGATAGAAGAATATTTTTCCCCGCCACTAACTTTTTTTCAATTTCTTCTTTAAAGTAGGGGACAACCCGATTATACGTGTCTTTTAACGACTCACCGGCTGGTAAAAGATTTTTTGGTACATCTTTATATAAAGGATCATTTATTGGATGTCGCGGGTCTTTTTCATCAACCTTTGGTGGTGAAACCTCATAACTTCGCCGCCAAAGATTAACCTGTTTTTCACCGTATTTTTTTACCATCTCTGGCTTTGATAATGTTTGCAATGCTCCATAATGACGTTCGTTTAAGTGCCAATCTTTGATTATGGGAACATTTTTTTGACCAATCGTTTCCAAAACTACTTCAATTGTCTTATAAGCTCTTTTCAATACCGAACTATAAGCCAAATCAAAAACTATCCCTTTTTCTTTAATTCTTTTTGCATATTTTTTTGTCATCTCCACTCCTTCTTTTGCCAAATCAATATCAGTCCATCCGGTAAACCTACCAGTCCATTCAGTCAATCCGTGTCGAACAATCACTAAGTAGGTCATAAAATAAAATTCAAAATTTAAACTTCAAATCTCAAAATGACAATGCAAAATTCAAAAATAATTTTAAATTAAAAATAATTAATTTTACATTTTTAATTTTCATTTTGAAATTTAAATTTTTAATTTTAAATTTTATTGTTCCCACCTCTCGATCTCAATCAACCGGTTATATTTCGCTAACCTTTCCGATCGGCACGTCGAGCCAGTTTTTATAAAATCAGCACAACAAGCATAAGATAAGTCAGCAATAAAGGAATCTTCAGTTTCACCAGAACGGTGAGAAATTATTATCTTCCATCCTGCTTTTCTTGCCATCTTTATTGCCAAAACCGTTTCATAAACGGTACCAATTTGGTTGGGTTTTATCAAAACGGCATTGGTAGCTTTTTTTCCAATTCCGATCTTAATTCTTTTGGTATTGGTAACATACAAATCATCACCAACAACCAAACATTTTGATTTGCTAGTAATTTTTGAAAAACCCTGCCAATCATCTTCAGAAAACGGATCCTCAAAAGAAATTAGAGGATATTTTTTCTCAAGCATAAGATAATAATCAACCAACTCATCTGTAGTCAAAATCTTATTTTCCGATTGAAGCTTGTATTTTTTTTCTTCTTCATCAAAAAATTCAGAAGCCGCACTATCCAACGCCAAATCATAGTCAACGCCGGCCTTTAAACCAATATCCTGCCCGACCTCAGTTAAAATTTTAAGAACCGTTTCATTACCCAAAAGTTTTGGTGAGTAACCGCCTTCATCACCAACTAAAGTGGAAAGTCCGATTTTTTTAAGTCTTTGACCTAAAGCAGAGAAAATAAAGGCCGCCATATAAACTGACTGTGAAGGAATCTTGCTTTTTGGCACAATCATAAACTCTTGAATGTCAAAGTTAAAATTGGCGTGCTTTCCACCATTGACTATATTAACCATCAACCGAGGAAATGAAGGAGAAATTTCTGAAAAGTAAAACTCACTTATAACCTGCCATAAAGGTTTTTTAAAAGAAGAAGACAAGGCTTTAAGATAAGCTTGAGAAAGCGATAAAACCGCGTTTGCCCCTAAATTTGCTTTATTTTCTGTTCCATCAAGTTCAATTAAACGTTTATCTAAATCAGCAGGTGTCTGAAAATCAACTCCAACCAATTCTTTTGCAATTTTTTGATTAACGTTTTCTACCGCACAATCAACGGTTAGCCCAAAAAAACGATTCTTATCGTTATCCCGAAGCTCTAAGGCCTCGTACTTTCCGGTTGAAGCTCCTGATGGCACTGAAGAGATGCCCAAACTGCCATCTTCCAAAACTACTTTAGTTCTTATTGTTGGTTTTCCTCTTGAATCATAAATGGCAATTGCCGAAATTTGTTTTATTTTCATAAAAATTATTTTATTTAAAAATTAAACTTTTTAACTTTTGACTTTTAACTTACCTTAACCACTCTTACCGTTGATGTTTCTCCTTCTTTTCCAAAATAATCACCGTGTAAAACCACCAACCACCCACTTTTCAAATTTTCTTTTTCTTTTAAATAATCAACTATCTTATAAATACTAACAATACTAACCTCACCTTTTTTCTCTAACGGATAAACATAAGGATAAACACCAAAATAAGCGGTCAAATAGTCAGCTGTTTTTTTTGAAGGAGTAATAGCAAATATCGGATAAAGAGGATGAAAACGAGAAAGATAAATCGCAGTTTTTCCTGTTTCTGTTAAAACCAAAAAACCTAAAAACTTATCAGCAATGCTTCTTAAAGTTAAGGCAAAACTATCGGCGGCATGGGTTAAAGAGTATACAATATCATTTTCTTTTTTAAACTCAAATCTTGATTTATTTTCTAAATTTTTTTCAACTGCTTGAGCAATTTTATTCATCAAAGAAACCGCCTCAAGAGGATAAACTCCTGTTGCTGTTTCTGCCGAAAGCATTAAACAATCAGTCCCATCATATACGGCATTGGCAACATCAGAGATTTCTGCTCTTGTTGGCATTGGATTTTTCACCATACTTTCAAGCATTTGAGTAGCCGTTATTACCATTTTACCCAAAGAAATACTTTTTTTTATTATCTTTTTTTGCCAATAAGGAACATCCTCCAAGGAAATCTCAACCCCCAAATCTCCACGAGCAACCATAATCCCATCAGAATACTCAACTATTTCATCAAGATTTTCCAAAGCTTTTTTTGTCTCGATTTTACTAATAACTTTAGCCTTAAGCTTATATTTTTCCATTTCTTTTCTTAAGATCAAAATATCTTTTTTTGAACGAACAAAAGATAAAGCAACAAAATCAACTTCAGTCAAAGAAGCAAGTCTTAAAGCTTCAAAATCACGATCTATCAAAGAAGAAAAAGGAAGATTTACTCCTGGAACATTCAAATTTTTTCGATTTTCAATTACTCCATCTTTTAACGCTTTTAAAAAAACTTCTTTCTCTTTCTTAATTACTTCAAATCGATAAAATCCATCGGCAATAAGAAAAATCTGACCATCTTTTAAATATTTTTCTAAAGAGGGCTCGGTTGAAGCAATACCAAAAACATTTTCTTTAAAAATTTTCTCACCAAATGGATATATTTCTCCTTTCTTAACCTCAATTTTATCATAGGGGAGATTCACCCGTAAACTTGGACCTTGAAGATCAATTAAAGTACCAATTGAGATTCCCAATCTTTGTGCCACCTTATTTACTTTCAAAATTCTTTCTTTATGCCAATCAACAGTTGCGTGTTTAAAATTAAAACGAAAAACATCAACTCCTGCTTTAATCAATTTTTCAATCATTGCCTCACTATCACACGCTGGCCCAATGGTAGCAATAATTTTAGTTAATTTTCTCATTTTTTTCTAACACCTCCGAGGTGTTAATATATTCCGCACCTCGGGAAAATTTAAACAACATCAGCAAAATTTTTCTCAAGTTTAGCAAAAATTTTTTTGGCAACCAAAAACAAAACTAAAGATAAAACTAAACCAATTCCTAAACTTGACCATTTGGGAAAATCGCCTCCAAAAAGCACTTTTCTGTAGGCATTTATAAAAACCGCCATTGGATTTAACTGAAAGATAATTCGATATTTTTGTGGAAAAAACTCAACTGCATAAATTACTGGTGTTAGATAAAACCACAAAGTAATTACCAAATTAAAAAAATACTGAACATCACGATAATAAAGATTAAAAGAAGAAAGAATCAAAGAAAGACTATAAACAAATAAAAACTCAATCAAAAATATCAAAAAGAAAAATAGCATATAAAAAGTAAATGGTATTTTAAAAAAAATCATCATTAAAATAAAAACCAAAAACGAAAGAAAAAAATCAAAAGTTTTGGCCAAAAGAGTCGACAACACTAAAATTTCTCTTGGAAAATAAACTTTTTTAATAAGTGACGCATCAGAAATAAAAACATTCATTGCCGAAGAAAGACTTTGGACCATAAAAAGCCATGGCAAAAGTCCAGCATATATAAAAAGAGGATAGGGAACGCCTAAATTACCAAATCTTAAAATCTTTGAAAAAACAAAACTCATAATTACCATCTGAAAAAAAGGATTTAAAACAATCCAAAAAAATCCCAAAAACGACTGCTTATATCGGGCTTTAATTTCCCGCAAAGTTAGTTTTTTAATTAAAGAAAAATATCTAAGAAACATAATAATGTTTATACAATTTTTATAAGTTCTACGTTATACGTTACACGTTATAATTTTCTTGATTTATCTGATTTCTTTCTCATATCTTCTTACTCCCTCTTCAACCTCGCCAAAAAACTCTACCTTTCCCTTTTTCAAATATATTACTTTTTCACAAAACTTTTTTACCTGATCCATACTATGAGAAACAAAAATAATTGTCACTCCCTTTTTTTTAAACTCATTCATCTTATCTAGGCATTTTTTTTGAAAAGCCATATCACCAACGGCCAAAATCTCATCAACCAGTAAAATCTCAGGCTTGGAAAAAACCGCTACCGAAAAAGCCAATTTCATAAACATTCCCGAAGAGTAGTATTTTACTGGGGTAAAAATAAAATCCATTGGGATCTCAGAAAAATCAACAATCTGTAAAAAATTCTCAACCAAATATCCCTCATCCATCCCCAAAATTACCCCATTTAAAAAAATATTTTCTTTACCCGAAAGCTCTGGGTGAAACCCGGCCCCAAGCTCAATCAAAGGCACCACTTTTCCATTCACTTTTACTTCTCCTTTTGTTGGATAAGAAACGCCAGCAATTAGTTTAAGTAAAGTCGATTTTCCCGCCCCATTTTTACCAACGACTCCCACTGTCTCTCCTTTTTTTATTGAAAGATTAATGTTTTTTAAAGCATCAATTTTTTCAATGGTTTTTCTTCCGGTAAAAATGGCTTGAAAAAATTCTTTGATTGTTTTTTGATAAAAAAGGGGGTAGCTTTTGGAGACATTTTTAAAAGAAATTGCGATATTGTTATCCATAAACCTATTATATCAGACTTATAAGTCTTATAAATCCTCTAAAATCTATCTCTCTTATTCAACTTATTGTATAATAATATAAACGCCTGGATAGCTCAATGGCAAAGCAGTAGTTTTGCTAAACTGCCAGTTTCCGATTTTACCATCAGGCGAAGAGGATTACTGGCAGTTTGTCCTCCGTCTTAGGAGGATAAAAGCCGTCCTAGCTCAATGGCAGAGCAGCTGTTTTGTAAACAGCGGGTTGTGAGTTCGAATCTCACGGACGGCTCAAAAAAAGGGTCCGTAGTTCAACGGATAGAACAAATCCCTTCTAAGGATTAGATGGCAGTTCGATTCTGCCCGGACCCACAGTCTCACCAAACACCTAACAACTAACATCTAACTTCTAACATTAAACGTGTAACGTATAACGTGTAACGTTTAACGTTTAAAAATTAAAAAAACATTTTAACAACCTTTACACTACTTTTTACACAATGTTTACACAATATTTACACTATTTTTACCCAAACATTTACTATTTATTATTTTTTTAATGTTTAATGTTATAAGTTATACGTTACACGTTACACGTTCTACTTTATACGTTATAAGTTATAATATCCTTATGCTTTCGGCCATTATTCCAACACTGACTAACGAGCAAGGCCTTTTTAAATTAGTTAATCAATTAAAAAAAATAAAAGATATTGAGATTATCATCGTTGATAACAAACCCAATGAAAATAAAAAAGAAAAACTAAAAAATTTTATTTATCTTCCCCAATCAAAAAACTTAGGCTTTGCCAAAGCAGTAAATATCGGTGCAAAAAAAACAAAAGGGAAGTGGCTTCTTATCCTCAATGATGACATTGAACAAATAACTCAAAAGTTAATAAAAAAAATGTTAAATTTTGCCCAAAAAAATCATTTAGATGCTGTTTCTCCAGTTTTGCAAAAACCAAGCGGTGAAATAGAAAACTATGGATATAAAGTTTTGCCAATAGGAAAAGTTCAACTTATCACTCATAACCAATCACCAATAATAACCAACAACATTATCGATGGCCTGACCGCGGCCTGCCTTTTTATTAAAACGGAAGTTTTTGAAAAAGTTTCCGGCTTTGATGAGAGTTTTTTTGCTTATTTGGAGGATGTTGATTTGTTTTTGCGTCTTAAAAAACAAGGCTTTAGATTTGGTATTGACCCAAAAACTTTTGTCATTCACAATCATATGACCACCTCTTCAAAAATGGGCTATTTTAAAGAAAAACAAGACTTTGTAAATTGGATAAGAATAATTTTAAAAAATTGGGGAGTTAAAAAAATTATTCGCTATTTTCCAGGAATAATAATTGAGCGAGGACGAAATCTTAGTGGTTTGATAAAAAAGATGGTAAAAGTTTATTTTTCTTGATGAAAAAAATTATTTTCTCAATTTTTATTTTCTTTTTTCTTATTTTTATCTTCATTTCTATAAATACAATGAAAAAAACCTCATTTCATGATTTTGATGAGGCCAATCGGGCCGAAGCGGTAAAAAATATGAAAGAATATCAGTTTTATCTTGCTCCTTTAACCGGAAGCCCCTTTTTGCGAAATGAAAAATTAACCATCAAAGTCAAAGACAATCCCAGCCTTTCTCTTTTTGTTCACTTAGAGCGACCACCTTTATTTTTTTGGTTAACCGCAGTCTCTACCTTTTTATTTGGTGAAAGTGAACTAGTCTACCGCCTACCTTCTTTTTTGTTTGGCTTGGTAACAATTTTAATCACTTTTTTTCTTCATCCGCTATCAACCCTCTCTATTCTTCAGTCAACCGATCTTTGGCTTTCATCACAAAATGCCTTAATGGATACGATGCTTACCTTCTTTCTTTTTATTGCTTTTTTGACTTTTTTAAAAGCGATAAATTCAAAAAATAAATTATTTTATTTTCTATCTGGTTTATTTTGGAGTTTATCATTTTTAGCCAAAGGTCAACCGACAGTTATTTTTATTTTTCCTTTGATTTTTAGTTTTTTTGTAAAAAAATTAAACTTAAAAAATCTTTTTTTGATATTTTTTGGTTTTTTTCTTATTGTTTTTCCTTGGGTTTTTCTTGTGATTTATAACTTTGGCCTTAATAATTTTATTTTAGGATTTTTCGGTTTTGCTTCAAAAAAAACTTTTTCTTTTGATCCCACTCAGGAAGCACCGGCTTTTTGGTATATAAGGTGGTGGTTTGAAAGTTTTCGAGTTGGCAGTGTTCTTTTTTTTGTTCTATTAATTAATGATTTTTTAACCAAAAAGTTTGATTTTAAAAAAATGCTTATTCTTTCATATTTTATCCCTTCGTTTTTTCTTTTTTCTTTGGCAAAAAATAAAGTCTGGTGGTATGTTTTGCCTTTAATTCCGGTTATAACCCTCTACCTTCATTATTCGATTTCTGATATTTTAAAAGCTGATAAAAGAAAACTTTTTAATCTTTCTCTGATTGTTTTTATCTCATCCTTGCCGATTTTTTTTGGTTTATCAAACAAACTGGCTTTATTTTTTGAAATATTAATGATTATTTTAGGTATTTTAATTTTGAAAATTAACATAAAAAAGAAAGTTTCTTTTATTTATCCTTTAGTTGTTTTTCTCTCCCTGCTTTTTTTCACTTTTCGCTTTCCCAAAATTATCCCAAACTTTTACGAGGCCAAAAAAGTAGGGGAGTACTATCAAAAACTGCCCCAGCCCAAATGTCTTTTTGTCAAAGATATTCCTTACGAAGCTGTTCTTTTTTACACCAATGCCAAAGAAGTAAATTATTTAGGCCAAAAACCGCTTTTTAAAAACTGTAAAAACTATCTTATCACCACTGATAAAAATTTAAACTTTAAAAAAATCTTTAAATCTCAAAACTTAATTCTTTACTATTTAGAGAACTGATTTCAAACCAATTTCAACTGATTACAACCGATTCCAATTTCCTATTTATCTTAAACAAGCAAACCAAAACAAATAACCAATACATAAATTTTTATTCAATTTTTAATATTTTAATATTTAAATATTTATTATTGATTAAAAATTTAAAATTTCAAATTAAAAATTATTTTAGACAGGCTGATTCCAACTAATTCCAACTATTTTTAACTATTTTTAACCTTATAACCTTTAAACCTTTAAACTTTAAAACTTTAAACATCCCTTGACAAATCTTTATCTTTTTATTAATCTTAAACTATAAGTAGAAAAAAATTCAACTTTCAGTTTAATTTAATCTTATGAAAAACAATTTGATTCTTTGTCTTTATCAAAGTCCAAAAACTGTTTTTACCATTAAAGAGCTTTCCCAGCTTTTCCCTAATCTTTCCTATCAATCACTAAAGGACCGTCTTTCTTATGCGGTAAAAACTAAAAAAATTTTAAAACCGCGGCGAGGGATTTATGCCAAAATTAATTTTAATGTCTTTGAACTTGCCAACAAAATTTATACCCCTTCATACATTAGTTTAGAAACAGTTTTATTAAAAGAAGGATTAATCTTTCAGGAAAAAAAAGAAATAACTTTGGTCTCTTATCTTACTCGAACAATAAAGATCAATGATAAAATTATCATTTCTTGCCGAAAAATTAAAGATGAGATTTTAAATAATCTAAAAGGAATAAAAAAAGAAAATCATTATTTTATCGCCGAAAAAGAAAGAGCGTTTTTGGATGCTTTATTTCTTTTTAAAGACTTTCACTTTGATAATTTGAATTTAAAGTGGGAAAAAGTATTTGAATTAACAAAAATTTACCAAAGCAAAAGTTTAGAAAAAAGGGTCTTTGACTATTATCAAATTTTCAAAAAAGAAAATGTTTGATAAAAATAAACATAAAACAATTCTTGTTAAAATTTTAAAAAATATCTATTCCGACAAAGACTTAAGAAATGTTTTAGGTTTTAAAGGCGGAACGGCTTTATTTTTGTTTTACAGTCTTCCAAGAATTTCCGTTGATTTAGACTTTAATCTTTTGAACAAGGAAAAAAAATCTTTGGTTTTTGAGAAATTAAAAAAGATTCTTTCTTATTTTGGTGAGATTCTTGAGGCAAAAGAAAAAAGATACACTTTGTTTTTCTTGATTTCCTATGAAAAAGGTGAAAGAAAAATAAAGGTTGAGATTTCCAAAAGAAAAATTCCAACCGATTATGAAGTAAAAGATTATTTAGGTATTCCGATTCTTGTGGCTAAAAAAGAATCATTAGCTTCAGGAAAACTTTGCGCCTTTTTAACAAGAAAAAAATTCGCCGCTCGTGATCTTTTTGATCTTTGGTTTATTTTGGAAAAAAACTGGCAGTTTGATAAAAATCTTTTAAAATTCCAAACCAATCTTTCCCCAAAATTGGCTTTAAAAGAGGCAATTAAAAAACTTAAAAAAATAAAAACAAATCAATTGCTTCAAGGAATAGGCGATTTGGTTGAAGAAAAAGATAAAAACTGGATTAAAAACAACTTAAAAAAAGAACTTCTTTTTCTTCTAAATCTTTATCTTAAAAATTATTAATCTTTCAAACCTTTAAACCTTTAAATCTTCAAACTTTTTAACTTTAAAACTTTTAAACTCTAAATATAAAACGTTTCACGTTCCATGTTATACGTTACATGTTTTTTATAAGATGTTAGATGTATAATATTCTTATGCTTATTGGTGTTGATATTTCAACGCTTGTTTATTATCATATTCTCAAATGAAAAATAATTCATATCACGACTCAGCTGAAGAAACTCTTTTAAAATTTTTTGATAAACCCCAATCCCAAAAAGAAAAAGAAATTGTTGACATTCTAAACAACAATCCTATCTGGCCAGTCCTTTACCATCTTTCTCCTCAAAGAAAATTTCTATTAAGCTGGTATCCATTTAAAAAAAACGCTTCACTTTTGGAAGTTGGCGCAGGATGCGGTGCTTTAACAGGTCTTTTTTGTGAAAAAGTTAAAAAAGTAGTTGCCGTTGAATTAACCGATGAAAGAGCGGAAATTATTAAAAAAAGATATGCGGATAAAAAAAATCTTAAAGTTTTTGCCGGCAATTTTAATCAATTACCTTTAAAGGATAAATTTGACTATATTACATTAATTGGAGTTTTGGAGTATCAGGGAAGATATGCCGAAAGTAACAATCCATACTTAAATTTTTTAAAAAAAGTAAAAAATTACCTTAAAAAAAATAGCACTCTTTTTATTGCTATTGAAAACAAAATCGGTCTAAAATATTTAGCTGGTGGAAAAGAAGATCATTACGGCAATCTTTTTGAATCAATTGAGAATTATCCATCATATGATGGTATCAAAACTTTTACCAAAAAAGAGTTAACAAATCTTTTAAAAAATGCCGGTTTTAATAGGATTAAGTTCTACTATCCATTTCCCGATTATAAACTGCCATACTGGATATTAACCGATGAATCTTTAAATCTAAATATTCCCGTATCATACCTTTCTCAAATAATTGACTACGCCAATCCAAGAGAATTTATTTTTAACGAAAGTGTCTTTGCTAATTCTTTAGTAAAAGATAAAATTCTAACTCATTTTAGCAATTCCTTTTTAGTTGAATGCCACGTATGAAAATAATGTTTTCTCAGGCTAATTTACTAAGAAAAAGAGAGTTTCAACTTCAAACAATAATTTTTGAAGAAAACAAAAAAATTTTTGTTAGAAAAAACACACTTACCAATCAATCAAAAAATCATCTAATTCAAATAAAAAATAATTATTTGATTATTAAAAAAAATACCATTAATACGGCAAAAATTATCAAATTCGATTCCGATTTTGTTGATTTTGAATTTTTAAATTTTCCCTCACTTGAAAAACTGATTGAAGAACAAATTTATGAGCAAGACTTTGAAAGTTTAAATCAGTTAATAAATACTGGTATTGATTTTATTCATTCATTAAAAACAATAAAAATTAATCCATACCAAAACAAAAATTTTATAAAAATTTTTGATCCCAAAGAGTCAATCAAACAAAATCCTGAAGAATGTCTTAAACTTGGGATTTTGGATTTAAACTTTGATAACTTATTATTGAATCAGAAAAAAAATCAAATTTATCTGATTGATTTTGAATGGTTTTTTGATTTTCCCATTCCCAAAAAATTCATTATCTTTCGATCAGTTTTTTATTTATCATTACATCTACAATCTTTAATTAAAAATCGATGTTCGCAAAAGTTTCCTTGTTTAGAAATACTTAAAAATTTTTACGTTCCAAAAATCTTTTGGGAAAAATTAAATATGAAAATGGATGAAGTTAAAAAATACTATTTTTGGGAAATAAATTTTCAAAATTATGTTAACCAAATACAGATAAAATATGATGAAAATATATTTTTAAAAAACTTTATCGAAAAAAAAGAAAAATTAGATAACTCACTTTATAAATCTTCTTTATTCCAAATAAATCAATTAAATCAACTTCAATCTCTGATTCAAAATCAAAAGTCTCAAATTAAAAACCTCGAAACCCAAATCCAAAAACTTCAAAATCAAATAAATAATTTAGAAATTTCAATTCAAGAAAATGAAAAATTAAAAAATGAAATAGAAATTAAAATGATGATGACTAAAAATCTCGAAACCCAACTTGAAACCATAAAATCGGCAAAATTTTTTAAATTATGGCAAACATATTGTAAAATAAGAGATAAAATTTTAAAAAGAAAAATATGAAAATAATTAAAGAAAGAATAAAAAAAGAAAATGAGAGATTAAAAAATGAATTACATCAACTAGAAATTAAAATAAATGCTCTAGAAATTACCTTAAACAAAATAAAATCTGCAAAAGCATTTAAATTATGGCAATTTCTTCGTAATGATGAATATAGGAAAGAAATATTAAACAAAATAAGTAGAATAATATCATTCTTTTTAAAAAATGAATATTTATTAATTGATTATAAAATAAATAATGCCTTTCGAAAGAATTTGATTCAAATCCCTAAAATTAATTTAATTGAAAAAACCATAGATTTAAATAAAAAGAAAGTTGATATAATAATTCCTTGGTATGGAGATTTAAGAGTTATTTCCTTAATTGAAAAAATATTAAGTGAAAATTCTAAATATTTAGGTCTCATCATTTTAATCAATGACGCTTTTCCAAAAAAAGAAATTACAATCAAATTAGAAAGTCTTTTAGATAAAATAAAATCTAAAAAATTAAAATACTTCGTTAATAAAAAAAATTTAGGCTTTGTTAAAACATGTAATAGAGGAATTGAAATTTCTAAAAACGATTTAATTTTATTAAATACTGATACTTTAGTTTCTAATAAATGGTTAGAAAAAATACTTAAAATAGCTTATAGTAATGATAAAATTGCTTCGGTAACACCACTTTCAAATAATGCTACTATTTTTTCTTTTCCACTTTTTAATCAAATCAATAAACCTCAAAATCCTGACTATGTTTCAAATATTTTAGAAAAAATTACTCCAATTGATTATATAGAAGTTCCTACCATGCATGGTTATTGTTGCTTTATCAAGAGAAAATACATTAAAAAGTATGGAAAATTAGATACTATTTTTGGTAGGGGATATGGCGAAGAAAATGATTTATCTCAAAGATTTGAAAAAAAAGGATTAAAAAATGTTGCTTTATTAAATACTTATGTCAATCATTTTGAAACAAAAAGTTTTATCCCAGAAGAAAAATTAAAATTGATAAATGAACACCTAAAAATAATAAGTAATCGTTATCCTAATTACTTAAATGATGTTTTTAATTTTATAAAAGAAAAACCTTTTTATTTTCTAACCCAACTATACCTTTTTTTTATAGAAAACAAAAAAATATTTGATGAAAATTTTATTTTAATCATACTACATTCAAACCCCTTTAAAACCATTGGAGGGGTAGAAAATGAAACTTTAAAAATTATAAAAAAAATGTTTAAAAAAAATATAATTCTTTTTTATTTTGATAAAGAGAAAAAAACTTATGAGTTTCTTTTAATTATTAAGAATAAAATTTTAAAAATTTTTCAAATTTTTGAAACTATAAAAAACTCCTATTTAATATTAAAATATATTTTTAAACTTTTTAAAATAAATTTAATTTTAGTTGAACATTTATTAAATCATAACTTAATAGAAACTTTAAAATTAATTAAAAAATATAAAAAAATAAAAAAATTTTTATTTATTCATGACTACTACTACATCCATGGAGTAGCCCAACCAACTTATCAAACAAATGAATTTAATTTGTTATTTAGTTCTAAAATTAAAGCCAATAATCTCAAAGAAATATTTAATGTATTTGACAAAATAATATTTTCCTCGGATTTTTTAAAAAACATTTATATTAGAAAAATGGAAAAAAATATCGTTAAAAAAATTGGAAAAAAATTTATAATTTACTATCCTATATAAAAATAATGAATATAGCTTTTTTAGGAAATTTTGCCATCGAAAAAGGTAGTGAAATTTTTAAAGAAATTGTTTTACAATCTTTTAAAAAAAGCAATTTATATAAATTTTATATCTTTGGTCATATTGGTGATATTGACTCATATGAAAAAATAAAAAATAAAATATCTATTCAAAAATCTTTTGCTTACGGTGAATTACCAAAATTATTAAAAAAATACAAAATAAAGTTAGGAGTAATTCCCTCCATCTTCCCAGAAACTTTCTGTAAAGTTTTTTTTGAAAGTATAGAATATTGTGATATTATAATTCCTTATTATACTTTTCCCGCATTCATTAATCCAAAATATCCTTTCGTAGTTAGATTTAAAGATAAAAAAGAATTTGTTCGAAAATCTTTATCATTAATAAGCAAAAAAAAACAAAATGAAAAAAGATACTTTGGTGATTTTTTTTTAAGAAAGATAGATATTTTTAAAAAAATCAATGAGGAATCTTTGAAACAATTTGATTTTCTATCTTAAATCAACACTCCATGCAGGATGTTCATATTTCCAAACATGATTTAAATTATTTATCACGTAATCTCTTTCTTCTTCACCTGCAGCATAAAAATGCTTCTTATAGACATCGCTCCAAAAACGATATATTTTAAGTTTACCTTCATTATTTGACAAATAAGCATAAAAGGAGATTCCTTCATATCTCCAAATATTAATTGGATAATTATTAATTACATAATTTTTTTCACCTTCATCTTGAGTGTAAAAGTGACTCTTATAGGTATCGCTCCAAAATCTATAAACTGGAAAAGAATTGGGGACGCTACCCTTTAGCGCATGATAAACAATACCTTCATATCTCCATATATTAGGAGGATAATCTCTAATAATAGATTTTGCCTCTTCACCTGTTGAATATAAATGACCTTTATATGAATCACTCCAAAAACGAGAAACAGCTATGTAACTAGTACCATAATTTAAGTTTTCCGCCTTTGTTTGGCTTATTAAAGCAAATAAATCAAGTTTTTTTCTACTAATTGAAGCATCTGATATATAACTTGATAAATGAATTAAATCATTGTAAATTTTTCCAGCGTTAACTGACATAGGAAAATTTAAGGAAAGATATAACCCCAACGCTCCACTCACCATTGGCGCAGAAAAAGAAGTACCACTAACTGTTCTATATGGATAAACAGGAATATATTCACCTGGAGCAGAAACGGTTATTACAGAGTAAGAACCATCATAATTTGAAAAGGAAGATCTTTGATTATTAAAATTTATAGAGGCTACATTAATTTTATTAGAAACATTTTTACCTTCAACATAATAGTATGCTTGATTTCTAGAATTTGAATAACAATAAGAATTTGATGATCCGCATGAAGAAATACATTCTGACTGAGTTCTATTACCGTAATTTCCTGCTGCCTGAACTAACATGATTCCATGAATGTTTATGAGATTATTAATATCTGAAGAATAAACATCTTCATCTAAACCAAAAGGACAAATAGATAATGCACTTAAATTCAAAACTTTAAAATCTTTATCAATCGCATAATTAAAAACATAAGGCAATAAACTAAAATCCATTTCTCCAAGATAACTTATGTTTAAGACTGCAATTTTACAAGTAGGACAAACACCGGCAATACCTAATAAATTATTTATTTTAGCAGCTGCCACTTGAGCAACATAAGTTCCATGTTTTAAATCAAAACTCAAGTTTTCTTTTATATATTCTTTTTGACAAGAAATATATTCAAAATTTTTATTAATACGCATGTAAAAATTACATCCATATTTATCATCTCTATATCCATTGTTATCATTATCATTTAAATCTCCATAGACTTCATTAGGATTTTGCCAAATTTTACTAGACAACTCTAAATCATCAACATCAACTCCATTATCAATAATTCCAATAGTTATCTGATTGCCACCAAAACCTATATCCATTGTTCTCGACCAATTGATATTATTTAAATTCCATTGAGAAGAATAATAAGGATCATTAGGGGTGTATTGTTTGACTAATTTTCTATTGGGAGAAATTCTTACTGTTTCTGAAGAAAATTGTTCTTTTAATTCTTTTAATTTGCTTTTTCCATTGTAAAGATAGATATAAATACTCTTTAAATTATCAGTTGAAAAATAATTAATTTTTTTCCCTTCGTCTTTGAAACTTTTTAACTTATTAAATAATTTATCTATATCATCATCCTTAGCTTTTTCCGAATCAATACTAATAATTACATCTGGTATTATTTCTTGATTTTGTAAATCTTCAAAACTTTGTTTTTTAACTTCTCTTTGATATTTTTGTCTTTCTATTTTTTCATCTTTATTCATTAATTTTTCTTGATCAAAACGTTTATCAATTTTTAATTCTTTTATTTTTGAAAAAACAAAATCCTTAGTTGCAAAAGTCTTTTTTATGTAAAAAAAGAAGAAAAAATTAAGTATTATTAATAAAATAAAATTTTTAAAATTAAACATAATGATAATTAAATAAAAAAAATTTCTTTTGTCAATAGGTTTTTAAAAATAAAAAAAATTATTAATTTTTTTGATTATTTTGATAAAAGTATAAATTTATTTTTCCAATTCTAAAAGTTCTTAAATAATTCAAGCAGACCGTTTTTGGTGGTTTATAATCAAAAATAAAATATTTTACATTTAGTTTTAAAAAACTTTTTTCACAAGGGTGAATATTTACCATGTATCCATCTTTTCCTTTAAGTAAGAACCTTTGATTAACTTTATCAATATAAAAATCCACATGAGCATATCTATTCCAAATGTTAGCAAATTTTTTTTGCGAATCAAAATGTTTAATTATATCGTATTGAGGGTAGTAATATAAGTTATCCAACACCCTTAGATTGTTAACTAAAAAAAGTGGCTGAATGTAATTAGGACCATAATTTACAAAAAAATTTTCTTTGTTAGTAATTTTTTTAAGATTAATAAATAAATTTCTAATTTCAGGATAGTTTTTATTCTCATTTAAAATATCAATACCAACGTAGATCGGATTTACTCGATAGACTGTTAATAAAGAAAAAAATAAAAGTAATGATAAAAATAAAAAATTTTTCTTGGATAAAAGTAAGTATACTAATAAAAAAGAAATCACTGATATTAGAAAAATCTTCAAATCATTTTGTATAAAGACAGGATTATATTTTTTTAACAGGTAACCTTGCCAAAGATGAAAAATAAAAGTAAAGAAACTAATATAATAAATTAAAAAACGATAGAATGAATCATTTTTTATTTTTAAACGTGCAAGATAATAGAATATTAAAATATAGTTTAAAACCCCAATTCCAAGAAGAACTCTTTTTTGAGGAACAAGATATAAAAGAGTGATTTTAGCAAGAATCCTCGGCCATGGAAAAAAGTACCAAAGAGTTAAAATTAAATAACTAATTAATAACAATAAAAAAGTTAAATCAATCTTTCTTTTTTTAAATTGATTAACAACTATCCAAAAATAAACAGGTAAACAAAAAAATGATAGTTGAAAAAAATTTGAAGCTGAACTTTGATTACCCCATTGTCTTACCATTTTAAAATCATCTAAAAATTGAATATTATAAAAACCATTAAGAAAGAAAATTATATCACCCACATGATCACCCGCAATTCTCTTTCCTGGATAAACAGTATTTCTGACTATATCAATAACTTCTGAAAATTCATTGTAAAATTTATTGATAAAAAATATTGAAATAGAGAAAATTAAAATAACTATTGTGATTGTTCTTATTTTTTTTCCAAAAAAATTTTTTATTAAGAAAGAAACAAGAATTGGAAAAAAAATAAAAAGTGAACTTATCTGAAAAGGAGGATACATTAAAAACAAAAAACAAATAAAAAAATAAACAGAAAAAAACGTATAAAAAATAGTAGATAATTTATTTGAAGATATAGATTTAATAAAAAAAAAGCAAAAAAGTGAAATAAAACCTATTTGATAAGATGGAAAATATGACCACCAATGCATAAATGGACTAAGAAATATTGCAAGTGATAAGCCAATACTAAGTAAAATTTTTTTAAATATTAAGTAAAATAAAAAGTAAACTCCAATTATTGATAAAAAAGGCATAAACCACCAACTAGCTGAAAAAGCGTACTCTAAAGGAAGAAAAAAGAAAAACCAAACATGAGGACAAAAAATTACACGCCAATGTTTATAGGGATAACAAGCCTGAATAGGCATTACTTCTCCATACCCTATAAGATCATTTTTTATTTTAAAATTATTTTTTACTTGGCTAATAACTTTAGGAGTGCCGTATAACCACTCATCCGATCTTATCGCTCTTGGCTGACCAAAAATAAGATTTGGGTCTTTTTTATCACCGTAAAAATATTTATGATACATCCCAATTGATGAAGAATGAAGCCGAAAAACAACCAAAATGATATATACAAAAAGCAAAAAAGCAGGGAAGATAAAAATTTTTAATTTTTCTTTTTTAGTCATAAATCTTATATCTTAGCAAAAAACTCTCCCAATTTCACCAAAATTTTAATAAAAATATTTAACCTCCCAACTTTATAACTTTATTAACTTTTTAACTTTTAAACCCTTAAACTTTAAATTGACACTTAAAATGATTTTTATTAAAATAAATAATATGAAAACAAAAAAAAGAAAAATCTTGGAATACACCGCTATCTTTCAGGAAGAAAAGGAGGGTGGATTTTCTGTCTGGGTGCCAGATCTTCCCGGTTGTGCTTCCCAAGGTGAGACATTGGAAGAAGCGATAAAAAATATCAAAGAGGCGATTGAACTTTATTTAGAAGAATCAGATATAAAAATCGTTGACACTGATTTTGATTATAAAAAACAATTTGCTCTTCCTATTAAAATTTCTTATGCCTAAAATACCCGTTATTTCTTCAAAACAAGCAATAAAAGTTTTTACCAAGCTGGGCTTTTCCATTGTTTCTCAAAAAGGAAGTCATATAAAAATGAAGAATAAAAAAGGCCAAATCGTTATCATTCCCAATCATAAACAGATCAAAAAAGGCACCCTTAAAAAAGGCATCTTAAATCCATTAAATATTTCCGTTGAAGACTTTATTAAACTTCTTAGATAAACTTACCCACTATCTTGTAAATCGTTTTTAACCTTTTAACCTTCAAACCTTAAAACCTTTAAACTTTTAAACTTTTAAACCTTCAAACCTTCAAACTTTCGAACTTTTAAACTTTTTTAACACTTGCCGCAATTACTCTTTCAATTATGGGAGAAGCTTTGAGAGAAGAATAGATAAAAAATTTTTATGTAGCTACTAATGTTAAAATTAAGATTTTAATTTTTTATTTGTGTAAAATTTTATGATTAATAAATCTCATGCAAAAGTATTTATTATTTCTTCAATTTCTTTTTCAGTTAATTCTGGATTATTACCAAAATAAAGTCCCTGCTCATGAATTATTTTTGCATTTGAATCTTTCAAAATCTTTTTAAAAATATTTTGATATTTAGGAAAAAACGGTTGTTTTGTCATATCTCCACCAACAATTGGTCGAATTTCAATTTTATCTTTACATTTTTCTACCAATTTATCTCTTATTGATTGAGTTTTACAAACAACTGGAATTGCAAAATTAGAAACAAAATCAATATGATCATATCTTAAAGGATAATAATTTGAATTTTTATAAATTATTTTGGCTATTTTCAAAAAGTTTTCATTTCTCTTTTTATTAATTTCATCAATATAATTTATCTGAATATTACCCAAAAAACCATTAATTTCAGTAGGTCTTAAGTTAAATCCTAAGTCATAAAAAGTGTATCGTGAATAAAAAGATGAATTAATATTATACCGTCTTCTTATCTTCTTTTGTTTTTGAAGAGATAAATTTCTATCCCATCCATGGGCCCTGACAATTCTTGTCATTGTTGATATCTCTTCATTATCAGTACAAACCATTCCTCCTTCAATTGTACTCATATGATGACCAACGTAAAAAGAAAAAGTACTTGCTATTCCAAAATTACCAAGTAATTTACCTTTGTAAACAGTGCCCAATGACTCACAGTTATCTTCAATTAAAATAATGTTATTTTCTTCACAAATTTTTTTAATCTCATCAATATCATCACAAAAACCTAAAAGATTTGTTAAAAACAAAGCCTTTAATGGTAGAATATTTAAAATCTCTAAAAATTTCTTACTTGAAACGTTTAAGGTATCTAACTCAACATCAACAGGAACAGCGTTTAATCCTAATTGAATCAAAGGCATTACATTGGTTGACCAAGTCAAAGCAGAAAAACCAACTAAATCTCCTTTCTTTAAATATCCAAGATTTAAAAGAGTCTGAATAATGGCTAGATTAGCTGAACTACCACTATTTAAAAAAACAGAAAATTTTCTTTTTTGGTATTTTGAAAAGTTTTTTTCAAACTTTTCACATTCTTTACCAAAACTTAGTTGTTTAGCTTTAGTTATAAAATTAATAAGCTTTTTCTTTGTTTCTTTCTCTTTATAAAAAGTTGATTTAATTAATTTGATCATAAATAAATATTTAATTAATTTAAATTTTTAACAATTATTTGAGAAACCTTTTTCCAATTATATAATTTTACAATTTTTTTTCTACCTTCCTTACCCATTTGTTTTGCTTTTTCTGGATTTTTTATCAAAAATTCTATTTTATCAACTACTTCATTGATATTTTTTGGATCAACTAAGAACCCAGACACACCATCTTCAACGTCTTCCATTGTTATTTTTGATCTTATAGCTGGTGTTTCACAAGCTAAAGCCTCTTTAACGGGTAAATTACTTGATGTTGTGCCCATAAAGTCATCATAAGAGCATGATAAATAAACTAAAGAAGCAGAGTATAAATGTGGAATTAATTTTTCTTCTAATAATCCAAGAAGTTTTACATTGTTTTCTAATTTATATCTTTTTATTAAATCTTCGATATTTTTTTTATTTGGCGAATTTGGTTGAGTGCTTGTAATAAGAAGTATAATTTTTGGATATTTTTTTAATAATTTTCTTATAACCTCAATCGCTAAATGAGTACCTTTATATGGAGTGTAATCAGTTGAATGACTAATAATTATTCTGTCCTTATATTTTTCTTTAAAGTAATTATTTTTTTCAATTTTCCTAAAAAAATTAGTATCGACTCCCATATAAGTAACAATTGAATCAACACCATAAATCTCATCAGTAAATTTTTTTGTAATTTGGTTTAGAGTAAAAACTTTTTTTGCCTGCTTAACCGCCCAAACATCAAGCCAGCCGTAAAAAAAAGAGAGAGTTTTAAAAATCAATTTATAAAAAAAAGGTTGAGAATTAATATATTTTTTATTATGAAAAAATGGGAAAGGTTCATAGCAATATATAAAATATTCTTTTTTATGTAATTTTGAAATAAAATAAGTTAATAGATTAGAAGGGAAAAAAGCCATACCTATCATATAATCATATTTATTTAAAGTAAAGACTATTATTAAAATTTCATAAAATAAAAAAAAAGGGAAAAATAACCAATAATATAAATCGTTTGTACAAGCAAATTTATTTATGATATGTATATCAATATTACATTCTTTTTTAAATTTATTTATAAATATATCATTGCTTTTATTAGTAATCAGAGATATTTTAAGGTTTTTATATTTTGAAATTTCTTTAATTACATTAAATAAAAATTTAGTTCCCCCCATCCAAAATTTTAAATGCGGAAAGTGCCAATAAATTTTTTTAATTTTCATAATCGTTTACTATTTAACTTTAAATATAAATTAAATTTTTAAAGTTATTTATTTTAGTATTATTAATGATTAACAATTCTTTAGTAATTTTTTTTATAAATTTTTTTTATAAATTGTCAACAAAGATCCCATAATTATATTTTTATTAATTAAAAAAATTTTTTTATAATTAAACTTTTTTTCTTTTGCCAAAATTATTTTTTTAGCTAAATCTTTATAATTTCCTGATTTAAATAATAAATATTTTCCTGATGCTATTTCTTTTAGCGAACCAGTATCAGATAAGATAACTGGTTTTCCCAGTAAAATTGATTCATACGCACTATAACCAAAACCCTCTGTAATTGAAGGTATTATAACAGAAAAAGAATCCTTTATTTTTTTTATTAAATTTTTTTTTGGTAATGAATTTTCAACTTTAACAATATTATTTAATTTATTTTTATTTATAAAATTAATTACTTTTATCTTTTCAGTTAAAGGATCATTTGATAAAATTAATAGAAAATAAAAATTTTTTGGTAATTTCTCTTTTAATAAATTAACAGCTTTTAAAAGAATAAATATTCCTTTTGTTTTTCCTGGTCTTCCAAAATACAAAAAATAATTTTTATTATTTTTTTTAATATCTGTTCTTCCTTTAATAAATAAATTTTTATCAATCAATGGATAAATGACTTTAACTTTATTTTTATTAATACCGGAAGCAATTAAATCTCTTTTTGTAGCGTGAGAAATAGCTATGTAGTAATCGAAAGGCAAATGAACAGTTATAAATTCAAAAATAAAGAATAATAAAGCTTTTAAAAAACTCTCAACTAAAAACCACTTAAAAAATAAATTTTCGTAAACGGTAATTACTACTTTTTTTTTGTTTAGCTTAGCATAAAACCAGGAAAAAAAACCAGAAGTGTAAGTGCCGGTATGGACAATATCTGATTCTTTTATCAATTTTTTAACATCTTTGTATAAAGGGATAGGATGACCAAAATAAGATGGCCATTTAAAGTAGTAGACTTTAAAGTTTTTTGCATATATTTTTTCTCCTGTTATCCCTCCTGAATTACTAGTCGCAACCACAACATTAAAATCTTTTATTTTTATCAATTCTTGTATTAAGTTAAAAAATAAAGTCTCTGCTCCTCCTATATGCGGATAAAAATGTTCTAAAATAAAAAGAATTTTCATTTATTTATCGTTTTTTATTGATTTTTAAAACTTTTCATCCCCATCTCCCTGACAATCTTTGTTATTTCTTTTTCAATTTTTTCAATTGCCGCCAAAATTCTAAAAAGAATCATAAAAACAACAACAAAACCAAAAAAAATTAAAGTATTTAAGTTTTTTCCCATGCCAAGTTTTGATGAGATAAAGTAGGCAAAGTCGGGAAAAATAGAAATTATCAAAACTGCACCCCAAATAAGAAGGGTAGAGAAGAGTTTATAAAAACTCTGTCCGGTTTCTTTTTTGATGAATCGTAAGAATCGATCAACAATAAAAAACAAAGCCAGCCCGATCAAAATCCAGCGGATGATGGAAATGCCAAATATCATAAAGATATTTTACAATAATTTTTTTCAAAGAGGAAAAATAGTTAATAGAAAATAGAAGTCAGTTATAGAAAGGAGAAAATAGATAAAAGAAAAGAGTTATGAGAAATTAGAAAGTAGTTTTAGAAAGTAGAGAGTAAGTAATCGGTAATTGAGAAAAAACTATTTATTTTTATTATCATGGAAGTTTTGCCATGATTTTTTAAGGGAGGTTATCTGTCTTGCGGTTGTATCATAAATTCTAATAAGATCTTTTATTAAATTAATATCTAATCTTTGAGGATAAATATCCAAACAAACTGAAAGATGATGAATCAATTCGTTAATTTATCCTAAAACATCATCAAGATATTTTTTCCAATTAGCTTTTTGATATCGTTTAGCAAATCCTTCAGCTAAAATTGCCGGAGCAGCTTTACAACTTCTTCTTAATTGATCCGCTAAATCAAATTTCTCCTCTTTTGAAAGCTGAGGAATTACTTTTGTAAGAATAATTTTCATCGCCTGGTAAAGATTTTGATAAACAACAAGATCTTAAAAAGTCTTTATTTCCTTACCCATAAAGATATTCTCTAATTTCTGCTTATTAGTTTCAACTAAAAATTCTAATCACTATTTTCCAGTTTTCCAAAAGCAATTTCCACTATCTATTTTCTAATTTCAAAGAACTACTTTCCAATTTCCATTAACCAATCTCCATTCTCCATTACCATTTTCCACTTTCTCTTAACCAATTTCCAATCTCCATCAACTAATTTCTTTTTTTCAAGAATTAATAATTTTTATCAAGGTTTTTATTCCATTTATCAAATTCTGTTTTTGTTTTTTTGATAAAGAGTAAGGAGTATAAAAAACATCAATTGCAACTTCGGCTACTTTAAGTTTATGACGAGCAATCTCGCGAATTACTTCGCTGTCAAATTCATATCTGTCCGATGAAGTATCAATCAGATTTAAGGCTTTTTCAGAATATGCCCGAAAACCAGATTGAGAGTCGGTTGTCCAAAACTCATAAACCAAAAAAACCAAAATATTGGCAAAAAAATTAGCCAGCCGGTTAAACAAAGGTATCTTATTATTTTTATTTAAAAATCTTGATCCCAAAACCACCTCATATCCGTCATTTATCTTTTTAATCATCTTTTTTATATCTTTTGGATTATGCTGTCCATCACCATCAATGGTAATAACAATATCAGCTTTTTTAAATTTGGCATATTCTATTCCTGTTTTTGCTGCGGCTCCTTTACCACGGTTCAAAATATGCCG
>Ga0197143_1000662_pt1 | contig 34565 bp, 27 predicted proteins | sample GBS70_MetaG_FD_148603 | JGI IMG/M metagenome (GOLD analysis project Ga0197143, IMG submission 148603) | Sediment microbial communities from Great Boiling Springs, Gerlach, Nevada, United States - GBS 70_MetaG | ecosystem: Environmental > Aquatic > Thermal springs > Hot (42-90C) > Sediment... | reverse complement strand
TCAACCCTGACCAAAGCAGCAAACAAAGCGCAGAAAGCGAAAGCACGACCATCTTGTTTCACCCCCCATCATTTAGTCCCTTGCAACATCTCCAAAACCTGCCGCCTCACCTTTCCTTTCATTCAGTTCGCCCCAATTCACTCAGCGTAACTGCGATAGCGCCGTTTGAGAGCATCTCGTCAATCGCTCGTTCACTGTCGTTCGGGTTGACATTGACTCCACGAATTGCATCCTCAAGCAGGAATGTAGTGAAGCCAAGCCTAAGCGCATCAAGGACGGTCATCTTCACACAATAGTCGGTTGCGAGCCCACCAACGAACAAGCGCTTTATACCCTTATCCTTAAGCAGGGATTCAAGTTCCGTTCCCTCAAAGCCTGAATAAGCTTCCAAGTCTGGTTGAGTTGCCTTTGATATGATGAGCGTTTCCTCTGGAAGCTTCAACTCTGGATGAAACTCAGCCCCTTTAGTCCCTTGAACACAATGAGGTGGCCATAAGCCACCACGCTCACGAAATGAAATGTGGTTTGGAGGATGCCAATCCCTCGTTGCTATGACTGGCAAGTTAGCTGACTTGAACACTTCAATGTAGTTGTTGAGCGGTTGGACAACAGCATCACCGTCTGGAACTGCTAAAGCACCACCTGCACAAAAGTCACGCTGGACATCAACAATTACCAATGCATCATACTTCGTTAACTTTAAGCGCATCTTTACTCATACCCCCTTGCCATAATGTTTTTGGGATGCCGTTAGAACAGGAATTTACGCAGTTGATTTTGCACCCATTTGCGTTGCTATCATGATATCACACTAATAAAAGCCCGTCAAGAAGACAACAGCCACATGCGACACTCAAAGCTGTGTCCACCCGCTTCCGAAATTTTTCCGTGTCCCATTAGCTTGGCGGAAGCCTTGCCCTTATGACTTCGCCGACCGAAATCGGCGCTCAGATTTTTCGTCATTGACTACGGACTAAACTCCGCGCATGCAAAAACGAAAGGGCTTTTGAGGCACACTCGTTTTGCGACTGAGTTCACCCTTTGAGGCTTATCTTATTGCCTGTGCAAGCTACCTGTGCATGCTCATTTTAGTTTTCGCCATTTGCACTTGGTTGAACAAAAAACCTTTGAACGACGGAGCAACCAACGATGTCGCCCAAGACATTGACAGTCGTGCGGAACATGTCAAGGAAGCGGTCAATAGGCAGGATGATAGCCATGCCCTTTAGTGGCAAGCCGACTGATTGGAAAACGAAAGGCATCGTAACCAAACCACCTGCCGGAATTCCAGCAGCACCTATGGCAGCGATGTTCGCTGTAAGGAAAACAAGGAGTTGCTGTGGGATTGAAAGTTGAATGCCATATGCCTGAGCGACAAAACAGGCAGCCACGGCTTCGTAAAGTGCTGTCCCGTCCATGTTGATGGTCGCACCTAAAGGCAAAACGAAGTTTCTGACCTCGCTTCGTATGCCAGCCTGCTCAGCGCATTCAATGGTGACGGGTAAAGTCGCCGAACTTGAACTGGTTGAAAAAGCAGTCAAGAGCGCTGAGGTAAAGTGGCGAAGGTAGGGGAAAGGCGGAACTTGACCGAAGAGCAAAGCCAAAAGCGGAAGCACCACTAAGCCATGAATTGCCAAACCTACTATGACCGTCAAGGCATATTTCGCCAAAGGCAAGAAAATGGACAAGCCAAACTCCGCCGAGAGCCGAACTGCCAAACCGAAAACACCGAATGGCGCAACAGCGAGTAGCCAGTGAACGACGATCATCGTCAACCCCAAAACCGAACGCAAAAGTTGCTGAACAAGTTCTCCCGTCTCCTTCGCCGTCAGTAAAACTGCACCTGTTAAAAGGGCAAGGAAGATGAGCGCCAACATTTCGCCCTTCGCAAGGGCTTCAATTGGGTTGGCTGGAACAATGTTCAAAATGAGCGATTTAAGTTGCAACGGCGGCAACTTTGGAGGTTTACCTTCGGCGAGGCTGAAGCCGAGACCAGGTTGAAGGAGGTTGACAAGCGTCAAACCGATTGCAACGGCAATGGCGTTAGTGACGAGGTAGTAAATGACCGTCCACAACCCCAGTCGTGAGAGCCTCGCTATGTCCCCGAGTTGAGCAACGCTCAGCGCCAACGAACTGAAAATGAGCGGGATGACAACCATCCTGAGCGCCCGCAGGAACAAATCGCCCAAAACACTGCTCGCTTCAACGAAGCCTTGCCAGTTCAAAGCCTTGAAAATCAGCCCAGCTGTGACTCCGATTATGAAACCGAAGAATATTTTCACCGCCACATCGTGCCTCATCATTCGCTCACTCTCTGCCATCGGCGGTTAGTTGCAAGTGGCGACATACATTCCACCCTCACAACGAAAAGATGCATAGCGCGTTAAAATCTGCTCCCCGCCCATAGGTTGTGTATCACGAATTATGCCTCAAACAACTCAGCCAACTCAACCCATTGCTTTCGTTTTGCGCTTTCAATTGCTCCGAAAACCATTGCAAGTGTCTTCAAGTTGTCTTGGGCGCTACATTCTGGTTCTCGTTTCTCTTTGACGGCGGAAACGAACTCAACAAGAACCGCCTTTGTGTCAACGAACGGCAATGGGTCTAAAGGCAATTCTTGGATAGTCGCTTGTTCCGATGGCAATGAGCGCCCATAAACCAATTTCCCCTCCTCCCAAGACAAACTCCCCTTCTCACCGTCAATTCGCCACTCGCCCTGCCAATGGTCGGCTTTGCCGACACTGCAACCGAGAGCATGGTGAGTGACCATGATGCCATCTTGGAACTCAAAGACGACTGTGTGACCGACATCGCCTTTGTGCCAGCCCCAAGGTGCATTCCAAGTGTGCGCCCACACGCGAACGGCGTCTCGGTTAAGGACATAGCGAAGGGTGTCAAAGTGGTGAACTGCCATCTCAATGAGCAGGGCATATGGGATTTCAACATAGTGAGCACCCATACCCCAAGGTCGGTGGAAGCCAACAACAACTGTGTTAATGACACCTAAAAAACCTTCGTCAAGGAGTCGGCGTGTAGTCCTCGGCAAAACACCGAATCGGTAATTTTGAGCGACCATGTAAGTCAAGCCCGAAGACTTAGCCATTGAAGCAATTCGCTTCGCCATCTCCCAACTTTCGCCCATCGCTTTTTCGGCGAGGACTGGCAAACCATTGCTCAAAGCAATCTCTGCGATTTTCTCACGCGCCGATGGTGGCGTGACATCAAGGACGAAATCAACCTCAACCGCTTTCAAAGCTTCCTCCAAAGACGAAAACAACTGCTCATCCTTCAGACCGAACTTTGACTTGACTTCTTCCCGCCTCTGCTCCACTGTGTCAACACCAGCCACCAAAGTCACAATGTCCATCTCCTTGCAAACCTGAACCCAATGTTTCCCTCTTCCACCCAAGCCAACCACAACGCATCTCATCGCTCAAGACCTCCTTTCAAGGTTGTATGTTTCTCATAGGTTATACAACCAACTGCGCACCTAATTTGTGTGCTATTATGGTAGCACACTGATCAAAGCCCATCAAGCTTAACCGGCTCAGCAGAAGCCTCACTCCCAAATTTTCGCCGACCAAAATCGGCGCTCATGTTCTTTCGTCACCGTTTGTTTTCATTGCGTCACCAGCTGTGGTCTAAAGCCTGTGGCAAGGAAAGGTAGTCATGGACTTCTTGAACACTCAAGCCATAGCTGAAAAACCTTTTCAGCATGAAGTTGCGGTGATAGGTGAGTTTGAACAAACTTCGCTGCAGCTTCACCGAGCTTCAATCGTAGTGGCTCATTCTCAACGAGCCTTAAGACTGCTTTTGATAACGCCTCTGGTGTAGCCGATGGAACGAGCAAACCGTTTTCTTGATGCTTTATCAATTCCGCTGGTCCAAAGGCGTTGATGGCTACGACTGCCTTCCCGACTGCCATTGCTTCAGCGATAGCCCTCCCAAAAGGCTCAGTCGGCGATGGGTGCACAAGTATGTCCATGGCATTTACAGCGATTGCGATGTCTTTGCATTCGCCAACGAATTTCAAAGCACCTTCAAGCGAAAGCTCCTTTGTCATGCGAGATAAAAAACACAACCATCCACTTTGCTCCTCAAATATGTCACCGCCAACGATGACGAAACGCACATCCTTTCTTTCCTTCGCCACCGAGCTTGCCATGCGGATGAACAAGTCATGGCGTTTCCAAGGTGTCATATGTGCTATCATGCCAACGAGGATACCATCTTCACCAACACCACATGCTTCACGGAAGCGTTTAACTTGCTCGTCATTGACGTGCTTGAGTGCGCTCACATCAACGGCATTGTAGATGAGCCTGACTTTCCTCTCCGAGATGCCTAACTTGATAAGCTCTTTTGCAACCGCACTTGAGATGGATATGATGGCATCACAGAACGCACCAACAAACCTTGCCACAACCTTTGGCATGAGCAAATCACGGCAATGCCAAACAAGTGGTAAGCGCTTGAAAGCTGTCGGGAGCACAAAATACAAACTGCTCTGAAGGCTGTTGCAATGGACAATGTGAGGCGAGATTGAATGCAACAACTTGAGTGCTTTCAAACTGCCACGCCCGATTGATGCAATCATGTTAAGCAAGTGGCGCATATTACTTGGGCGCTTAAGGCGCTTCAACCAATTTGTTGGGAAGATGATGACTCCACAACGCTCAGCGCGCTCTAACAAATCACCATCATCGGGTGCAGCCAACATGAGTTGAATTGATTTTCCGTAAAGCCTGTTCAGCCAATCAAGCAATGTAAGGAGGCTGACTTCAGCGCCACCAACTTTGCCTGTATGGTTCACGAAGAGGACTTTAAGTTTGCGTTGATATCCAATGCTTTGTGACACCAATGACTTCATTCTCCCATGCAGTTGAGTAAAAGCTATGGTTTGCCCCTTTGACGAGGTGGAGTTGATACGGGGCTCTTCTTGCTTCAAGGATACGCCCATACCACGCTATCGCAGGTTTCGCCTCAGGGTCTCCAGTCCCATAGACCATAAGAGTCGGCTTGCGATAGCGCCTCTCAAACTCGTTCACTAATGCCTCGTAGCGAGCCCTTTCAAGTTGCAGTTCATCCCTTGGAGCTATATCGCCTGCTTGAGAACGCTCCTTACCGACAGTCCCTGCTTCTGCATCTGTTGCTTTGCTCTTCGCCTTATCACCACCACCAAATAGAACACGAAAGATGACCGCGAACTGCACTTGCCCGCTAAACAACTTACGCCATGTCGTTATGCGGAAGAGCTTCCTCAAATACTCAACGAAGTAGCTAAACCGCTTCCTGATGGCTCGTGAGCGCTGATGCAACCCGGCAAAGACTGGTGCTGACCAAAGAACCATACCGCAAACAGCATCGTGCAATGCGCTCCCAAAACACACCTCGCCACCAGAACATATCCCAACAGTTATACACCTTCTTGCTGGAGTAGAATCCACAAGCCAGCCGATGACTCTGTTTGCGTCTTCAATCATCGTGAGCAGTGTCCCTTCATAGAGCTCACCACTGCTCTCACCACGTCCATAAAAATCAAACCTGAGGCTGATGCAACCTTCTTCCTTCAAAGCTCTGGACAGCTTTGTAAACATGTTGTGTGGACCACAGCGAGTTCCAGACCAGCCATGTAAGAAAACAACACCAAGCTCTGACGGTGCGTTTGGGAGGGTTAGCACGCCTTTCAACCATCCCCTCTCGGTATCAATCACGACGATGTGTTCACCATCAACCTCTCTTGGCATGTCTGAGAAAAGGCTTTGAGCATCAACCTTGATGCCACCTCTTGAAAAAGCTTGTGCAACCCACTTTGCTGTTGCTTCAACAAGTTCTTTCGCTTCAACCAGACCAAGCAAGTTCCATATCGGTTGCTCGCGGATCATGAGCAGTTCGCACGCATCAGTTGACGAACGCAAGTGTTCAATGAGCGGATGAAATTCACTGCTGAGCTTTGTGCTCCCCGAAATTTGAACAAGCAAGCATTTAGCATGCCTTGGCAGGGTTGCCGAAAGTAGATCAATAGAGCAAAGTTCTTCGTGCAACCTGTTGGTGATGATATACCCGTTAAAATCTGTGAAGATGTCGCTTAGGGCATCGATGTGGGAAGCTACTTCAACCTGTGCATCCTTGCTTTGAGTTTCGCTATTGCTCTCAAACGCTATCAACTGGCGTTGCATTTTCATCCTCGTCATGTTGAGTTGAACAAACCGCCTACCGTTGACCACAGGCTGCCATAGCAACAACCCATCAACATCCAATTCATTCGCTGATAGCACAGCTAAGCTTGCACCGAGTCGCAAGCCACCGATGATGAGGGGCACCTTTCCCAAACTTTCCCTCACGAAGCTAACGAGCGTGAGAATGTCACGCACCCAATCGCTGACGCTGTATTGCTCAAAATCGCCACCGCTGTTACCGTAGCCGCGATGGTCAAAACGAAATACGACAAAACCTCTTTCAGCCAACTCCCTCGCAAGCGAGACGAGCACACGATATGATGCCTTTTGTTCCTCAGCGAAAGCGTGACAAAGCACAACAGAACCATGAATTGGTAGCTCCAACGGTATGTGAGCAGTCACATAGATATGCGAACCATCAACTCGCAACCAAAATGAACTTTCAACCTGTTGGCGATATATGGCTGTGCCATAGAACATTGCCCATCACCACTGCAAAAGGATGGAGCTACCTTGACTGCAATAGCTCATGACACTGTTCAAAATATGGCAGTTGCATAAGTCTCCTCATCCACGATGTATTGTGCCTCTACCAATGAGGCACAACACTTTGAACTGATAAAAGAGTGTGGCAATCGCTTCGCTGTTGCGCTATACTTTTCCTTGCAACTAAGGAAGGTGAGGGAGAAAGACAAGATGAAGCGAAGCCACGCACTCATAATGCTATGCCTTATCAATACAATTTTGATTGGGTGGGCACCTGCAGTTAGCAGTAGCTGGTATGAGGAAGTCCCACGCAGTGAACCTGTGTATGCGTGGATGCAGGAGATTGGGAGCATCAAGCTAACATGGGGCATTGTCTTCAGCGAGTATGCCAAGCCTCAACCGATAAGCAAATTGCAGTTTGTCAGGGATGTCATTTCAGTAGTTGACGCATTGCGCTTAGTTCTTGAGCGCCTGAGGGAGAAAGCCCCCTTGGCAGATGAGATTTCGCTTGAAGAAGCATGTAGCATCGTTGGGTTACCAGTGATGAAGCAAAGCGATGTTTCTCGCCTTTCAACACTTACGCGTGCACTTATAGGTTATTTCGCCGACGATATAAACCACTTATCAACCGATGAGAAGGCATCAGACCTTTTAGCAGTTGTGAAAGCATTTGAAGAAGAGGTCTGTTCATTCGTAGGCAAGTTTGAGCAAAGCACCACAAAGGCTAACACAGCTACTAAACTGCCAAGCTTGCTCTTCAAAAACCTTTCGAGAGAAACAACCAAGCATACACTACCTTCGTCAGTTGCTGAGGCACAAATTACATCGGTAAGAAAACTGCTTACGGCTAACGCATACCTAATGGATGAAGCCTCAGTTGATGGCTTTGACTCCGATATCATCGTAGCTTATTGGCTTGGCGAGGGGAGAGTTTCACTCAGCAACACAATGACAACCACTATACCTCTTCCCTTCATGCTGCTACAGGTGTGCAATAGACAAACTCAAATGCTAACGCAAGGTGATGCTATAAACTCGCTTACCACACGCGTCTCAATACCGTTTGGTGAGCGATGGCGAATAGTTGGCAGGTATTCTCACACCCTCCCAACATACGACAGGGAGATAACCATCTCGGATCTGCTTCGCTATAGTAGGATTGAGATAGGAGGTCAGTATGACTCAAGGGAAGTAAGCGTGCGCGCTCTATACACACGCTTTGGTGGAAGGCATTTTGAGTTTTTGAGCCCCTCATCGCTATGGCATGGTGAAAACAGCCTACATGGTATAGCGCTTGGTGTCACATGGCGGTCATCAACCAGACTCCATGCCAGATATAGCTTCCAAATGCTTTCCAGCATTGACGGAAGAGATGAAGGTTATAGAGTGCACACAGGTGAAGCTGTTTATAGCCTTAATGCGAAGTGGGGATTGGCGGTGGGAGTGCAGAGGACAATCGCATTGCTAAGCTCTCCAATCATTTCCACAGATGCTGTTGTTGGCGTTCGCTATTCAATATCACCACAGGCTGAGCTTAGGTTGTTATACCAAGTGAGCGATTATAACAGCAAGCAGATACGCTCCCAAGAGGAAACAACAAGGCTTCAATTCCAACTTCACTTCTGAAGGCTTCAAACCAATCGTGGAAGGGGCACTTCCATAGGATGTTACGCGCCCACCAAATCATTCGGTCGTTCACTGTTGCCTGTCTGTGCATAACATTATTTGCTACCACACTTACAGCTGAGGAGTTGAGAGCAGAGGAAGTCAAAAGTAATGTTACAGCTACATCAAGTGGCGGTAAAACTGTTACGCTGCGCGCACAACGCATACAATTGGAGGCAAAAGGAAAAACGCTGAATGCGGTTGGGAATGTTGAACTGCTCTGTGACGGTGTAACGCTTAGAGGTGACAAGTTACAATACAGCGCAGACAGCGGTTGGGCAGTAGCCCCAAATGGCGCAACACTTACAACTCAAGATGGGTTGACGATATCTGGTAAAGTCGTGCAATACAACTTGGATGAGCAGGTTGGTATTGTTGAGCATATCAAAGCCCGCCACGGTGAATTGAACTTCACGGGAAGGGTAGCTAACATCTCTAAAGAGAAAGCATTGTTTGAAGAAGGTAGCGCAACAACTTGCACAAAAGAGCACCCACATTATGAGGTCACTTTGAAAAGAGCACAGCTAATCTACGGCAAGCAAGTGATCATAGATGGTTTGGGTGTTCGTGTTTATGGACTTAAGCTACCAACCATACCGAGGCAGCGCTTTGTGTTGGGAAGAGAGCGAAAAGAGAAAATGCCTTTTTCATTGCTCTTAACATCAACGGATGGCGTTTATATCGGCTTCAACTTCTCAAGAGCGATCGGTGAAAAGCAGTTTGCAACATTGTTTTCCTGCTCGCTCGGTTTATCGGCAAAAGAGAAGTGGCGTGGTAAGCTCTCAATGATAAAACCATTCAAGCATGGTGAAGCACGCCTGAACATCGCTCATAAGGACAGGGTGGAAGATGAGCTCACCAGGCGGTTGCTTTTAAACACATCTCCAGAAGTTGGTCTCACCTTCACACAGCCAAATGTAATCAAAGGCTTCTCACTTTATGGCGATGTGTCCTTTGGCAGATATAGCGAACATACAACATCAAAGGTCTCGTCACAAAGGTTCAACATCCAATTAGGTGTGCACAATGAACGCCAAACAGAAAGAGCATGGCACTGGGAATTTGATACACTGCTACGCTACTCAACCTACAAGGACAGCGAGATAAAGATTGCGCGGGTGATGGCTTGTGTAAAGATACCGTTTGGGCAAGTTGGTGAGGGGAAGCTTTCAATCCTGCATCATGTATGGTCTGGGAAAACACCGTTTGAGTTTGATAATGTTGACATAGCGACGGAATGTCGCTTGAGTGGGAACATCTGGTTGAAGCGGGAGAGGTGGAAGATGGTGTATGATTTGCGTTATGATGCCTCGTTGTGGGAGTTGCGTGACTGGACATTGGGGTTGGTTTACCGAGCTCATTGTATTGAGTGGGGGCTTTGCTATAACCTTTCACGGCAGGAGCTTAAACTTATCTTTGACCTCGTGGGAATAACGACACCAAGGTGAACCAGTGATGGCATAATGATAAGCTCGGCAGGTTTAAAATAGCGAAGCATCCTTCCGCAAAAGCCTTCAACGGTTGAAACTCGCTTGCAAAGGAGTTGATTGAAGATGAAGAAGGGCATCCATCCAGAGTATGTTGAGTGCACCGTGATATGCGCGTGCGGTCATTCTTTCAAGACACGCTCAACAAAACCAGTGCTACATATTGAGGTTTGCTCACAATGCCATCCGTTTTACACGGGTCAAATGACGGGTCAAAGGTTTGTTGACACGATGGGGAGGGTTGAGCGCTTCCAGCAAAGGTTAAAGGCTGCACAGAAAAAGGGACAGAAAGCCGGGAAACGGAAAGAGTGAGCAAAGAAAAACTTCGCCCTCTATTGGAACAACTTGTTGCAGGGGGATAACCCATGAAGCCAGTGGTAGGCGGGCAAGCTGTGTATGATGGAGTTATGTTGCATACACAGGGCTTTACTGTCATTGCTGTCCGCAGGAGCGATGGCTCAATCGGGTTGAGTGTTAGAAGCGAGGCAGGGAGAGGGGTTTTGAAAAGATGGATGCATGTGCCATTCTTGCGTGGCATAGCTGCTATATACGATTCCATTTCGTCTGGTATTCACGGGCTCAAAGTGTCGCTTGAACTGCATGGCAAACAAAAACGCTCAACGCTCTCATTCTTGTTTGAGGTGATGCTCGGGTTTGCTACTGCCTTTTTGCTATTTGTTGTCCTACCGCATATCTTAGTTGATGCGTTATGGAAGGTCGCTATTGCCCGAGGTAGCACAAATGCTATGTTTTTGGGTGCAACGCACTTCGCCTTAAACTTAGCCGAAGGGATGATGAGGATTGCGGTGTTCATTTGCTTTATCGCTTCGCTTCGCATCCTGCCACAGATGCGCAAATACTTTGCCTATCACGGTGCTGAGCATAAAGTGATAAACGCCTACGAGAATGGCTTTGAACTATCTTCGGAAAATGCTATTCAGCAAAGGAGGCTACATGAGCGTTGTGGGACTTCTTTCACGCTCATAGTGTTTTTAGTTTCCATGCTACTTTTCTCCCTCATCCCATGGACAACCTTTCCAGTGAGGGTAATTGGCAGGGCTCTCCTTTTGCCAGTTGTCGCAAGCGTCTCTTACGAACTCATATTTGTGGTAGCGCGGAGCAACATCCCCCTTCTTAAGGGGTTCATAGGGCTTGGGATGCACTTGCAACGCTTAACAACTAACGAACCATCGTTGGAACAATTAGAAGTGGCGTTGACTGCACTAAGGGCGCTTCTTGAGAATGTGAATCAAAGAAGCGATTAAACAGGTGTAGGTGATGAGAGGAATGTTTGAGGCGTTGAACGAGCTTGAAGTCGAATTTGAGCAAATAGAGAAGAAGCTTTCGGACTCCCAAATGGCATCCAACAAAGCCATGCTTCAAAGCTTGCTCAAGCGATACGGTGAACTGAAACCAATAGTGGATAAGTATCGGCTTTACAAGGAGTTGCAGGACCAATTAAGCCAAGCTGAAGAGTTGCTTGAAACCGAAAGGGATGACGAACTGCGCCAGCTGGCTGAGGAGGAGGTAGAGCGCCTTAAGGAGCAAATTGAACAGCTTGAGGTGGAACTCATTGAAGCCATACTCCCGAAAGACCCTAACGACGGAAGGACTGTCATCATGGAGATAAGAGCTGGTGCTGGTGGGGAAGAAGCAGCCCTTTTTGCTGCAGACCTGTATCGCATGTATGCAAAGTATGCCGAAAAGAAAAATTGGAGAGTTGAAGTGTTTCACTCTCACCCAACTGAACTTGGTGGCTTCAAGGAAATCATATTGGCTATAAGCGGGAAGGATGCATGGAGGCACTTGAAGTATGAAAGCGGTGTCCACAGAGTCCAGCGGATCCCGATAACGGAGTCAAGTGGTAGAATCCACACTTCAACAGCAACTGTTGCTATATTGCCAGAGCCAGAGGAGGTTGACGTGCAGATAAACGAAGAGGATTTGGAAATTGAGACGATGCTCTCATCTGGACCTGGTGGACAGCATATGCAAAAGAATGAAACAGCGGTGCGCATAAGACATAAGCCAACTGGCATCGTTGTGGTATGCCAAGACCAACGCTCACAGTATCAGAACAAGATAAGAGCGCTAAGGATACTTAGGGCAAAGCTCCTTGAACTGCGCAGGCAGGAGCAGGAACAAAAAATGATGCAGACAAGAAAGGCTCAGATAGGCACGGGCGATAGAAGCGAAAAGACACGCACATACAACTTCACGCAAAACAGGATAACTGACCATAGGATCGGACTCACCGTCTACAATTTGACAGAGGTTCTTGATGGTAACCTTGATGAGATAATATCGGCTTTGCGCAAACACGAGATGCAGCAACTGCTCAAGGCTTACAAGCTTGAGAGGATGGTTGGTAGCGCTGAGAGCCAGAACTGAGGTGGAAGAGAATGCGAAATAAGTGTAAAGAAAATAGCACGGCAGGTATCGCTTGCCTATTAATGAGGGCATTAGCCACGCTGAAACGAAAGCTGATGAGAGAAAAACGCTCTTGCGAGGGAAAGCACAACGCACCTAAGTCATGGGCACGCCGAATAAGGATAAGAGAAGCAGTGTCGGTCTACAACTTTGATGACCACATCACAATCAGCTTCCCCATGCCACGTGGAGAGCTTAATTCAACCCACATAACTACCTCGCAACATACCATCACCGTTGAAGCATCAAGCACCCTGTTGGTTGCACCATCGTTCGTTGATGGCAGGCACAAAGTCGCATTCGTTGTTGAAATGAAGATGCGTCATCTGAAGCAGTTGCCAAAAGGTGTTGATTTCAGGCATGGCGAAGCATTCTTGGATGAGCAAAACAGACTGCTAATCGTCAACTTGCCGAAGCTTGCACACGGAAGATGATGCATTCCCTCGCTCAGCGACGTTTAGCGACACGATGACGCTCATTTTGAAAGCTACTAACAGAACCGCTACGCCTTGCGATGCTGATCCTGAAGAGGCGTTGCTTAAGGCTCAAAAGTATAGCCTTTAAGATATTGCCTTCGTCCTTTAAGTTGAGAGCTTTCACGAAGGCTTTGTGCTGTTGCCAGAAACTAAGGCTCAACAGCAACACAAACAAAGCCCTTAAAAGTTGTGAAAGACCGTGAACGCTTATCAAACCGACTGCCTCACCGAAAGCGACGACCTCAGCGAGAGCAAACACAATCACAGCTAATGCGAGCGTCCGCCACATGCTTCCGAGAACACCTTTGCTAAGCAGTAGGTAAAGCTCCACGCAAACGATAGCTGCAAAGATTGAAAGGAAGAAGATGACGATTGTAGCCACACCAATCGCTACACTCCAAGGTGTCACATACATTCACCTCACATCAACTAAGGTTGGATGAAGAGCATATTGAGAGCATGTTTCTTGCAAGCCCTCTGGGAGGTTGCTCGCTGCAGTTTGCACAAGGCGGTTTGTGAATGTATCACCAAAAATGGTTGAGAGCATGAGCGATACATGTTGCAATGCACTCCTATACAAACTCACACGCTCCTCTAACCCAACTACCCAAGGCGTCAAATCTTTGACCAGTGCCCCATCAATTGTGATTGGCAACCCGTCTTCATCAAAAGCCTTGTTGAGCTTGCCGATGAAAGTGGGCGTCAAGCGTTCTCCGAGCAACTCTTTCACTGCCCAGAGCAGTTGCTGTATCAAGCCTATGAACGCTTTTTTAATCATTGAGACTTCTGAGGCGATGATAACCTCAAGTGGCTTGTTTAAGCGTTGACTTAGCAAATGTGACGGGATGGAGCGTTGTATGACTCTGTGCAGTGCGGTGACAACATCTGGGTCAAGGTGTGCTCCAGAAGCCCACTTCAACCTATCAAGCGCCTCAGAGATGGTCATCGGTTGACGATACGGTGAAGGACGCGTCATTGATGAGAACGCTTCTGAAGCTGCCAATATGCGCCCCTCAATCGGTATCTCAGCGCCTCTCTTACCATGTGGATAACCACGTCCATCCCAGCGCTCATGATGATGCTCAACTGCACTCTCAGCTTCACTCACCGATGGCATAGCCATAAGTATGCGAGCACCAATAACTGGATGCTGTTTCACGAGTTCAAACTCATCTTTGCTCAACCTACCGGGCTTGTTGAGCAATTCCTTTGGCAGTTCTATCTTGCCAACATCGTGAAGCAATCCAGCAACCTCAACTACATGCACAAGTTGGCTTGGCAAACCTATTTCAATTGCTATCAACGTAGCCCACCTTGAAACAGCTTTGCTATGCCCTTCACCACCAACTTCAAGCGAATCAACGAGCTCCGCTAAGCCTTCGTGAGCTGTTGTGGTGTGATCTGTCATTGTTGAACACCTCTATGTGAAGCGCACAAGCAAGCTTCTTTTTGTTGTTGAAGTCACAGCCATCCACACCTTACTACCTAACGAAGACTCGTCCGGCAAGATGCTACTCCCCTTGTAACTCCGTTGCAACTCCTCGTGCATAATTTCCTTTGCCTTCTTTGCATCCTTTTCGCTCCTAAAGAGAGCGACGAGAGTTGGACCGCTCCCGCTCATTACGATGCCCAATGGGTTTGTGTTCTTGAGCAACGATTTGATGTAGCTTATTTCGGTGTGTGTCTCCGACACAACTGCCTCAAAGGCATTGTATAAGTGCTGACCTATCTCGTTCAAGTCACCATTTTGAAGGGCTTCAATCAACGGTGTTGGGTCACGGTGCTCATGCTTCCTCTTTGCATCCCAAGCCTTATATGCCCATGCAGTCGGAACGCTCCCCATAGGCTTTACAAGCAACATCCAAAGTTGCACTTTCACATCAAGCGGAGTAAGCAAATCACCTATACCTTTGGCGAGAGCGAAGCCACCGAGGAGGAAAAACGGAACATCAGCACCAACTGATTTGGCTACCTCAATCAATTCGTGTCTCTTCAAGCCCAACCCCAAAAGCTTGTTCAAAGCCACAATAGCACCAGCTGCATTTGAGCTACCGCCACCAAGCCCTGCTGCAACTGGTATCTGCTTGTATAGCCTGACAAACCCACACACCTGTGTGTTGGTAAAGGCTGAGAGAGCTTCGGCTGCTTTCCAGACAGTGTTCTCTTTACCAGTCGGTATTTCTGCGTTGCTCACTGTAATCTTGAATCCCTCTGACAACGGAAGTGGTGTCACGACAAGTGTGTCACGAACATCCACAGAACACATCACGCTAACTATATCGTGATAGCCGTCTTCTCGTTTGCCCAATATGTCAAGGAAGAGGTTCACCTTCGCTGCGCAGCGCACCGTTACTTTGGTCAAGTTTCTTCTTTTTGCCATCTCACTATCGTCACTCCCTCGCACAGGGAAACCTACACAGTCTAAGGTTTGGCTTAGTAGGAAGCTTCTTCAAAGCAAGTTCTTGTTTCCTCAATTCGCTTGTCAGGATCAATCGCCATTACTTTGAATGCCATATGAGCATTGCAAACCACAAAAATCGCTTCACATCTCATCACGGGTTACATTCCCTGCATGGTCTATAGCCAGCTTTCATAGCCTCTATAGGGCTGTTGAAGAACAGCCTATTTGGGGACGCTATCTTCCGAGCATATGGGCATGTAGGTCTGTGGAATATGAGTGTGCGCTTGTTTGCGATATATCTTCCCCTCCCGCTTACCTTATTACGCCAGAGCCCTCGCCCCTTTTCCATCGCCTCACGCTGTAGCTTGACGAAAAGGTTTGCATATTTCACATTCGGTGGCACAGTGTATGCTTTGGCATATCCGAGCCTCACAAGCTCAGCATTGACAAACACCTCTTCTTTGCCTCTACCAACGTAAACATACGCAAGCACTCTCCCATGCCTGTCAAACTTTTGGACGTCAAACTCAAGCCTAACATTCTTTCTAAACACGAGCTTGCTGTTTGCTACTTTTGCTTCTTTGTAAAACGGCTTACCAACCTCTGGTGCATCAATGCCTATGTATCGGACGATGCGCCCATCACGAAGACGCACAGTGTCACCGTCTATGACCTTAGCCACTTTAACATAGCTTTTACCCGCTGAACTACTTCGGATGCTTCTTTCACTCTTCTGAAGTATGAGCAGAGAAGCGATGGCGATGGCAAACGCTATTGTTCCGAGCTGCCAATGTAAGCGTTTCAAACTCCGCCCTATCAAGCCAAGCCACCTCATCAACTGACGAGGTCGCTGAAGTTGTAATGTGTCACCTTAAACTCCAAATGGCTGTCAATGCATGCTGGAAATTTTTTCAAAGAGCTCATTGATAGCCTTCCAAAAGGGCGAAGATGCAACCTCTTCATCCGTTGGTGCTCTCGCTATTGCCCTGCCAAAAACATCTTCATCAAATGGTATACAGCCAAGCACCTTAATCGGCTCCCTTAACTTTGCACCCTCAACAAAAGATGTTATTGCCCTTTCATCTTCCTCTCCCCTCACCTTGTTCCCAACAACTGCGACATCCTTTATGCTCATCTGCTGTGCGAGAGCGCAAGTGGTCAACGCTGTGCGCAGGCTTATCAGTGTTGGCTCCGTTAGGACGAGCATCATGTTGACGAACATAGCGGTGCCCCTCGTCAAGTGCTCAATGCCCGCTGTCATGTCCATTATCACAACCTCATCTCTATCAAGGAGCAACCCACGCACAACAGCCTGCAAGAATGCGTTCTCACGACAATAGCATTCAGATGCAGCCTTTTTAACTGTTCCCATGCGCATAAGCTTTATCCCTTCGCGTGAGGTAACAAACTTTTCAAGCACATCGTCAACCTTCGGGTTGAGAAGGAAATAGGGTCCTGCACCGCCTGTGCGCTCAATTATGAGGTCCTTGAGCTCGGAGAGAGGTGTAAGTGAATCAATTTCGTCCAAAGGGAAGCCGAGGGCTAATCCAAGGTTTGCATCTGGGTCTGCATCAACTGCATAAACTGTATAGCCACGCGAAGCGAATAGCCTTGATAGAGCAGCTGCAAGCGTTGTCTTTCCAACGCCGCCCTTGCCTGATATGGCAAGCTTCACTTTGTTCACCTCCAATCGCATTGAAGCGTCATCAATCAGCGTTGGTCACAGAAGGGAACTGGCTTAAATCTGTATGCGGTATGAAGTTCGCCGAAATGAATTCGCTCATGTAAGATGGTTCAACAGAAAGCTCAACATACGTCATGCGTGAGGCTAAACTGTGCGCCTCATCAAATGCAGCCTGAGAAAGTAATGCCAAGCGCGCTCCTTTAACTGAAGTGTTTCCAAGCACTACGAACACATCCTGTGGCAGATCAGGTAGCAAACCTATCTCAATTGCCCTCCGCACATTTAGATGGCTTCCGAAAGCACCAGCTACATATACGCGCTTTATCTGCGTCACATTCAACCCGAGCAAATTAAGCATGCAACGCAAAGCTGCATAGACGGCAGCCTTTGAGCGAATCAAATTTTTGATGTCGGCTTGTGTTATCGTTATGTCACGCTTTGAGCCGGCTTCGTCACCCCAAACGAGCACGAACTCCAATTCTTCATTGAAGCGCCTCAGCCTTTTGCACTCAAGCTGATCATTCATGTTTCCAGACATGTCAATGATGCCCACCCTGCGTAGCTGAGCAATAACATCCACAAGACCTGAGCCACAGATGCCGATCGGCTTTGCGCCACCAATCGTTTCAAAGTTCACATCCATTGTCTTCGGGTCAACCTGAAGTGATGATATAGCTCCACGCACGGAGCGCATACCACATGTGATACCGCTACCTTCAAAAGCTGGTCCAATTGAGCAAGCGCATGTGACCATAAAATCTTTGTTGCCAAGAACCATCTCACCGTTTGTGCCCATGTCAATGAGCAAACCAAGCTCATCCTTCAACCCCAAACCGCTAACAAGAACACCAGCCACAATATCACCACCAACATAGCTCGCAACGCAAGGGAAGATAAACACATAACCATCTTGGTGTATCTCAAGCCCTATCTCGTTAGCCTTAAGTGGTGGGAAAAATGTTGCTGCAGGTATATATGGCTCAATTCGTATGTGAGTTGGCTCTATGCCGAGCAAAAGGTGCGTCATGACGGTGTTGCCTGCAACGACTGCACATGCTATGTCATCGCTTGATATGCGAAGTGAAGACGTAGCATGCCTTAAAAGCGAGTTGATGGTTCTTATGACCGCTTCTTTTAGCTGACCCAAACCATCTTCATTGCGAGAAGCATATGCTATCCTGCTTATCACATCCTCACCGAAGATAAACTGCTCGTTATACTTTGCCAAACGCTGGACAGTCTCACCGCTCTCCAAGTCAACGATGTAAACTGTCACTGTAGTTGTTCCAACATCAATTGCTGCGCCATAAACATGCTTTTCGTCCACGCCAGCGCAAACCCTTACAACCTCCCACTGATCAAAGCGCCTAACAAGTGTTGCTGTAACTTCCCAGTTTCCTTCCCTAAGCGTGCTTGGTAGCTGTCTCAATGCGCTCATGCTTATAGTTATCGGGCGTTGCAAGCTTAACACAGCCATTTTGCTACCGAACTGCATGTTGTTGAGCGATTGCCTTATAGCATTGAGCAATCTTGTAAGGTCACTTGCGTTGTCGCTCAATGACGGTGGACGGAGCTTCAAGCGTAACTTCGTTGCCATCGGACTATATGCATAAACATCAAAACCAACTTCGTGCTCTGGCACTTCAAGCTCAATGTGCTTTATAGCTTCTTCGGCAAACGAGAGGCGCGATTCAACGGGCACTTCAACGACCATATCGCTTCGCGGGAATGTCTGACAGCTGAGTGTGTAACCTTCGGAGCGAAGCTCTTCACTCAAAGCATTTACTTTGCTCGTCATATGTGAATCGCCAGAGAGTATGCGCACAAGGCACTTCCCGCAAACACCTTCGCCACCACAAACGCTCGCAATCTCAATCCCAGCATCCTTCGCAGCCGATAAAAGCGACGTGTCCTCGTCAACGAAAACAGAAACGCCTTCTGGCAGGAAGCGTATACGCCACTTATGCACTAACATTTGAAGCTCACCCCCAAACACATCAATCAGCAAATGGCAGGCTGTTAACAAGGACGCATCTTATGGGCAGATGGAGTTGGTGTCAAAGACCTCCCACAGCCACTTTAAAGGAGCAGCCTTTCAGCTATCTTACAGACAGCCACATATGCAGGGCTATCGTCGGGAAGCTCAAGGAGTGGTTTTCCTTCAATGTCGTATTTAGCCACCAACTCGTCCTCTGGTATGATCCCGATGAGCTCCAAACCTGTTCTTTCAACTTCGCTGACAAGCGTGTGTGCTTGCTCTTCGCTTGCCCTGTTCAGAACAAGATAAATTTTTCCGACCCTTAGCTCAAGCGACTTAGCCAGCCTCGCAAGCCTTCCAGCTGAACGAATCCCTTTGACGGTTGCGTCACTTGTTACAAGCATTATGTCCACATCTTGAGCCACGCGCCTGCTGAGATGTTCCATACCAGCTTCGTTATCCATCACCAAGTAGGCATAGCTTGAGCGCAATCGGTCAATGAAGTTTCTTAGCATCTCGTTAGCAGCGCAGTAGCACCCAGGTCCTTCAGGTCCACCCATAGCTATAAGGTCAACATTGTCGCTTTCGCTCAAAACCTCGTGTAGCTGATACTCAATCATACGCTGTTTTGGGATAGCTGGCGATGGGCTTGCTGTGCGCACCCTTGAAAGTATGTCGGCGATGTAGCTGTTAACTTCTATACCGAGTGATTCGCCTAAGTTTGAGTTCGGGTCGGCATCAATAGCGAGTATTGGACCTTTGCCATGCTCAACGAGCCACCTTATGAGAAGAGCTGAAAGCGTCGTCTTACCAGTTCCACCTTTGCCAGCAATTGAAATATGGACGGGCATGCTCAATCACCACGGATGCCAAGATGAGTTTTGAAAAGCGTTTCCACAACTTCAACATCCCTTAGCGCATCTTGAGCGTTTGTTATTGGTTGCTTCCTTTCGCGAACGCATTCAAGGAAATGCATAGCCTGCCTCCTGAAAGACCAATCCCAATCAGCGTGCAAGTTGAGCGTTTGACGCTTCACACCATCTTGCACAACAACATTGGCTGGGGCTTGCGCAAGCAACGGTGGTGGCGTTTCTATGCGCATAGAACCACGCTCAAAATAAAGCACCATATGCTCATCAAAGCTGTAATGCTTCACTGGACCACCAACTTCAAGCAACGCCGGCACGCCCGAAAACTCAAACATAGCTACACGCACGCTGTGTTTCAAATTAACCCCAACAACACACCAATCGTCACCTAAGAAAGTGCGCATCAAATTGATGTCGTGGCAATAAACATGCAGGAAATGGTAGTATGGGTTTTGATGTCCGTAGAAGTTTTTGCGCAACTCCTCTGGAAGCCAGCTTGGTGGTGGCTCCTTCTCTGGCATTTGCCCATACGGTTCATCGGTGCGCATCACTGGTGCAATAAGTTCCCTCCCAGCAGTCCATTGCCCACCAATGAAACAATGCGCACGAGCATAAAGCAAGTTACCCATCTCACCTGTGGCTTTCCAATCCTCAAACAGTTTCAAAGCTACTTGAACACCAGGGTCATATCGCTTCATGTATGCAATCATGAGTATGCATCCGCTTTTGTCTGCAGCTTCAACCATCTTCCTTGCGCCATCAACTGATAGCGCTATCGGCTTCTCGCACATCACATGTTTGCCATAGGAGAGTAACTTGCAGACCACAGCCAAGTTCCATTCGGGCGGTAAGCTAACGATAACAGCATCAACCTCTTCATCCTCGCAAAGCTGTTCCAAGCTCCTGTATCGTTTTCTTATGCCGAACCTGTCTGAAACGATGTTTAGCAACCTCTCTCTGTTCCCGACAGCAGCGACGACTTCGCATTCATCCGTGAGCGAACTGAACGCATGGAGATGAGTTGTCTGACCCATGAAGCCACATGCACCAACGAAGCCGAGTTTGATCTTCCCCATGTAGCTTTTTCACCTCGTCATTTTCGTCCCAACTGCCTCAGCAAAATCTCCTTCGTTTTGTTCAGTGCTTCGGCGAGCTTGTTTATGTCCTTACCGCCAGCCTGCGCAAAGTCAGCCCTCCCCCCTCCACCACCGCCTGTTATGCGCGCAACCTCACCAATCAGCCTGCCAGCGTGCACGCCCATCGCCTGTGCTTCACTGCTGACCTTCGCAACAAACGAAATCTTGCCTTCAACGGTGCTTGCCAACACGACCACACATTGTGGCATCCTTGAAACGATTGCATCAGCGAGTTGCCCGAGCGCTGTCTCTGACATGTTTGGGACATGTGCTGTGATCAGCTTTATGCCATCCACAGTGACAGCCTTCTTCATCAACTCTTCAACCTGCGCCATTGCTGTTTTCGCTTCAAGTTGCTCAACGCGCTTTTGCAACTTGCGTCTCTCCTCAAGGAGAGCCTGTATGGCTTCTTTTAACCTCTCAGGTTGAGTCCCAAGCAACTCACACACTGAAAGCAACGTTGCCTTCTGCTCCAAAGTCAGTTTAAGCGCCTCAAGCCCAGTTAATGCCTCAATGCGCCTTATGTTAGCTGCAACCGATGTTTCACTTAACAACTTAAATATGCCAACTTGCGATGTGTGCTTTAGATGTGTCCCGCCACAAAGCTCAATGCTTACGTCGCCAATACGCACAACCCTAACCCTCTCACCATACTTCTCACCAAATAGCGCAATTGCTCCCATAGCTTTAGCATCGTCAAAAGATGTCTCAAATGTTTGGACAGGTATGTCTTGCAAGACAACCTCGTTCACCCATCTCTCAACCTTTTCAATTTCCTCTTCTGTCAACGGCTGTGGATGAGTGAAGTCAAACCGAAGCCTATCTGGCGCAACGAGCGAGCCAGATTGCCGTGCATGCTCACCCAAGATGTTGCGAAGCGCAGCGTGAAGGATGTGCGTCGCAGTATGTGCACGCATTATCGCTGTCCTGCGCGCCTCATCAACGATAGCGTTGACACTCATGCCCTCCGTTAGCTTCTCACACACAGCTTTAACTTTGTGCGCTATGACATCGCCAAACCACCTTGCATCTAAAACTTCAGCCAACACATTCCCATCGTCATCTTTGAGCCAGCCAGTATCAGCGACCTGCCCACCAGCTTCGGCATAAAATGGAGTCCTGTCAAGCACTACAAAAAGCTCACCATCAATTTCTCTCACACCAACTATAGTTGCCTTCACTGCCGTTTCCTCGTAGCCGACAAACTGCGTTTTTGCCAACCCTTCAAATCCTTCCACATCCTCAACTCTGAATGCACTCCTAACCCTTGCGAGCTCCTTTTGCCTTTCAAGCGCCTCTTTAAAGCCATCGGTGTCAACACAAAAGCCCCTTGAGCTTGCTATCTCGCAAGTCAGCTCAATTGGGAGCCCGTATGTGTCATAGAGCATGAATGCTTCCTCACCTGATATCGTCTTCTCACCTGCAATGCTGTGGCGCTCAATTATCTCCTCAAGCACTTTTAAGCTCCTTCCCATCGTCTCAATGAAGCGCTCTTCCTCACGCCTTATGACTTCTTCTGCGAGTTTGGCTTGCTTGCCCACCTCCTCATATACATCCTTCATAAGATCCGAAAAGACGGGGGCAAGCTTGTATAGGAAAGGACTCTCCAAATGGAGCTTCCTGCCGTATATGTGTGCTCTCCTGATTAAGCGCCTAAGGACATAGCCTCTGCCTTCGTTTGAAGGCATGACACCGTCAGCTATCGCGAAAACAGCAGCCCTCGTGTGGTCGGCTATAATCCTTATCGCAGCGTCCTTTTCTTTATCGCCACCGTAGCTGTAGCCTTTTAGCATCCCCAAGATGGCTTGGACTGCTGGCATGAAGAGGTCGGTCTCAAACACGGTTTCCTTACCCTGCATCACCGCAGCGAGCCTCTCAAGCCCCATGCCAGTGTCAATCCCGACCTTCGGCAACGGTGCAAGCGTGCCATCCTTTTGCATGTCATATTGCTGGAAGACCAAATTCCATAGCTCACCAAACCTGTCGCAATCGCACCCAACCTTACAATCTTCCCTCCCGCAACCATACTTTTCGCCCCTGTCATAGTGTATTTCTGTGCAAGGACCACATGGACCCTCATCACCGACTGGACCCCAGAAGTTGTCCTCTTTACCGAGCCTGACTATGCGCTCCCCCTTCAGACCGACATCCTTCTCCCAGATTGAGAAAGCTTCATCGTCTTCAAAGTAGACCGAGACCCAAAGCCTGTCGCTATCTATCTTGAGCACATCAACCAAGAATTCCCAAGCCCAAATGATTGCCTCACGCTTGAAGTAATCACCAAACGAGAAGTTGCCGAGCATCTCAAAGAAGGAGAGGTGGCGCCATGTGTATCCAATCCTTTCAATGTCGCCAGTGCGCAAGCACTTTTGACATGTTGCTATGCGCCCACTTGGCGGTGCACTTTCACCTTTGAAGTAAGGTATGAGTGGTTGCATGCCAGCACTCACAAAAAGCGTTGAAGGGTCATCAGGTATGAGCGAAAAGCTCCTCAGTATCTTGTGCCCTTTCCTCTTGAAGAAATCAAGGAAAGAGGACCTGAGCTCTTTGCTTGTCATGGCTTAACATCTCCCCCTGCCAAGGAAATGCAAGAGTTTGCGTGCTCTTGGAACATAGCATATCGCTATAAATGTTGATTTGCCTCGCTACAGCACAAAGCTGATAAGTGTGGTATGCTGTTGATAGCAACCTTAACTTAAGTTTGCGCGCTTTTCACATTCCGTAAAGTGGGGACGGCAAAAAGCAAGCGGAGTAGCACAGCGGAGTTGATGTCGTATGCGCTCCCCTCTTGAGAAGATAAAGCAGGTTGAGGAAATAGCGAAGATAGCTTCCCAGCTTAGGGCACAAGGTAAAAAGATTGTCTTTACAAACGGTTGCTTTGACATCCTCCACAGAGGGCATGCCGAATACTTGTTCCATGCGAAGCGCCTTGGTGATGTGCTCATAGTCGGTGTCAATGGCGATGAATCTGTCAGGCAACTGAAAGGTGAAGGGAGACCAGTCCTGAATGAGGAGACAAGAGCATTTTTGATTGCAAGCTTGTGTTGTGTTGACTTCGTCTTCATATTCAACGAGCTACGCCCACACAAAGCCATATCGCTCATAAAGCCAGATGTGCATGTAAAAGGTGGCGACTACAGTGAGGAAGAACTCCCAGAAGCGACATTGGTGAAAGCTTACGGTGGGAGAATCCATATACTGCCACTCATAGAGAGCGAATCAACAACTCAAATCATTGAGCGAGTGAAGCGTGGTGTATCGGCAATTGATGTGGAAGGGAAGAAGGAACTTACAGCTGTTGGCATCATACCAGCGCGGTATGGCTCAAAAAGGTTTGAGGGGAAAGTGATAGCGAAGATAGCTGGCAAGCCGATGATACAGCATGTTTATGAGCGAGCGCTATGTTCAAAAAAGCTTTCCAAGGTCATAATCGCAACCGATGATGAGAGAGTGGTAGAAGTGGCACGCTCATTTGGAGCCGATGTGAGGATGACTTCAAAGGCACACCAGTCTGGCACAGACAGGGTTGCTGAGGTCGCATCAGGGTTGGACTTTGATGTCGTCGTCAACATACAGGGCGATGAACCGTTGCTTGACCCAAAGGCTATTGATTCAGCCATTGAGCCTTTTGAGAGAGATGCGAAACTGCAAATGACAACCCTTGCAACCAAGATAAGGTCGCTTGAAGATTACATTGACCCGAATGTTGTTAAAGTAGTGGTTGACCTGCAAAGGAGAGCCCTTTACTTCTCGCGCTCTCCGATACCGTTCTTCAGACCGAACGGCTCACTGCCGCATAGCCCAAAATTTGAACTGCCAGAGGGCGCAAGCGTTCTTAGGCACATCGGCTTATACGCATTCAGGAGGGAATTCCTGCTTGAGTTTGCCTCTTGGCATAGGACTCCGCTTGAGCTTGCCGAAGGGCTTGAACAACTGCGCGCACTTGAGCACGGTGCTTCAATACTCGTCGTTGAAACAGATTATGAAGCCATAGGTGTTGATACGCCCGAAGACTTGGAGAGGGTTGAAAAGATACTCCTTGAGCAAACGAAACCACATTAGCTAAACGCCTGTATACATCATGTGGAGCGAGATTAAAACGAGAGGTGATGGGCATGTGGAAGATGAACCATGAGCGTTTTCTTTTAGCGTTATGGAGAGTGGTGTTGGCATGTTTCCTAACCGTCGTCGTAACATCAGAATTGGCATCGCAACAAGCACCATTGCTATACGAGGACTTTGAGAAGGGGCAAGGGCTTTGGTTCGCCATCGGAGTTGGCAAGGTAAGCATAGCCAAAGGCGATGCTCATTCAGGGCAGTCCGCCCTCTCGTTCACATACCAGAAGGGGCTTGCTGCTGTTCTCTCACCTATAGCACCAATGCCAGAGGCAAGGAGTGTTTCGGTATGGATAAAGCCATCGCACTCAACTGCGTTGTTGCTCGTATTTCAAGAAAACGACGGCTCAAGGTATGGATGTGGGTTTTACGTTTCCGCCAAAAGATGGCAAATGGTCCAACTGAGCATAGATGACATGTTCCTACTGCCGGACACAAAGGACGAAAACGATAGGCTTGATATGGCACAGGTGTTTGCGATCGGGCTTGCTGATGCGCTCATGCTCTTTCAAGTTGTTGGAGAGGAAGAAAGAACGATACTGATTGATGACTTGCTCATAAGCGCTTTGGATGTGAAGAAGCGCACAAGCATAGTTGAAGTTGAGGGAGAGAAGCTCCAAATCATTGATGACTTTGAAAACCCCACCATCTTCTGGGCACCACTTGTCGCATTGCTTGGGAGGATGGAACTTAACACGACAGCCGACATCTCGGTTGAGTTTGGGAGGACAAAGTATGGCAACGGTTCGCTTTCCATGGGCTACGAGCTACAGCCAAACACGATACCGCTGTTCATGACGCTCGTCACCAATAGGATTGACAAAGCAAATGCAAACAGCTTTGCTATCTCCGTTAACGCGACTGCACCAACTGGGCTCGTCATATCGCTCATTGAAAGGGATGGCTCACGCTATCAGACATTCGCATATATCCATCCTGATGGTTGGCACGATGTCAAAGTCAGCCTTGACGATTTTTCGCTCGCCGATGATTCAAAGGATGAGAATGAGAAGCTTGATATTGATCAAGTGCAAGCGATAGCGATAGCCGATGCAGGTGGCTTCTTCGCTGAACTCATACCAACGCTCAGAGGTAAAAAGGAAGTCCAAATTGATAGGGTTGCATTCTCAAGCGCGGTTCTCCCGCAGTCACAAGGTATCATAGATGAGCGTGAAGGCGTAGTGATATGGCTTGATAACTTTGAAGCGAATGTGCTGAGGTGGGTGCCAATTGAAGTGATAGTGCAACCAGGTTTGATGATTGACATAGCCAAGAACGCAAAACCAACACTTCATGGGCATCCACCAGCTGAGGCGCAAGGGCGCTTCCACATGAGCGTTGATTATGATGTGCCAGCAAACGGTGTCTTTGGTTTAGTTCACTTCGTAACGCTTGGCAGGAATCCCCTCCTGAAGCATGCGAGCTCCTTACGCTTCTTCGTCAAGGTCAAGGAGAATGCAACACTGCTTATTGCGCTACAAGAGCGCGGTGGTGGAAGATATGAAAAGCAGATCAACATTAAAGGTGGTGAGTGGCAAAGGGTTGATCTGCCAATTGGTGAGTTCATCCTAAACCCAGATACGAAGGACGAAAACCAACGCCTTGACCCAGATGAGCTACTTTTAATTGGCTTCGTTGACATTAGCACTTTTGAAGTAGGTGCACCAGAACAGAACTCGCTCAGCATAGATGGCGTGTGTTTTTTGACGCCTTTAAAATGAAACGAATGCGTGGTGAGCTCATCATGCCCTTTCCTACATTTGACCGCTCAAAGCTCAAGTTAAAGCCACTTAAAGAGAGAGCGCATGATTTGACCATATCTTCGTTCCTTGAGCTCACATCGCCAATAGAACCGTTTGAACATGAGCACATGAAGGCTGTGGCTGAGCGAATGCTTGAGGCAAGGAGAAAAGGAAAACCAATAATCTGGATGATAGGCGCACATGTCATAAGGGCTGGAGTAGCTAAGTTCATCATTGACCTCATGGAAAGGGGCTTTGTGTCGCACATAGCATGCAATGGTGCATGCGCAATACACGATTACGAGATAGCGCTCATAGGCGCAACAACTGAGTCCGTCGCAAGATATATCAGCGAGGGGCAGTTCGGACTGTGGCAGGAGACTGGGGCAGTAAATGAAGCTGCAGTGCAAGCATACAGGGAAGGAATAGGCTTCGGCGAAGCCCTTGGTAGGATGATATGGGAGGGCGAACTGCCATACAAAAGCTATAGCATATTCGGGAACGCATACAGGTTTGGCATACCAGCAACAGTGCATGTCGGCATAGGTTATGACATAGTGCACGAGCACCCAAATTGTGATGGGGCAGCCATTGGCGCTGCATCATATCGTGATTTCCTTGTGTTCGCTCACTCCGTGAGCAAGCTTGAAGGTGGTGTCCTGTTAAGCTTTGGTAGCGCTGTCATGGCTCCTGAAGTTTTCTTGAAAGCTTTGGCGATGGCTCGCAATGTCGCACACCAAGTCGGTCAGAAGATATGCCACTTCACTGTGGCTGTGTTTGACATCCAACCGCTAAAGGGTGACCTCAAAAGCGAACCTAAAAAGTCATCACCCGAATACTACTTCAGACCATGGAAAACATTGCTCGTAAGAACTGTTGCTGACGGTGGCGAAAGCTTTTACATATGCGGTGAGCACAGGCTGACCATACCGAACCTGTATCGCTTGGTTACAATGGTGAACCAAGAGTGACATAATTCGTGCATCGGAGGTGGTTGGGATGAGAGCTTCAAAGGTAATGTTGATAGTGGCAGGTGTTTTCTTCGCTGTTTACTGTTTGCTCATCTGCATAGCATTGCAGGGCGGGGCTCTTCTGCCCGGTTCCAAGTGGCAAGTCCATGATGGGAAACGCCCACAGCCACAGGTTGTCACTCCGGGGAAAGTTCTTGGTGAGCCACCATCTGATGCTGTTGTGCTCTTTGACGGAACAAGCTTGGCTAAATGGAGAAGCTCACGCGGTGGCGAGGCAAAGTGGAAAGTTGAGAACGGCTATATGGAAATCGTCCCCGGAACTGGTGACATAGAAACAGTTGACCAGTTTGGCGATTGCCAGTTGCACATTGAGTGGTGCATACCAGAAGATGTCAAAGGGAGCGGGCAAGGAAGAGGCAACAGTGGTGTGTTCCTGATGGGACGCTATGAGATACAAGTCCTTGATAGCTTCAAAAACACTACATACTCAGATGGCATGGCTGGTGCAATCTACGGGCAATATCCACCAATCGTTAACGCAGCGAGGGAGCCGGGGCAATGGCAAACCTACGACATCATATGGCTTGCACCAAGGTTTGATGAGAAAGGGAAACTCATCCGCCCAGCATACTTAACGCTTCTTTGGAACGGTGTTGTTGTCCACTACCATACGCCTCTACTTGGTCCAACCAGGCATGCTGGTGTGGCAAAATACTTCCCACATCCACCCGTTGGACCGTTGCGCCTTCAAGATCACGGTGTAAGAGTGCGCTTTAGAAACATTTGGTATCGCCCACTCAGAGGCTACGACGGAGAAGAAGAATGGAAGCCTACAATCTACATAACGGGTGAAGGTTAAATCAAATCCATCTCAACCAAGCATTCAGCTATCTGGACAGCATTCAATGCTGCGCCCTTCCTGAGGTTGTCGCAGACACACCAGAATGTGAGCGCATTGCTAACGAATGGGTCTTCCCTGACCCTACCAACATAAACTTCATCTTTTCCTGAGGCATCAATTGGCATCGGGTATGTGCGCGCTGGTTTTCCGTCCACTTCCGTTGGTTCATCAACGAGGACAACACCCGGTGCTTCCTTAAACAGTGCACGAGCCTCATCTGCTGTCACTTTTTCTTCGGTCTCCACATAGATCACTTCGCTATGAGCGTTAAAGACGGGCACTCTCACTGTAGTCGGCGTTATTGCTATTTTGTCATCGTGCATTATCTTGTGCGTCTCTCGGACGAGTTTCCACTCCTCAGTTGTGTAGTTCATCTCCTCAAACGAGCCAATCTGCGGTATCAGGTTAAAGGCAATCTGATATGGGAAGGCTTTCTTCAATCTCGGCTGCCTGCCATGCAGGACGAGAAGCGATTGCTCATCAAGCTCAAATATTGCATCTTGACCAGCGCCTGATACTGCTTGGAATGTTGTGACGATGATACGCTTAACCCTTGAGCGCTTGTAGATTGGGTTTATGGCGACAACCATTTGAATGGTTGAGCAGTTCGGGCTTGCTATGAGCTTTTGACCCTCACGCACGACCTCTAAATCGCTCTTGTTCACTTCGGGCACGACAAGTGGGACGCCTTCCTTCAACCTAAAATCGGCGCCGTTGTCTATAACGACTGCGCCACGCTTTATAGCCTCAGGCGCAAATGTAACTGCAGCACCCTTTTCGCCCTCGGTGCCCGCAAAGAGAGCGATGTGGACACCATCAAATGCCTCTGGCGTGCATCGCTTCACCTTGTATGTTACGCCATCAACTTCTATCTCCCTTTCACGCCTCGCAAGCACGAGTGGTTCTTCACTCATCGGAATCTTTGAATCACGCAAACAGCGTAGCATCTCACGCCCAACTGCACCAACTCCTACGACGGCAACTTTGTATGTGCGCATCATACACACCTCCTCAACCATAGGCGATATGAAAGCTTTGTGTCATACTCACTTAAAAACGGTCTCAAGGACGCGTGGCGCTTCAACCGCCATGTGCGGTTGTAACTTGACTGATGCATAAGTTTACCGCAAACTCACCTTTAGTAAAGCGACATCTGTGGAGGGTGAATTGGGCATGTTTGTTGGGACGCAAAGGATAAACTCACTTGGTCATCTTGAGATTGGAGGGTGTGATACGGTTGAGCTGGCAGAGATGTTTGGCACACCCCTCTTTGTCATTGACGAAAAGCTCGTCAGAGAAAACTGCAGGAAATACAGACGGGCGTTTGAAGAATATTATCGTGGAGAAGCTCGTGTAGCATATGCAGCGAAGGCTTTCATATCAACTGCCATGTGCAAGCTCACACAGCAAGAAGGACTTTGGATGGATGTGTCATCAGAAGGTGAGCTGTTCACAGCGATGGCTGCCAACTTCCCAAGCAATCGCATCTACATGCATGGCAACTACAAGACGGATGAGGAGTTGCGTTATTCGCTTAATGTTGATGTGCATTGCATCGTCGTTGACAGCATTGATGAGCTATACAGCCTCAACTCCATAGCCAAATCTCTCGGGAAGAAGGCAAGGATACTGCTTCGCATCACTCCGGGAGTTGAAGCGCATACACACGAATACATTCGCACAGGTCAAGTTGATACAAAGTTTGGCATACAACTTGCAGGCGCACAGGCTTTTGAGGCAACAAAATTAGCGCTAAGCATGGACTGCTTGGAGCTGTTGGGTTTCCACTGCCATATAGGTTCGCAAGTCTTTGAGATTGAGCCTTACAGGATAACGATTGAGTTGATGGTTGAGTTTATGGCGCAGGTGAAAGAGGAACTCGGCTTCGTAACGAGAGAATTGAACTTGGGTGGAGGGCTCGGAATACGCTACACGGACACTGATGACCCACCTTCAATTGAGGAGTTCATCAAAGCAATATCTGAAGCGACAATGGAAGAGTGCGCCAAACACTCGCTCCAACTGCCGATACTCATCGTTGAGCCGGGGAGGTCAATAATAGGCGAAGCTGGAACAACGCTTTACAGGATTGGTGTCATAAAGGAGATACAAGGGGTGCGCACTTATGTTTCCGTTGATGGAGGCATGTCGGACAACCCTCGCCCTGCACTCTACGGGGCTCGCTACAGGGCAATTGTAGCAAACAAGGCTGATAGAGAGCCAGACTTCCTTTGCACAATCGTTGGAAGACATTGCGAAGCTGATGTGCTCATCAAGGACATAAAAATAGCGAAGCCAGAGAAGGGCGACATATTGGCTGTCCTTTGCACAGGCGCATACCACTACGCGATGGCGAGCAACTACAATCGCTTCACCAGACCTGCAGTCGTCCTCGTTAACGATGGAAAAGCTGACCTGATCATAGCAAGGGAAAAGCGCGAAGACCTCATACGAAACGACATCATACCCGAAAGACTCCTTAACGAGGACAAACAATAACACAAACAACAGAGAACCCCAAAAGTAGGCGTGCGCAAGATAAAAGGTGAAGGCTTGTGAAAGAGCGCTTCTTCAAATACCGCGCTGTTGAGGAGCTGGCTGTTGATATAGATAAGCTTGGGTTGAGCGAGGAGATAAAGCTTTCGGAAAACTTTGATGTCTTGCTTCGCCCAGTGAAAGTCGCTGGAAGGGAAGTTAAAAACGCGCTTGTGATTCACCCGATGGAGGGCTGTGACGGGACTCACGATGGTAAACCAGACCTGCTCACATACCGCCGTTATGAGCGGTTTGGCAGTGGTGGGGCGGGCATCATATGGTTTGAAGCAACTGCAATTGTCCCAGAGGGGAGGGCTAACAAAAGACAGCTACTGCTGTGTGAGGCAAACGCAAAACATTTTGAAGCTTTGCTCAACTCAGCAAGGAGAGCACACAAAGCCGTTTACGGAAGCGATGACGGGTTGCTCTGCGGAATACAACTGACGCACTCTGGACGATATAGCTTCGCAAAGCCGATAATTGCCTTCCATCACCCGATACTTGATGCGAGGTTGGGCATAAGCGATGACTACCCAATATGCACGGATGACTACCTTGAGAGGCTTGAAGATGAATTTGTAAACGCTGCGAGGTTGGCGATGAAAGTCGGCTTTGACTTCATTGACATAAAGCAATGTCATGGCTACTTGCTTTGTGAGCTACTTGCTGCAAAGAGCCGTCCGGGGAAGTATGGCGGTAGCTTTGAGAACCGCACGAGGTTCATACGCAACGCGATTGGCAAGATAAAGAGCGAGCTTGGTGATGACATATTGATTGCGACGAGGATGAGCATTTACGATGGTGTCCCGTTTGAGCCTGATAAGTTAACTGGCGTTGGAAAGCCATCTCAATACCCATTGCCATACATCTACGGCTTCGGCTGTGCTGAGGATGACCCAATGAGCATTGACATGACCGAACCAATCAAGCTCGCCGAGCTCCTAAGTTCACTTGGTGTTTGCATCATCAATGTGACAATGGGCAACCCTTACGCAAACCCGCACATTGGAAGACCGTTTGAGCGCCCACCAATTGATGGGTATGAGAGTCCCGAACACCCGCTTGTTGGTGTCGCTCGTCTTTTGAAGGGTGCAAAGGAGATACAAGCAGTTGTCAATGATGTGCCAGTTGTGGCAACAGGATTGAGCTGGCTAAGAGAGTTTTGGGCTTATGTAGCTACAGGGGTGGTTGCAAACGGACATTGTAAGCTTATTGGGCTCGGAAGGATGGCTTTAGCATACCCTGACTTTGCATACGACATAATTAAATATGGCAGGGTGGATAAAAACAAAACTTGCATTGCAGATAGCTGTTGCACAGCCTTGATGAGGTTCAAGCACAATGAACTATGCCAATTCCCAGTTGGATGCCCAACAAGAGACCCAGTCTATAAACCCATCTATCGGCACGCATTAAAAACACTGCCATAAAGCAAAATCGGAAACCCACAACAGCACCTCAACAGAAAGTAACTTTTTTTTTTCACTTCTAAGGCACTTTAAGGTATAATGTCTCTCTGGAAGGAGGTGTTAGCAAATGCAGGCATCAGATGAGTTGCACCAGCTTAGGATAGATGACATTTATAAGCTTCTACCCGTCGCAGCAATCACATTCGACTCCAATGGTGTTATAAGGCATTGGAACAAAGGCGCAGAATCGCTTTTCGGCTGGGATGAAAGTGAAATCGTAGGGAAGCACTGGACAATACTTGTGCCAACACATGCACACAAGCATGTTGAAGGTGTTTGGTCAGCGCTGATGAGAGGTGAGATACGACACAGCATAAACGCGAACCTAACAAAGAACGGAGAGGAGATAGTATGCATTTGGCACAACATGCCAATCAAAGTTGGTGAGAGAGCTATAGCGGTGGCTTCGGTTGTCTATCCACTGAAAGAGGCTTATCATCCAGTTACAGAAATGTTACCGGGTGGCATCGCTATAGTTAGCCTTGACGGAAAAATTTTCTACACCAATGAATCATTGCGCAAGATGCTTCACCATAGCGAAAGGCAAATTTACAGGATGCATGTAACCGACCTTCTGTCTCCAGAGGATATGGAAGTGTTCAAAGAGGAATGGGAGAAGGTAGTGCACGGTGAGGAATTGTATGTTGAGCGGTTGCATCTGAAGCGAAGCGACGGTAGCCTCATACCATGTCTAACACATGGCGCACCAATAAGGGATATTGCTGGCAATCAATTAGCTGTTGTCCTGTCTTTCCACGATGCCACACAGCTGATTGAGAAGGAAAGAAAAGCTCAGAAGTACTTTATGGAGCTCATTCAAAGTCTACAGTTGCTAAGGGACATTGACACAGTGATACTTACGCACCTAAGTCTGGAGGAGGCAATGGATAAGATTGTGGACCTGTGTTTAGAGTCCATGAAAGCCGAGGCAGTAGCTATAGCGCTATACGACGAAGCCAAAAGAAGATGTGAGCTTTTCATAATGAAGTTTGCTGACGGTAAGAAGGTCAAGGAGGAAATAATTGAGCTTGATGAGAGCCTCAAAGAAAAGATATTCAACAGCGGTGAAGTGGTTGTCGTTGATCACTTTGCAAGCGATGGGCGTGTAAGCATCAAATACACGCATGGGCGCGAGTTGAACTTGTATGTTGGAGTTCCGATTGAAGCACGCGGAGGCGTCGTTGGCGTATTCCACATCTTCTACTCTGAACCAGCAAAGCTACAACGGGAAATTGATTTCGCCAAGACGGTTGGAAAGCAAATAGGAATGGGATTTGATAACATCGTCGCTTTTGATGAGATGAGTAAGCACACTAATGCCATGCAACGCCTCTTGGAAGCACAAGCCGATGTGGCGATGACAGCACCTGCTTTGCTTGCTGATGAAGTGTTGAAGTGGTTGAAGGAATCACTCGGTGTTGAGCGTGCGGACTTTTACACTTATGATGAAAAGGAATCGGTGCTACGCCTTGAAGCGTCAATAGGGTTTGCAAGTGGCAGGCTTAAAGCTGCGAAAGAAGAGGGCGTGATTAAGTATGGTGAGGGCATCATCGGAATTTGTGCGTCCGAAAGAAGAGCAATATATGTTCCTGATTGCTTTTGCGAGCCACTATGGAAACCATTTACTGCAGACGCTGAACAGCCGATAAGGAGCGCATACGCAGTGCCTATGGCTTTCGGTGAGAAGCTGTTTGGCGTAATAGTGCTTGCAGCTGACGAACCAGATGCTATCTCAAGCTTCAAGAGGAAGCTCGTCAACTTGTTTGCACATTACATTTCCGCTGCAATGCAAATAGCAAGGTTGCTCGCGGAGTTGAAGCAAGCATACGAAGAGTTGCACATGCTCCAGAGGGAATTGATACAGCAAGAAAAGTTAAGAACGCTTGGGCAGTTAGCGAGTGGCATTGCACATGACATTAACAACGCTCTTGTCCCAATTTTGGGCTATGCAGAACTGCTCTGTGAATTGCTCACTGGCGAGGAAAAGCAGTTTGCAACCCTCATATACAATGCAGCGCAGGACCTCTCAAAGATAGTTGA
>Ga0197143_1000659_pt1 | contig 34755 bp, 22 predicted proteins | sample GBS70_MetaG_FD_148603 | JGI IMG/M metagenome (GOLD analysis project Ga0197143, IMG submission 148603) | Sediment microbial communities from Great Boiling Springs, Gerlach, Nevada, United States - GBS 70_MetaG | ecosystem: Environmental > Aquatic > Thermal springs > Hot (42-90C) > Sediment... | reverse complement strand
GGAAGCCACATGGTGAAGCGGACATTGATTCCGAAGATGACGGGCACCCTTATCGGCTTACCTGCCCGGTAAGCCTGCCATACTTGCCTGACCTCTTCGTTGTGTCGCTCAAAATCCGATTCCTTCACTTTACCGACACCTTCTTACAACCGCCCATCTCGTTTTCCCAATCATTTTAAGGTTACCCTTGAAACCGCTTAGGAACACCTGCGTCCATTATCTCCCAATCTTCGTTTCAACCCAGCAATAGCTACACAACTCAACTGGCTTGGCAGAAGCTTGTTCTCCATGATTTTCGCCGACTAAAGTCGGCGCTCAGTTTCTTCGTCATCAACTACGGACTAAAGTCCGCATGATTTGTCTTTTGGTTGCGTCATCAACTACAGGCTGAAGACTACAATGTGAACACACTTCCAACAATTGCCCTTGAGCCACGAGTGCCCAAACAACGCAGGATAGCTTTCAAAGCCTAAGAACAACCACAGCTCACTGAGCCATCTTCCATCTGTATCATCACTCGCCCACACCTTGTGCACCTGACTATCCCTTTACGCCCGTTAATATCTACGGTGACAGCGCGACCACTCAAAACTGCTTCAACTTCTTTCCTCAGCTGACTCCAAGGTGCATTTTGCCACCTGCACGTCTCAACTATCAATGGGAAATCAGCTTGCTTAAATATCGGCGCCAGCGCTTCCCATGGCACACACCCATATCCCGGAGGCAAATGCAAGTCATGTGCTTTGTCGTTGTCAGCAATGTGATAAGTGCCAACCATGTTAACAACATGCTCAAGCGCTGACTTGACATCGCCAGCTATATGCGCATGCCCTGTGTCAAAACATAGACGCAAATGATCTGACGAAAAGGTAGCAATGAAATCACTAAGCTCAACCACATCATAGCCAATCGCAGCATCTGGAAGCATGTTCTCAACTGCCAATATCACACCAGCATCCTCAGCTACAGGCAAAAGTTCCTCTAAGCTTTCCTTAAGCCAATCCCATGCTTTCTTTCGTTCCTCTTCACTGCGCATTGACTCTGAAGGGTGAATGATTAAGTATTTTGCGTTCATTGCCTTTGCTCTCTCAATCACAAATTTGTGATACTCAACAGCTCTATGACGCAAACGCTTATCCGAGTTAGCCAAATTATGATGTCCATCAAACGGCGCATGGACTGACCAAAACGTTACACCGCTACGTTTAAACAACTGCGCCCACAGCTCAATAGTGCGTGTCGTGTTCTCCATCAACGGAGGGTAATGACATTCAATGGCAGTTATGCCCGCGCTTAACCATGTCTTCAGGTCGTCCTCCAATGTTGTGTTTTCAATTCTTCCTACAGCGATTCCAACCTTCATCTCGCACCACCACTGAGAAGTAGATTACCCTCACTCACACGATAGCGCAATTGCTCTATAATTTCAAGCACCTTGCTACAAACTCCCAACTCACTTTGCATGCGCTACACTGTTAGTGAAGTATTTTCGCAAACCGTGTTACAGCAAAGTTTTGTCTTTCAACTTCTAACAAGGGGGAGGAACGAAGTGAAAGGTGAAGAGTTAGGCAGGAGCCAAAAGAGGTTGCGTATTTTCTACCTCGCTTCTGAGATGATGCCACTCGCAAAGACTGGTGGGCTTGCAGATGTTGCAGGTGCTCTCCCGAAAGCATTGAAAGGCTTAGGGCATGATGTCGTTGCATTGCTACCGAAGTATGAAGTTGTAGCCAAAGGGAAGTGGCGAACTAAACCAATTTTTAAATCCATGCCGATAAAGCTTGGAGACAACATCTATAGGGTTGGTGTTGAGCGTTGCTATGCTATCCCTGGCGTAGAGCTATACCTGCTTGACTGCCCAGACTTTTACGACCGCCCACACCTTTACGGCTACAACGATGATGCGCTTCGCTTTGGTCTTTACTGTCGTGCTGCGCTTGAGATTACGAAGGCAATAGGCTTCCAACCAAATGTGATTCATTGCAACGATTGGCAGACAGGGCTTGTCCCTGCATACCTCAACACAACCGATTTCTACGATGGCTTTTTCATCTGCACTGCTACCGTGTTCACCATACACAACTTGGGATATCAGGGCAACTTCCCGCCGGCTTTCATTAAAGATGTTGGCTTGCCCTGGGAGGTGTTCAGCATAGAAGGCGTTGAGTTCTACGGTCATTTCTCATTCATGAAAGCGGGGCTTTTTTATTCCGACTTGCTCACGACGGTCAGCCCAACATATGCATCCGAAATACAAACCGAACCTTTAGGCGAGGGCTTCCATGGGTTACTATCAACACGCTCATGCGATCTCTTCGGCATACTCAACGGAGTTGATTATGAGTTTTGGAACCCAAAGACTGACAAGCTTATTCCGGTCAACTACGATGCATCAACGATTGACAGGAAGCGCCAGAACAAACTCCACCTCCAAGAGAGACTTGAGCTCCCCGTTGACGAGCAAAAACCAGTCATAGGCATTGTTTCAAGGTTGGCATGGCAAAAGGGGTTTGAAGTGGTGTTAGATGCTTCTGACGAGCTTTTAACAAAACACGATGTCCAGCTTGTCGTCCTCGGCGCTGGTGAGGAGAGATATGAAAAAGCTTTCTTGAAACTGCGCGAGGCTTACCCAACGAAGGTAGGTGTGAGGATCGGCGTTTATGACGAACCGTTAGCTCACCTTATCTATGCTGGTGCTGACATGTTCCTTATGCCATCGCGATATGAACCTTGTGGGCTTGGACAAATGATAAGCATGCGCTATGGAACAATACCGATTGTGCACCACACTGGTGGGCTGGTTGACACAGTCAAAGAGTTTAACGAAGAGACCGGCGAGGGGGAAGGTTTCTGTTTCTACAAGTTCAGTGCGGAACATTTTCTCAAAGCAGTTGAGAGGGCTCTTTTCATCTACAATGAGAAGCCAGAACTATGGCGGAAGGCGATGCTGAACGCAATGAAAGCTGATTACTCTTGGAAACGCTCAGCGAAGGAGTATGAAAAGGTCTATAGGTTAGCGATCCAAAAGAGGGTTGAGAAAGTCGGTTTGTAAGTTTATAGCGGTGATGTTCGTATGGCGCACAAGAATTTGAGGTCGGCAGGTATAGTTGGCATTGGAGCAAGCGTTCCAGAAGGTGTGCTGACTAACTTTGACCTTGAAAAGCTCGTTGAGACGAGCAATGAATGGATAATTGAACGCACTGGTATAAGGGAGAGGCGAATCGCTTCAAAAGGTGAGACTGCAGCAACACTGGGTGTTAAAGCAGCCTTACACGCATTGGAAGACGCAAAGATGAAGTCAAGCGAGGTTCAATGCATAATCGTGGCAACGATAACACCAGACTACATCTTCCCGGCAACCGCATGTTTAATACAGCATTTGCTTGGTGCAGCCAACGCAGCAGCATTTGATTTGTTAGTTGGGTGCACTGGCTTCGTTTACGGTCTCGTCATTGCATCATCACTTGTTTCCTCTGGTATTTTTGAAAACGTGCTCGTCGTCGGCACGGAAGTCTTTTCAAGGTTTATCAACTGGCGAGACAGGCACACATGCGTGCTGTTTGGCGACGGTGCTGGCGCAGTCGTTGTAGCACCAGTTGACGAGGGAAGAGGGTTACTTGGGTTTGATCTTGGTTCCGATGGCTCTTCAAGTAAGTTGCTTCAGATAAGCGCTGGTGGTTCTTATCGCCCAGCATCTCTGTTGAGCGTGCTTGAAGAAGCACATTCGCTAACCATGAACGGAAGTGAAGTGTTCCGCTTCGCCGTTAGGGCTATGAGCGAGTCAACAAAAAGGGCATTGGACTCTTGTGGAATTGATGTTGCTGATGTTAGCTTGCTCATACCGCACCAAGCTAACCTGAGGATAATAAAGGCAGCAGCTGAGAGACTTCAAATACCAATTGAGCGTGTCTTCGTAAATGTTGACCGATATGGCAACACTTCAGCAGCATCAATACCAATTGCGTTGTATGAGGCAGTTTCCAACGGCTTGCTGAAGGAGAACGATATAATAGTTTGCACGAGCTTCGGTGGTGGGTTAAGTTGGGCTTCATGCGTCCTTAGATGGTGAGGAGCGATGAATGCGAAATTGGCTTTTGTCTTCCCGGGACAAGGCTCACAGTATGTTGGTATGGGTAGGGCACTTTACGAAGCTTTTAGTGAGGTGCGCGAGCTGTTTGCTATCGCCGAGGAGATAGCTAACAGGAAGCTTTCACAAATCTGCTTTGAAGGAACGATGGACGAACTAACGCTCACAATAAACGCTCAACCTTGCATCTACATTGTGAGCTACGCCGTTTCCAAACTGCTCACTGATGCTGGCATAAGACCAGATTACGTTGCAGGACATAGCCTCGGTGAGTGGACTGCCTCAGCATGCGCTGGCTTCTACAGCTTTGAGAATGGATTGAAGCTCATACTCAAGCGTGCCGAACTTATGCAATCAGCTAAGAAGGGAGCTATGGCTGCAATCATAGGCTGTTCTTATGAGCAGGTTGAAAGGATATGTGAGATGGCTTCCGAGAAAGGCGTAATCGTTATAGCCAATTACAACAGCCCATCGCAAATCGTCGTCTCGGGTGATGTGAGCGCAGTTGAAGAGGCTGCGATGTTGGCTACAGAATTTGGTGCTCAAAGAGCAGTCATTTTGAAAGTGAGTGGTGGCTTCCACTCACCGTTGATGCAACCGATAGCGACACAGCTTGAAGAAGCCATCAAGAACGCCGAGATGAAAGACGGTGAAATACCGTTGGTTGCAAATGTTACTGCAAGACCGGTAAAACAGGCTTCGCAATTGCGCCAATTGCTCGCTTTGCAACTTACATCGCAAGTCAGGTGGGTTGAGAGTATGCAATGGCTTTGGGAAAACGGTATAAGGTTTTTTGTTGAAGTCGGTCCGAGAAAAGTTTTATCACAACTCATTTTGCAAACCCTCCCCAAAGCAAGCGTAATGCAAGCTGAAGACCCAAACGGCATCGAGAAGGTTATAAACACACTCCAAAACGAGTGGGCATAAACTGTATCATAGCAACTGCGCTAAGGCTCTCTCTATCTAATCTTCTTTGAAGGGGATGCAAGAAAGGCATTATAGTCAGCAGGTGAGAATGCCATGGGGTGAGGAAGCAAACGCTTGTAATGAGTATCGTCTCGCTTTGCGTTCTATCTTGCGCTATCGCAGGTTCTCTCTTCCCACCACTGAAGGAAATAAAGGTTGATACAACCGCATACCGTTTCTTGAGCGACCAACCTGTGAGCGAGTTTGACTTGAAGATGCAAATTGCCTTCTCCTCAAGCAAAGGCGAAGTGACCGCGATCGTCTTCTGTTATCTTGATGAACGAAACTTTGCATTTGTTGGGTTTGATTCAGCTTCGGCTCGCATCGGAAAAGTTGAAGAAGGTCTTGAGTTGGAGCTTGCGAGAAGCAACCTTCCAAGCTTATCAAAGGGTAAAAGCATCAATGTGTTTCTAAGGCAAAGGAGTTGGGTGGTTGAACTGTTCATTGATGGGAAGAGGTGCATAACTCTTTCTCCGTTTGCGCTTGGCATGCAAAGCGGGCATGTAGGGCACATCACATCAAGCAATTACGTCAAGATAAGCAATGTCTCATTTCAGCCAATTGAGGACATCTACTTCGCGGATGATTTTATGCGCTCAGCTGGTGAACAAAGCGACTGGCAAACTATCTCCGGTAAGTGGGAAGTGAAAGCTTCTGATAACCCACTGCGCAGTGCTAATGCATTCACATACTTTGGTAAGGTGACAAAGAAGGATGGCGAAGCAATCTCGGTAGTTGGTTATCCGTTCTGGGACAACTATTCATTCCAAGCTTCTGTAAGGTGCGCTGATGCAAGCTCAGTGGGACTTATATTCTGCTGGTTGGATAAAGGTAACTACTACCTCTTTCGTTGGACTGGCAGGGATAGCAAGTCCACTGGAAAGATGCAGTTGCTCAAACGCAGTTCGAACAATGTTAAAGTCCTGTTTGAAACTGCTGGTGGGTTTACCCCGGGTGAATGGTATGAAGTGCGTGTTGAGACCGCACTTAACTCTGCGAGAGTTTTCATTGACGGATATAAGGTTTGCGAGTTAACGGATGACGGGCTATGTCGTGGCATGGTTGGGTTGTATACAACAAGCACTGTTGGCGCTTACTTTGACGATGTCGTTGTATCGCAAGCAAAGGAAATACTCGTTGATTTTGAAGAAGAGCGCATTGACTGCATTTTGCAACCGCTCATCGGGAGTTGGAAGATGGTCAAGCTCAAAGGTTTAGACAGGGTTTGCGAAGCTGAAACCGCATCTGAAGCGAAGGCTCTTTTTGGCGACAGCCGTTGGTCAAATTATGCTGTAACAACTCTCGTTTCCTATGAGGACAAAAGGAATGGCGAAGTATCTTTTGGCATCTGCTTCAACTACCAAGACGAAGGTAATCACTACTTGGCGAGTGTTACCATCGGTGATAAACCAACTGCTGAGCTTGTCCGCTACCTATCCGGTGAGCGTAAATTGCTTGCGTCCACGCCACTCAAGGTAGATACGAAAGGTGTGCTCATTCTCTCCGTATCTTCAGATAATGGTCTTATTGAGGTCTCGCTCAACGGTGAGAAACTTATACAAGCTTTTGATGCTTCAATAACCTCTGGCATGCTCGCCCTTTATGCCAAGTCATCCAAGGTGCGTTTCCATGAGCTCCGCGTGCGATTTGGTGTAAGGGAGTTTAACAAGTTTAGCATAGCTCACGAAGTTTTCGCCCATGAATACAGCATGGGGAACTGGGCAGCTGCGCAGAGCGATTGGATTGAGCAGGAGATAAAACTTGATGACAGAGATGCTAAAGCGGTATGGCATCGCGCAGACTTCTGGGGTGACATGGAAGCCCATGTGAAGGCTAACTTAGCCGATGGCAAGGTGGCTCTAATACTCGCAGCAAAAGGGTATGATATCAACTCCGGTTACAGGGTTGAAGTTACAGGGAAAAAGGTGAAGCTCTTCCGTGAAGGTCAAGTTGTTGCGGAAGCGGACAATGACTCTCAGTCGGCATCAATACGAGTTATGCGCGTAGGATCATTTGTTTTGGTGAACATAAACGGAAAGCCATTGCTCGCGTATAGTGACGAAGCACCTCTAACAGGGAGCAAGTTCGGTTTCATCTCCATCGGTAACGCAACTAAGCGAGAAGATGTTGAACTCTTTTCGGCTAATGGTATTGTGGACATGTTCAAGAAAGCAGCGGTTGATTGGATTCCATCAAATGGGCTTTGGGATGTGAGTCAAAGGTGGCAATGTGACCCACGCTGGTCGTTTTTCTCTGGCGTCTCTTGGAACATGGTTCATGCGGTGTCGGAAGATGAGCAGGCAAAAGGCAAAGCAAAGACAATGCATAAGCAGCAGGGGGCAACTCTTGCGGTTGCGTGGAGCAAGTATTTGTGTGATGGAGACATAACGGTTGAGTTCGCTGTTGCTGTTAAGATGGCTCGCGAAAGGGGCAGCTATGTCTCATACGCACAAGACCTAAATGTAACGATATGTGCTGATGGTGAGGATTTGAACAGCGGTTACACATTTGTGCTTGGTGGGTGGCGTGGGAAGAAATCAGCAATAGTGCGTGGCACAGAAGTAGTAGCACAAATTGACCACCAACCGTTTGGAGAAGACATACATAGAAAGTGGTTTCTTATCAGGATTGAGAAGAGGGGTGGGAGATTGCGCTACTTTGTTGATGAGAAACTCTTGCTTGAATACGAGGACAAAGAACCACTCACCGGTAAGCACATCGCCATCTGGACGAGGGACAACGGCATAATGGTAGCTCGCTTCACATTATGTGCCGAACGCTTCATGGGGAAGAGAAAACCAACAAGTGTTAGCAAGCCTGTGGTGAAAACGTTTTATGACACACTCTGATGCTCTGTCTTGGGGGTGGAGCAATGAAGCGTAAACCAATATTGTGTATGACGGTGTCGCTACTCCTCATGACATGCACCCTTCATGCTCAGCCGAAACATCCAAAGGTTTCGTTAGATGTTCGTGATACAACGATTCAAGAAGTTGCGAGCATACTTAGCAAGCAAGCCAATGTGAAGATCAAGGTTGCTCAAAATGTAACTGGCAAAGTGACGATAGCGGTCAAAGACATTTACCTTGACGACCTGCTTGACATCATCTTGCCACCGCTCAAGCTCAAGTGGCGCATGGAGAAGGATGCCTACATCATTGAACCTGCTGGTGAACCAGTTTCTGGATTAGAGCGTCCTCCAACAATTCAGCCACCAGTTGAACCAATAGAACGCCCAAAGAAAGCGCCGGGGTTGCCTACACCGAGTCAGCCGAAGGTTGAAGTTGCTGACAGGGGACTTTATCCGGGCGGGATTGTCGGTTTATACTACGATGATCCAGACCATGCCGAATACGAAATTGGAGCTCCACCTAAGGGTCCTTTCTTCACAAGGTTTGTTATGAAGCGCCTTGACCAGCAGATAAACTTCAATTGGAATCAGCCATCAACACCACACCCACTGCTCGGCTACCAATATTGGAGTGCAAGGTGGAGTGGTAAATTTTTTGTCCCTCAAGATGGCTCTTACATATTCATGCTCGAGAACTTGGACGATGGTGGCAGACTCTATGTGGATGATAAGCTCGTTATTGATGCGTGGCGCATTCAACCGATGACGACGCATCAGAGTGAGCCAATACGATTGAGCAAGGGATGGCACTCAATCAAAGTTGAGTATCATCAAGGTCCAGGTCCGGGGGCATCAATACGCCTTTCATGGCGTCTTCCAAACGGTGAGAAGGAAGTGATGACATTCCCTCACGGGTTGATAGCCGAATACTTTGATGACCCAGACCATGAATCATTCCAGCTATGGCAACCACCACCAGGACCGTGCTTCACAAAGAAGGTGCTGACACGCTCTGAAAACAAGATTGACTACAATTGGGGACCGACTCCGCACCCCGAGATCAATGACCAATATTTCAGCATCCGCTGGGAAGGACAATTGCTCGTCCCAAAGGATGGATGGTATATCTTTTACCTTGACAACCTTGATGACGCAGCACGCCTTTGGATTGATGACCAACTCGTCATTGATGCATGGCGCATACAGCCACCAACATCACACGTAAGCCCAAAGCTTACTCTCAAAGCTGGACTGCACAAAATAAAGCTTGAGTATCATGCTGGGGCACCACCAGTTAATTCAATCACACTCGCGTGGGAGTCAGAGCACTTCCCGAAAGAAGTGATACCACCAGCTGGCGAGCAGAAATAGGCTACGCTTCACTACAACATGATAAGCACAAGAGAGTGTGGTGATGATACGATGTCATTTGCTTACCTTCGTAAGCTCGTTAAAGAGCATATTGAGCGAAGCACTGTAAAGCCAAAGAGGACTATAAGCAAAATTGAGCGAGCGATTAGCTTATCCATATTGCTCTTCTTGTTAGCCATTGCAGTTGTTGTTGCACATATGGGGAGACAGAGAAGCATAGCGCATTATGTGTTGTCAGAAACAGCATTTGCTGGAGTGACAAAAGGCACAGCGCTAAAGCTACAGCTCCCACCAACGATGCCCAACGGTTGGAAGCGAGGAAAGATTGAAACCTACAACGCCAACAATCTATACGAGAAGATAGACGGGAGAGCCGAACTCTACATAAGTTATGATGTTGTTGAGCTCGTTTGCACATCCTATAAGCGGGAAAAGGACGAAGGGATGTTTGTTGATGTGTTCATATACGATATGGGAAGCCCTCAAAATGCATTCGGGATTTACTCATACGAGCGTGCAGGTGTGGGTAAACGAATAAAGCTTGGTGAGGACGGATACGAGGCAGGTGGCAGCATCTACTTCTGGAAGGGGCGCTATTATGTGCAGGTTGTGGCAGCGTTTGAGGATGAAGCGATGAAACAGCTGTGCCTTTCGCTCGCAAAAACTATTGAAAGCCAACTTAAGGGTGGGCGAAGCAAGATATGGGGTTTAGAGTCACTCCCGAAGGAAGGGTTGGTGTCTGGTAGTATCGTTTACATAAAGCGAAAGGCGTTCGGACACGATTTCCTTGAGGATGTCTATACTGCTCAATATCGCTACGGAGGGAAAAACATCAAAGCATTTGTAAGCAAGTGCAAATCAGCCAATGATGCAAGGGCGAAGTTGGCAAAATGGAAAGAAGTGGTAGGGAAGTATGGGCAAGTGATGAAGAGCGAGCAGTATAAGGGGCAACCTTTGTTTGCTGGCAAGTCTGGCGGTGGCTTTGTTGTGGTGTTCTGCAAGAATGAGTTGCTTGGTGGTGTCATTGAGGCTGAGGACATAAAGTTGGCTGAGGGCTTCGCAAAGATGTTCTTTGAAAAGCTTAGGTGACCAAACCATGCGCGGCGAAATGAACGTTAGCAGGCGCGATTTCTTGCGCAGGTTATTATCAACTGGCATTGCCACAACAGGAACTGTAATTGGCGCTTTGCTCTTGCATGACAAACGCACTGGCAAAGAATACTTCCGCCAAATGTTTGAGAAGCACGCTCACCGCATACCGAGCTTCAGCGTTGATGTTGGTGCTTCAGGTGTGCAAATGGTTGTTGTGCGTGGCAGTGATGTGAGGAGGATGATAAAAGCAGCATTTGACACACTCGGCGGAGCACGCAAGTTCATACAGAAAAACGACGTAGTGCTTATAAAGCCAAATGTCGCGTTTGACCGTCCGCCAGCACTCTGCGCTACAACGAACCCAGAAACACTGAAGGCAGTAATTGAAATTTGCTATGAGGCTGGCGCAAAGGAAGTCATCGTAGCTGATAACCCTATAAACGAACCTGAAGGGTGCTTCATAAAGACTGGTATAAAGCGTGCAGCCCTTGAATCTGGCGCAAGGATCATTTACCCAAAGTCACATTCGTTTGAGATGGTTGAAATAGGTGGCGTTGCATTAAAGAGTTGGCTTGCATTCTATGAGCCATTAAAGCTTGCAACAAAAGTTATAGGTGTTGCACCAGTTAAGGACCATAACCTGAGCAGTGCCTCAATGTGCATGAAAAACTGGTATGGGTTGCTTGGTGGGAGCCGTAACCGCTTCCATCAACGCATACACGATGTTATTGCAGACTTAGCAAATTGGATAAAACCGACACTTGTCATCTTAGATGGTGTAAGGGTGCTGATGAGCAACGGTCCAACTGGCGGGAGACTGAGCGATGTAGCCACAAGGAACACAATCATAGCAGGTGTTGATCAAGTTGCAGTTGATGCATTCGGATACACACTCCTTGGACGCAACCCAAATGAACTTGGCTATCTGCAGAGGGCAAAGGAAAGGGGCATAGGGAATCCAAACTGGAAGGGGTTGAATTGGAAAGAGGTAAGCGTATGAACCTGTGCGTCATCTTTAATGTTTTCAGATGCTGTTTGTAAGCCCCAAGGTAAAGCGCTGTCGCAAACCGAAAAGTTGAATTTGCTGAGTGGTGAGGTAGTGGTGCGCATAACAAAGACACGCATCATCTCGCAATGTTTTTTCTTTAGCCTTTTTCTCTTCCTCTGTTTTGTCAGCTCGCTTGAACGCGTCGGTGGTTACCCTGTTTCGCTATTCCTCGACCTTGATCCTTTAGTTGCATTGAGCACTGTTTTATCAACCCGCAAGCTGTATGGCGAACTTCTCCTCTCGCTAATCACTATTGTTTTAACGCTTCTACTTGGGAGGGTCTTTTGTGGCTGGGTATGCCCAATGGGTGCTATCAATCAATTCATCGGATGGATTTTCAATGTGCGCTCCGTAAGGGAACGCATTGAGCTGAACAGATATAAGCCGATCTACACTGCGAAGTATTACGTGCTCATCTTCATGCTCGCATTGGCACTCTTCGGGTCTGTGCAGATTGGCTGGCTTGACCCAATTTGCTTACTACATCGCTCAATGGCTACTTACATCTTGCCAGCTGTAAACTCGGTGTTCCATGTAGTCTACGTTCGTCAGCATGAGCACCATTTTGCATGGCTAATCGGGATCATCTTCATCGTTGTGCTTGGCTTGAATTTATACATCCCTCGTTTCTTCTGCCGTGTCATCTGTCCACTTGGTGCATTACTCGGTATATTATCACGCTTCTCAATTTGGCGCATTGAGCGCAACGAAGGAAAATGCACGCAATGTGGAATGTGCCTTAAATCCTGTGAGGGAGCAAGCGATCCAGATAAGTTGCTAAGGAAAGCCGAATGCATGGTATGTTTCAACTGCCTCGAGGATTGCCCACACAACGCACTTGGTTTTTCTTTCCTACCACCTTTAGATAGTGAAGTGACCAACCCAGATCTAAGTGGCAGGAGGTTTTTCCTCGCCTTCATAAGCGGTATCCTTGTCTACCCAATGATGAGGTTTTCTGGTAAGGTTTATAAGTCGTTTGATAAACGCCTTATACGCCCGCCAGGCTCACTTCCAGAGCCTGAGTTTCTCGCAAGGTGCATTAAGTGTGGGCAGTGCATACGCATCTGCCCAACAAATGCTCTTCAGCCAGCTCTCTATGAAGCTGGCATTGAGGGCATCTTCACACCGGTGCTTGATATGAAGGTTGGCTATTGCGAACTCAACTGCACACTGTGTGGGCAAGTATGCCCAACTGGCGCTATACAGAAAATAAGCGTTGAGCAAAAGTTGGGACTTGGTGAGTTCGCTGATTATGGTCCAATAAAAATTGGCACTGCTTTTATTGACCGAGGTAGATGCTTACCCTTCGCTATGGATACGCCATGCCTTGTTTGTCAGGAGGTTTGTCCTGTCTCACCGAAGGCGATATTTACGCGCACGGTAACTGTTAAAAAGCGCGATGGGACTGTTGTTAATCTAAAACGCCCACATGTTGATCCGGAAAAATGCATAGGCTGTGGCATATGTGAGCATTCATGCCCAGTAAAAGATGAACCAGCAATACGCGTCACCCCAATAGGTGAGACAAGGTCTCCAGAAAGGCGTCTGCTGCTTACATGAAAGTTATGCTTTCGTTGCAGGTTCAAGCATTACCTCCTTGATGACTCTAATTGGTGCATTTGTCTTCACGCCCGTCCCTGTTATATGCGTTCTCGTTGCAACATACCCAAGTGAGCGCAATCTCTCAATCAAACGATTAGTGCGTGGTGGTGATGTTCGGTGGAGCTTTGCAAGGACATGCAAATCGTAAAACGGCATCGTGATTTGGGCTTCTATGGCAGCAAGCTTGACGAGCTTGGCTGCATCGTTGAGCCGACGACTGAAAAGCTCGTTTGAGACATCACTGGCAAACTGTGCATCGGCTAATTCACCAAGCCATATTGGTCCAACGCTTTCCAAGCATCCACCACACTCGGGGCATAAACCTGCCTCTTGATGTTGTGAAAGATGCCTATACTCACACGCAAAGCAGTGTGCTATGTATCCAAACTGCGAGAGCAATCCATCGGCTTCATATGCCCTCGGTATAACAATGCCAAACAGCGCAACAGAATGCCTTCGGAAGATGGACAACACTGGCTTATAAGCTATATCAAGTTGTGCTGCGCGTTTAATAAGCGTGCTTACATAGATACGAAGAGCAACCTCTTGTCTGTAGCTCATTGCAAGTGGGTTAATGCCATAATGTCGGATACAGGTCTTGGGATAGCGTCCGCACGGGACTGCTGTATCGGTTGCGCTGACACAAAGCAAACCACCCCATTTAAGCCCGTCAAAAGCAGCATCAAGGAATGGGATGAAAGAGCCAAACGGGTCAATGTCTACAACATCAAATTGCTTGCGCATCCTATGAAGGAGAACATTTGCATCCTCACAGCAAATGACAAAACGCTCATTCAAACAACTGTTGAGTGAGAGATGCTCTCGTATCTTTTCGCATGCATGTGGGTTAACATCGTTGAGGACGACACGCTCAACAGCGCTAACTTCCATCCCATATCTCAGTCCACGCACACCACTTCCGCTTAAAGCATCACATACGACTATGCTATGACCAACTCTTTTTGCGTATGTGGCTACAACACCGATTGCTATATCCCTGTTGATTTTCGCCTTCGGGTTATAGAACGCAAGTGAGCACCTCGTTGGAGGTTGGTGCAAATCCAAATCAAGCAATACAGCGCCCTCGGTGAATAGCATTACCCCTGCCGTTTTGCTCCGTCAGTTTAAGTTCAATGAAGCTAACTTATTTGAATAGAGTGTAAGCTGGCCGGCTAAATTTTTTCACATGCCCATCAAGGAAGAGAACATTGGCTGACATGAAAGCGCTTTCATGTGGCGCTACTCCACCGGCATCCCTATGGGGTTTACAATACCAGTCGCTCATAAGCCAGTATGTTGGTTCCCAGCGCAGCGACATAATTCTTGGTTTGTTACCCCAGAACCTCAATAGGAAGCCCCAGTCAATCCACCGCGCCCCCCCTGATGCCATTGATGGCGGGTTGTAGAACGAGTAGTAGTAGTAGCTAATGTTACCTTTTGCAACATTGGTGGGATGATACTCTATGTCAATGATGCCATCATTGTCTGCATCGCTCCATGCTGTTCTTCCGACTCCGGGAGCACTTGGGCAGTAGAACAATTCAACATTCTTCAAATAAGGTTGAAGCTTTGCGACAAGTTCTGGATGAGGGTTACCAGCATGTGGCTCTGCTGGCAGTTCCTCGTCGTAGTCTTGAGCATACATGAGCAATGCCCTGCCAAGCTGTAGTAGGTTGCTACGGCAAGTTGTTGCCCTCGCTTGCTCACGAGCTCTGGCAAATACAGGAAATAACATGGCTGCCAAGATGGCGATTATAGCAATCACCACAAGCAGCTCTATTAGAGTAAAGCCACACCGCCATCTGGTCACTCGTTGCCTTGCTATATGAAGCATTCATCTCACCTCCAAATTTGAGTTTGAACATAAACCATCTTAGGAGTTACACAGTTGACTGCGAACTCCTAATTCATCAAACTATGATAGCACAAAAAAGTTTTGCCGTCAAGAGGGGGCGACTCCCATGAACACCAAAAGTGCGATACCTTGACTACATCCACTTCCTAATCGCCACTCAGAAAGTCTTCACATGCGCCAAAGAAGTAAAGTGTCAGCCAGAAGGGAAGAAAGCACCTGCCTAAGATGCCTTCAACAGACTTCTTTCAAGAAAGCCTTTAGACAAGAAGGCTTTGTGGCAGGAGTTATCTGGCTCATCCCCTTTATGTCCTCCACCCAACTGCGCAAATTCCTATATCTATGGGTATAGCGTTAGAAAAACCCTTCGTCAATCCTGATACGCTCAACCGATAAGCGAACTGAATGTGCCAAGTTCAATTGATATGCAACTTAGCGTGTGCACCAAGCGTCTATAAAGCATGAAAGGCACAGAAGCTTGGAACATGTGAAAACCGAAGGAGGGATGAAGTAATGAAGGGAAAAAACATTGTTCGGAATTTTCTACCTTGTCTTGTTTCAATTTTGCTTGCCTTAGCTTCATCAATATTATGTGCTGATGTCTCTGAGCAAAACCTGAAGCCAAAGCTTTGGGATAGTTATCTTCGTGGTGTGGTGATCAACAAGCTCGCCATACAGGGCGAATTCATTTGGCTCGGCACAAACGAAGGCTTGATGAGGCTTTCAATCAATGACCCAACGGGCACACCAATCAAGTTTACAAAGTCAGATGGTTTACTTGATGACGATATACAAGCGCTATGTGCGGATGGCGACTTACTTTGGATCGGGTTAAACAACGGCGTGAGTTGCTATGATGGGCGCACATTCACAAACTACTCTAAATCAAATGGCTTGATGGAAGGGGCTGTCTTAGCCATCGGGGCAAGCAAAAGATATGTTTGGTTGGGCATGGATACTGGCATTGCACGGATAGATAAAGCTACAAGGCAGATAGCCAACTTTAGAAGGTATGGTGGTTGGACACCAGAAGCTGGGAGTGGTGCGGTCAACCCAGCTGCTGGGTCAGGCAAAGCGATATACTGCGATTCACTACTTGTGGCTCCAGACGGAACTGTTTGGCATGCTGCATTCAACTTAACACACACCTCTGAAGATGGAAAAGTTCTTGGAGTATATCATTGCGGGCATGGCTTAATTCACTCGCGCATTCTCTCAATGGCATGGGTTGGGAATGAGCTTTGGGTGGCAAGCATCGGTGGTCTTAATAGGTTCAATGTAGAAAAGCGTGACGAGTTGAAACACCCATTTGACTTGCGCATCGGGAGTGATTTTCATCAAACTGTTCCAAACCCGCCGATGCGCATTGTAGCTGATGGCGAGATACTTTGGGTGGCAACGAAGCGAGACCTGACAAGGTTTGACACAAAAAGACTCAGGTGGCTTGAATGCCGTGAAGCTTCAACACAGCTTGGGCAACGCATAATCACAGATATGCTACCAGATAAACGCTATCTGTGGGTCGCTACGAACGACGGGCTATGGAGGCTTGATAAGAAAGCACTTGAGAATTCACCTTCAGAATTAATCGCCGATTATGAGGACAGGAGATTGAGCGAGATATTCTACCCGCCGATCTTAGGCGAGTTTAAAGTTGGTGCACGCAAATTTAAGGTCAGCATTGATGATGCTGATGGAGCTTGTGGGACATCAAACTCACTGCGAGTTGAGTGGACAGTCCCAGAAGAGGATGTAGCTCACGGTAGAACACATACGATAGCACAATGGGTTGAATTTGTTGATGCAACTCGCTTTGATGGAATTATCTTCTTTGTGAAAGCAAAGAGACCGGCAGTGATTACAGTGCGCATCCGCGAGCGTAACGGTGAGGTGTGGAACTATGGGGTCGGCGAAGTTAAGGCAGTTAATGAGTGGGTGAAGGTGGTTGTTCCGTTTGAGGAGATGAGACTTGATGAGAACCACGTTGTGAACCGCGTCCTTGAGTTGGCTCAAATCACCACGATAGAAGTTGTGTTTACATTCCCGAACGCAAAGGCGAATGAAAGTTTAGTGGTGTGGCTTGATGAAATGCGTTATTGCAAACTGCCCACAAATTGAACGTCGTTTGACTTTGAAGATTTAGCGAGGTAGCTTTAGCTTATGCCACGCAAAGTCACGAGAAGAAACTTCATTAGTTCACTCGTTGGTTGTGGCGTCATCGGTCTTTGCACCCTTAATGCCAATGCTGGCGCCCCAGTCTACCGTGGCAAGGAATTGAGAGTTAAGGATATAACTAACCTTCCGAAGGCTAAGGGAATAAACCACAAGGTAGCAAGATACTGGCGCCCTGTTGGTAACCAAGTGCAGTGCATATTATGCCCCAAGTTCTGCATGATTGAAGAAGGTCAGGTTGGTTCGTGCAGGGTGCGCGTTTGCTATAACAGAAAACTTTTCACCAAGGTTTACGGGCTCGCATGCGCCGTCTCATACCACCCAGTTGAGCAAACACCAATATTCCATGTTGTGCCCGGGATGACATGCCTCGGTATAGCCACAGCAGGATGCAACTTGCGCTGTCTGTATTGTCAGAACTGGCAGATAAGCCAAGTTGGACCTGAGCACACAACCAACTATGACCTATCACCAGAGGGTGTAGTTAAACTTGCACTTGAACTTGGTTGTGGCGCCATAGCGTATACATTTACTGAACCGGTCATCTTCTTTGAATACACGCTTGACACTGCTAAGCTCGCTAAAGAGCACAAACTTAAAAACCTGATGGTTACCGCAGCATACATTGATGATGCACCGCTGAAGGAACTTTGCCCACTGTTTGACTGCATCAGAATCGACCTTAAAGCGTTCAGCGAGGAATTCTACCAGACAGTTGTTGGTGGAAGTTTGAAACCGGTGTTACGTGCCATTGAACTTGTAAGAAGCATGGGGACTTTCATGGAGCTCGTTGTGCTTGTTGTCCCGACGATGAACGATAGCAAAAGCGAAATAAAGCGGATGTGCGATTGGATAGTTAAAAACATTGGCGACGATGTCCCGATACACTTCCTGCGCTTCTATCCAGCCTATAGGTTGCGCAACCTGCCACCTACTCCGATTAAAACGCTTGAGCTTTGTCGCGAGATCGCTCTCTCAAGTGGCTTGCGCTTTGCGTATATCGGGAATGTGCCCGGACACGACGGCGAGAACACATACTGCCCGGCATGCAAGCGCCTCCTCATCAAGCGTGTTGGCTACATAGGCATCGCTCAGAATGATGTCGTGAACGGGAAATGCAAATTCTGTGGCTACAAGCTGCCGGGCGTCTGGGCATGAGCAATTTTTGTAAATCTTTCATTTGATCACATCTGTGGCAATCAGGACGCCGAACGTCAAAGCAATTGAAATGAGTAAGTCCTTTGCTGCTTTCTTTATCTCGCGCTCAAGTTGCTCTCTGCGAGGTGGCAATTCATGAGCTGGTGGATTGCTGACAACAAGCACCCTCATGTTTGGCTCTAAGCGTGCACCGGGAACTAAGCGCTGCAACATAGCTTCACAATCGTCATAATCAACATCAACAACTTTAGCCCATGCCAACGGGCGTTCACACCAAACAATGAGTAACTCAGCACCCACCTTTAACCCTTGATGACTACCTATGTTGGCACGAATGTGGTTGTTCATCGGTGGTAGAAGCAGAAGAGCCCTTTGGTTCGCTGAGTATTCAAGTTGAGAAGCTATTTTGCGGCATGCATCGTTGATAGCTCCAACAATGCCACTATATACAACGATTGAGTTGGTTATGTCACCCTTCACTTTGTAAATGCCACATGCATTAGCTTTGCTTACTACGACGCCTAAGCTACTGCTCAATGCCTCGGCAATCAACGGAACAGAAACCGTGGCTTTAGACTTATCAATGCGCACGCATTCAATCGTAGCGCATACCACCCAGTCAGCGTTCAACTCCGTTGACAATTTGATCATTTCCTTCTCGGTGAGTGGTGGCAAAAGCTTAAGCTTGGCAAGCGATGCTTTTACGATGTCCACTGGGATAACTTCAAAGGCTTTGCTCTCTTGGAGTGCCTGTGTGAGAATGAATTGCGCTACATCCGAAAGAGCACCATCAGATGGATAGCCACTCTTATCTTCTACAAACACAACTGCGACTTTGAGTGGGGCTTGCTTTGAATTGGTGGTGCCAAAACTTTCAGACACTTGAAGAAGCCCACCACAAACAAGCCCCATAAGCAGAGCAATGATTTTCCCCCTCTCCATCACTTACACCCCCAAAACATAAAAACGCTTCGCTACGGAAATAGCTTCGGGCATAGGCATATAAAATTTTTGCATTTCAAACTGCGCATCAAGTTATTGGTGATATGCGTGCAACTGGTAATTCTGCCGAGATACGCACCAGTGAACTTTCAGCTTGCGAATCCTTTTGGTGCTAAAGCACCTCTTACAGAGCCTTCCGAACTCGCCTCATATCTCATTCTATCCGGGTGGCCATCCAAAAGCTCTTCCACCGAGCAAGTGCAAATGGATATGAAAAACAGATTGCCCTGCTTGCCTGTTTGTGTTCAGAACGATACGATAACCGCTTTCACTTATACCCTCGTTTACAGCAATGCTACGCGCCGTTAGGAGGAGTTTCCCAAGTAGCTGTGTATCTTCGTCTTTTGCTTCGTTCAGGCTGCTTATATGCTTTTTAGGTATGATGAGTATGTGAATTGGAGCTTGCGGATTGATGTCACGGAAGGCTATAACTTCCTCATCTTCGTAAACGATTTGGCTCTCAACCCTCTTACTTGCGATATCGCAAAAGATACACTTCTCCACCTTCCCCACCTCTGTCAATACACTCTTACTCTGATTCGCTCGTCGCTGGGAACATCTTACTCTCCTCTGGGGTAATCAACCTTGTTTTGGCTCGCGAGAAGAAACCAGTTCCAGCTGGTATTAACCTGCCTATGATCACATTCTCCTTCAGCCCGATAAGATGATCAACTTTACCTTTTATCGCTGCGTCTGTGAGCGCTTGAGTTGTCCTTTGGAAGGAAGCTGCAGAGAGCCAGCTTTCTGTTGATTCAGCAGCATGCATTATACCCATAAGAACCCAATCCGCTGTAGCCTCTCTCTTCCCGAGCGCCCTAACTCTTGCATTTTCGTATTCAAGCGTGGCTCTATCAACGAGCTGCCCTGGAAGGAGGTCTGTATCTCCTGGGTCTTTTACTCTTCTCTTCCTCAACATTTGCCTTATAATTATCTCAATGTGCTTATCGTTTATGTCAATTCCCTGCAAGCGATAGATGGTTTGGATTTCGCGCAGTAGATAATCTTGGACGGCTTTAACTCCCCTGAGAGCAAGAAAAGCGTGAGGATTTATTGTGCCTCCCGTTAGCTGTTGACCTGCTTCTACTCTGTCTCCCTCTTTAACCTTAAACTCGGCATGGAACGGCACAACATACGCCCTCTTCACCTTAACCTTGTTTACCCCAGATTTTCTTATTTTTTCGATCAAATCCTCCGCAACTTTCTCCCCCTTTCGGACGATGATGCTTTTAGAACGAGGTGAGACAACATCCTCTACAATCTCCATCCCTATGTGTTTCTCCAGATCCTCCACTGGGACTTCTATATCAAGCACAATTCGCCATATCCCTTTCTTTATTATCTCTCGAACGACACCGTCATATTCGGCTATGATTGATTGCCCAAGTGGACGACGCGCATCAAATAGCTCTTCAACCCTTAAGAGCCCTCTACGCCTTGGCACGTGCAACCTAACCCACCATTTCATCCTTTGCTCCTTTTGTTCTTCTTCACGCAGCCCTCTTGGCGTTTGCCTGATTATCCTGAGCATCTCGGAAATACCCATTTCTTCTCTCGCTCTCTCCGTTATTTCCCTAAGAGCAGCTTCTCTTCTTGTTTTGTATTGCCTTATTTCAACGATACTCGGACCAACAACGGTGTGGAATGTGCGCATTGTAAATTGCGTTCCTGGTTCACCGATTGACTGTGCTGCAACAATTCCAACTGCTTCGCCTATGTCAACGAGCCTCCTCGTGCTTAAGTCCATACCGTAGCACATCGCACAAATACCATGTGGCAACGCACATGTCATGGGCGAGCGAACCTTCACTTTGGTTATCCCTGCTTCCTCTATTTCCTTAGCTTTTGTCATCGTTATCATCTCGTTCTTGTCAACTATAACCTTGCGAGTGCGTGGGTCAACGACTCTTTCAGCTGCAATCCTACCCCATATGCGTTCCCAAAGTTGCATTACAACCTGCCCGCTCTCGTCGTAAATTGGCGTCATGTCAAACCCATCATCAGTTCCGCAATCAAACGCCCTTATTACAACATCTTGAGCCACATCAACCAATCGCCTCGTTAGGTAACCAGCGTCTGCAGTCCTTAGAGCTGTATCAGCAAGTGAGCGCCTTGAGCTGAATGTCCCAACAAAATATTGCAAAAGTGGTAGCCCCTCTCTAAAGTTTGAAGTTACTGGCAAGTCATGGATAAGCATACCAAGAGCGTTAGCCATAAGCCCTCTCATACCGCAAAGCTGCACAATCTGTTCTTTCCTTCCCCTCGCACCACTGTCAGCCATCATGTAAAGTGGGTTAAATCTGTCAATTGATTCCATTATTTCGTCAGAGACTGCACGGGTAGCTTTTAACCATTCCTGCGTTATTTTGTCATCTCGCTCAAATTGAGACATCTCACCCTGCCTTGTAGCTTCTTGCCATTTTTCAACGAGTTCCATTGTCTGCGCTACGATTTCATCTCGCCGTGTTTTCACATCTAAATCTTTGATGCTAAGTGACAAGCCACTTATTGTGGCGATATGGAATCCCAATTCTTTCACATCGTCAAGGAACTGCACCAAAGGTTCGTTAGTTTGACCATAGTATTCAATTAAGCCTCTCTCAACCGCTGCATCTAAGCTTAGCTTCTCATCTTTGTATTTGACTCTAATTGCGGTTTTGTCCTTAACTTTCTCAAAAACTTCATTTATCACGCAATTCCATCCTTTCTTCAAGCTGAAGTTGCCCACACCTGGAAGTATAAGAGTCAATTTATCGTCTTCAACCAAGCTTTTGACCCAGAATGCCTCAAATAACTGCGTTACTATAGTGCGCAGTTTGCTCTTTGAGACAATTTCATTCACAAATGGGAATCCATTCGGCAAGAGTCTATTAAACAGAACACGACCTGGTGTAGTCAATATCCATTCTCCGTTCCAATTCACCATAATGTCTTCGTGTAAGTCGGCTTTCCCGAGCTCCCATAGTTGAACTGCCTTCTCTGGATCTTTGAACACTTTGCCCATACTGCTCAAATACCGCAAAAGCGCCGAACGAACATCCATTTTTTCTTGACTCCCATTTATCACGACAACAACCTTTTCATCGAAATCCACCCAGCCATTTCTTGCGAACAGCAGCAACAACTCTGGGTCTTCATATTTATGGGGCAATTTTTCTGGCTTAGTCTTGATCATATCCTTGTATTTTTCTTCGCTCTTTCTCCTCGTCAACTGGGTCAAGTAGTAACAGCCCATTGCGATATCGTAGGCAGGGCTCATCAACGGTGCGCCACTTGCTGGCGAAAAGATGTTGTTTGTTGCCATCATGAGTAATCTTGCCTCAGCTTGTGCCATTGTTGAGAGTGGGACATGCACAGCCATTTGGTCACCATCAAAGTCAGCATTAAATGGCGGGCAAACAAGTGGGTGGATGTGAATTGACCTGTCATCAACAAGGACTGGCTCAAATGCCTCTATACTAAGCCTGTGAAGTGTTGGTGCTCGGTTGAGCAAGACTGGATGCTGTTTCGTTACCTCCTCAACTGCTCTCCAAACCGCCTCATTATCTTCTTGCTCAAGCATCCGCTTTATTGCCTTCAAAGTTGTTGGACCTTCATGTAAATCAAGCCAACGCATTATAAACGGTTTAAACAACTCCTTTGCCATTACTCTTGGCAATCCACATTGATGCAACTTCAACTTAGGATCAATCACGATCACCGAGCGCCCACTGTAGTCTACCCTTTTTCCGAGCAAATTCCTCCTAAATCTCCCCTCTTTTCCTTTGAGAAGATCGGATAGAGACTTCAAAGGTCTCCCACTTGAACCAAGGACAGGGCGAGTTTTCTTACTATTGTCAATAAGAGCATCAACTGCCTCCTGTAGCAAACGCTTTTCATGGTTTATAATTGACTCTGGAGCTTTTATCTCGTATAGCTTCTTCAGGCGGTTATTTCGGTTTATTATGCGTCTATACAAATCGTTGACATCCGAGGTAGCAAACCTTCCGCCTTCAAGTTGAACCAAAGGACGAAGATCTGGAGGAAGCACGGGGAGCACTTCAAGGATCATCCACTCTGGTCTATTGCGTGATTTCCTGAAAGCCTCAACTATCTCAAGGCGCTTTATAGCCCTTGTCCTCTTAGGTCCCTTACTTTGAGCAATTATTCTCCGAAGTTCCCTCGATTCCTTCTCAAGCTCAATATCAGCAAGCAAATCTCTTATAGCTTCCGCACCAATACCTGCTTTGAAGATAGTGCTGAAGTCCCTGTTAAGCCTTCTTGATATAATTGACACAAGATTTTGCAACTGCCTATACTTCTCATCCTCAAGTATCTGCTTAACCTCCAACCCTTTAAGCAGCTTAAGCGCTTCTCGTATGTCCTCAATTTGCTTCTGGTATTCTTGCTCCTCTCGCTTTATCTCCTGTTCAATCTCAACCTTGCGTTCGTTATATTCTTCCTCGGTTAGCTCACCGCTCTTGAGCTTCTTCTCATACTCCATAAGCTCCCTTCGCAACTTTGATATACTTCCATGCATCATTTCCTCAATTTCGGCTATCTCTTCCTCAACAGCCTGTTCAATTCTCTTCATTTCGGCTTTTATAGTTTGATGGTCAACGGATATGACTATGTATGCGCTGAAGTAGATAACTTTCTCAACTACCCTCGGTGATAGGTCAAGGAGGAGCGCAATTGGTGACGGTGTGTTCTTAACATACCAAATGTGCGCAACTGGTGCTGCAAGTTGTATATGACCCATTCTTCGTCTTCTTACCCTTGAAGTTGTGACTTCAACACCACACTTATCGCATGTGACACCTTCGTATCTCGCCTTCTTATACTTCCCGCAAGCGCACTCATAATCCTTCGTTGGACCAAAGATTCTTTCGCAGAAAAGACCATCTCTTTCTGGGCGAAATGTGCGATAATTTATAGTTTCTGGCTTCTTAACCTCGCCATATGACCATGAACGAATATCCTGTGGCGAAGCCAATGAAATCCTTACAGCGTCAAATTGCAAAGACCTCTTTTCATCTCTATCCATCAAAGCCTTTCACCTCTCTTAAGTCTTATTTTCGCCCCCTGCTTTGCCTTTGCAAGGTGATTTGTTCAAGTTCTTCTTCATCCCTAATTTCTATTGGTGTTCCATCTTTTGTTTCTGGAGTAACTTGCAACCCGAGGCTCTGCAACTCCTTGACAAGAATCTTAAATGATTCTGGTATTCCTGGTTCAACCACATCCTGACCTTTTATGAGCGCATTGAATGTATCCTGCCTTCCTTTAACATCGTCTGACTTTACAGTCAACATTTCTTCAAGCGTATGTGCAGCCCCATACGCTTCAAGTGCCCAAACTTCCATTTCTCCAAAGCGCTGTCCACCAAATTGAGCCTTACCACCAAGAGGTTGTTGTGTAACGAGAGAGTATGGTCCTGTTGCCCTTGCGTGTATTTTGTCCTCAACAAGATGTATGAGCTTCATAACATACATGCTTCCGACTGTAACAGGCTGATGGAAAGGTTCACCGGTTCGTCCATCATATAGAATGCATTTTCCAGTTTTTTCGTCAAATCCTACCCTATTTTGGACAATTTTCGCTATCCTCTCAGCCACCGTTCTTGGACGATTCCTTGACCTTCTCCACTCTTCAATGCTTATACCTATCTTTGCCGATATAGCCTCAAGCTCCTCATTATCCAAATCTTCAAGGACCTTGACCAATCTTTGCAAATATTGATCAAAATTCTCATCGTCTTTCGGCTTGTCTAAATCCAACCCGAGCTCAATTGTAACATAGTCATACAATTTGTCCTTTCGCAGATTATCAACAAGCTCAGCGATACCGGCAAGTATTTCCTTCTCCTTAAGACCTTGGAATACAGGAACTTCAAAAGATACTCCTGTTAGGGCTGCTATCAGACCAAGATGTGTTTCAAGTATCTGCCCTACATTCATGCGTGAAGGAACACCAAGAGGATTAAATATGATATCCACGGGTGTGCCATCAGGGAGATAAGGCATATCAGCTTCTGGTAATATCTTGGCTACAACGCCTTTATTTCCGTGTCTACCAGCAAGCTTATCTCCTACAGTTATCTTTCTCGTTTGAGCTACATAAACACGCACCATCATGTTGACTTGAGGCTTTAACTCATCTGCTGGTAGCTGTTCAAGCCCTCCACCACACTTTGGGCACTCAGATTCATCCAGTTTTTGCCACCTCTTTATTACTTGGTGGCATTTCTTACATTCGTAGTTATATCTTGCGAAAACCTTCACACCAATTACAGTTCCCCATTCACCATGCGGCACACGTAGCGAATCATCCCTCATGTCTTCAACTTTTTTCCCAAATATAGCAATTATAAGCTTCTCTTCGGGTGCATGTTCACCTCCAGCTTTTGGAACGGCTTTCCCGACGAGAATATCCCCTGCCTTCACCTGCGCACCTATCCTGATTATACCGTTTTCATCAAGATTTTTCAGTCTTTCCTCGCTGACATTAGGCACATCTCTCGTTATCTCCTCAGGACCAAGCTTTGTATCCCTTGCTTGCGTTTCGTATTTTTCAATGTGAATTGACGTGAGAATATCTTCCTTGACAAGCCTCTCACTTATCACAATTGCATCCTCATAGTTGTATCCTTCCCACGGCATGAAAGCCACGATAAGATTCCTACCAAGAGCAAGTTCACCTTTATCCGTTGACGGACCATCAGCGAGGATGTCACCTGGCTTGACCCTCTTCCCAACTTTTACGAGTGGTTTTTGGTGTATGCAAGTTCCTTGGTTACTTCTTGCGAAAGTGCGCAAATTGAAAACATGCTTCTTGCCCTTCCTGTCAATTACTTCAATCTTCCTGCTATCAACATATGTGACTTTTCCATCAAGTGGCTTCCCATCTTCGTCAACCTCGTTCCAAATCACTAAAGCACCGCTATCTCTTGCGACTTTCGCTTCCATGCCAGTTTTGACAAATGGTGCCTCGGGGCGAATAAGAGGAACTGCTTGCCTTTGCATATTTGAACCCATTAGCGCCCTGTTTGCATCGTCATGCTCCAAGAACGGTATTAGGCTTGTAGCTACACTGAAGCATTGTATTGGTGTTGCGTCAATCAATGTCACCTCCTCGCGCCTTACCATGACATAGCCAACTTCCCCTGTATCTGGGTGCCTGCCACGAACGACGAGTCTTTCAGGTATGATATAGCCATTTTCGTCTATCGGTGTATCTGCTGGGGCAATATAGTGATTTGCGTCTTCATCGGGTGCCAAGTAGACTATCTGGTTTTGTATTACCCTACCATTTTCAACAACTCTATACGGGGTGCGTATAAAACCGTATTGATCAACATGTGCGCAGACAGTAAGCGAAGATATCAAGCCAATATTTGGACCCTCTGGCGTTTGTATAGGGCAAAGCCTACCATAATGAGACGGATGAACATCCCTAAGCTGTAGCATTCCTTTTGCGCTTTCTCTTGAAATACCTCCGGGTCCTAACGCTGTCATCCTTCGTTTATGCTCAAGTTCATCAAGCGGGTTGGTTTGTTGCATGAACTGCGACAATTGTCCACTCCCAAAGAAGCTCTTTATTGCTGCCATTATTGGTTTTATGCTCAATATAGCCTGTGGGTTTAGAGCAGACCTGTCAACCGTCGTCATCCGTTCCCTCGCAGCACGTTCCATCCTGAGAAATGCCAGACGAAGTTGGCTTTGAACAAGCTCACCAACACACCTCAACCGTTTGTTACACAAGTGGTCGATGTCATCGACCTGGTGAATTTTTGACAATCGGATCAATTCCTCTTTTTCTTCTGGTTTCATTTCAGATTCTCTGCGAAGGTGAATCAGGTAGCGCACGATGCAAATCAAGTCTTCCAAAGTGAAAGTCGTCACATCACTTGGCACTTCATAGCCAAGTTCCTCTATCATTCTCAATTTGCGGTTCATGTGGTATCTTCCGACCTTACCCAAATCATAGCGCCTTTTGTCAAAAAATATGTGGAAAAGTAGTGTTTTTGCTGCATCAATGGTAGATGGCTCTTGAGGACGAATCAACTTATGGATTTGCAAAAGGGCTTGTGTTTCATTTTCTGCAGGGTCTTGTTGAAGTGTTGCATCAATGTAAGGAGGAAGGCTCCACACTGTTAGCTCTTTCAAACCTGCTTTCAGTATCTTTTCGATCACCTCATCCTCAACAAGCTTTTTCGGTCCTTTTGCCACTAAACGACCAGTTATGGGAGATGTGATGTTTTCAATTATCCATTTGCCTTTTATTTTTTCTGGGGTTATTTCCGTCAATATTTCGCTTGTCCCAAAAAGACGAATAATGTCAGCAGTTGTGCCACACCGTGGAAACTCAAACCAAACAGACACTTTTTTCAAGCCCTTGCATTGCATTAGTTGCTTTTGCAATTCGGGTGTTATAACATCCCCTTCTTTTCCGAGTATTTTTCCCGTTTCTGGGTCAGCAACGACTTGAGCAAGCTTACAGCCAATTATTTCGGGTGATTCAACAGACTCCTCTCTAATTTGTGGCTTAACACCCCTTGATTCTGGTAGAGCGCTAAACGCTTTCATAAGAAGAGTTACGGGCATAAAACGGCTCTGCCCAACGCGAACTTTTAACACATCTTCTGCGTCCGTTTCAAATTCAATCCATCCACCGTCTTTAGCAATAACCTGCGCATAGAAAAGTTCCCTCCCTGTAAGCTCGTGTAAGCGATAGTGGAAATAAACACCGGGTGAACGCCCAAGCTGTGAAACAATTACCCTCTCAGCGCCGTTGATTATGAATGTCCCGTTTGGTGTCATGCAAGGTATGTCACCGAGGTAGACATCGCTCCAATCTTTTGCTTCACCAGTTATCTTATCAACCAAGCGCACCCTCACTTTGAAGGGCATCTCATAGGTCAATTCTTGCTCACGGCACTCCTCTGGCGTTTGCATCGGTTCCCCGAAGCTATAGTCAATGAACTCAAGCGCAAGTGTATGGGTATAATCCTCAATAGGCGAGAAAGTCTCAAAAAGCTCCTTTATGCCTTCATTTAAAAACCATTCGTATGAACGCAACTGGAATTCAATGAGGCTTGGAATATCAGGGGGTGGCACTATTTTGTTCCTTTTTTCCATTATACTCTTCACATCTTTGATGAATTTCAACCTATTTGGGTCTACCTTGCGAAAGCCATTAGCAGCCATCAACATCACCTCATCAAACGTTGTGGGTAAAAACTCCTATGTGGGAACTAACTTGGCACAAAATTGAGGACATATGAGGCATTATGACCCCCATTAGATGCATTTCAAAGTATGTGACTTGCTCGGTGCACTAAACTCGAGCAAGTATGACTCACCCATACAGCTAACCGTCACCTTTGTTTACCTAATTTCAACTTTAGCGCCAACTGCTTCAAGCTTTTCCTTAATTTGCTCTGCCTCTTCTTTTGAAACACCCTCTTTTATTGGCTTAGGTGCTGCCTCAACGAGGTCCTTTGCTTCTTTCAATCCAAGACCCGGAATCACTTCACGCAGGACTTTGATAACCTGAATTTTTTGTTCACCAACTGATTGCAGAATGACATCAAACTCTGTCTTCTCGGCAACAGCTGTTTGAGTCTCCTGAGCAACGGCAGCAGCTGTGGAAACAGCTGGCGCAACAGCTGTAGGAATAGAAACACCTGAGATGCCGAACTCTTCCTTGAGCAGCTCATATAGCTGTTTTGCCTCAAGGAGTGTCAATCCCTTAATTTCCTCGAACAAACTCCGAACTTTTTCCGATACTTCCATTTGGCTTGCACCTCCATCGGTTGCTAAGTGTTGTTGTGCGCTCTCCTCACTTATTTGACGAAGAGTGTCTACTAACGCATAAAGGAACAACCCCAATAGCATCGCGATGCCATTTATGGGACCAAGGAATGCCCCAGCTACCATTCCGATCATTTCTGGCTTTGATGGTAGCTTTGAGATCTCAACGAGCATTTCTGGTGCACATACGATTCCTTCAACCCACCCCCCTTTAACTGTCAAAGGCTCATATTGTTGCTGTGCGCTTACAATAGCTTTTGGAACCTCAATCGCATCACCATAGCCGATTATGAGCGCTATAGGTCCACTCACAAAATCTGAAATTTTTCCGTCAAGTTTTGCCAATTTAATAGCCCTAAGGAAGAGTGTGTTCTTCACAACCTTTACTTCCAACCCTCTTTCCTTCATTTCTCTCCTAAAAGTGCTCATTTCCTTGGCAGACATCCCAGTATACCCAACGAGAACCCATGATGTTGCTCTTCTTAGTTTCTCGGCGATATCATTGACAATCTGTATCTTCTCAGGCTTCGCCATCAAGGTCTCACTCCCAGATCATCTTTGCTTTTGTCACTTTAGCAAGGCAAGTGCCTTTTGTATGTCTACTTTCACACTTGGTCCCATCGTTGGCGACATAGCAATGCTTCTTATGAACTGCCCACGAACACCAGCTGGACGCGCACGGACAAGTGCATCAAGCAAGGCTTTGAAATTCTCAAGTAGCTTATCCGTGTCAAATGAAACCTTGCCAATGACTGAATGAACTACACCGCCTTGATCGCTTCTAAAGTCAACACGCCCTCGTTTCAGCTCCTCAACAACACTTTTCACATCCTGAGTGACGGTCCCAGTGCGAGTGCTGGGCATCTTTGGTCCGAGTTTCCTACCCAGGCGCGAAACAATGCGCATCATTTCTGGCGTCGCAACGAGATAGTCAAAATCCTTCCATCCCTCTTCAATCCGTTTGACCAAGTCTTCAGCCCCAACATAATCAGCACCTGCTTGCTCAGCTTCTCTTGCCTGTTCGCCTTTTGCCACTACAGCCACGACCGGTGAACGCCCAGAACCATACGGAAGCACAACTGAACCTCTAACCCTTTGTTCACTCTTCCTTGGGTCAATGTTAAGCGTAAACGCTACATCAATCGTTTCATCAAACTTTGCTGTCGCCATCTTCTTAACCAGCTCAATTGCTTGCACTGGATCGTAAAGTTGGTTTCTGTCATATTGCTCAACCAGTGCCTTATAGCGCTTACCACGCTTAGCCATCCTTCATATCTCCCTCCACGAAGTGTAAAACCTTACAATGCAGACATAAGTCTCCCTCTGATGCCTGAGAAAAACACTGTGGTTTTCTTACTCCACTATTTCAATGCCCATGCTACGAGCAGTCCCTTCAACAATGCGCATCGCAGCCTCGATGTCAGTTGTGTTCAAATCCGGCAACTTGTATTCAGCTATCTGTCGCAATTGCTCCCTTGTTATTTTGCCAACCGATGTGCGTCCCGGAGTCCCAGAACCCTTTTCAACTCCCGCAGCCTGCTTCAGCAAGAAGGAGACTGGTGGGCGTTTGCAGATAAATGTGAAAGACCTGTCCGAGTATATTGTCACCTCAACTGGTATGATAGCACCAGCCTGTGAAGCAGTTTGTTCATTGAACGCCTTGATAAAGCTCATTATGTCTACCCCGTGAGGCGCAAGCGTTGGACCAACTGGTGGTCCTGGCATCGCCTTACCAGCTGGAAGTTGAAGTTGCACAACTGCAACAACTTTCTTAGCCATCCTTAGCTTCACCTTTTGTTGGACATGCTAAGATTTAAATTTTGACGCGCTTACAATGAATGTAAAACGCGCCAGCAAAAGCCATCCCCGTAAGCTTATTCAATCTTCTCAACCTTTGAAAACTCAAGCTCAACTGGTATTTCGCGTCCAGACATTATTGGGAGCATTACTGTGAGCGTTCGCTTCTGCGGGCTAACTTTCTCAATAACACCTTCATGCCCTTCAAATGGACCTGAACGAACTCTTACCCTTTCACCTTTGTGCCAGACACTCGGACGCTTCGGTATTTCTTCGCCAACCATCTTCAGTATCGTTTCAACCTCACTGTCGCGAAGTGGGACTGGCTTGTCCTGTGAACCAACAAAACCAGTTACCCCCGGAATCCGCCTGATGAAATGCCATGTCTCTTCATCCAAGACCATCTCAACAAGGATATACCCAGGGAAAAGCTTCCGCTCACTATGAGAACCATGAGCATGCTTCTCTCGCTCAGTAGGTATCACTATTCGTCCAACCTTATCGCCAAGCTCTTTAGCTTTAACAAGCTTCTCAATAGTTTGCTTCACTTTTTCTTCACGGCTTGTGAGCACATGAATTGCATACCATCTTTTCTGCATGATCGCTTTTTCTCACCTCACAGCTGCTTCCTCAGAATCTGTAGATGCCGAGGGCATGCATGAGCCATCCAAAGAAAGCATCAAGTATGCCCATGTAGATGCCTATGAGGATGATTATGAAAAGCACAACCTTAGTAAATGTCCATGTGTCACTCCACGAAGGCCATGACACCTTCTTTAACTCCGCCCACGATTCTTTGATGAAATTAATAGGGCGTTCAAAAAACCTCAAAACACCTTTCACCAAAGCTTTCACCTCAACGCAACATTGTGGATTGCATAAAACGCTTCGGTGAAAACAATGGGGAACCACAATGGCATACAACAGAAGGTCACCTCATTCAGTTCACACCTTTTTTGATGAAGTTCACACCCACCAAAATGCGCCTTGACATAAACATGCAGGCCCGGGAGGATTTGAACCCCCGACCACGGGATTTGGAGTCCCGCGCTCTCCCTGGCTGAGCTACGGGCCTGCCTCTAAATCCAATGTCATTAGTTTAACACGAATGTTTATTTTGTCTCACGGTGCAAGGTGTGCCGACGGCACTGCCGACAGAACTTCTTTAGCTCAAGCCTCTCACGCTTGCCACCTTGTTGCGGCTTTTTCGTTGTCACATAGTTATGCGAATTACATTCCGTGCATGCAAGCACTATAACTTTTCTTTCACCCATCTTATGCTCACCGCCAGCAACACCTTAGCTTGCGTTGTCAGCGTTTTTATTATTTTGACTCACGATGATTATTTTGTAAAGTCAATCCAGTTGAAGACGACCATGCTCACTCCAAGTAAGGATGCGCTATGATTGCTATGTTGGTTACCGTAAATTGAGGGTTAAGAGGGGTGAAGAGTGATGGCAGTCATAAACAGGAGTGAGCTATGGCAGCGCATCTACGCATGCGCTATGGGAAAGAATGCAGGTGGCACGCTTGGCGCACCTGTTGAGGGAAAGCCCGGTCCACATAACTTTGATTGGTATCCAAAGTTACAAGAAGGAGGTATCCCAAACGACGACCTTGAGATGCAACTTGTGTGGTTTGATGCGGTGAGGAGAGCTGGGTGGAAAGTTAGTTCACTCGTTTTGTCTCAAGCTTGGATAACGCACATCGGATATAACTGGTGCGAATATGGGATAGCCAAAAGGAACTTGCGTTGGGGCTTGCTCCCGCCGATCTCTGGCGCATATGATAACGATTTCTACAGAGACTGCATGGGTTCACCGATACGCTCTGAAATATGGGCTTGCCTTGCACCTGCTTCACCGAGGATCGCCGTTAGATTTGCTTTTGAGGACGCAATCGTTGACCATGCTGGTGGAGAAGGAGTTTGGGGAGAGATGTTTTTTGCAGCACTTGAAAGCGCAGCGTTTGCGATGCGAAGTTATGATAAGTTGGATGAGCTGCTTGATATAGCACTTGCTTACATCCCTCAAGATTGCCAAATACACAAAGCAATAAGTGACACACGCTCATGGTGGACTGAACTTAAAGACTGGAGAAAAGTGAGGGAGAAGATAGCGGAGAAGTATTGGCATCGTGAACCAACACACGCACCACAGAACCTGGCTTTCACTGTGCTCGGTCTGCTCGCAAGCGAGGGTGATTTCGGGAGGGCAATCTGCACAGCTGTAAATTGCGGTCAAGATACCGATTGCACTGGTGCAACAGCTGGCGCAATCATGGGCATACTGCTTGGCGAACTACCAAAACGCTGGGTTGAGCCACTCGGTGAAACGATAGCCACAAACGTAAGTTGGGGAGGCTTGAGAAACTTCACACCACCTCCAGATGTGAGGACACTCACAGACCAAATTGTAGATGCAGCAAATATCCTGCTCACATTGTATGGAGCACCAATAAGGATATCCGATGAGCCAACCGAACTTTCATCGCTCCCTAAGGATTGGCTGATGCCAGACGACGGCATATACGAGCTTTGGGAACGAAACAGATACCCTTGGAGAGTTACCTCTGAACTTATGGCTGTCAATGTCACCGTTGATTACCTTGGTTCGCCAACAATAAACCCAGATGCCAAAAAGCAAATAACCATTTGGTTGAGGAACAAAGAACCAGCACCAATCAGGGTGCAACTCATGTGGTATGCCGATGGTGGCTACTGTGTTGAACCCGACAGGCATGAAGTTGTTATTGAGCCAAAGGGTGTCTCGGGAGTTGACGCATTTATCTCCGCACCAGAAAAACTACAGCAGTCAAAAACACTATGGCTTACGGTGAATGTGAAAGAGCGCCCAGCCGAGTTCGCCATCCCGATAACTCTCATCGGTGAAAGGAAATGGCATGTTAAGGTGAATGAAGCTTGGAGGGTCGAATGGGTGAAGGATAGCCAGATACCGATTGAGCAATGGCTCGGTGGTAAAGCAGGCTCCGTTGAAGCGTTCATATGGCTTCACTCACCATCAAGAAAAGAAGTGGTTGTTGGTTTCCCATGTAACGCGGAGTTTGAACTTTCACTCAATGGCATAAAACTGCTCAGCGCACATCAACCAGATTACCTTGTCCGACCAGGACAACAAGGTCCACAGTCGCACTATGCACGCACATCGCTCAGGGTGGGTTGGAACAAGGTCTCTGTGAAGATAAAGCGAAACGACAAGCCAGCCAGTGCCTATCTCATCATAACTGACCCAAACGACTTACACCGCCATATCACCGATGTAACGATGACTCAATCGCCAGAGTAAGCTTATGTGGGTGTTACGTAGTATTTAAAAAGTCACACTCAGATAATCGCTTAATTGGTGTCTTTTGCAACCACCCTTCACTTTCGTGCCTTGCATCTATCTTTGGATTCGCAGGCGATGGGGTTATAGAGGCAATACAACTGCGTGTGGATTTTGGTTGCAAAACCAGACCTTGCTAATGCTCCTGACAGATTCCCTTCCCAACTACTCATACCTACTCATGCAAAGCCTGTGGAAATCCTGAGCGAGAGTGTGAAGCCGATAGCAGGTTTTTCCCTTAAAATCGATATACGGCGAAAAGATAGAGTGTGTTGCGTAGCGAAGAGGCTGCAATGACTTTCAGCCTATCAGAAAAATCGCTTTATCAAGCTGATGGTTGTAACGCAAGATGCCGACCTATACTCCCTTCAGTCCCGTTAGACCTTAACACTCATTGCTTTTCTCCAACATAATTGGTTATGTGACGATTATGCAAAGCAAAAACATTTCCAAGGGTGGTGAGGTAAGATGGCGATTGGCATCGGGATTAACCTTGAATTTGTCAGGCATGCGGACAAGCCGTTTGAGTATGGCGTTAAGAGGGCGGCTGAACTCGGTTATAAGTATGTTGAGCCATGCGTGGCAACAGGAAGGGACTTGCTCGCTGAATCTGGTTACTACCACATGC
>Ga0197143_1000657_pt1 | contig 34809 bp, 33 predicted proteins | sample GBS70_MetaG_FD_148603 | JGI IMG/M metagenome (GOLD analysis project Ga0197143, IMG submission 148603) | Sediment microbial communities from Great Boiling Springs, Gerlach, Nevada, United States - GBS 70_MetaG | ecosystem: Environmental > Aquatic > Thermal springs > Hot (42-90C) > Sediment... | reverse complement strand
TTGTCCATCCCTGAAGCGCTCAAAATGGCGGGATTGACAAAAATGATATAACTCATCGTGAGGAAGGTGGTCAGCCCTGCCAGCACCTCCCGCTGAACCGTCGTGCCCGACTCCCTTAAATGAAACAACTTCTCCAGCCAGCCCATCGCTGTCCTCCCTGACCGCCATCAATTCCAATTCTATTAAACCCGAACTTTTTCGGGGTGGGGCTTCCCCCTGCATGGGCAGTTCAACTTCGTGCAGGCATAGACGCCACCCGAGACGTCGAGCGACGAGACGTACCGCCGATGGTGGGCTGAACCGGCTTCGGAGGCTTTCGGTGCCTGCGGGTTCTTGGCGGCTTGTGAACTTTATTTCGCCCACAAACGGAACGGCTTTTCGAGATATGTATCTGGGGGTGGTGGCGGGCGACCACCTTTCGCAGGGCACAGCCCTTTACCACAACACTGATCGGTTGGTCATGTTATTCAACTTCGGCAGTGGATGCTGACTGCGGGAGAGGGAGTTGCTGGCGCGTGGGAAGGCAAAGTAGGTGGTGTTGTGTGCGGTGGCGCGTCGGATGTTGGGGGGTATTGTATTCGATGGTGCGTGATGGGAGGGCTTATGAACGCATAGAGGGAGAGCAAGGGGATTGAAAAGTAGGTCCCTTGCTCCCCCTTACACAGGGAGAGGGTTGCGGTGAGGGGGATTCTAACAACCGGTACCAAAGTTGAACAGCACTGTCAGCAGGTCGGCATCGTCGACCACGCCGTCGCCGTTCACATCCTCCGCACCGCACTCAGAGCTGCAGCCGAAGGCGAACAGCACCGCCAGCAGGTCGGCATCATCCACGCAGCCGTTGCCATCCACATCGCCGGACACTGGCTCCACCAGCACATGGATGGCGTCGATGAGGATGGTGTACTCTCCACCCGCATTAATGCCCAGATTCAGCTGGAACCATTCAGCGTTCGCATCGGGTGGCGCCAACTCACGATAGTCCACCGCGATGCTGAAGCTACCAGCAGCAACAGGCAGCTCGATGGGATTCTGCGTCTGGCGCCAGCCATTGTCATCGTTGAAGGAGATAATCATGTTCGCCCAGGGCACGGAAACGCCTGAAGGCACGGTGATGTCGAACACCAGGATATGCCCGCGCCGAATCAGCGACACGAGATCGGGGGTAGAGCCACCCGTAATCCAGTTGAACCCACCACCCCACTGGATGCGCAAGGCGCCGTTGTCCCAGCTGACACTCGCCCCTTCAGAGCTGAAGCCCTGTGTGTCGCTGTCGAAGCTGAACGCAGTGCGCAGGCGCGACGCATCGAGCAGGCGCAAGTTGTCCATAAAGACCTCATGCGTGCCGCCTGCGTTCAGACCGAGATTGAGCTGGAACCAGTCATTGTACTCTGCAGAAGGCAACTGCAACGAGCGCGTATCGACCAAAATGGTGTAAGTGCCCGGATAGCGGGGGACGGTCGCCTGAAGGGCACCTGTCTGCCGCCAACCAAGCCCACCATTCTGCGCGTCATCGTTGAACGCGACGATAAAGTTCGCCCATGGCACCGACGCACCCTCGGGAACCGTGATGTCGAGTAGCAACCGCTGCTCGGTGCGAAGGAGCGGCAAGATATCGCGCACATCGCTGCTGATAAGCCAGCGGAAGCCGCTCGGCCATTTCACACGCATCGAGTAGCTTCCATCGGTGACGCCATCGGTAGACTGGGTAATCTGCCAACAGTTGTCCCAGCCCACAGCGTCGCAGTAATCTGACGGGTCGGCATCATCGGCGTAGCCATGCAGATCGGGGTCTTCGAACGAAAAGACGACCTGCGCGGGCGCATAGCTCAGGCAGAGCGCGCCCATCATCACACCCAAAAGCCATCGATTCAGCCTCATCGCATAGACCTCCTTTGCCACAGGGGTTGTCCCCTGGTGTTGAAGCGCTTCAACGCTCCTATTATACCCCATTTTGACAGCAATTGCAACCCCCAAGGTGCGATTTCGGCATTTTTCAGGGGCACACCCTGCACCCAAATAGCGTATAATATAGCGGGAGCAACGCGCATGAATGGGTTGATGGGCACCTGGACAGCAAAGAGACTGAGCCTTATTGGGTTGCTGACCTGCCTGATGCTTGGCGGGATAGGTTGGCTGCCATCTTGGTCGCATGATGCGTGCTGTGCGCGCCTCCAGACCCAACAAGAGAACCCGCCCAAGCAGCCAGAGCTGACCGAGCGCGATAAGCAAGAGATTGAGCTGGGCAAAAAGGTGGTCGCCGAAATCGAGAAGCAGTATAGGTTCGTCACCGATCCCGCACTGGTGGAGCGCGTGAATCGGATTGGGCAAACGCTGGCGGCGATAGCGCGCCAGACCCACACGGAGGCGCGCTGGGGTGAGCCAGGTCCCGCCCCGTTCGAGTACACCTTCCGCATCATCGACGAGAAGGATGTGAACGCCTTCTCGGTGCCCGGTGGGTTCATTTTTGTCTATAAAGGGCTGCTCGATGTGGTCTCCAGCGATGACGAACTGGCAGGTGTGATTGCCCACGAGATTGCCCACGCTGACCATCGCCATGTGATGGCACTCATCCGCGCCGATAACCGAGTGCAGCAAAGCGTGTTGCTGCCCGCCATTCTGGTGGGATTATTGGGACGGCTGCCTTCGGACGATTTTATGAATGTGGCGTTGGGCGCGCAGCTCTATCGGATTGCGAAAGTGAGCGCGTTCAGTCAAGAGGCGGAGACCGATGCCGATTTAACTGCGCTGGAGTACCTGCGTCGTTCACCCTACAACCCCGTGGGGCTGCTGGTCTTTATGGAGCGATTGGCAGCGGAGGAGCGTCGCCGCCCGCAAATCGACTGGGGCATCTTCCGCACGCACCCCGTCTCACGCGAGCGCGTTGCCCGCTTGCGACAGGCACTGCAAGCATATGGCATCCCCATTCGGCGGCGCGAGGTCAGTCCTGCCTTGCGCGTGCTGGCAGTGCCGGTGCAAACCGATCAGCCCGACGGGCTATATCGCGTGCGCTTCGAAAAGATCGACATCTTCGAACCCGCCGATGACCCGCAATTGGGCAGCTCCCGCGAGCGCGCCGTGCAACTGGCGACGGAGCTGAACCGCTTGCTGGATGATGGCGTTGAACTGTACGAGGTGCAGTTGGCTCCCGATAAACAGGGTGTGATGGTGCGTGGTCAGCTGCTGGTACGCGTCACCGAATCGGATGCCCAGCTGGCGGGGCGCAGCAGAGAGGAGGTCGCCGCTCAGGTGCGCGAAGCGCTGCGACGACTCGTCTGGAGCGAATCGATCCGCCTGATGTTCTGACGCGCTATCAATACAGCGCACGCAGGGTATGGGCACTGTGTGCCTACAGCTTGCGTTGGAACTAAAAAGAACACCAAGTGCCGTGTAGGGAGGTAGGCTATGGTCAAACTGGTGAGGGTACGGTATCGTCGCGGGATGTTGGAACCGTTGGAACCGCTGGGACTGGAAGAAGGGGCTGAACTGACCGTGATGCTTTCCACTCCTGAAACTGCCCCTACAACAAGCCATACGACGGCTGCCACGGCGGGTGCGTGGGCGTCACTGCTGGACTGCGAGACCTTCGAACAGGAGCTTTATGCTAATCGCCAGCTGCAAACACGCTCAGAGGTAGCAGATCTGTGAAGCCACTCTATCTTTTAGACACAGGCTGGATTGTGCGTCATTTGCGTGGCGATCAGGCTTATACCGAAACCCTGTTGAAAATTGGAGCGCCACAATTAGCGTTGAGCATCGTCTCACTGGCGGAACTTTATGAGGGTGTTTATCGCGCCCGTGATCGAGACAGGGCGGAGTGGGCGGTGGTGACCTTTGTATCGGATAAGACCGTCCTGCCAATCACAGAGTCGATTGCGCGCCTGTTTGGTCAGGAGCGTGCGCGCCTGCGTCAGCAGAACTTGCTGATTGGTGATATAGATTTATTGATTGCAGCGACTTGTCTTGCCCATGAGTTGATTCTACTCACGACGAATCCACGCCATTTCGATCGGGTAGAGGGTTTGCAAATGATTTCAACTCCATGGTGAGGGGATTCATTCTTATATTGCGGTTCGCATAATTTCGGCAGCGTGTTTTGCCGATAATGAAGGGTGAGCGATGGGTTCACCTGAGTGGCGATGGGCGCGAATCGGGGTCTGTCTGATGAGCGCGAAGGGCAAAGCAGGGATGGGCACGATGCCCGCCACCTCGCAACCGTTCGATAGGTTGACCTGCGAGTTGATCCAGTATTGCGGCTTGTTGGTGGAGTGGCTTGTGCCGGCGGAGCTGCCCCTGCGAGTGCTGTCGCTCGACATTCTGCTGACGGTGGGAGAGGGTGAGCTGGGCGAGGACTCATTGCAGGCACTAACCGCCTTTCTGCAGCGCGGCGGCACTTGGATTGCGGTGGGGGGTACATGCGCGCTGCCCCATCTGTTCGGCGTGCGCCCGCTTACGCACGACGACGGAACCCCGATGCGACTGGGTGAGGGCTATGCCGTCGCTACCTGCCCGAACCCCCTGCTGCCTGCAGAGTGGGGAATGCTACACGGGTTTGGGGGGATGGCAGTGCAGGCGTCGGAAGGCATCCCGTGGGCACAGTGGCTCGATGCGCATGGGCGCGAGACGGGGCTGCCCGCAATTGTTTATCAGCCGCACGGGGCGGGGCACGCCATCCTGTTTGCCGTCCATCCTGGCGAGAGCATCGCGCGTATTCGGCAGGGGCGCGCCGTAGCCGAGCCAGCGGTGCTGCCACCCGATGTGGCACGCCCGCCCGACCATGCGCTCCATGCGGACGATGCTATCCGATTGGACTGGTATCTGGATCGGGAGCCGTGTGAGGGTGCACAATGCTTTCTGAAGCCGGTGGCAGACCTCTGGCAGGAGAGTTTGATTCGCGCTATTCTCTGGGCAGGGCAGCAACGCGGGGTGGTGACACCCATGCTCTGGTTCTATCCTGCCCATCTGCCTGGTGTGGCGGTACTCAGCATCGACGCGGGGTCAGCCACCCCCCATCACGAGATGACTCTGCAGCGATTGCTGACGCTGACGGGCGTGCGTGCCGTCTGGTGCCTCAGTGAAGCGGGGCACGAACCCGCTTTCTATCGCGATTTAACCAAGCGGGGGCACGAAATCGGGCTGCGCTATGTGCCCGAAGCGGGACATTTCTGTCGCGCCTCCACGCTCCAGAGCCAGGTGGATAGCCTGCGGCGCTACACAGGCGTGCGTGCTATCACAGCGGTGCAGGTGGCAGATTTGCACTGGCGCGGCTGCACCGAGTTCTATGCCTATGCGGAGCAGGCACAGATCCTGAGCGAGTTGAGTCGCGGCGGTTCTCAAGCTGGCACAGCAGGCTTCGCGTTCGGCAGCGCCCATCCCTGGCGTCCCTGCAATCAAGCCCGTCCGGGCGAGTCGCATGCCCTCTATGTGATACCCCTACTGGGCTACCACCTAACGGAGCGAATCAGCCCTGCCCAGGCGCAAGCCATTCTGCAGCGCGTGCAAACGGTGAACGGCGTCTACCACCTCACCATTCGCACGACGGTGGTGGAAAGCGAAGAGAAGGCGGATGCCTTTCTTCGCTTGATTGCCGCCGCCCGTAATGCGGGCTACGAATGGCTGACCGCTGCCGAGATGGCGCGCTGGCACACGGCACGGACAGCTCTGCGCTATCGGCTTGCCGAATCCCTCGGGCAGATGCAGCTCTCGTTGCTTTCTGCCTCTTCTATTAATCGCCTGACCGTGCTGCTCTTCACCCCGCTGCAGGGCTGGGCGCGCACGGGCAACATCGATTTTGCTCTCACGCCTACCCAGCATTTCGGCTATCCCTGCCTTGCGTTGGAGACCGACCTCGTGGAGAAAACCGTGCGCGAAATCCATCTGTTCCCGAAGGCGGGCACACTTGCCAGTTAGACCAATCTACTCCTCCCGACAGTAAAAGGCGTAGTCCACCGATTCGTTGAACGGGATCATCGGGCAGAAGATGCGTGGATCCACCGTGCCATTACAATTTCGGATGCGCGGTCGCTCCTTCAGCGAGCGATACCACTTGGCGTGCCCATCGAAAAAGGCGTAGTTCGCACCGCCGTTATGCACGAAGGAGGGGCAGTCGCAGTAGTAGACCCCACAGAACGCACGATAGTGCCCATCATTGAGCGTCTCCTGCTCGTCTATCAAGATGGCGAACTGGGCAATGCGCTGCACCACCGATTCGGGCATAAAGCCCGCCACCGAGTTGAGCGAGTAGCTGATTTTCAGTTCATCTTTGCGCCGATGGGAGGGGCAGGTATATACCTGTGGGTTCTTCACATACGGATAAATAGCGCCGCGTGTCACCCCCGTGGCAGCCCAGCTGGGATGAACAGGTGAATTTTCGGGGTCGCCACAGTTCTGAATGATAGGATAGTTCGGTATCCAGTGCCCGTCCACATAGGGCGTAATCCCTCGTTGCCATGAGGGGCGGTCTGAACCGTATGTCACGAAACCTCGACAGCCCTCGCTCAAGCCCGGATTGACCCCGTCAAAGTCGGGACGATAGGCGGCAAACGCCATGCCCAGTTGCCGCATGTTCGAAAGGCAGGTCGATTGGCGTGCCTTCTCCCGCGCCCGTGCGAACACAGGAAACAAGATCGCCGCCAAAATGGCGATAATTGCGATGACCACCAGCAACTCGATGAGAGTAAAGCCGCGTCGCATCATCCACCTCCGCTACCTCTAATTATATCGCAGTTTAGGCTATCTTCCTGCATTGCGCCCTGTTGCACAACGGCGTGCCCCGCTGAGGCATAAAGTTTCCGACGCTACCTGCCAAAATATGCGAGAGGACGCAACGATAGAGGGGGTAAAGAGGCTATGGAAGGCTTTGACTGGAGAAAATTGGTCGGGTTGGAGCCTGACGAAGATTCGCCGTCTGCGCAGAGTGCAGCCGATGTGGAGCTGAGCGTTGCAGGCGAGGAACAGCCCATCGATGATATTACGCTCGATGACCTGCTGCGCCAGTGTGTGGAGCGTGGCGGCTCCGACCTCCATATCACGGTGGGATTGCCCCCCACCATCCGCCTAAATGGGCAACTCACGCCACTGCCCTACAAACCGCTAACGGCAGCGGATACGCGCCGACTGGTGTACGAAGTGCTGAACGACCGCCAACTGGAGCAGTTCGAACGCCACCACGAGCTGGACTTCGCCTATTCCGTACCTGGTGCTGCCCGATTCCGTTTCAATGTCTACATGCAGCGGGGTAGCGTGGGCGCCGCCATGCGCGTCATCCCCTCCAAAATCCCGTCTATCGAGTCGCTGCGACTGCCACCCATCATCTATGAAGTGGTCAAAAAGCACAGCGGACTCATCCTCGTGACGGGACCAACTGGTTCGGGCAAATCGACCACGCTCGCCTGCATGATCGATCTCATCAATCAGACGCGCCCATGCCACATTATGACCATCGAAGACCCCATCGAGTACCTGCACACCCATAAGCGAGCGATGGTCAATCAGCGCGAGGTTCACAGCGACACCGAGAGCTTCCATAACGCGCTGCGTGCCGTGCTGCGCGAGGACCCCGATGTGATCTTAATTGGCGAGATGCGCGACTTGGAGACCATCCAAGCGGCACTCACGCTGGCAGAAACAGGGCACTTGGTGCTGGCAACGCTTCACACCCGCAACGCGCCCCAGACCATCGACCGCATCATCGATGTCTTTCCTCCACATCAGCAGGAGCAGATTCGGGTGCTACTTGCCAACACCATCGAGGCGGTGTTCGCCCAACAACTCATTCCGATGCTGGGTGGCGGGCGCATCGCCGCCATCGAAGTGATGATTGCCAACGCCGCTATCCGCAACCTGATTCGAGAAGGCAAGACCCACCAGATTTACTCCATCATGGAGACCAGCGCGAATCAGGGCATGATTACGATGGATCGGGCGTTAGCCGACTTGCACCGCAATGGCTATATCAGCTTCGAGGAAGCCATCAACCGCGCGATGGACAAAGAGAACTTCACCCATCTGCTGAAGATGGCAGCATAGCGTCAGACAGGTCAGATAAGTCCGACAGAATCGAGCTTGAGGAGGCGAGGCGATGCCGCTTTTCGGATATGAAGCCGTCGACGGAACGGGACGCACCCTGCGCGGCACCTTAGAGGCGGACAGCGAGCAGCTGCTCATCAGTCGCCTGCACGAGCAGGGGCTGCATGTGGTCAAGGTGGAACCGCAGAAGGTGCGGGGCGCGCTCTTCAGCGGGCTGCGCAAACCCAAAAAGCCCAAGCTGCAGGCGATGGTCGTCTTCTCGCGCCAGTTCGCCACCATGATCGATGCGGGCATCCCCATCCTGCGCTGTCTGGACATCCTGCATAGCCAGACGAAAGACCCTGCGCTCAAAAACGCGCTCGATACGGTGCGCAAGGATGTGAAGGCGGGCACCTCGCTCAACGAGGCGCTCGAAAAGCACCCACTGGTCTTCTCCACGCTCTATGTGAACATGGTGCGCGCCGCCGAGGTGGGCGGCATCCTCGACCAGATTCTGGATCGGCTCGCTACCTTCTTGGAGAAGGATTTGGAAGTGCGGCAGAAGGTCAAATCGGCGATGATGTACCCCGTGATGGTGCTGATTTTCTCTTTTTTGGTGTTGGTCGCCATCTTCATGTTCGTGCTGCCGAAGTTCAAGGAGATTTTCGACCAGATGAATGTGGAGATGCCCGCCACCACCCAGTTTCTGTTTGCAGCAAGCGACTTTCTGGTGAGCTACTGGTGGGCGCTGGCGGGCGCGCTGGTCGGCGGGCTGGTTGCGCTACGCCGTTATGTGCGCACGCCGAAAGGTCGCTACCAGTATGACTATCTGAAGCTGAAGGTGCCGCTGATTGGCGAGCTGGTGCTGAAATTGGCGGTGGCACGGTTCGCTCGCACTTTCGGCACGCTGGTTGCCAGCGGTGTGCCGCTGATGCGCACGCTGGAGATTGTGGGTGAAACCTCTGGCAACGCGGTGCTGGCGACGGCTATCGAGGGCACACGCGCCAGTATTCGGGAGGGACAACCTCTTAGCGCCCCCTTCGCCGCCACAGGGCTGTTCCCTCCGATGGTCATCCACATGATGGACATCGGCGAGGAATCGGGTCGGCTCTCCGAGATGATGGTGCGCATCGCCGACTTCTACGAGCAGGAGGTGGACGCTGCCATCAAGGGGCTGACCTCCATGATTGAGCCGCTCTTGATTGTGTTTCTGGGCGGTATCGTCGGCTTCATCGCTATCTCGATTATGATGCCGATGTTCAAACTGGTCAGCGCCATCCAATAAGCCAGTCCGACCGGTCAGACGAGTCGGACAAGTCGGACAGGACTCAACATGGAAGGTGGGCAGCCCACTCAAGCTGCCCGGCTCAGGAGGAGCAACCATGAAGAAGTGGGACACAGAAGAGCTGGTTCAGGAATATTGTCGCACGCGCGAGACGAGCCTGCGCGACGCCATCACGGTGCAACTATCGGGACTGGTCGAAAGCATCGCACGCAAATTTATCGGCTCTGGCGAACCGATAGAAGACCTCATTCAGGAAGGTTATCTCGGCTTGCTGAACGCGCTAGACCTGTACGACCCCAGCAAGGGCGTCAAGTTCACCACCTACGCCACCCACCTCATTATCGGGCAGATTAAACATTACCTGCGCGACAAGGGCAAAATCATTAAGGAACCCGCGTGGCTACAGGAACTGAACACCAAAATCAACCGGGTAGTGAACGAGCTGACCGCGAAACAGGGGCAGCCACCCACCATCCAGCAAATAGCGGAATTTCTCGGCATGACCCCCAAAGCCGTCGAGGAGGTGCTGCTGACGCGCGAGGTGTTCAAGGTCAGCTCGCTCGACGCCCTCGAAGAGGAGGAGGACGACGAGTGGGCAGGCTACGACCTAGAGAAGCTGCCCGTCGAACCTGTGCAAGGCTTCAATCTGCCCATCGAGGAGCGCATCGTGGTGGAGAACGCGATGCAGCGACTGAAACAGATCGAGCAGCAGGTGCTGAACCTCTTCTTTAACGAGGGCTATAACCAGACCGAGATTGCGTACAAGCTGGGTATCTCCTGCAACTATGTCTCGCATATCCTGCGCAACGCCACACAGAAACTGCGCCGCATCATTAGTGAAGAGGAGTGGCTCCACGAGCAGCGGATGCGGGCACGGGCGGAGGCGCGCGGCGACTTCGAAGCGCGCATTCTGGATCCCCAAACAGGGCTTTATTCGGCGGACTATCTGCAGGTGCGCCTGCGCGAGGAGCTGCAGCGCGCAGCACGCTATAGCAACGCCGTGGGCTTCGCTATCTTCGAGTTTGTGTGCGAGCGTGGCATGACGCACTCGCTGGGTGAGCTGGCGCTGGGCGAACTGCTGCTGCAAGCCTCATCGGTGGTGCGTCAAGTCGTGCGCAAAGCGGACATCATCGGGCGATACGGGCAGGCGATGCTGGGCGTGCTGCTGCCTTATGCAGGGGAACACACCCCAACGATTGCCCAGCGCGTAGGTGAAGCGCTGAGCGACTGGCTGGAGACCTGCTTCTCGGGCAACTTGGCACACCGCTTCGAGGTGCGCTACGGCTACGCCTACTATCCCGCCGATGGACAGGAGTGCGAGGTCATCCTAACCCTTGCCGAGCAGCGGCTCAGTGTGCATCGCACCCAGCAGGAGCGGGCGGCATAGGGCGCGAATCCCCTTCATGTGCGCGGCTGGCTGCTGGGGTTGGCGCTGATTATCGTGCTGAATGGGGGCGCTATCCTCTACTGGCATCGGGACGACGGGTTGTGGGATCATTTTGAGAACCTCGATGTGCGCACCATTCTGGCACAGCTGGAGCAGCCGCATCAGCCACTAACTTGGTTCACGGGAGACTGGGTGCTGGGCAACGGGTTCTATCGTCCGCTGCCCAGCCTGCTCTACGAGCTGGATTATCGCCTCTGGGGACGCGACCTGCTTCAGTATAAGTGGACGAACGGGCTGCTGAGTCTTGCTTGTGCGCTGCTGCTGGTCGGCTGGGTGTGGGAGGTGGGACGCTCGCGTTCCCTCGCGCTGATAGCGGGGCTGATCTTCACCGGCTGGCAAACGGGGTTGTTGACGGGTCTACCCAATTGGCTGCTTTGGGGAGCTGTTCTCGCGGCTGTTGGAATTGCCTTTTGGTTCGTTGGCGACTATCGTCGGGCGGTGACCCTTGGCTGCCTCGTGCTGGTGGCGGGATTGGAGTTCGGCTTTGTACCGAATCAATCTGATTTGCATCAGGCGTCGTTCGCCTATCGAGCGATGGGCTGGATACCGGGGCGCACCGCAACGCTGATGACTCTTTTTACCTTACTCTCGCTCTGGGCTTATGCGCGTCTCTGTTGGCATGGGCACTGGGGTTGGGGTGTGTTGAGTCTGGTGGCGTTCGCGGGCGCACTGGGCAGCTACGAGCAGGCGATTGCCTTGCCCTTCCTGCTGTTGATAAGCGGGCTGGCGATTCGGGCGAAGGGGGGACGGTTTGTCTGGTGGCTGTTCGCCCTAAGCCTCATCCTGCTGGAACTCTACTTGTGGTTCTATCTGTCCACCATCCCCACGCAGACCGAGTATCACCAGCAGCGGTTGCGCCGCTTCTATAGTCTGGGCATCTCTGTTTCCAGCTGGCTGCTACCGCCGTTGCGCGGCGTAATCGATCAAATAAGTCTCACTCTGGATGCACCGCTGACTGTGCTGCTGCCTGCGTTCTGGCAGGCGTGGCTGCTGCTGATAGCGTATCTGGTGGTGCTGACGGAGGTGCGTCGGCAGCCGTTGGCGTGGCTGGGTCTAATCGGTTCGGCGTTGGCGTACCTGCCGCTTGCGCCTGTCATTCCGCTGATGCACTACTACTACCTGCCTGCTGCCTTCCGCGCCCTCTGGATTGCACAGCTATTTCAGCAGCTATTGCTGCCGCCAAAACATGCTACTCTTCAGAGTGCCTTGCGGCATGGTCTTCACATGACCATCCACAAATAACACATTAGTCGCGTTGTTGTGATAGCAGGCAACGGGACGAAAGCAATAGGTTCTTGAAGGTGTATCGACACATCGCTCACCTTCGGTATGACACGGGATAGGAACATCGCGAGGTTCATCACCGTAACCACCCGCAAAACCAGGGCTGTGGAACACAGTATTATATGGCTGCTCAACCAGCAGAACCGTTGAAGCAGGCTTCGTGATTCGTGATTCGTGAACAACCCGGTCTTCTGTGCCGAGTGCTACATTCATCGCATAGCTGAGCCGCGTTTCTGCACCCCACGGATCGGAGGGACACACATAGATTCTTGCATCGCGCACATAGGGATAGATGACGCCCTGCTCGGGCAGATAGTGGCACCGTCCTGGTTGATAGGCAAAGGTGCATGGGGGTGACAACGCGACCCAGATACCCCGCCCTGCCAAGATGTCCTTTGAACTTGGTAGCCAGCCATCATAATCCTGCATATACGCTTGAAAGGCTTTCCCTAACTGGCTGAGATTGCTTATGCAGGTTCGGGTGCGTGCCGATTCACGCACCCGCGCAAAAACAGGGAAAAGGATCCCCACAATCACTGCGATAATCGCAATCACAGTGAGTATCTCAATCAAAGTGAATGCGCCATTTCGGATACACGGTTTATAGGTGCGTGATGCTATCGAAGGTCACCTCCCTTTGGCAGGTTGGGACTCCCACTTCTGCAAGATTTTCTCTGCCTCCTTACGCACATCGGGATCGGGGTCTTGCAAAAGGGGGCGCACATGGTCTTTCAAGTTCGGTCCTCCTAAAGTGTAAAGAGACTGGAGTGTAATCGCTCTTACCACTTCATCCGAATCGCGTAGTCGGGGCAGAAGCAGCGGTATATCGCTGGCGGTGCCAACGAATCCAATACCTTTGCAAGCAGCTGATCGTACAAAGGGATCGGGATGATCGATGGCTTTGCGGAATAACTCGGCGGCGCGTTTCTGCTGATTCGGCTCTTTGACAAACCAGAGAGCGCAGTACGCTTTGCCACTGACCAGAACATCAGGATGCTGGGTGAGGCGAACCACTTCTTCGAATTCGCGCTCAGTGAGACGCCCTGTCTTTTCCGATTTTTCCAGCAAGGTCATAATTCGCCTTTCTTCCGGAGAAAGCCCACTGGACACCGAAGGGGGCTTCTGCCGCTGGCAAGAAAACAGGAACGCAACACAAAGTACCACCATCGGCAACCCTATCAGACGCAGCAACTTCTCTTGTCGTATAGCCCATCACCTCCATCTAAGGTCTTTCAGTTTACCACTTCTGTTTGCACCAGATTGCTGGGCATTATCGCGATGTCAAGACACCGCGTGGAGAGGGCTATGGCGGTGATAGCTACCTTCGAGACGGCGGCTGCGGCAATGGACTTAGAAGACAATGCCGCTGCCCATGCTTGACACAGGAGCGGCATGAAGAGTCGTCTCCTCCGTAGCTATCACAGCAAAACGCCGTTTCGCAGCAATAGCGAACACAGTTAAGGCACTCGGACACACTGTTGGAGTTGTTCCTGCAGGGGGCACCACAGTTTGCCCCGATGCGGCAACATTCACAACCACCAGAAGCGTCTACCCCCACTGGATTCAGTAGGAGGACGGTTGTCACCATCAGTGTTGCCACTGCGATCGGCATTGCCGTCAGAACCCAATTTGTCCATCGTTTCATCATCAATCACCTCCTGATTAGTGAGTAGAAGCGCGCTCGTCTGCGAACTTCTACTCTATTATACATCACTGACGCGACAGGACGAATCGGTTTTATCAAGGCAGAGGTACATCATCCACAGCGGTTGCACCGTTTCTATGGGGTGGACACTTCCGTCTCCCGCTAACTGCTGCCACCTTTGCGTGGCGTTATCGTTTAACCACCTCTTAAATTAGCAGCGGGTTTCTTTTTAGACGATGGAGGTGGAGCGATGCGAAGAGGGTTTACGCTTATCGAGTTGCTGGTGGTCATCGCGATAATTGCGATTCTGGCGGCGATTCTGTTCCCCGTGTTTGCTCAGGCACGCGAGAAAGCGCGCCAGACTGGTTGCTTGTCGAATGTGAAGCAGATTGGACTGGGCGTGCAGATGTACACGCAGGACTACGACGAGATGATTGTGCGCAACGCCTATGCGGACCCGCCCCGTGTGCCAGAAGGTGACCACTTCGTGAACTGTTCGACTCCCCGTTGGATGGATGTGCTGCAGCCCTATGTGAAGAATGTGGATGTGTTTAACTGCCCCAGCGACCCGTTTAGCCGCATTACGGGCACTCTTCCACACGAGGGCAATCGGCAGCATACCCTGATGGAGAACAAGCGGTATGTCTATCAGCCCTACTCGCCTGACGGACGCGATATTCGGCGCGAACCCGACTGTGGCGACCCGTATGGCACGACCAATGTGGGGCGACGCTTCGGGAGCTACGCCATCAACAACATGTATTATGCCAGTTGCAGTCCGACCATCCCTTGCACGCCGCCGAATAATCAGCCGTTGGCGAAGGTGGCGCTCCCAGCGGATACGGTGCTAATTGCCGAGGTGCAGGGCTATGGTCAGAGCGCCGATTTCTACCGACGCGACCTTTCCGATCCTCAGCCGACCACGCCCGTCGAGACCTTCCCGTTCCCAGCCCTGCTCAACCGCCGCAATAACGGCGCCATTCTGGGGCGACATATGAAGCTCTGTAATGTGGTCTGGGTCGATGGGCACGCAAAGGCAACGCCGCTCAGCTATCTGGGTCAGACTCGCCCCGACAGACCGGGCTACGAGCGGGTCATGTTCCGCTTCACCTGTGAGGAAGACTGAGCCTCTTTTCGGGAGTGGCAGCATCGAATTGCTCGATACGCTGCTGCTCCCCTCGATTTAGGCTTCAGCAACCGCTCCCGAAGTGAAACAACACGCCCAGCAGATCGGCATCGTCCACCTGCCCGTCGCGATTCACATCGGCGGACAAGCTCGAACCCACCTCACCAAAGGCGAACAGCACCATCAGCAGGTCGGCATCATCGACGCAGCCATCGGCATCCACATCCCCGTAGCGACGCACCAGCGCAATCGCGCTAATCTCGGTGGAGGAGCGACCGAACGCGCCCAAGCTCGCATTGCCCGCGTGAACGATTCGGACGAACTGCGCCTCCGCCACCTGCACCGGCTGACCTGTTTGCCAATCGACAGCCCATTCCAGCTTGAAGGGGTCGCCGCCTGCTGAGATGCCCTGAATGTCGGGTGTCCAGGGGTCATCGGGCACCAGCGGATGCCCCTGATTGGTGATGGGGGTGATGTCGGCATAGCCCACGATGGGGTCGGGGCACACGCTCAAGTTGCCAAACCATCGGTCGGGCAGGGGGAAGCGCGGGATGCCGTCGGCGTCGCGCGGATCAGGATAACGGGGCAGCAACAGGTACCAGTCGTCATCAGCATCGGGAACCCCGTTTCCGTTGCGGTCGATGCCCACCTCCACATAGCCCGGCTCGCCCCACACGCGACAGGGATTGCATCCCACATAGAAAGCGTTCCCGAACACAATCAGGTCGTAGCCGTCAGGGTTGTGCGGGTCGACGCCAGCGGGCAGGTTTTGAATCGGGCGGTCAAAGCCCACCTCCACGAACCCACCCCAGCCGAACGAGAACACCTTGCTGTTGTCAGGAACACAGGGCGTGGCACCAGACGGTGGGGGACCCAATACTTGGCTCGGGTCAGCGTTAAAGCCCGGCGCGCCGTTCAGACCGCTCCAGTTGAACACGCGCGTGGCGAAATCGCGCGCCGTGAACGCGCCTTGATACTGGGCAGAAAGCCAGCTCACCAGCAACACTGTGAGCAGCAAGGTGCAAGCACTTTTCGTCAGGGGTGCGGGCGAGTAGGAAGGGAAGCAGGTAGGGAATCCCCCCACTCCCTGCACCCTCTCCCCCCTTACTAAGGGGGGAGAGGGAAGGGGGTGAGGGGGGATCCCACAGCAAGCGAAAAAGTGGGTGTCTGCTGTGCCAACCGCACCCAAGTTATTCACTCTTGCGCCTCCTTGCGTGCGCAGTGTAGAAGGCAAGCAAACCCGCCACGACGATGCCCAGCGTGCCTGGTTCGGGCACAGGCGCAACGGCAAACAGCCCGCCCACTTCGGTGAAGCTGCCGTCCACAATCAGCAGCCCATCGCCCTCGAACGGCTCGAATCGCGTGCCGAAGTAGGCAAGGCTTCCCGGAAAAGGGAACCCACCGCTGAAGGTGCCAAACGGTGTGGCGGTGGCGTTGCGCAGCTGGGTCAGCGTGCGCCCTGTGCTGGCAATGAGGTCGCCTTCCGAATCGAAGGTGAAGGTTGCCAGTCCAGAGCCGCCGCCACCGGCAAGAGAGAGCGCCTCCACAAGGTTCGCACCAATCAAGTTGCCGCTTGCGTCGAACATCGGCTCGTAGCGCAGCACCTGTCCGGGGTTGCCCGCAAAGAGGGGGTCGTTCGTGTCGCCCAGATAGAGCCAGCCGTTGCGCAGGCTCACACCTGCCGCATAGCCGTTGCCGTAGCCGCTCACCACCACAGCTGCGACCCCATCGGCAATCCGATAGAGCTTGTTGGCGTTGGGACCGTCCGCGCCCACAGCCAGCACCTGATTGCCCAGCAAGTAAAGATCGGCGGCGTTCGGCACCGAGCCTTCGGGCGCCAGCGTGCGGACACCCGCATCGAGACGCCATTCCAGCACGGTGTCTAAGTCGCCGTTCTCGGTGAACAGGAGCGTGTTCTCGTCGCGCCAAGCAAGCCCGCCGAAGAATTGCCAACGGCTGTCGCTGATAGTGGCGACCACTTGGCGTCCTTCGGGTCGGATCCGATCATACACGGTGATAGTTGCACCTCCGCCGAACTGGGCACGGGCGACTGCCAGCCGTCCCGATGGGCTGACCGACACCACGCCACCTGATAGCTCCAGCGAGAAGGCGTAATAGCCAGTAGGGGGTGTATAACCCGCCACCTGCGCATTCGCTTGCTGCAGAAGCAGCATCATCCCGATTGTGTAGCGTAGACTCCTCATCATATGACCTCCTTTCGCGAGCAGGGGGTGGGGTTAAAAAACAACGCGCGCCTGATAAATCAGGCGCGTTCAGGGCAAGCGAATCGGCTCTCTCCCTGACCGCACCCTGTGCTCGCAGGGCTGCTCCCGAAGGGAGCGCGGTCGACCGTGGCTGGGCATTCGGGCTTGTCCCCTCAAAGGGGGCTTACCGTTGCGGCACAGCGCCGGACTCTCACCGGACTTCCCCCAAAATTCGCCCTGAAAGTGCCTTTCAGGGCATAGCCCCAGCACGACCTGGGGCGCACACGGTCTCCAAGATGCTCCCATTATACCCCAAGCCCTCCGAGTCGGGTACAATCGAAAGAGATGGCGGCACGAGTTGGGTTGATGACCGTCGAACTCTATATCGGCGGCTGCCGCTCGCTGAAGGAGAAACGGCAGGTATTGCAGAGCTTGATCGTGCGTCTGCGCAACGAGTTCAACCTTGCCGTGGCGGAAGTGGACCACCACGACAAGCATCAGCGCGCCTGCCTCGCTATCGCTTGCGTCGGCAACCGCACTGACCATGTGAACCAGCTACTCGACATCGTGCTGGAACGCCTGAACGGCGAAGCCCGTATCTCTCTTATAGAGAGCCAAATCGAACTGCTCTAAAAACAGGAGGACGCCAATGGGCGGACGATTGGAACGGCTGGAATCGCTGCTAACCGAAGAGATTAGTCAGGTTCTATTGCGCGATTTGCAGGACGAGCATCGCGGACTGGCGACCATTACGGGCGTGAAAATCGCACGCGACCTGTCTCACGCAACAGTCTATGTGAGCATTTTGGGAGATGACGCACATCGGCGCAATGTGATCGAGTCGCTGCAGCGTTCGGCGGGCTATATCAAGGGGCTGCTGGGTAAACGGCTGCACCTGAAGCGCATCCCGCGACTGGAGTTCGTGGATGACCCTTCACTGCGGCAGGCAGACCGCATCACCCGCTTGCTGAAGGATGGCTAAGCCGCGCGTGGCATGGCTACCAGTAAGGCATCTCCATGCCATTCTCGAAGGGCGAATGTCGCTCTTTGAATGGCTGGAAAGCGTGCCCTCTTTTGGCATCCACGCAGTGGAGCTTTATCACGGTTTTCTGACCGAGCAGAATCTGCCGCGTGTGCGTCAGACGCTGCAATCGCTCGGCTTGCAGGTGAGCCAGATTACCTGTGCGCCCGATTTCACAAACCCCGACGCCGCTGTGCGCCAGCGTGAGCTGGAGTTGATGCGCCAGCGTGTGGAGTGGGCTGCCATGCTGGGTGCAGACGCCGTGCGTGTCACCGCAGGCATGCAGCATGAGGGGCTATCTGAGCAGGATGGCATCCGCTACGCTGTAGAGGGCATGATCCAGCTGGCGGAATATGCGGTGCCGCTCGGCGTTTACCCCTGCTACGAGAACCATTACAAAGACCGATGCTGGACCCGCGAGGATTTCTCCTTCCTGCCCGAACGGTTCCTGTGCATTTTTGAGCAGATTGAGCCGACCCCAGTGCGCATTAATTTCGATTTTGCAAACCCACTGATGGTGGGTGCTGACCCTGTAGCGCTGTTGCAGCGCGTGGTGCATAAAGTGCACCATGTGCATGCAGGTGATAGGCAGCCGGGTGAGTATCAGCACTGCATTTTGGGCGAGGGGAAGGTGCCCTTTCGCGCTCTGCTCCAGATTCTGCATGCGCACGGCTACAGCGGCTATCTGAGCATCGAAGATGGGCAGTCAGAAGGCGATGAGGGCTTCCGCCGCTCCCTCGCTTTCCTGCAGGGGTTGGTTAACGAGCTGTATGGCTCGTAGCGATTGGCTCGGCTTTGGCATCACTGTTCGGCGGCAGGTTCTGGAAGAGACGGTCATAGGCGCAAAGCAGCACCTGCTCGCTGCGCTCCCAGCTGAGGCATTCCAAGAAGCGTTTGCGTCCGAACTCGCTCATCTGCTTGCGACGCGCTTCGTCATGCAGAAGCGCCAGAATGGTGTCGCCGAACGCTTCAGGGCTGTCGTCGGGCGGCTCGATCAGTGCGTCTTGTGCCGACCACTTGTTCTCGATGCTGCGGGTGGCGACAATCGGCAGCCCCACCGACATAAATTCGATAATTTTATTCATCGTGGAGCGGGCAGTATAGCTGTTATCGGGGTCGCTGGCAACTCCCACATCGGCGGTGCTTAGGTAGCGCACCAACAGCTCCCGATCGCGAATAAAGCCCGTGAAGGTGATGTAATCCTGCATGCCCAGCTGTTGGGTGAGCTGTTTGACTTCTTCCAGGCAGTCGCCTGAGCCAATCGCCACGAAGTGGACATCGGTGAAACCACGCTTACACACGATATGGTGTGCCGCTTTGACAAAGATATCCGTGCCGTCCTGCGGTCCCATCACGCCCAGATAGCACACCAGGTAGCGTTTGCCGCATTTGAGGGCAGGATCTGGCTCTACGGGGTAGAACTCGGACATGCGCGGACCGCTACGCACAATCACAATCTTTTCAGGGCGGGCGCGCCCACGCTGAAGCGCATTTTGGCGATACGACTCGTTCATCTCGATAATCATATCGGCAAAGCGATAGGAGAGCCGCTCGAACCAAACCTGCAAGTGATAAAACAGCCCACGCTTTTTGAAGCGAACCTCATACAGTTCGGGGCAGAGGTCCCGATGTTCATAGACGAACTTTTTGCCACGCAGCTTGTAATACAGCCCGATGGACCAGAAGATGTCCAGTGGGTTGCCTGCGTGGAACACATCGAAGCCCTGCTCTTTTTCCACGCGCCGACTCAGTCGGAAGGTATGCCAGAGACAGTAGAGCGCTTCGCGGATGAAGTTGCCCACGCTGTGGGTCGGGGGCAGCATGGGGTAGCGGTAGAGATGAATCCCCTCCAGCTCGCAATATTCAGGCTCATCGGGCGGGCGGGGCGAGATGACCGACACATGGTAGCCCGCACGACGCAACGAAGTGGCAACCTGCCACATGCGCCTGTCATGGGGCACTGGCAGATTCTCCAGCACCAGCAGCACACGCCGCGTCGCGTGTTCAGACCGCTTGGACATATCGGACATGTCGGACTCCACCGTGTCTTTCTGTTTGGTCGGGTGGAAGCAGGTGCATCATCTGGCACACCCGCCTCACATGGGCATCAATAGAGAACTGTTCTGCGGTCTTTCTGGCTCCCTCGCCCAGCCGTTCACGATTTTGCCAAGCGCGTTCTATGCGCTCTGCCAACTGCACAGGGTTTCGCTCCTCCAGTAGATAGCCGTTGTAGTCATTCTGGATGACGCTGGGCAAGCCGCCGACGGCAGTGGCGACCACGGGCAACCCGCACGCCATTGCCTCCAATAATGCATTCGGCAGCCCCTCCCACAGCGAGGTCAGCACAAACACATCCGCCATTTGATAATACGGAAGAATCGCCTCACGCGGCAGCAAACCGGTCATCTCCACCGCCTCTCCAACGCCGTAGGCGGCAATCCATTCGCGCACTTGTGCCTCTACCGGGTTATAGTCCTGCGAGCCACCCACCAGCACAAGTCGCGCGTCGGGATGACGCTGACGGAACTGTGCAAAGCCCGCTATCAGCAAATCGAGCCCCTTCGAAGCATCCAACCTGCCTACAAACAGGATGCGGGGCGGATGCGCTTCGCGCCGCGCAGGTGGGCGGTACAGATCCGTCTCCACTCCAAGCGGGATGCAATGGATTTTTTCACGCAAGGCGGGGAATTTGCCCGTGTAAAAATCGTAATCGGCGGGGCTGATGACGACCACGCCCGCTGCTCGCCCAATCACGCGTGCCTCGGTGCGATAGAACCATTGGCGGAACCATCGCCACCGAAACAGCGGATGCCCCGTCCAACGCTCCACAAAGATCGATTGCCCATGCGTGTTGAAATAGAGAGGCACTCTATCATGCAGGAAGGGCAGCCCATGCTCCGCCCGCTGGATATACAACGGCGCATCCAGCGCAAGAATCGCCTCACGATACCGACGCAAGGCGCGCACAAAGCGGTAGTTCAGCGGGATTCGGGAGCGGCGCTGACGCGCCTCGTCCACATATAGAATCGGCAGGAACGGGCGCTCCACATCGCCCAGTCGCACCACGCCCCATCGCCCCACGGGCTGCTCCCTATCAAGCGTCAGACCCACCACATAGACCTCCACCGGCGCGTAGCGCGCGAAGTTTTTGGCATACTCCAGCACGCCCCCCATCGGATAGCTCCGAAAATCCCCACTATAAATTAGCACCAATCGGCTCACGGTCGCACCTCCACATCCGATGGGCTGGACACAGAAGCAGGAGATGGGGCTTCCACCTGCAGCAGGCGGTCGTAAAACTCGATTAACTTCTGCTTGCTATGCTCCCAGCTGAGGCATTCCAGAAAGCGTTTGCGCCCGAACTCGCCCATGCGCATGCGCCGCTCTGGATCGTTGAGCAGCTCGATAATCGCCTGCGCGAAAGCCCGCTCGTCGTTATTGGGCACATAGACCGCTGCCTCCTGCGCTGAGTAGCGCGACTCTTTGAGATCGAACGAGACGATGGGCAGCCCAACCGCCATATATTCGATTACTTTATTCATCGTGGAGACATCATTGAGCGGGTTAAACGGGTCGGGCGCCAAGGCGATATCGGCAGTAGAGAAGTAGCGCAGCAAATCCTCGTCTGGAATACGCCCCGTGAACTCCACGAACTCGTCCAGCTGGAGGTCATGGCACATCTGCACCAGGTCGGGGAACATGTCGCCACCGCCAATCAGGGCGAAGTGGGTCTCCTTGTGCCCGAAGGTATACACCACATGGTGGATGGCACGCAACAGGTAGTCCACACCATCCTGCGCGCCCATCACGCCAAGGTAGACACCCATATACCGCTTGCCCCGCTTGAGGCTCGGCTCTGGCTCCACGCGCTTAAAGCGGCTGGCGATGGGACCGCTGCGCACGATTGTAATCCGCTCTGGGGGGATACCACCCCGCTCCATCGCCACGCGCCGATACGATTCGTTGGGAGCGATCACCCCGTCTGCTGTGCGATAGGTCTGTTTCTCCAGCCAGAGCAAGCCCTTATAGAGTAAGCCACGCCTGCCAAAGCGCGATTCATACAGCTCCGGGCAGAGGTCGTGCTGGTCATACACGAACTTGACCCCCTTGCGCTTGTACCAGCGCGCGATGGTCCAAAAGGTGTCAGGTGGATTGCAGGTGTGAATCACATCGATGCCCTGCTCGCGTGCCACCCGTCGCGTGAGGCGCCAAGTGTGCAGCCAGCAGTAGATAAACTCATAGAAGAAGCTCAACACGCTGCGCGTAGGCGGCGGCATTGGATAGCGATAGAGGTGGACGCCCTGTAGCTGCAGGTACTCTGGTTCATCGGGTGGGCGCGGTGAGATAACCGAGACCTTATAGCCTGCCTCGGTCAACGCCAGCGCCTCCTGCCACACGCGCCGATCCATCGGCACCGGCAGGTTCTCCACCAGTATCAGAATGCTCCCTTTACACTTACCAGTACAGTCCAATATAATCACCTCGCAACTTGGAGGGGTCCAGGGCACGCGCCAGATCCAGCACCACCTGGTCTTCTCGTATCTGCTGCTGCACCTGCTCGCGCAGCGCACGATCTAAGTGCCCGATAATGACCACCTCCGCATGTTCCAGAACTCGCTCGATATCGTCGCACAGAATCTCGCGAATATGCGGGATTTCCCGCTCGATATAGGCTTTGTTCGAGCCGTGCAGCGCGGCATAGCACACATTCGAATCATAGATGAGCAAATTATACCCTTTGCCAATCAGTTGCTCTGCCAATTCGACGAGGGGGCTTTCGCGCAGGTCGTCGGTGCCCGGCTTAAAAGAAAGCCCGAACAGCCCCACGCGGCGCCTTCTCAACCGCTGCACCTGTTTGACCACGCGCTCAATCTGCAGGCGATTGCTGGGCAGCACATGAGCGAGCATGGGTAGGTACAGGTCATGTTGTTGGGCGCGATAGGTTAAGGCGCGCAGGTCTTTAGGCAAGCAGGAGCCTCCGAAGGCGAAGCCCGGAGTCAGATAGCGCGCTGAGATGTTGAGCTTGGTGTCTGCGCAGAAGATGCGCATCACCTCGTGGCTGTCGATGCCTTCCGCCTTACAGAGCATGCCAATCTCGTTGGCGAAGGTGATTTTGACGGCGTGGAACGCGTTGCAGGCATATTTAATCATCTCGGCGGCGCGAATGGAGGTGAGGAAGAGCGGGGCTTCCACACCCGCATACAGCTGCGCCACGGTTTCGGCGTCCTCGCGCCGCCGTGAGCCAATGATGGTGAAGGGGGGATCGTAGAAGTCGCGAATGGCGACGCCCTCGCGCAAAAATTCGGGATTGACGCACAGCCCGAACCCTTCGTTCACCCGCTTGCCTGATCGCTGCTCCAGAATGGGCAGCACCACCTCTTCCGCCGTGCCCGGCAGGATGGTGCTGCGAATCACCACGATATGATATGCCTCTTTTGTTCGCAGGGCATCGCCGATTTCAGCTGCGACGCGCTCCAAAAAGTCGGTGCGCAGATCGCCGTTCTCCTTGCTCGGCGTGCCCACACAGATGAGCGACAGATCGGTCTGATGCACCGCTTCGCTGGCACAGTCGGTGACTCGCAGTCGTCCCGTGGTCACCGCCTCCTGAAGCATCGGTTCGAGGTTTTCCTCAACGATGGGAGCGCGCCCTTGACGGATGAGGTTCAGCTTGTAGGGGTCGATGTCGACCCCTATCACCGTATGCCCCTCTTTAGCGAAGCATGCCGCCGATACCGCCCCCACATAACCCAATCCAAAGATGCTCACTCTCATCAGCTTGCGCCTCTTTCTGGTTTATTCCACAACGATACCCCTATTTTACCCTTCCAGCAGGGCTTGCAGATTCAGTTCGAAGCCGGGCAGCGCGGCGGGACGAAACACCTCTCCCGCATCCGCCACCACACTAATCTGATAGCCAGCGGGGGTGAGCTTAAGCTCTTGAGCCATCAAGGTTTCGCTGTCTATCAGCCAGTACCAGGGCACACCAGCGGCTTGATAGACACGCAACTTACGCACCGTATCGCGTGCGCGGGTGCTGGATGAGACCACCTCCACCACCAAATCGGGCACACCCTTGATCTTGCCCTCTGGCGTGTAGAGTTCCGCTGCGCGCTCACGCCGAATAAACACCAGATCGGGAATGCACCCTACGCCTGTTGGCAAGGCAACATCCAGCTCCATCTCAACAGAACCATTCCCTGTCTGGCTCGCCCAGCGATCCATCTGGGCGAACAATCTACCCACAATGCGCTGATGTTGGCGTGTCGGTGAAGCCATCGGTATAAGCCTCCCGTTTTCGAACTCACAGCGCGACTCCAGCTCGGTTTCGAGCCACTCCTGCAGTGTCCATTCCTGCTTTTGCATTGCCTCACTCAACATCATCGCCACCATCCTCCTCCAGCAATGCCTGCAGGTTCAGCTCAAAACCAGGCAATGCCGCAGGGCGAAACACCTCTCCTGCATCCGCTGTCGTGCGCAACAGGTAGCCCTCTGGGGTCAGCTGAAACTCCTGAATAAGCAGCGTATCCCCCTCTATCAGCCAGTACCAAGGCACGCCCGCTTCCTGATAGGCGCGCAATTTGCGCACCGCATCGCGGGCAAAGCCTCCCGGCGAGACCACTTCCACCACCAGATCGGGCACGCCTATCACTTTGCCTTGCGGGTTCAGCACCTCCGCCTCGCGTTCGCGTCGGACGAAGGTCAGATCGGGGATGTAGCCGCGCCGTGGTGAAAGCACCACATCGACGCCCATCGCCACGGTGCCCAGCCTGTTCGCACGAACAAAACGGCGCAATTCATAGCCAGTCAGCAAGACGATATCCTGATGTCGTTTTGTTGGGGCAGCCATCGGTATAAGCCTCCCATCTTCGTACTCAAAGAGCGGCTCCAGTTCGGCTTCGAGCCACTCCTGCAGCGTCCATTCCCGCTTCTCCAACGCCTCACTTGGTGTCATAGGGAACCCTCCGCCTTTATTATAGCCGATTTTGCACGACTCTGGTACAATACAGGGTGCAATGATCGACTATCGACTCATTCGGAACGAGCCGGAGCGCGTGAAGCAGGCGTTGCAGAGCCGCGGCTATGAGCCATCGATAGTGGACGAATGGCTTGCCGTGGATGCCCGTTGGCGCGAGCTGACCACGCAAGTGGAGACGCTCACCGCCGAGCAGAACCGTGTCTCGCGCGAAATTCCCCAACTGAAAAAGGCGGGGCAGGATGTGAGCGCGCTGATTGCCCAGATGCGCACGCTGGGCGAGCAGATTAAGCAGTTGGAGCAGGCGCGGCGCGAGGTGGAGGCGCAACGGGAGCAGCTGCTGTTGATGTTCCCCAACATCCCCCACGCGACCACGCCTCTCGGCGCTGATGCCAGCCAGAATGTGGAGGTGCGGCGCGGTGGTGCACCCCATCCTTTCGACTTTGAGCCACGCCCCCACTGGGAAATCGCCGAACGGTTGGGGCTTATCGATTTCGAGCGCGGCGCCAAAATCAGCGGCAGTGGCTTCCATGTCTACACGGGGCTGGGCGCACGGCTCGAACGCGCCCTTATCAACTTCATGCTGGATTTGCATACGCGCGAGCATGGCTATCAAGAGGTCTTTCCCCCGTTTCTGGTGCGCCCCGAAGTGATGCAGGGCACGGGGCAGCTGCCCAAGTTCGCCGAGGAGATGTATCGCTGCGCCGATGACCCGCTGTATCTGATTCCGACCGCCGAAGTGCCCCTGACGAACCTCTATCGGGACGAGATTTTGAGCGTGGAGCAGCTGCCCATCAACTTGGTAGCATATTCGCCCTGTTTTCGGCGGGAGGCAGGGGCGGCGGGACGGCTCACGCGCGGGCTGCTGCGCGTGCATCAGTTCAACAAGGTGGAGTTGGTGAAGTTCACCACGCCCGAAAGCTCCTATGAGGAGCATGAGCGACTGCTGCGCGACGCCGAAACGGTGCTGCAGCGGCTGGAGTTGCCCTATCGCATCATGCTGCTCTGCACGGGCGATTTGGGCTTCGCCGCCGCCAAATGCTACGACCTCGAGGTCTGGTCGCCCGGTGTGCAGCAGTGGCTGGAGGTCTCCTCTTGCAGCAACTTCGAGGATTTTCAGGCGCGGCGAGCAAACCTTCGGTTCCGTCGTGAGCCGACCGCAAAGCCCGAATATCTGCACACGCTGAACGCTTCGGGTGTGGCGACCGCTCGCCTGATGGCGGCGCTGTTAGAAAACTACCAGCAACCCGACGGCAGCGTTGTTATTCCCCACGCCCTGCGCCCCTATCTGGGCGGCTTGGAGCGAATACCCCCATAATCATACGGTTTTCCATCCAAAATCCCGTATTTTTACCGGGTCGAGCTATCCGGTTTTGGGCAGCTTTTGAGTCATCATTAATAACGGGAAGTCCCACGGGACATCCCCTATTCGAACAGCGAGGAGGTTGAATGGATATGAGAGGATGGCGAAGCTTCTGGGCAATAGGATTGACCGCAAGCGTGGTTGCACTGGCATCGGCGCAGTATCAGTTCGTGCATCTGCGCAGCTATACGCTGGCAGACCTGTTCGACGGTACAGCGAACGGCATCGGCAGCAATATTGGCGATGTCGCTTTCGATGGAACAAACCTCTATGTCGCGGGTTATCACACAAGCAGCGGTTTGCAAACCGTCGGGATGGCGCGGATTAGCAACTTTTTCGACGGCACAAACTTTGTCGCCAGTAATACCACGCTCACGGCTGACTGGAAGGTGCAGCTTTCGCAGGATGGTGGCTCGCGTGATACCCGATTGGTTTACTACAACGGCTCGCTCTATTTGGGCACGGGGTTAGGCAGTGGAAATGCTACAAACACCGGTATCCGCAAGTATGACACGAACGGTAACTTGGACAGCAGCTGGGCAGGTGATGGCGTGCTGTCTCTGACTGAAGCGGGTGTCTCACGGTATGACACACTGGAGATAGACCCCCAAGGACCTGCACTGGCAGTAGGGGTGTTTGGTAGCACAATTATCCGCCGATTCGATCTAGGCACAGGCACGAATGTGGGCAACACCAGTCCGGTTTCCGGAGCGCCAACGGCGGTGCGGGACATCACCTTCGCCCCGAATGGCAACATGTACTACAAATGGAACGGAGGTTCAGGCAACGCCGCTGGTGTACGCCTGTTTACGCGCCAAGATATCACCACTTTTAGCGATGCAGGCAACTTCGTCTCCCTAACCGAGGGCGCGCTCCAACAGTCAACCGTCACCTATGTCCCCGTGTCGCAAGCTTATGGGCATTTGGCGGATCTGGTGCTGTATAATCAGCGAGTCTCTGGAACGAACCAGCTGTTTGTGTATGATGTCAACGGGAACCTCATCACCACCCTCACAGGCGTCGGACCCACCGCAGATGGTTTTACCCCACCCAGCGGCTATGCCAACACACTACTGAACAGCAGCTACTTTATCACCTCCAGTGGACGCCTGTTTATCTTTGTCGTGCAGGGTGGCGGTGCTACAGGCACTTATATTGACCGTCTGGACATTTACGAGGTGGTGCCGGAGCCTGCCAGTCTGATGGCGTTGGGCGCGGGTCTGGCAGGTCTTTTGGGGCTGCGTCGAAGGAAGCGATAAGCGAAATGGTCGGGGCGCCCGGATTCGAACCGGGGACCTCCTGCACCCAAAGCAGGCGCGCTAACCATGCTGCGCTACGCCCCGACCATTTTTATTATACCGCCTGCCTTACTCCATCACGGTTCGGATGGCTTGCAGCACACGCGGCAGGTCGGGCAAAATGGCATACTCCAGCTCGGGGCAGTAGGGGATATGCACATCGTAGCGGGCGACCAGCTGCGGCGGCGCAAGCAGCAGATTGAACCGTTCGGGTACGCTGGTCATCTCGGTGATGATGGCTTGCCCGAAGCCACAGGTGCGACTATCTTCGTGAATGACCACCAATCGCCCCGTCTTCGCCAGCGACTCTTCGATGGTTTGCCAGTCGCAGGGCACGAGCGTGCGCAGGTCGATAATCTCCAGCGAGATGCCTTCGGGCGCGAGCCGTTCGGCTGCCTGCTGCGCCAGCTCCAGCGTGTTGCCCCAGGCGACCACCGTGACATCTTTGCCCTCGCGGCGGATGGCGGCTTTGCCGAAGGGGAGCGCCTTATATTCGCGCACAGGATGGCGCACGCGGAAGATGTGCTTCGGGATAAGAATCAGGGAGGGGTCGGGGTCTTGGAGCGCTGCCCAGAAGAGTCCTGCGGCGTCTTCGGGTGTGCTGGGAATGGCGATGCGCAAGCCGGGGATATGCGCCCACCAGCCGTCGTTGCTCTGGCTGTGCCACGGTCCGCCTGCGGGCAGGTAGGCGCCGTAAGGCGCGTAGATTATCATCGGGCAGCTCCATTCGCCTTTGGTGCGCCAGCGCAGCGTCGCCACCTGCGTCACCAGCTGGTGGAATCCCGGCGTGATAAAGTCGATGAACTGAATCTCGAACACGGGTCGGTAGCCAATTGCTGCCAGCCCGACGGCGGTGCCCACGATGGTTGCTTCCGCTAAGGGCGAGTTGACCACGCGACCGGGGAAGCGCGAGCTAAGCCCCTTGGTGAAGCCGAACACGCCTCCTTTGGGGTCTTCGATGTCCTCACCAAACATAATCACCTCTGGGAAGGTCTCCAGCGCGGCGTGGAGCGTGCGGTTGATGGCGGCGACCATCGTGGTCGGCTCCGATTCGGGTTCCAGTGGCATCGGTCGATACTGCGCCACTGGCTCGCCGTAGAGATGCTCCATCACGCGGGCGGGATCGGGCAACGGCACCCGCTCCACCTCTTGATAGAGAGCGTCGATTTCGCGGCTAATTTGGTCTGACAGGTCGGACAGGTCGGACGGGGTGATGACGCCCTCGGCCAGCAGTCGCTCGGTGTAGAGTTTGATGGGGTCGCGCTGCATCATCGCCTCGATCTCTTCAGCGGGGCGATAGACGCGATGGTCATCTGCACTGGTGTGGGAGCTGAGGCGGTCGATTTCGCACCAAAGGATAACGGGTCCCTCACCGCGGCGTGCGCGTCGGATCGCTTCGCCACCCTTCTCATACACCTCGAACGGGTCGCGCCCGTTCACAAACATCACCCACCGCTCGTCGAACACATGCAGGCGCATCGGTAGCATGTGGCGCGTAGGCGTGCTGATGCCATATTGATTGTCCTCCACCAGGAACACAATCGGCAGTCGCTCCTGAATGGCGAAGCAGACCGCCTCATAGAACTCGCCTTGCCGTGTGGCGGCGTCGCCGATATTGCACAGCACAATCCGATCGCCGCCCGCCATCTTAAGTCCCCATGCAGCCCCCGCGGCGGGCAGGCATTGCGAGCCAGTGGGCGTGGCGAAGCCAAACACATTTAGCGCCCGACTGGAGTAATGCGCGGGCATGTTGCGCCCTTCGGAGCTGGAGCCGGTGCGTGCCAGAAAATCGAGCGCCATCTGGCGCGGAGGCATCCCGCGTGCCAACATGATGGCGCGGTCGCGATAGGTGGGGAAGATTAAATCATCGGGGCGCAGGTGATAGACAATTGCGGCAAGCGCCTCATGCCCCATCGCTGGCACTTGGAACCAGCCTTTGCCCTGTCGCATTAAAATGCCCTCGCGTCGGTCGCCCTCACGCGAGAGCATCATGATTCGCAACAGCTCCAATTTCGGTAGTGTACCCGTCTCCATCGTTGCAGGCTTCATCGCCAACCTCCGAGGGGGATTATACCCGCTCGATTAGCCCTGCAGCCCCCATACCGAGCGCGGCGCACATGGTAATCAGCCCGTAGCGCCCGCCGATTCGGTGCAACTCATGCAGGATGGTCGCCACCTGACGCGCCCCAGTGCAGCCCAGCGGGTGTCCTAATGCAATCGCGCCCCCCAGCACATTCACCCGCTCCATCGGCAGCGGGTAAACGGCGTTCGAAGCCAGCACCTGCGCGGCGAACGCCTCGTTGAACTCGATCCGATCCACCTCTTCGAGGGCGATGCGATGCCGTTGGAGCAGTTTGGGAATGGCGTAAGCAGGGGCAACCCCAAAATCGGCAGGCTCCACCGCCACCACCGTATAGCCCACAAAGCGCGCCATCGGCTGCACTTTCAGCTGGGCTGCCATCCGCTCGCTTATTAGCAGCACCGCTGCGGCGCCGTCGCTGCGCTGCGAGGCGTTGCCCGCCGTGATAACCCCGTGTGGGTGGAAAGCGGGCTTCAATTTCGCCAGCGCATCCAGATGGGTGTCGCGTCGGGGTCCTTCGTCCTGCTCCAGCGTGATGGGGATGGTGATGGGGCGACCGCTTTTGTCCACCTCCTGCACCGCCGTCTGCACGGGTGTGATCTCCTGCTGGAACTTGCCTGCATCCTGCGCGGCGACAGCTTTCTGGTGGCTCTGCAGGGCGAACTCGTCCGCCTGCTCGCGCGTGATGCCGAACTTACGCGCCAGCTGCTCCACCGACAGCCCCATGCTCAGATAGGTATCGGGGGCATGGCGCATCAGATAGGGGTTGGGGTGGGTGCGGATATCCAGAAACGGCACGCGGCTCATGCTCTCCACGCCGCCGGCGATAATCACTTCGGCATCCCCGCTGCGGATGCGCTCGGCAGCCATTGCCACCGCCTCCAGACCGGAGGCACAGAAGCGGTTCACCGTCACGCCCGGAATGGTGATGGGCAAGCCAGCACGCAAAGCAGCCACCCGTGCGATGTTCATGCCCGATTCACCTTCGGGTGTGGCGCATCCAAAGATGACATCCTCAATCAGTGCAGGTTCTATCGCGGGCACGCGCTCCAGTAGGGCACGAATGGCGATGGCTGCCAGCTCATCGGGGCGCGTGTGGCGCAGGCTCCCCCGCGGCGCCTTGCCAATCGGGGTGCGCACCGCCGCTACAATCAACGCTTCACTCATCCTCTGCCTCCCTTTGAAGAATACCCCACCGCCTGATGCTTCCAGCTTGCAGGCAGCACCTTACGGAGGGGGCAATCTGAAAACCTTGCTCACGCGATGGGTATTAGGTACAGTATCGCTATGCCGATACATCCGTTGCAGTGGGTGCGGTTTGAGAGCGTTGCGTGCCTCAATCCGCTGCTGGAGACGAGCTTGCTGGTGGTGGATCCGCAGGCGTGGTTTGCGGCGCGGACTTGGCTGACGGCGAACCCGCGCAGTCTGGCGCGCGCTGAGAGCCTCGAAGCCCGCGCGCTGGACACCCTTCTGAATACCCGCGAAGCGTTCGAAGGCGTCTTGCGCATCGTGGGGCTGGGCGGCGGCACGGCGATGGACACAGCAAAGTACCTTGCGTGGCGCACGGGGCTGCCGCTGATTCTGGTTCCCAGCGCGCTGACAGTCGACGCGCCCTTCACCGACTCGGTAGCGGTGCGCTATGACGGGCGCATCCGCTACACGGGGTCTGTCGCGCCCGAAGCGATTATCGTAGACGCTGCGCTGATACGCACCGCACCTGCGTCGCTCAATCGCGGCGGGGTGGGCGACATCCTGTCGATACACACGGCACTGTACGACTGGCGGCTGGCGCACCAGCGCACGGGCGAACCCTACGACGCAGCAATCGCTCAGCAGAGCGCGTCGCTGCTGGAGCGACTGCGGGCGCACAGCAAGGAGATTTACGCCGTCAGCGATGCCGGTGTGCGCCTGCTGACCGAACTGTTCTGCGAGGAGGTCTACTTATGCTTGCAGGTGGGCAGCAGCCGTCCCGAAGAGGGGGCGGAGCATCACCTGCTGTATACGCTGGAGTACCTGTCGGGGCGCACCTACTTGCACGGTGCGGCGGTGACGCTGTGCGCACTTGTGATAGCGCACCTACAGGACAACGCGCCTGACGAGTTGCGCACGCTGGCGGACGCCTGCGGAGTGGAGTATCGCGCAATATTGGCGCAGGCAGGCGCAGACGCGCTGGTGCAGGCGTTGCTGCACGCACCCGCCTACGCCCGCGAGGAGGGCTTGCCCTACACGGTATTGATGGAGACACCCCTCACGCACGAACGCGCGCGTGAGGCGGTGGCATGGGTATCAAACTGCGATGGGGTAAAATCTTAGGTGTATACAGATGTATACCACAGGAGGTTGAGCGATGGCATTCAATGTGAGGCGGTATCTGATTCGGGTGCGCGGCGGGCAGGAGTATCTGCCGGTGGCGGCGCGACTGGCGTGGTTTCGGGATGAGCATCCCGACTGGAGCATCGAGACCGAACCCATCCATCTGGATGTGGAGCGGCAGGTGGTGGTGTTTCGCGCGGTAGTGAAGGACACCAGCGGGCGCATTATCGCCACCGCCACGAAGATGGAGACGGGCAGCGACTTTGCCGACTTCGTGGAGAAGGCGGAGACCGGTAGCATCGGTCGGGCGTTGGCTCTGTGTGGCTACGGCACGCAATTCGCACCGGAGCTGAGCGAGGGCGAGCTGGAGGAGGGGCGCGCTGCCTTCGCCGACTCGCCTTTGCCAATTCGGGGCGAACCCGTTGCCGTGTCGGAGGCACTGGTGTGCGTGGAGTGTGGGCGCGCGCTGCGGCGTCCCCAGTATGACCTGAGCATGACGAAGTTTGGGCGTCCGCTTTGCCCCAACTGCCAGCGTCGCGCCCAAGCCCAGCCTGCCCAAGCCGATGGATGATGCTTTCCCTCATCGCAGCGGAGGGTGGCGTTCGGCTCGATAAATGGCTGGCGGAGCGGTTCCCCCAGATTAGCCGCCAGCGATGGCAGGAATGGATTGAGGCGGGGGGCGTCCAGGTGAATGGCGAGCGTGTCAAGCCCGCTTATAAACTGCGCTCTGGCGACCATATCGTTGGAACCCTGCCGCCCGCCCGACCTCCCGCTATCGACCTACGCCCAGAGCCAATCCCCATCGAGATGGTCTATGAAGACGAGCATCTGCTGGTGGTCAACAAGCCGTCTGGGCTGACGGTGCATCCTGCACCAGGGCATCCGCATGGCACGCTGGTGAACGCGCTGTTGGCATACGCGCCGCGCCTCTCGCAAGGCAGCGCGCCCTTTCGCCCCGGCATCGTGCATCGGCTGGATAAGGACACCAGCGGGCTGCTGATCGTGGCGCGCACGGATCAGGCGCATGCGCGGCTCACAGCCGACCTGCAGCGTCGAGCGATTGAGCGAAAGTATCTGGCGTTGGTGTGGGGTGAGCCGTGCTGGGCACAGCGTGTGGTGGAGCTGCCTATTGGTCGCCATCCGGTGGAGCGCAAGCGCATGAGCGCATTCCCACCTGACAAAGCGCCGCACTGGGCGCGTGCGGCACGCACCCATTTTAGGGTGCGTCAGCGATGGCGTGGCTTCACTCTGCTGGAGGCGAAGCTGGACACGGGACGCACGCATCAGGTGCGCGTGCATGCCAGCGCGATGGGGCATCCCATCGTGGGCGACCCCCTCTATGGTGGCAGACGCCGCCTGCCCGCCACGCTCTACCCTGCCGATGTCAGCGCACGGCTGCAAGCCGCGCTGGACGCGCTCCCCGCCCAGCTGCTGCACGCCTACGCACTCGCCTTCCAGCACCCCATTACGGGTGAACCCATCCGCTTGGAAGCCCCATTGCCCGAACCGTTTCAGCGTTTTATCGAGCTGCTGAACGCCGAACAGGTATAATCGCCCCGCAGAGGGAGCAAGGCGATGAAACTGCACGAGTATCAAGCGAAGCAGATTCTACACGATGTGGGTTTGCCTGTGCCGCAGGGTGAGGTTGTCAGCAGCCCGGAAGGGGCGCGCGCCATCGCCGAGCGATTGGGCAAGCCGGTGGTGGTCAAAGCGCAGGTGCATATGGGTGGGCGCGGCAAAGCGGGCGGCATCAAGCGAGCGGATACACCCGAAGAGGCGGCTCAAGTGGCGCGCGACATTCTCGGCAAGCGACTCGTCTCGCCTCAGAACCCGCAGGGCATGATTGCCGAGAAGGTGCTGGTGGAAGAGGCAATCGCCATCGAGCGGGAGTTCTATATCGGCATCACCATCGACCGCACCAGCCAGCGAAATGCCCTAATGGTCAGCCAGTATGGGGGGATGGATATTGAGGAAATCGCGGCGACCCACCCCGACGCGATTGCCACCGTGATGATTGACCCCTTTCTCGGGCTGACCGATTACAAGGCGCGTGAGGCACTCTACGGCGCGGGATTCGACACCGAGTTGGTACGCCAGCTGACCCCTGTGCTGCACGGTCTTTATCGCGCCTATCTCGCCTGCGATGCCAATCTCGCCGAGATTAACCCGTGCGCCCTCACTGTCGATGGGCAGGTGATTGTGGCAGATGCCAAAATCACCATAGACGATAACGCGCTGTTTCGCCAGAAACGGCTTGCTGCTTATCAAGAGGAGAGCGCGGAAGACCCCATCGAGGCGGAGGCACAGCGGCGCGGCATCGCCTATGTGCGACTGGGCGGCAACATCGGCATCATCGGCAACGGCGCAGGGCTGGTGATGTGTACGGTGGACGAGGTGGCACGTGCAGGCGGTAAGCCCGCCAACTTTCTGGATATCGGCGGCGGCGCCAAAGCCGAACAGGTGCGCAACGCCGTCGAACTGGTGCTGATGGACCCGAATGTGAAGGGGCTGCTGTTCAACATCTTTGGGGGCATCACGCGGGGCGATGAAGTGGCACGCGGCATCCTGGATGCGCTGCAGACGATGACCATCGATATCCCGATCGTGGTGCGATTGGCGGGCACGCATGCGGAGGAGGGGCTTGCGCTGCTGCAGGGCACATCCCTCATCCCCGCTGAAACGATGCAAGAGGCTGCCCGCCGCATCGTGGAGCTTGTCGGTTAGCCATGAGCAAGTATAATTCTCTTGTGAGTCGCGTGAGCAGTC